>Ga0066709_100005283_pt1 | contig 10587 bp, 11 predicted proteins | sample GraSoiAngelo_158_FD_79665 | JGI IMG/M metagenome (GOLD analysis project Ga0066709, IMG submission 79665) | Grasslands soil microbial communities from the Angelo Coastal Reserve, California, USA - 14_1009_16_30cm | ecosystem: Environmental > Terrestrial > Soil > Grasslands | place: USA... | reverse complement strand
CCGGGCGAGCGCCTCGACGTCGACGAGCTTGCCACCGACCTCCTCGGTGAGCGCCTTGAGGTCTGGGATCGTCGCCACCACGCGGATCTTGTCGGCCGCCGAGGCGGCCGGGAGTAGCGGGCCGATCATGAAGAGGGCGGCCAGAGAGATCAGGATCGCACGTCGCATGGATCGCCTCCTAAAAGGGGTGCGCAGGATGGGCGCCGAGGATGAACGAGCCCTGGAAGAGGATCTCGTCCACCCTCCTGGCGCTCGAGTCGTTCAGGTTGAAGGCGTCGCGAGTTTGCGGGCTGCGGTCGGTGTGCTTGTACGCCAGCCGGAAGCGGAGAAACTCCGACGTCCAGAACGTGAGATACGGCTCGACCGACCACTCCCGGCCGGGATTCACCGGGTACTGCGACCAGTCGTAGCGGACGCCGCCGGCCCAGCGGCGGAAGGGCTGCACCTCGAGCCCGGTGTACCAGCCGAAATGATCGCGCTGACGCTTGTCGACCTGATCGATCGCGCCGTCTCCGTCCACGTCGACGCCGACGTCCGCTTTGCGCAGCGAGTAGAGCGCTTCGCCCGTGACCGTGATCAATGGATGGAGCCAGCCGTCCGGGCGGTATTTGTAACGGCCCTCCCAGCCCAGGATCGTGGAGCGGTTTCTGTCGTCCGTCTGGCCGCTCGCGACCGACATGCCCAGCTGGAGCGCGTGCTCGTCGCCGAGCTCTATGAACGTCCGGAGCCGGCCGGTGGCGAGCGGGTGCTGCAGGGTGCCGCGGCCGAACGCGGTCTCGTTGTCGCCGTTGAAGACACCGGCGAGCGCCTCGATGTAGAAGGGCAGGTCGGGGACGAGCGTCACTTCAAGCCCCTTTTCCTGCAGCCCCTCGCCGCCCAAGAAGTTGCGCATGACGTTGGGCCGATCGACCCACGGCAGATCGTGCTCGTGGACCTCGTTCGAGTAGCCGAAACGGTTTCGCATCTGACCGAAGCGAGCCTGGGTGCCAAAGGGGAGCGTGAGCATGGTGACGTGGGCCTCGGCCAGGTGCACGCCTGTGTCAGCCCCGCGCGCTTCTTCTCCCGCTTCGATCCGGACGACCGCGGAGGCGTAGGGATCGATCTGACCGAAGAGGGACAGCTCGACCTCGCGCGGGAAGAACCGGTTCTCCTGCCCCGCGAAGGTTCCGCCCCCAGCTCTCTCGACGTTCCGCTGCGTGATGTTGCCGACGAAGTCGCCGGCGATACCCATGTCGAACAGGAGCTGGCCCGCCCCCCGTTGCTGATAGAGGGCGTAGGGTTGACGTGGGCGCAGAAGGTCGATCGCCGACGGCGCCGGTGCCGCGGATGGCGCGGCGGCGCCAGGGGCGACCGGCGCGGGGGGTGCTGCAGCGCCCGGGGCCACCGGCGGCGGCGCCGGTGGCTGGGCCTCGAGCCGCTGCAGGCGCTCGGTCACGGACTGCAACTGCCGCTGAAGCTGCTCGATTTCCCTCTTGAGCGCGGCCGCGTCTTGCGCCGCGGCGACCGCGGGCGCCAGGACCGCGCACAGCAGGGCGAAGGCCAAGGCCAGTGCACGCATGACGATCCTCCAGTGTGAAGCGGGTTCGTCGGCCATTCGCGCGACGTGGAGCGCGCGAGGGCTCGAAGCTCGAGCCGGGCTAGGCGGACGGGTGGAGGAGTCTTAGAAGAGCGGTGGTGCGCGCGAGTCGGAGAGGCTCAGCGGAACGCTGCCGACGTGCGCGGCGACCAGCGTGATCGTCGTCGCGAATGCCAGGATCGGCCCGAGGACGGGGATGGCGTCGGGCTGAGTCGCGTACGTCCCGAACGCCGCCATCAGCGTCAGGTCGTGCTCGGCGTTCCAGAGCCCGGGCTGCGCGCCGGCGTGCACGTGGGGTACGGTCGCGCCGGCGAGAAGAAACGCCACGAGTCCCAGGAGGAGCGTGAGGGCGCGGCATTTCGACATTGCGCCTACAACACCACGATCAGCAATCGATTGCAAGCCACACGCCTTCGCCAGGGGACCGAGCACGCGCGTCACCGCCGGCCCTTGACCGTGAACGTCAAGGTCGATTCGACGACGTGACCGTCGACCGACAGGACGCGGAAGCGCACCGTGTAGCGGCCGGGGCCGAGGGGGGGCAGCGAGACGGAGAGACGCTTCGGATACGCGGGGGACACTGCGACATCTCGGAGATCGACCTGGGCCCCGGCCTCATCGGTCACCGACGCGCGCGAATAGGCGGGCTCGAGCCGCTCGTTGAACCAGAGCTCTACCCGCGCGGGGGATTCCGCGAGAGCCGCCCGCTGAGCGGGGACCGACTTCACGAGCACGGCGTGCGGCAGGGCGGGCGCCGGCAGCAGCAGGAGACCGAGCAGCGCCGCCCAGGCGGCGCGCACTAACGGGGACGCAGCGCCATGCCGTGCGGGGCCTTGCCGACGGCAATCGTCCGCACCTGCGCGTGCGACGCGAGGTCGATCACGCTGACCAGGTCGGCCCAGCGGTTGGTGACGAGCGCGTACCGCCCGGTCGGCTCCATGACGACGAGGTCGGGGTATCCCTTCTGGGAAATCGTCGCGACGACCTTGTCGTCGGAGATTCTGACGACGACGATTTTGTTGGTCTTCCGAAGGGTTGTGTACAAGTACTTGCCATCGAGGGTCAGCGTCGCCTCGTGGACGATTCCGGGCAGGGGGATCTCGCCGACCGCTTTGTTCGTGCTCGGGTCGATCTTGATGATCGCCTTGTTCTCGCCGGCGGCGGCGTACAGCGTCTTGCCGTCGGCCGGCAGCGCCAGGCCCATCGCGTCGCCCCCGCCGTGGACGATCCGACCCACGACCGTCCGCTGGGCGACGTCGATGACGGTCACGTCGCCGGCCGTCTCGCCCGAGACGTAGAGCAGCTTGGCGTCGCGGGCGAAGATCGCGTGGGCCGGCCAGGTCGAGACCTCGACCCGGCCGTCGATTTTCTCCGCCTTCAGGTCATAGAAGATGACTTCGTCGTTGCTCGTGTCGCTCGACCAGTCGAGCACCAGCAGGTGACGGCCGTCGGGGGTGAAGGCCAGATTGTAGGGATTGCCCCCGATCTTCACGCGGCGGACGAGCTTCCGCGTCTCGGCGTCGATCACGCCCAGGTCGCGGCTCTTGTCGTAGACGACCCACGCCGTCTTGCCGTCGGGGTGGAAGACGATCCGGTTGGGCTTGCCCTGGCCGAGCGGAATCGTGCCCACGGCCTCGAAGGTCTCGGTGTCGAGGATCGAGACCGAATCGGACTTGGTATTGGTGATGTAGAGCGTCGCCCCCGCCGCCGGCGCGGCGGCGGCCAGCACCACGACCAGGAGGAGGACACTGAAGGATTTCAGCACGGCTACCTCACTTGATCTTCTCGATCGTGGTCACCGCCACGTTCGGTGGTACCCCTCTCAGTGTAAAGCGTACCGCGTCTCCCACGGAAACGGCCTCCTGAATCTTTGGAGACGCCGCGCGAAACCCCATTGTCATCGCGGGCATGAACCCGGGGATATCCCCGTGCGTGAGGACGAGCACGCCGAGCTGCGGGAAGATCGCGCGCACGACGCCCTCGACGACCCACTGGCGCTCGACCCCGGTCAGGGCCGCGGCGCGCGCGACAGCCAGGTCGCGCTCGAGCCCCGTGGCCCGCAGGCCCCAGAAGACGTAGCCCCAGCCGACGCCGATGACGAGGGCCAGGTTGATCAGCAGCACGGCTTTCCACGCCCGCATCAGTGCACGTGCTCCTCCGGCGCGGCTTGCGCCGGAGCTTTCTCGTCGTTGAGCTGCTGGATCTGGGCGAGCAGCGCGTCGAGCTCGGCGGCTTCGCCGCGACTCTTCGCGATGGCGCGGACGTAGCCCTGGCGGTCGATGAGGAGCTCGGCGTGGGGCGACGCAGCAAAGAGCCGGTACGCGGTCACGATCGCTTCGGCGCCCTCGGTGACGACCGGGAAGAGCACTCGCGGCTCGGCGCCGAGTCGACGGATCGCGTCGGGGTCGGCATCGATCGGCACCGCGATGACCTCGACTCCGAGAGTCGCCAGCGTGCCCTCACGCTCCGCAAGCTGGCTCATGCGCGGGCGCGAGCCCGGCAGCGCATAGAGCACCAGCAGCACGTTGCGCCCGCGAAACTCCTTGAGGGTGCGTGCCGGGGTGGGGCCCACCGAGAAGGTGAAATCGGGGGCGACGAGCCAGCGGCGGTCGGGCTCGACGACGGACCCCATCCCCCGCGCGGCGTATCCCGACGACAGCGCGCGCAGGAAGTTGATCAGCTCCCAGCGCTGGTCCTCGGTGAATTGTGTGCCGAACCCCGGCATCCCGGCGGCCGGAATGCCATTGGTGATCCACCAGAAGAGGTCCCCGGCGGTGTGCTGTGCGGTGTGCGGCGCGCGCAGGTCCGCTGGAAGTCGAGGCAGGCCGCGGCCTTGGGGCCCGTCGCCGGCGCCCGTTCCACCGTGACATCGCATGCAGGTCTCGCGGTAGAGCGTGGCGCCGGCGGCGATCGAAGCCGCCTGATAGGGCACCGAGGGACGGAGGTACGTGGTCGGGTACGCGTCGATGGCGAGGGGCGGAAGCGCCAGGCCGGCTCCCGCCCCGAGGCCGACGAGCGCGCCCGCGACGAGCGGCAAGCGCCACGCGCGAACGACCGTGCCCGCGACCAGGGCAGCGAGCCCGAGCACGCCGACCTGGCTTCCGATCAGCGCGCGCGTCGCCTCGACCGGCGCTCCCTCGAGCGCCGCGAGAGACAGGCGGATGCCGAACGGCCACACCGGCGCCTCGTGCCGCGCCGGCGGCGTCACGCTCAGCGCTGAAACGACCGCCAGGATCGTCAGCGCGAGCGCCGCCTCGGCGGCGACGAATCCAGAGAGACGGCGCATCGTGGGGCGCCCGACGGTCGGCCCGTCGCCGGCGAGGCGGGCGAGGAGCACCGAGCGGTTCACCGCGGCGAAGGCCAGGATTCCGACCAGGAGGCCAAGCTTGACGAGCAGGAGACGGCCGTAGCTCGTGCCCACCAGCCCCGCGACGCTCCCAACGTGGGTGATGGCGAGCAGCGCTCCGGTGACGGCGAGCAGGAGGATCACGCCGAGCGCCACGCGCGAGAAGCGTCGCGCCGCGAGGACTGCGTGCGGGCGCGCGTCGGCGCCGTTCTCCGTCGCCGCCGTCCGGAGGAGCAGCGCGAGCGGCAGGAGCCCACCGACCCAGACGCCCGCGGCGATCACGTGCAGCCCGTCGAACGCGATCGCGCGCGCGGTCCCTGGCTCCACGGCGGCGGCATGACCCGCGGCGGCGAGCGGGACCAGCGCGGCGACGCCGAGCAGCAGCGCTTCGCCCCGCGCGGCGCGCCAGTCCGCGCGGCGGTCGACCGAGAGACGCAGCCACAAGAAGGTCGCGAGGATCGCGAGGAAGCCGAAGCGAACGAGCCACACGTGTCCGGCCTGGGTCTCGAGGAGCACGCGGGCGATCGCGTGCCGGTCGAGGGCTGCTCCCGCGCGTCCTTCGAAGAGCGCGGTCTGGACCGCGAGCACGACGAGCCCCGAGGCGAGTGCAAGGAGTGCCAGGCCACGCGCCCCCGCGAGCACGCGATCCTCCCAGCGCCGGGCCGTCGGACGGTCGGAGCGGCCCGCCATCACGATCATGGCCGAGGCGCCGACGAGGAGGATCGAGCTGGCGAGATGAATCCAGCGGGCGCTGAGTCCGAGCGCGTACACCCGGGTAGTGTACCGGATGGTGAACCGACGTTGAGTCGACGGGCTTTCTTCGATAGAGTGCTCGGCATGTTCCGGGTCGCGGCCTTGCTCGCCGTTCTGGCGACCGTTCTTCTCGGGGGAGTCGTGCCGGCAGGCGCCCACCCGCGCCCCGTGGAGCTTCTCGCGTCGGCGGCGCCGCCGACCGTCGCGGTGTCGGATGTGTCCAGCGTGTTGCACGCCGCTGGCGGCCTCGAAGAATCTGCGATGTTCTGGCCGATCGTCCTGGCGGTCTTCCTCGGGTCGGCGGTGCTCGCTGGCCGACGATCACCGAGGCTTGTCGTGGTGGCCCTCGTCGTCGTCCTGGCGGCCTTCGGTGTGGAGACCGCCGTGCATTCGGTGCACCACGCGTTCGACGATGGAGCCGTCGCGTGCCCGGCCGCGTCGATCGCGGAGCACCTGGACGGCACGACGATCGACGGCCTCGCCGTCGACGTTCCGAGGCTCTACCTGGGCACGATTTCCGCTGCGTCCGGCCCAGATATCTCGCCCCTCAGCTCGCTCGATCCGCCGCACGGACGCGCGCCACCCTCCGCGCTCGTCTAGATCCCGCTCTCACCAATCCATCGCGATAGTTGGAGGGTCCCATGACACGAGAGAGTCTGCTCGCGTGCGGTCTCGTCGTGATGCTCGTCGCCGTGACGCTCGAGCCGGCCTATGGGCACGGCCTCATCGGCAAGCGCTTCTTTCCCGCGACGCTGGCGACCGACGACCCCTTCGTCGCCGACGAGCTGTCGCTACCGACCGTGTTTCACCAGAAGCTCCGCGGGGCCGAGGACACGCCCCCGACGAAGGAGACGGACGTCAGCGCCGAGCTCTCGAAGCGCCTGAGCCCCGATCTCGGGATCTCCTTCGGAGGCACGTTCAAGATCCTCGACCCTGATTCGGACAAGACCGTGAGCGGCTTCGACAACCTGGACGTCACGCTGAAGTACGTGTTCTTCAAGAGCGCCGAGCACGAGACGCTGCTGGCGCTGGGCCTCGGGTGGGGCGTGGGCGGCACCGGCAACAAGAGAGTCGACGCCGAGGGGTTCGACACCTGGACACCGCAGCTGTTCTTCGGCAAGGGCTTCGGAGACCTCCCGGAGCAGCTCGAGCTGATGAAGCCTCTCGCGCTCACCGGCGTGCTCGGCCTGGCGGTGCCGTCCCGGATCCACACCAAAACGTTCGAGACCGCGGACACCGGCGAGGTGGATGTCAAGAAGCCGCTCAACCCGACGGTCTTCCAGTGGGGCTTCAGCTTCCAGTACAACCTGCAGTATCTCCAATCCTATGTGCGCGACGTCGGGCTGCCGGCGCCACTGAACCGAATGATCCCGATCGTCGAGCTCGCCCTGGAGACTCCGATCGACGGGCGCAACGCCGGACGTACGACCGGATCGGTCAACCCGGGCATCGTCTGGTTCGGGCGGTACCTGCAGCTCGGAATCGAGGCCGTGGTGCCGATCAACGACGACATCAGCAAGAACGTCGGGGTGCTCGCCCAGGTCCACTTCTATCTCGACGACATCCTGCCGCAGATCTTCACATGGACGCCGTTCCACGGCGTTCTCGGGCCGACCCAGCCTCGCTAGTGCGCCGACTGCTGGCGGTGGCGGTGTTCCTGCTCGCGCCGAGCCCGGTGGGTGCGCATGCCTTTCCCGACCACTCCGAGCCCCGGGTCGGGCATACGCTGGACGCTTCCCCGCCAGCAGTCCGAATCTGGTTCGACGGTCAGATCGAGCCCGTGTTCAGCACGGTCCGTGTCGAGAACGCCGATAAGCAACGGGTCGACAAGGGCGACGCGGCGATCGATCCGAGAGACAACACGCTCCTCCACGTCAGTCTTCCGCCGTTGCCGCCAGGCCGGTACCGTGTCTTCTGGAGCGTCATCGCGCGCGACGGCCATCGGACCGAAGGCGATTTCTCCTTCCGGGTCAAGTGACCCGATCCACGTGACGTGATCGATCTGCCGCTGCACGAGCTCTTCCTGGCGACGATCGTCCGTTGGCTCGGGCTCCTGGGGCTGGCGGCGGTCACCGGCAGTCTCGTGCTCGATCTCCTCGTCCTACCCCGCGAGGCCGAGGAGGTCGCCGTCGCGCGTCGCCGTCTCCGGAAGTTGAGCGCCGCCGCGGTCGGCGTGCTGATCTTTGCAACCGCGGGCGAGCTCCTGATGCGCACGCGGGCCATGAGCGGGGGAGAGCTGACGCAGGTCCGTGCCGCGTTGCCGCTCGTGCTGACCCGAACGCACTTCGGCACGATCTGGATGGCGCGCGTCGCATCGCTCGGCCTGCTCCTGCTCGTTTCGTTCCTTCCTTCGACTGGGGCGCGGGCCACGGGGCTGCTGCTGGCCCTGGGTGTCGCGCTGACCACGAGCCTCACCGGGCACGCCGCGGATTGGGGAGATCGTTCGTTCACGGTTCTCGTCGACTGGGGCCACGCCGTTGCGGCGGGGGCGTGGGCCGGAGGGCTCTTCGGACTCGCGCTGGTGATCCTGGGAGGGCGAACACGGTGGTCCTCGACGCTCCTGGGCGTGGTCGGGAGGCGATTCTCACGGCTCGCGGGATATTGTCTGCTCGTCGTCGTCGCGACCGGCGTCTACAACGTCTGGACCCAGGTGCCCGCCCTGGCCGCCCTGTGGACGACGACGTACGGTCGAGTGCTTCTGCTGAAGGTCGTGCTGGCCTCGATCCTGGCGTTTCTCGGAGCGATCAACCGCTTTGTCGTCCTGCCGGGCCTCGGCTCCGATCGAGCCCGGAGGCGAGGCGGTCGGTGGCTCCGGCTCGGACGGATCGTGGTGTTCGGGACGGCGACGGTCGCCCGTTCGTCGGCGGCGTCACGACTCTCGAGGTTCGTCGGACGGGAGGCTCTGGTTGCGTTGCTCGTATTCGGATGCACGGCCGTGCTCGGAGAGTCCACACCAAAACGCCACGAGGGCCACGCCTCACACGGGGCGGCGCCGGAGGGCGCGCCATTTCGCGTCACCATGGAGGCGCTGCACGCCGGTGACGGTGTCCCAAAGGGCTGGAGCTTCGCGCCGCCGGTCGGCGATGCGATGAAAGGACGAGAGGTGTTCAGGCGGCTCGAGTGCTTCACCTGTCATGCCGTCGATGGCGAGCGCTTTCCCCGTCCATCGAAGCCCGGCCCGGCCCTGACGGGCGTCGGCCGACACCACCCGCCGGGCTATCTCCTCGAGTCGATCATGAATCCCAACGCCGTGATCGTCGAAGCGCCCGGCTATACTGGAGCGGACGGCCGCTCGACCATGCCGGACTATCGGGACAGTCTTTCCGCCGGCGACCTGATCGATCTGGTCGCATATCTGAAGAGCCTCGGAGGCTAGCACGGCGACACCCGCCACGGACGGCCCGATCCGCGCGGTGTTCTTCGACGCCGGCAACACGCTCTTGCGGATGAACTACGCGGTCATCGCCGCCGAGCTGGCGCGCCACGGCGTTCGAGTCTCGCCGGAGGACGTCCAGCGTGCCGAGTGGCGAGCGCGCGTTCGTGTGGACGACGAGGTCTTCAGCCACGGGCAGCCGGACGCCTCCACCGAGAGCCGGTCGTCGGTCAGCCGCTACCTGCGCTATCTGCTGGAGGGGCTCGGCGTCACCGACGAGGCCACGGTCGTCACGCTCGCCGAATGGCGTCGCACCTACAATCTCCCGATCGGCGTCTGGAACACCGCCGACCCTCAGGCGCAGGAGTCGCTCGCGCTCGTGCGCCGGGCTGGCCTGCGGGCTGCCGTGATCTCGAACTCCAACGGCTCCGTCCGATCAATCTTGAGCACGCTCGGCCTGGTGTCCGGCCTCGACTTCGTCCTCGATTCCTCCGAGGTCGGCGTCGAGAAGCCCGACCCGAAGATCTTCGAGCTGGCCCTCGCCCAGGCGCGGCTCGCCCCCGCCGAGGTCGCCTACCTCGGTGACCTCTACTCGGTGGACGTTCGGGGTGCGCGGGCGGCCGGAATGCGCCCGGTCCTTCTCGATCCCGGCGGCCACTGGGGCACCCGCGACTGCCCCATGGCGTCTGATCTACTGAGCGCGGTCCGCCTGATTCTCAGTTGGCGCTGAGCCGCAGCCAGCCGCGCTCTGGTCGTGGCGACTCTGACCGCGAGCACCGGGGGCGTTAGTGAGAGGCGAATTCAAGCTGACTAAGGCGGCCGACTAACAGCTTCTCAACTCGGCAGCGTGACGAACGGGTAGCGGCGGAGCACGTCGTAAATCTCGCGCTTCATCTCTTCGATCTCCCTATCCGTCCGTGCTTCGAACCTGAGGGTCAGATACGGGTTCGTGTTCGAGGCACGGACCAGCCCCCAGCCGAGGCCGGGGAAGATCACGCGCGCGCCGTCGGTGTCGATCGTCTCGTACCGTCGCTTCAGCTCGCGCGTCACTTCCTCGACGACCCTGAACTTCTCGCCGTCGGGACAGGGCGCCTTGAGCTCCGGCGTCGCGCGCAGGTGGGGAACCGAGGCGAAGAGACGCGACATCGGCTCGGCGGCTTGCGACGCCATCTCGATGATCTTGCACGACGCGAGGATACCGTCGTCGACGCCATAGTAGTTCTCGGCGAAGAACATGTGGCCGCTCACCTCGCCGCCGAGCAGGATGTGGTCGTCGCGCATCTTGCGCTTGAGGTGCGAGTGGCCGGTCTTCCACATGACGGGCACGCCCCCGTGCTTCCGGATGTCGTCCACGAGCGCCTGCGAGGACTTCACGTCGAAGACGATCTTGGCGCCGGGATGGCGTGACAGCAGGTCGCGCGCGAGCAGGATCAGAATGAGATCGGCCTCGTAGCGGTGGCCGAGCTCGTCGATCACCCCGACCCGGTCCGCGTCGCCGTCGTAGGCGATGCCGAGGTCGGCCGCGATCTCGACCACCTT
>Ga0066709_100005282_pt1 | contig 10588 bp, 9 predicted proteins | sample GraSoiAngelo_158_FD_79665 | JGI IMG/M metagenome (GOLD analysis project Ga0066709, IMG submission 79665) | Grasslands soil microbial communities from the Angelo Coastal Reserve, California, USA - 14_1009_16_30cm | ecosystem: Environmental > Terrestrial > Soil > Grasslands | place: USA... | reverse complement strand
GGCAGCATGACACTGTTCGATACCGATGCGCTGGCAGCCGACCGCGCCACCCGGGCCGCGCTGCGCCGCCGGATCGGAATTGTTTTCCAGGACCTTCGCTTGCTCGACCATCTCAGCGTCGGCGACAATATCGGCCTGCCGCTGCGCATCGCGGGCGTGCCGGAAAGCGAGATCCGCGACCATGTCAACGAGCTGGCCGACTGGCTCGGCCTCGCGCACCGGATCGAGGCGCGCCCGTCAATCCTGTCCGCCAGCGAGCGCCAGCGCGTCGCCACCGCGCGCGCCATCGTCAGCCGACCCGATCTGCTGCTCGCCGATGAGCCGACGGCGCGCGTCGATGGCGAGACCGCCACGACCTTGGTCCACGTGTTCGAGCGGCTCAGCGGCCTTGGCACGACGGTGCTGATCGCCACCCACGACATCGACCTCGCCCGGCAATTCGAGTGCCGACACCTCCATCTCGAACGCGGTGAGCTGACGAGCCCCGACATCGGTGCGCGCCAATGACCGAGCAAGGCACTGGCCGGGTGCGTCTCGATCCGCCATTGGCGGGTGATTCGACCGGCCCTTTGTTGGTTTGGATCGTTGCGCTGACCGGCTATCTCGCGGCGATCGGCGGCCTCGTTCTCGTTTTGCTGAGCGACGATCTGCGCGTGTGGAACCGCTCGCTGGGCAACAGCTTGACGGTGCAGATCCCCGCCGAGACTTCGACGCCGCGTATCGAGACGATCTTGGCGCTGCTGCGGCAGACTGCCGGCATCCGTGGCGTGCGTCTGCTCGAACCGTCGGAAACCGCGAAGCTGCTTGAACCGTGGCTTGGCCCGGCGGCGGCCACGGCCACCTTGCCGGTGCCGCGCCTGGTCGATGTGCAGCTCGACCTCAATGCGGCGATCGATAGTGCCGATTTGCGCCAGAAGCTGTCGTCGATCGTGCCCGGCGCGCAGCTGGATGATCATCGCCAATGGCTCGACAACTCCCGCCATACGGCAATTCGCCTCGACGGCGTCATAGCCATTGGCATGACCGTGCTCGCCTTGTCGACCGCTGCCTTGGCGGTGGTGCTGACCCGCGCCCGGCTCGCTGCCCATCGTGCGACCATCGAGTTGCTTCACCTGATCGGGGCGGTCGATACCGATATCGCCCGGCCCGTCCAGGCCGATGCCCTGCGCGGTGGCGTGTTCGGCGGTGCAATCGGTGCGGCGGCGGCCCTCGTCACATTGATCGGCGTGGTCAAAATCCTGCCGCCGACGGCGGTGCCCGCCGCGGTTGGAATTACCGACTGGCGGCTTTGGGCCGTGGCGATTGGGGTGGCGCTGATCGCCGGGCTGATCGCAATGGGCGTAGCGCGGCTTACCGCGTTGCGCCGGCTGGCCCTGATGCCCTGAGCGCGCGATGGGGAGGTTGGCACGACCCTGTCTCTGGCTGGCGCGGCTCGTCGCCGCCGCTATCCTGGTGTGGCTCGGCGGTTTTGGCTGGTTTGTCGCCAGCAGCTATTTGATGCGTGCCGATCCGGCGAGCACCACGGATGCGATCGTGGTGCTGACGGGCGGCAGACAGCGGCTCGAAACAGGGCTCGATCTGCTCGCCGGAGGCAAGGCCAAGAAGCTGTTCATCTCCGGCGTCAATCAGCGGGTCGATCGCGAGGAATTGCTGCGCAGCGTGGGGCCGCTCCCGGAGAAAGCCGCCTGTTGCATCGTGATCGGCCATAGCGCCGACAACACCTTCGGCAACGCCCGTGAAACCGCCGGCTGGATGCATGAGGAGGGCTATCGCAGCCTCCGACTGGTCACCGGCTGGTATCACATGCGGCGCAGTCTGCTCGAATTCGAGCGCGCCATGCCGCGGGTCAGGGTCGTCCCGCATCCGGTCTTCGCCCATCGCGTCGATCCGGAACGGTGGTGGAGTTGGCACGGCTCGCCGCTGCTTGTCCTCGGCGAATATGACAAGTTTCTCGCCTCCTGGGCACGGCCGGTGCTGAGCCCGTTCTGGCCGATGCCGCCGGTCGCGCCGCCGCTGCGCACCGCCGAGCTACCGGGCGGCGTGCGATGAGCTGGCTGCGCGCCCTGGCCTTTAACATCGCGTTCTTCGGCGTGACCGCGCTGTTGGGCGTGGGGGCGCTGCCGGTGCTGCTCGCGCCGCGGGAAACCGCGATGCGGTTCGGCCGTTTCTGGGCGCGTTGCGTGCTCGCCCTGCTCAAGGCGATCGTCGGGCTCGACGGCGAGATCCGCGGCGCCGAGCATCTGCCGCGCGGCGCCTGTCTGATCGCGATGAAGCACCAAGCGGCGTGGGACACGCTGATCCTCCCCATCGTGCTCGGCGACCCGGCGGTCGTGATCAAGCGCGAGCTCCTGTGGCTGCCGTTTTATGGCTGGTACGCGGCGCGCGCCGGCTCGATCCCGATCGACCGCCGGGGCGGCGCCGGGGCGTTGCGCCGCATGGTCGCGGCGGCGCGAGGCGCGGCGGCCGCGGCGCGCCCGATCGTGATCTTCCCGGAGGGGACGCGCACCGCGCCGGGCCAGCGCTTGACGTACCAGCCCGGAGTGGCGGCGCTCTACCAGGCGCTCGGCCTGCCGCTCGTGCCGGCGGCGGTCAATTCCGGGCTGTACTGGGGGCGCCGCAGCTTCGTGAAGCGCCCCGGCCGGATCATCCTGTCGTTCCTCGAGCCGATCCCGCCCGGGATGCCGCGCCGGGAAATGATGCGGGAGCTGGAAAGCCGCATCGAGGAGGCCACAGCTGCGCTCGAACGCGAAGCAGTGGGGAGCGCCCTATCGATGGAAATTTCCGCCGTCCGGCCTTGACAAATCGGTTGAGAACAAAATATGAACATTGGCGAGCCCGTGGCTGATGGAATTTGGTTTTCTGCGGAGCGATTAGCTGCAAATATCCCTGCATAAGCAGCAAAACGGAGACCGCGCTGCAAACGGCGAGAGAGGCTGCGCCTCGATGTCTGGTGAAGTCGGTCGCGCCCTACTCCGAGGTTGATTTCATAAAGAAATAGATACCTATATTCAGACCTCGTTCGTCGTAAGGAAAACTTACTAATGGCCGTTGTCGCCTCGATCTCGCAACAGATCTGGGACATGAAATACCGGCTGAAACACCCGGCAAATGGACCCATAGCTGGCGAACCGATCGACAAGACGATCGAGGATACCTGGCGGCGGGTCGCCAATGCCGCCGCCGCCCCCGAAGCCGAGCCGCAACGCTGGGCCGAGCGGTTTTACGAAGCGATGAGCGATTTCCGCTTCCTGCCGGCCGGTCGGGTCATTGCCGGCGCCGGGGCAGGCCGCCAGGTGACCCTGTTCAACTGTTTTGTGATGGGGGCCGTGCCGGACGATATGGGCGGGATCTTCGCCCATCTGCGCGAAGCCGCGCTGACGATGCAGCAGGGCGGCGGCATCGGCTACGATTTCTCGACGCTGCGGCCGAAAGGGACAATCGTCAAAGGCGTCGGCGCCGATGCCTCCGGACCCCTGTCCTTCATGGATGTGTGGGACGCGATGTGCCGCACGATCATGAGCGCCGGCTACCGGCGCGGCGCGATGATGGCGACTTTGGCCTGCGACCACCCCGACATCGAGGCCTTCATCGAGGCCAAGCGCGCGCCCGGGCGGCTGCGCATGTTCAATCTGTCGGTCCTAGTCACCGACGCCTTCATGCAGGCGGTCGAGGACGACGCCCCCTGGGAGCTGCATTTCGGCGGAACGGTCGCCAAGGTGCTGCCGGCGCGCGAGCTGTGGGACAAGATCATGCGCGCCACCTACGCCTATGCCGAGCCGGGCGTCATCTTCATCGACCGCATCAACCGCCGGAACAATCTCTGGTATTGCGAGCAGATCCACGCGACCAACCCCTGTGGCGAGCAGCCCTTGCCGCCCTATGGCGCGTGCCTGCTCGGCTCGCTGAACCTGGCCCGCTTTGTCGTGGAGCCGTTCACGCCGCAGGCGCGGCTCGACACCGAGGCCCTGGCGCGGTTGGTCCCCGATGCCGTGCGGATGATGGACAACATCATCGACATCTCGGGTTTTCCGCTGCCGGAGCAAAAAGAGGAAGCGGAGCAGAAGCGGCGCATCGGGCTCGGCGTCACCGGACTCGCCGATGCGCTGATCCTATGCGGGCTGCGCTACGGGTCGCCCGAGGCGGTCGCCGCGACCGAGCAATGGCTCGGCACGATCAAGCGCGCCGCCTATCTCGCCTCGACCGAGCTGGCCGCCGAGAAAGGCGCCTTCCCGCTGTTCGACCGCGACAAATACCTGGCCGGCGAGACGGTCGTCGGGCTCGACCTCGAGGTGCGCCAGGCCATCGCCAAGCATGGCATCCGCAATGCCCTCTTAACCTCGGTCGCGCCGACCGGCACGATTTCCCTGTTCGCCGACAATGTTTCGTCCGGCCTCGAGCCGGTGTTCAGCTTCCGCTACACGCGCAACGTGCTGATGCCGGACGGCAGCCGGCGCGAAGAAGAAGTCGCCGATTACGCCTACCGCGTCTTCCGCCGGCTGAAGGGCGAAACCGCGCCGTTGCCGGATTACTTCGTCGATGCGCAGACCCTGTCGCCCGCGGATCACGTCGTGATGCAGGCCGCGGTGCAGCGCCATATCGACAGCTCGATCTCGAAGACGATCAACGTGTCGGCCGACATCCCGTTCGAGGATTTCAAGGGCGTCTACACCCAGGCCTACGCGCTGGGCTGCAAGGGCTGCACGACCTACCGGCCGAACGAGGTGACCGGCGCGGTGCTGGAAGCACGGCCGGAAATGCCGGCCGAAACGTCGGCGGGCTCGGCCCAGCCGCGCCAGACGGAGCTGCCCTTGCCGACACCGGCGGCGCCGCGCCGGCCGGCCGATCCCTACGAGGCGGGCGGCGTCGTCTACATGACGCAGCCATTGTCCCGGCCCGAGGCCTTGCCGGGCCAGACCTACAAGATCCGCTGGCCGGACAGCGAGCACGCCCTCTACATCACCTTGAACGACATTATTCAGGACGGTCGGCGGCGCCCGTTCGAGATCTTCATCAACTCGAAGAATGTCGAGCATTTCGCCTGGACCGTCGGGTTGACCCGGATGATCAGCGCGGTGTTCCGCCGCGGCGGCGACGTCTCGTTTGTCGTCGAGGAAATGAAGGCGGTGTTCGACCCGCGCGGCGGGGCGTGGATCGACGGCAAATACGTGCCCTCGCTGCTGGCGGCGATCGGCGACGTCATCGAGCAGCATATGATCGAGATCGGCTTCCTGCCGGTCCGCCGCCGGCCGAGGGATGCCGCGCTATCCGCGCGAGTGGTCAATATGGAGCCGGCTTCCGGCTCGAACGCCGGCGGCTCGCCCGGGCTGTTGGGCGGGCGCCTGAGGCAATGCCCGAAATGCGGCGAAGCCGCCCTGATCCGGCTCGAAGGCTGCGACCAGTGCACCAGCTGCGACTATTCCAAATGCGGCTAGCTGATCGTGAATTCTGCGGCCTTGTCCGAGCTTCGCGACTGGCTGGCTGAGGCCGGGCTGGCCGGCAACAGCGAAACCGAGATCGTCGATGGGTTCTGTCGCCGCGCTGTAACGGCCGGGCTGCCGATCGCGCGCGCCACGGTCATCATCGATACCTTGCATCCGGTGCATGAAGGCCGCGTCGTCCGCTGGCGGCGCGAGGGTGACGAGCGCCAAGCGGAGCTGATCGAATACGGTCCGACGACCGAGGGCGAGGCGGCCGAGAACTGGCGGCGCAGCCCGTTCTTCCGCTTGCTCGAGGAGGGAGGCTCGCGGTTGCGCCGACGGCTTCTTGCCGGCGAACCGGCCGAATTCTTGGCCATCGTCGCTCTGCAAGACGAAGGGATGACCGACTACCTGGCGCTGATCACCCGGTTTGCCGCGCATGGCGTGATCGGCGAGATGGATTGCGTCTACTCGTCCTGGGCGACCGATCATCCGCAAGGCTTTGACGATCGCGAGATCGAGGCCTTGATCGGGCTGATGCCGTTGCTCGCCTTGGCGGTAAAATGCGTCTCGCTGGCCAGGATCGCCGGCACCCTGGTCGAGACCTATCTCGGACGCGATGCCGGCCGGCGCGTGCTCGCGGGCCGCATCCGGCGCGGCGTCGCCGAGCCGATCGGCGCGGTGCTGTGGTACAGCGATCTGCGCGGTTTTACCCGGATCACCGATCAGGCGCCGCCGCAGCAGGTGATCCCGCTGCTCAACGATTATGCCGAGGCGGTGATCTCGGCCGTGCACGACAGCGGCGGCGATGTGCTGAAGCTGATCGGCGACGGTACCCTGGCGATCTTCACGTCGGGATCGACCGATGAGGCATGCCGCTGCGCAATCGAAGCCGAGACGACGCTGCGCGGCCGCGTCGACGAGCTCAACCGGCGCCGGGCCGGGGAAAGCCTGCCGACCACCGATGTTTATCTCGGGCTCCATGTCGGCGAGGTGTTCTACGGCAATATCGGCAGCAAGGACCGGCTCGACTTCACCGTCGTCGGTCCGGCGGTCAACGAGGTCAGCCGCATCGCCGCGATGTGCCGCTCCGCCGAACGCAATGTCCTGTTATCCGCCGCGTTCGCGGAGGCAGTGGCGGAGGCTGAGCGGTCGCGGCTGGTGTCCGTCGGACGTTATGCGTTGCGCGGCGTGGAGCGGCCACAGGAGCTGTTCACTTTGGTTCCTGCCGATTAATTGTGCAGCGCGTCATCATGCTGCCATAACGGATATGTATTATTACCTTTTGACGTTTTGCAGTGCAGCATAATTCAGCTATATGTCCTGCCTGGAGGAAACGTCGCGACAACACGGAGAGTTGTGCGATGTGGCCCTATACCGAGCGGGAGACGGATTTTCTCGGCCCGCCGCGGCCGCGCGGCGAGCTGGCGGCGCGCACCTTGGCGATGCCGGCCGACACCAACCCGTCGGGCGACATCTTCGGCGGCTGGATCATGTCGTTGATGGACGCCGCCGGCGCGATCACCGCGACCCGCCACGCCGAAGGCCGGGTCGTTACCGCCTCGGTCAGCAACATCGCGTTTCTGCGGCCGGTCAAGGTGGGCGACGTCGTGTGCTGCTATACCGACATCATCCGGCTCGGGCGCAGCTCGATGACGCTGTGCGTCGAGGTCTGGGTGTTGCGCCAGGGGCGCGGCAGGCGGGTCAAGGTCACCGCCGCCGAATTCACCTTTGTCGCGCTCGACGATGCCGGAAAGCCGCGCCCGATCGCAAGCCCGTCCTCCGCGGCACCCCGCCAAGCGCCGGTCACCACGGCAGAATAGCCGGCTGATACTCCGCGACGCGCTCGGTGACCTTCAGCAGCGGCTCGATGCCGTAAAGGCGGCGCGCGCTCTCGCCGAGCATGGCCCGCTGCACCTCGGCCGGGATCTCGTACCGCTTCATAAGGTCCAGCGCTTCCCAGGCGTCCTCGGCGTCATGGTGCGGGTAGTCTGACGACCAGATCGCCACATCCTTGAACAGATCCCACAGCCGGTAGACCATCACCTCGTCGGACTCGAAGCCGATAAAGCAGCGCTCATGGAAGCTCTCATAGGGGTCCTTGATCGGCCGATTGCCTCGCTGAAACGCGAACAGGTCGAGGAAATTCTTCGACTTGCCGAGCACCAGCGGCAGCCAGGAGGCGTTCGACTCCAGCACCGCCGCCTTCAGCTTCGGGAATTTGTCGAGCCAGCCGGTCATCAGCACCGTGGTGACCCAGACCATCGCCTCCATCATGAAGCCGAGCGCCTCCGATGAATCGATCGTCGGGTCCATCGCGAAGGTGATGTTCGAGACGAACTGGCCGGGCGAATACACCACCGCCTCGTCGGTAAAGAGGAGCCCCTGGCCTCCTGCGGGATTATTGGCGCCGCGCGCCTCATCCATGCGTCGGCCCCATTCCGGCGTCAGCGCCTCGCGCGACGGAAAGGTGTGCATCGCCAGCACGACCCCAAGCTCTTCGAAGGTGCGCCATAGCGGGTCGAATTCCGGCAGCGTCGGGTAGCGCCCGTTCCAGAAGCACGGCCGCACCGCCGCTGCCTTGAAGCCGAGCTTGGCGACCCGGCGCAACTCCTCGACCGCGCCCTCGACGCTCTGCAACGGCAGCACCGCGCAGGGATAAAGCCGGCGCCGGTCCGGCGCGCAGTAATCCTGGACCCAGTCGTTGTAGGCGTGCGCCAGGATCACCGCGGCCTCCGGGTCGCGCAGCAGCGCCAGCCGCACGAACCATGTCGGGAACAGCATGACCTGGTCGATGCCGAGCGCATCCATGTCGGTGAGCCGGGCATGCGGGTCGCGGCAGCCGAGCAGCCGGCCGAACCGCGCCCGCCATTCCTCGGTCCCCGGCGTGTAGCGGCCGACCTCCTCCTTGCTCCAGCGCGCCCAGCCCACCTCAGCAGCGTTCGAGCGCTCCCGCGCGGCCGGCACGACATGACCGTTGATCATCAGCAGGTCGCTGTCGGTGTGGAAGCAGAACTGGCTTTTGACCCAGGCGCGTTGCCGGGCCGGCACGTACTCGTCCCACACCGCCCGTGGCTCGACGACATGGCTGTCGCAATCGAAGACCGGGAAATCCTTGCTGGCCGCCATTGCCATCCCTCCGCCGCCTCGCTGCCCGAGGCTTTAGGATAGCGGCGGCGGCAAACCGCGCCCAGCCCGCCGGTCAGTTCTGCCGCGTCAGAGCCTGTACCTGCTCGTACAGCCGGTGCAGCGGGCCGTCGGCGATGCCGAGCTCTTCGAGATGGCGGACCGTATTGGCGAGGTAGTCGCGCCCGCTGCCGCGGCCGCCGACCGCGACCGAAATAATCTTGGCTGCCGCGTCGAGCGACAGCCGCCCGGCGTAATCCGGCCGATCGCGGCGCACGACAAAGGCATAAGCGGCGAGGCGGCCCTGCGGCGTCATCACGCTGACCGGCCGCATGCGATAGACCTCGCCGGCCATTTCGCGGGCCCACACCTGGTCGATCGCCGGGCCGAGCGAGTCGGACGGCAGGCGATAGGCGATGCCGCGGCAGGCGCCGCCGCGATCGAGCCCCAGCACCAGCCCGGGGCGCTCCGGCGTGCCGCGGTAATCGCGCGAATACAGACAAAAACTGCGGTGATAGCCGCGCAGCAAGGCCGGGCACCGCTCGGCGAACGGCATCTCCGGGTTCCACATCAGGGAGCCGTAGGCGAACAACCAGACCGGCGCGGCGCTGCCGCGCAGCGCCGTGACCCAATCCGGCATCGGATCGACGGGGTAGGGCGAGACGTAGCCGTTTACGGAAGCTGTCATGTGCTACTGAAACCGTCGTCCCGGCGAAAGCCGGGACCCACCTATCAGCTTATCGAGCGGCGGAAAAGTGGGTCCCGGCCTTCGCCGGGACGACGTTGGAGGTGCTGCAGCTTGTGCTCAGGCAGCCTCAGCCGTCCCAGACCTGTTTCGGCATCGGCAGATCGACGAAATCGGGATCGGCGAGCGGCCGCTCGAACCCAATTTCACCCATCTCGAGCAGCATCATCCATTGCCGGCAATGCTGGCCGATATGCCAGGTCGCGCGCTCCAGCACTTCGTGGAGTTTCTGCGGCCCGTAATAGGTCTCGACGGTCTGCTGGCAGGATTTGTCGGCCGTTGTCTCCCACCATTGTGCGACCCGCTCGCGGACGCCACGTCCGTAGGCGGCGAGCGCGGCCGTCGAAGCCATGTCCTCCGGCCGGGACACATCGGTCGGCAATCCCTGGGCGAAGTAGGCGCCGCCCGCGACCTCGACGAACGCGTCGGGGATGCGGAACATGTGATGCGCCAAGGCGCGGTAGGCGCGCGGCCGGTTCGGCACCTCGGTGTCGAGCCGGTCATCCGCCATCAGCGGGATGATCTGCAGCGCCGCGCCGATGAACCGGTCCATCCGCTGGACGAGCTGGGCCGGCGACAGCACCGGTCCGGTTTTCTCGTCGAGCTTCAGGAAGGCGACGACCTGCGCGATGTTCTGCGCGAAGACGAATTCGTCGCCCCGCGACAGGACCGGGATCGAACGGGCGCCGATGCGCGCCAGCTCGGCCCGTCCGGCCGGGTCTTCAAGAATATTGATCGATTGGAACTCGATCCCACGGACCGAGAGAAACTCCTTGAGTCTCAGGCAGCTGGTTCAGCCAGGCTGCCAGAACGCCTTCAATGGCGCGGTCTCGGGCATCGTCGTGCTCCTCGTGATCTCGCGATCCACTTACGCCGGTCGTCGCGGCGGCGTCAACCCGCACCGCGGCTACCGAGCTCCGACCGCCTTGCCGGTCTCGCCGGTCCTGCGCGAAGATCGCCCGGAACAAGCCGATCAGCGGAGGAGGAAAGCCATGGCATTGAAAGTGCGGCGGGTGGTGACCGGGCATGATACGGCGGGGAAGGCGATCGTCACGATCGACGAGGTCTCGCAAAACCTGCGCTCGGCGCGGCCGGGCGCCCAGGCCTGCGTCGTGTGGACCAGCGAGGGCTTCCCGGTCGACAACACCGGAACGGCGGATGAGGGGCTGCGCGAGACCGGCACGACCCACGAGAATGGCACGGTGTTCCGCATCCTCGAGCTGCAGTCCGGCAACAGCCCCCGCAACCACCGCACGGACTCCCTGGATTACGCGGTCATCATGTCCGGCGAGATCGATAT
>Ga0066709_100005280_pt1 | contig 10588 bp, 3 predicted proteins | sample GraSoiAngelo_158_FD_79665 | JGI IMG/M metagenome (GOLD analysis project Ga0066709, IMG submission 79665) | Grasslands soil microbial communities from the Angelo Coastal Reserve, California, USA - 14_1009_16_30cm | ecosystem: Environmental > Terrestrial > Soil > Grasslands | place: USA... | reverse complement strand
GCGATCTTGGTGTGCACCTCGAGGCGCGAGGCCAGGTTCACGGTGTCGCCTATGCACGTGTAGGTCGCGCGCTCGTTGGTGCCCGTGTAGCCCGCCACCATCTCGCCCGACGCGATGCCGATGCCGATGCGGATTTGCGGTTTGCCGGCTGCTGCCTGATCGACATTGAACAATTGGATCAGCTCGATCATTTCGAGCGCGGCGCGCACGGCGCTGTCGCAATGGTCCGTGAGCGGCAACGGTGCGCCAAAAATGGCCATCAAGCCGTCGCCGATGATCAGGCTGACGATGCCGCCATGGCCGCTGATCGCGTTGAACATCAGCGTGTAATACGTGTTCAGCAGATCGATCGTCGCCTCGGGCGGTTGCGACTCCACGAGCGGTGTGAAGTCACGGATATCCGAAAACATCACTGAGCCGCGTACGCGTTTTCCACCCAGCGAAAAACCGGATTCCTGCAAATCCTGCGCGACTTCGGGTGTCGCGAAGCGGCGCACAAGCTCCTTCTGCTGATCGCGAAGTCGTTTTTTTTCAAGACCTGCGCCGATGCGCGCCTTGAGCAGCACGGGATTGACGGGCTTCGTCAGGTAATCCTCGGCGCCGAGCTCGATACAACGCACGACGTTGTCGAGACCCTCCAGCGATGAAGTGACGATCACCGGCAAGTCGCGAAGCTGCAGATCGTTGACGAGCTTCTCGAGCACTTGAAAGCCGTTCATTTCCGGCATTTCGATGTCGAGCAGCAGGAGGTCGAACGCTTCGGCTCGAAGCATCTCGAGCGCGACGCGACCATTCTCCGCCGTAGCGACGTGATGCCCCTGTAGCTCGAGATTGCGCGCGAGCAGAAGCCGGTTCACCTTGTTATCGTCGACGACCAGCAGCCGTGCGCCGCCGTGCCCGCCTTTATGCACGCTTCAACTCCGTCAGCGATCGCGCAACGCGCGCATATTCGAGCGTCAGCGCCTCCAGCGGTGCACCGTCGGCATCTTGGACGGGGCGGAGTCCTCCCAGTTCCAATTCGCGGGCCATCGCGCCGAGCGCCAATGCGCCGAACGTGTGGCTGTTCGATTTGAGCGAATGGGCGGCACGCCGAAAGCGATCGGCATCGTTCATGGCGAGCGCATGGCGAAGATCGTCCAACATCGCTGGCGCTTCGGCGAGAAACGTGTCGACCAGCTCGCGAACGAAATCGGCGCCCGCATTGGCTTTCAGCTCCTCGAACGTGGCGAGATCGATCGTCCCTTCGCTCATGACAAACGGCTCTCCCGGGCAGAAACCTGGTTCAACGCCTCGACCAGCCGCTCCACGCGGATCGGTTTGGTCAAGTAATCGTCCATGCCGGAGGAGAGGCACAAGTCGCGGTCGCCTTGCATCGCGTTCGCGGTCATCGCGATGATGCGCGGCCGTTCGTGCGGCTTCCATCGGGCGCAGATTTCGCGCGCCGCATCGAGTCCATCCATCTCGGGCATTTGCACATCCATCAGCACGACGTCGTAGATCTGTCGCCGCACCGATTCGATCGCTTCCAGACCATTCGACGCGAGATCCGCCCGATAACCCATTTGCTGCAGGATGCGCAACGCAAGCTTCTGATTGACGACGTTGTCTTCGGCCAGGAGGATGCGTAGCGGACGCCGTGCCGCCATGTCCGGATCGAGGCGCGATGCGGCGGCCGCGGTGGGCGTGATCTTCGGCGCCACTTCGTGTGCGAACAGCCCGGCCAGCGTATCGAAGAGCTGCGACTGACGGATCGGTTTGGTCAGATACGCCGTAAACAACGCGTCGCCGTCGCCCGCCTCGCGCCGGCCGAGCGAGCTGAACAGCACGAGCGGCAACGTCGCGTTTTTCTCGCGAATTTGGCGCGCCAGCGCGACGCCGTCCATCTCCGGCATGTGCATGTCGATGATCGCGACGTCGAAGGCGTCGGGATGATCGAGCCAACTTAGCGCTTTCTTCGGTGAATCGGTCGACCGCGAAGTCATACCCCACTTCGACGTTTGCAGATCGAGCACGCGCCGGTTCGTCGCGTTATCGTCGACCACGAGCACTCTCTTGCGTTCCAGCGCCGGTTGCATACCGACGAATTCACGCTGCCGTGCCTGCGGCAATTGGCCGATCGGCGCAACAACGCTGAAGAAGAATGTCGAGCCTTTGCCGACGCCGTCGCTGTGCGCCCACATCCGGCCGCCCATCAGCTCGCTCAGGCGTTTGCTGATGGCGAGGCCGAGTCCGGTGCCGCCGTACTTGCGCGTCGTCGATGAATCGGCTTGCGTAAACGATTGAAACAGCCGGCTCATGCCTTCGGGGGACAAGCCGATCCCGGTATCGCGCACTGCGAAGGTCAGCTCGACTTTACCGATTCCGAACGGTTGCGACGTCACTGTCAGCACCACCTCGCCCTTTTCGGTGAACTTCACGGCGTTGCTCAGAAGATTCAACATGATTTGGCGGAGCCGCGTCACGTCGCCGACGACGGCCGCCGGGACGTCGCCTTCGAACACGTAGGCAGTGTCCAGATGTTTTTCGGCGGCACGTGACGTCGCCAGGTCCAGCGCCGATTCGACGCATTCGCGGAGGTCGAATGGTTGCGACTCGATGTCCATGCGGCCGGCTTCGATCTTCGAGAAGTCGAGCACATCGTTGATGATCGTCAGCAGCGCGTCGCCCGACTCGCGGATCGTGCTGACGTAATCGCGCTGCTCGGCGTCGAGATCCGTATCGAGCAAGAGTCCGCTCATACCGATGACAGCGTTCATCGGCGTGCGGATTTCATGACTCATCGTGGCGAGGAAAGAGCTCTTCGCTTCGTTCGCCGCTTCAGCCAACGCGCGGGCTTCGCGCGCTTCATGGAACAGCCGCGCATTCTCGATCGCGACGGTCGCTTGCAACGAAAGACCGGTCAGGAATTCCAGCTCGGTATCGTCGAACGGCCGCCCTCCTGTGCGCCAGACCGCCATCGCACCCTTGACGGTTGTTCCTGCCAAGAGCGGCGCGACCATCAGCCTTTCGTTTTCCGACCGGTCCGTGCCGGCGATCTGGATCGCGCGTGGGTCCGCTTGCGTATCGTTGACGTATTCGGCACGACCGGCGGCGAGGATGCCGCCGATGATTCCGGCGCCCGCAATGATTTCGGCGGCCTTGATCTGTTCGCCGACGACACCCATCGCGACAATCGCTCGATAGCTGCGGCCGTCGGGCTCGGGCAGGAAGATCGCGCTGTTGTCGCCGTGAAGAAGATCCTTGGCATGCTGGGCGATGCGGTCCATGACCTTCTCGAGATCGAGCGTCGACGAGATGTCGCGGCCGACCTCGGCCAGCGCCGCGGTTTCGCGGCTGCGGCGCTGTGTCTCGTCGAACAATCGAGCATTCTCCAGCGCGACACTCATCGTGTTCGCAAGCGTAGTGAGCAAGTGCACGTCAGAATCGCCGAACGCGTCTTGGTGCTTGGCGTAGATCGCAATGACGCCACGCGCAACGTCGCCTTTCAGAATCGGAACGCCGAGGTAGCTGCCGTCAAAGATCGGAGTCTTGGGATCTCCGATCATCGCCGACCCCAATTCCTCGGCCCGGCGACTGATGTCGCGGTTGATTACCAGCGGTTTGCGGTCATGGATGACGTGGCCGGTCAATCCGCCACGCAGCGGCATGGGCGCGACCTCGAACCGCTCGTCGTGCTCGAGGTAATAGGGCATCGACATGATGTTGGTTTGCGGGTCGTACAACGCGATCGACATGTTTGGCGTGCGGAAAATTTCGGCGATCTTGTTGCCGACGAGATCGATGATCGCCTGGAAATCCAGCTCGGCCGCGAGGCCTTGTTGCACGCTGTTGATGATCGCGAGCTCCGCGGCGCGTTGTTCGCTCTCCTTGAACAATCGCTGCGTTTCGTCGAAGAGCCGCGCGTTTTCGAGCGCGACGCTCATGCTATTCGACAACGTTTGCAGCAGACGAACGTCGGATTCACTGAACGCCTGCTCGCACTCGACGTTCGTCAAGCTGATCAGTCCGCGCACCTGATCACCGGCCACGAGCGGTACGTATACGGCCGACTTTTCCGTCTCGGTGCCGGGAATGTCCGTTGAACCGTACCTCTCCATCGCCTCGGCCATGCGGTCGTTGATCACAACTGTCTCTCGCGTTCGCATGACGTGCGCCTCGAAGCCGCGCTCGGCCAGCGGCAAAGGCTCGATGGAGATGCGCCGACCTTTCTCGTAGACGTACGGATAGTGGACGAGATTCGTCTTTGGATCATAGATACGAATCGTCATGTCCGTTTTGCGGAAGATGTCGCGAATCTTGTCGCCGACGGCGTCGTAGATTCCTTGAATGTTCAGCTCTGCCGCGAGCGCAGCCTGCACACTGTTGATGATTGCCAGCTCGGCGTTGCGCTGCTCGGTCTCTTTCAGCAGCCGTTGCGTTTCGTCGAAGAGTCGCGCGTTCTCGAGCGCGACGCCCATGCTGGCTGCGACGGTGCTGATGAGGCGAATTTCGGCTTCGCCGTACGCATTTTGCCGTTGGTAATCTCCGAGCGTGACGACGCCGATGAGCCGATCGCTGCCAAGAATCGGAACGAACATGCCCGACAGAATCGGAACGAACATGCCCGACACGCTCATATCGGTTCCCGGAATCTTCACAGCGCCGAGCGCATCCGCTTCGGCGGGGCTGTTGAAGACGACAGCCTTGCGTGTCTGGATCGCTTTGATGAACGGGCCGCCGGCCGGCGGTGTTTTCGGTGCCAGCGTGAGTCGCACGCCGTGCTCGTACTCGTACAGGAAATGCACAAGATTCGCCGCGGGGTCGTACGAACGAATGCCGACGTCGCCGCTGTTGAACACCTCGCGCAATTTGTCGCCGACGAGATCGATGATCGTTTGGAAGTCCAGCTTCGCGGCCATTCCCTGTTGAATTCTGTTGATCACCGCAAGCTCGGCCGCTCGTTGTTGCTCGGCCTGGAACAGCCGTTGCGTCTCGTCGAAGAGCCGCGCGTTCTCGAGCGCCACGCCCATGCTTGCGGCGACGGTGCTCACGAGCCGAACTTCGGCTTCGCCAAACGCGTGCTCGCGTTCGAAACTCTCCACGTGAATCGCACCCAGCACGCGGTCGCCGCCAAGAATCGGCACGCTCAGCATCGAAAGGCTGTGGTCGGTGCCCGGAATGACCGCAATTCCCGTCGCATTGATCTCTGCAGGGGTATTGAGAACGATCGGCCGGCGCGTCTTCACCATTTTGTCCCAGCTTCCGCCGGGGCTCGGCGGAGCGGCAGGAACGCTGAGTCTCACGCCATGCTCATACTCGTACAAGTAGTGAATCAGATTGGTCTTGGCGTCGTGCCAGCGGATGCCGATGTCGCCGGTCTTGAACACGTCGCGCAGCTTGTCGCCGACGAGATCGACGATGGCTTGAAAATCCAGCTTCGCAGCCATGCCCTGCTGGATGCTGTTGATCACGGCGAGCTCTGCGGCGCGTTGCTCGGTCACCTTCAGCAGCCGCTGCGTTTCATCGAACAGCCGTGCGTTCTCGAGCGCGACGCTCATGCTGTTCGCAAGCGTCTGCAGCAGGCGCACGTCCGACGTACTGAAAGCGTGCTCCCGCTCCATGTCGGACAAACTGATGACTCCGCGCGCTTGATCGCCGACGACCATCGGCACCAGCACGGTGGATTTCTCCATCTGTGTGCCCGGCAGCGTGAAGGAACCGTACTGTTCCATGGCCTGCGCCATATTCTCGTTGATGATCAGCGTTTCGCGAGTACGGAGGACATGCTTGGCAAAACCGGTTTCGCCGAGAGGCTCGGAATCGAGGAAGTGACGCTTTCCGTTTTCATACGAGTACGGGTAGTGGATCAAGTCCGTCTTCGGATCATAGACACGAATACCCATATCACGGTTGCGAAAGATCTCGCGGATCTTGTCGCCGACCGCATCGTAGATGCTTTGAATGTTCAATTCCGCGGCAAGCGCAGCCTGAACGCTGTTGATGATCGCCAGCTCGGCGTTGCGCTGCTCGGTTTCCTTCAGTAGACGCTGGGTCTCGTCGAACAGGCGCGCGTTTTCGAGCGCCGCGCTCATGCTGCTCGCGAGCGTCTGCAGCAGGCGGACATCCGACTCCGAGAACGCGTGCTCGCGCTCGATACTGCTGAGGTGGATGAGGCCGCGGGCCTCTCCGCCGACGAGTAGCGGCACCAGCAGCTCCGACTTCGACATCGGAGCATCGACCATCATATAAGAGCCGAATCGCGCCGATACCCCCGCGGCGTCCTCGTTGACTACCAGCGTCTCGCCGGTACGGATCACATGGGCGCCGAAGCCGTGGTCGCCGAGGGGTCCGGGCGCGATGTCGTGCCGCTTTCCGTCGTAGTACGTGTAGGGGTATTCCACGAGATCGGTTTTCGCATCGTAAATGCGGATCCCCACGAACGCGTCGCGGAAGACCTCCCGAATCTTGTCACCCACCGCATCATAGACGCCCTGCAGACTCAGCTCGCCGGTCAGCGCCTGCTGGACACTGTTGATGATGGCGAGCTCCGCCGCGCGCTGCTCGCTCTCCCTGAACAGGCGCTGCGTCTCGTCGAACAGCCGCGCGTTTTCGAGCGCGACGCTCATGCTGTTCGCGAGCGTTTGCAGCAAGCGTACGTCCGAGTCGCTGAACGCGTGCTCGCACTTCGTGTCGATCAGACTGATCAGCCCTCGAGCTTGATCGCCGCTGACCAGCGGCACGTACACAGCCGATTTTTCATCCGCGGTCCCGGGGAGCGTGAAGCTTCCATAACGCGCGGAGACTTCCTCCATCTTTTCGTTGACGACCAGTGTCTCGCGGGTGCCGATGACATGGGCGGCAAAGCCTCGTTCGGTCAGTGGAGCGTTTCGAATCGAGATCCTTTGTCCGTTCTCGTAGGTGTAAGGATAATGGACGAGCTTGGTCTTCGGGTCGTAGATCCGGATGCCCATGTCTGTGTTGCGGAAGATCTCGCGAATCTTGTCGCCGACCGCATCGTAGATCCCCTGGATGTTGAGCTCGGCGGCGAGCGCCGCCTGCACGCTGTTGATGATGGCAAGCTCGGCGTTGCGCTGCTCCGTCTCTTTCAACAGCCGCTGCGTTTCGTCGAACAGGCGCGCGTTTTCGAGCGCAGTGCCGAGCGAGGCGGCGATCGTCGTCAACAACCGGACTTCGGCTTCGCCGAACGCATTTTCGCGCTCGTAGTTTTCGATGGTGACGCTGCCGAGCACTCGGTCGCCGGTGATGATTGGGACGGCGATCATCGACTTGCTTTCGTCCGTGCCAGGTACCGGGCCGCCGGGAAGGGCGCGATAGTCAGCCGCGTCGTTCAGCACAATGGGTTGTCGCGTGCGTCGCATCGTTTCGAACAGTCCGCCAGGCGTCGGCGGTGCCGGAGCCACGAAAAGCCGTTTGCCATGCTCGTACGCGTAGAGGATATGGGCGAGTTGTGTTTTTTCGTCGTACCAGCGGATGCCGAGATCCGGCGTGTCAAACACTTCGCGCAACTTGTCGCCGACGAGGTCGACGATCGCCTGGAAGTCGAGCTCGGCGGCGAGTCCCTGTTGGATCGAATTGATGATCGCGAGCTCAGCATTGCGCTGCTCGGTTTCTTTTAGCAGGCACTGTGTTTCGTCGAACAGCCGCGCGTTTTCGAGCGCGACACTCATCGCCGAGACAACCGTCTGCAGCAGGCGCACACTCGAGTCCGGAAACGCGTTTTCGGTCTCGTAGTTGCAGATCATCACGAGACCGAGGGCGTGGTCGCCAACGACAATCGGCACGGCGACGGCCGATTTTTCCATCTGCGTGCCGGGGATCACTTTCGAGCCGACTTCCTCCATCCGACGTGCGAGGTTGGCATTTGCGATCCACGTCTTCTGCGACTCGATCACGAACTTGGAGACGCCTGCCAACGGCGTCGGCGGCACCGTGATCCGCCTGCCGCGATCTTTCAGGTATGGATAGAAGATCTGCTTTGTCGCGGGATCGTATAGACGGATGTCGATGTCCTGCGAGTTCAACACTTCGGAAAGCTTGTCGCCGACGAGGTCGTAAATCGACTGCATGTCGAGCTTCGACGCGAGCCCCTGTTGCACGCTGTTGATGATTGCGAGCTCGGCAGCGCGCTGCTCGGTTTCCTTCAACAAACGCTGCGTCTCGTCGAACAGGCGCGCATTTTCGAGAGCGGTGCCGAGCGATGCGGCAATAGTGTTGAGCAATCGAACGTCGGACGGACCGTAGGCGTTCTCGCGCTCGTAGTTTTCGATGCTGATGTTGCCGAGTAGTCGGTCGCTGCTGATGATCGGCACTCTGATCATCGACTTGCTGCTGTCAGTGCCAGCGATCGGCGTCACTCCCAATCGTGCATAGTCCGCAACGGAGCCCAGTACGACCGGGGCGCGCGTCTTCTTCATCGTCTCGAACGTCCCGCCAGGGGTCGGCGAGTGAGGCGCAATCGTCAGCCGCTTGCCGTGCTCATACGCGTACAGATAGTGGCTCAGGTTGGCGCTTTCGTCATACCAATTGATGCCGAGGTCGGGCGTGTTGAACACTTCGCGCAGCTTGTCGCCGACCAGATCGACGATGGCCTGGAAATCGAGCTTGGTGGCCAAGCCCTGCTGGATCGAGTTGATGATCGCCAGCTCCGCGTTTCGCTGGGCGAGCAGCTCGCGGGTGGCTTTGAGACTCGCGTCCGGCCTCGCCGCACGCTTCACGCTCCGCGGCGGTCGCGTACCATTCGGTTTGCGAGCAGCGCTTGGCTTCTTGGTCGCCCGAACCTTCTTGGATGTGCCCGATTTGCCAACGCTGGTGCGCGGCTTTGGTATCTCGGGTTTCTTGCGTGCAGCCGACTTCTTGGTGATGCGGGACTTCTTCGCTGTACCGGACATGCGCTCCCTCGAAACTCTCGTTCGCGGTTTCTGTTCGGGCCTCGCGATGCGCGACGGCGGCCCGCCGATAGTCTACAGGCGGCGGGGCTTACGTAGGCAACCCGATTATTCGGTACGCGAACTCGACTCGGGCTCGGCCTTTGGCGGCGTATGTGCAGTGATTGCCGCGAGTATGCCCTGCAGCAGCGCGGTAGGCGTTGGCGGACAACCGGGAATCGCGACATCGACCGGAATCACATTGGCGACGCGCCCGAGGCTTGCATAGCTTTCGCCGAAGATTCCGCCCATGCAACCGCAATCGCCAACCGCGACGACGAGCTTCGGATCGGGCGTTGCATCGTAGGTGCGCCTGAGCGCGATCGCCATGTGCTTCGACACGGGTCCGGTGACGAGCAGCATATCGGCGTGGCGTGGGCTTGCGACAAAGCGGATGCCGACGCCCTCGATGTTGTAGTACGGATTGGCGAGCGCGTGGATTTCCAGCTCGCAACCGTTGCAGGAGCCGGCGTCAACTTGGCGGATCGTCAACGCGCGGCCGAGCGTGCGAAGGACTTCTTCCTGCAGGCGCGCGACGACGACGTTCTCATCGGCCGGCGCTGGCGTGGCTTCGGTCTTGATGCCGGTGACTGCGATCTGGCGGAGAATGGTGAGCATGGTGTCGCGAGTTAGAGATCGTGGCCGCTGTACGTCAGATTGAAGCTCTTGTTGATCAGGGGAAAGTCGGGAACAATGTTGCCGATCACCGCGTGCTCCAGCACCGGCCAATTCGACCATGACGGATCGTGCGGATGGCAACGGCGGATCGTTCCGTCCGGTCCGGTTTCGAGCGCAATGAACACGGGGCCGCGCCAGCCTTCGATAAAACCCAAGCCGAGACGATAGGGCGGCGGTTCCGGGACGGGAGCGTTGACTTCGCCGTCAGAGAGTCCGTCGATGAGCGCGCTGCACAGACGGAGCGATTCCAGTAGCTCGTCGAAGCGCACGGTAACGCGCGCGGCAACGTCGCCATCGGTCTGCGTCATTTTGCGCGGCGCGATCACGTCGTACGGCGGCAGCGGAAAGTCGCAGCGGAGATCGAATGCCTGTCCGCTCGCGCGTCCGCAGAGGCCGGTCAGGCCGAGTTGCTGCGCGAGCTCGGGCGGCGCGCGACCGCAGGTGCGGAAACGGTCCTGCAAACCGGCATGCTCGTCGTAAATGTCACGCAAGATGCGAATCTCGCGCTCGAGCGCTGGACATTGTTCGCGGATTTGTGCCGCGTATGCTGCGGCGAGTGATGACGCGACGCCGCCGGGAACGACGTAATCCATCATCATTCGGTGGCCAAACGCCGCAAGGTTCAATCGCAGGACGTCTTCTTTCAAGCGCGAGAATTGCGCGAGTCCAAACGCGAAGCCGCCGTCGTTGCCGAGGTAACCAAGATCGCCCAAATGATTGGCGATTCGTTCGCGTTCGAGCGCGAGCGCGCGCAACCAGGCAGCGCGTGGCGGCACCGCGGCGTCGGCAATCGCTTCGACCGCCTGCGCGTAGGCCCATGCATACGCAACGGTGCTGTCGCCCGACACGCGGCCGGCGAGACGATGGGCTTCGCCTATTCGCAGCGACTCGAATCGCTTCTCGATTCCCTTGTGCACGTATCCCAGCCGTTCTTCGAGACGCAGCACTTTTTCGCCGACGACTTGAAAACGGAAATGGCCGGGCTC
>Ga0066709_100005279_pt1 | contig 10588 bp, 9 predicted proteins | sample GraSoiAngelo_158_FD_79665 | JGI IMG/M metagenome (GOLD analysis project Ga0066709, IMG submission 79665) | Grasslands soil microbial communities from the Angelo Coastal Reserve, California, USA - 14_1009_16_30cm | ecosystem: Environmental > Terrestrial > Soil > Grasslands | place: USA... | reverse complement strand
GTACTTGAAGGGAAGCGTTCCGTTGGCATTGACTCCGCCGTCGAGGGGAGAAGACCAGCGCCACAAGTCCACTCCCCCGGGCACGCCCCGGATCGATACCACGTAAACGCCCCCTTGGGAATCTACGCGGTCACCCGGCTCCACCCCCTGGACGATGAAGGCGAGGACACTCAGACTTGTCGGCACAGGCGCCAACTGAGGCAGGCATAGGTTCTGGTTCGGACTGAAGACGCTCGTTCCCTTCCCCACGTACGGAGGAATCGCCGTCGGGGAAGGACAACCGTGCTCTCCCGCTGGAGTTTGCGCGAGGACAGGCTGAGCGGTTCCGAGATAAGCAATGCCAATTGTGATTCCTGCCAGAGCCGTGAGAACCAACGCGATATAACCCCAATGTTTTTTCATCATCTGAATTCAGACCTCCTCCTGGCTTGCGCCTCCTCAAGCTTATTGACGCCTGCCAGGGCGACCGCCTGAGAAGTTACGCCATGCAAGGAATTCTCTTGAAGGCTTGCTCAAAAGTCAAGCAGGGTTATACCTAGGATGGGATAAGTTTTTTCCCGCCGCCGATTTGGATTTATCGGGTCACATAACCTTTCCCAAAGCCGCCCTCGTGACGCTGGAAGTCCAAAACTACGACCCCGCGCAATGCCCCCTTTGCAAAGCTGGCATCCCCGCCGTAAAGCCCGGAAGCCGCACAACAAACGAATCGAAGCAACCCGTCAGTTTTCCTCCGAGGTTCCGGGGCGCAAGGAAAGGCCAATTAGCTTCGCTGATATACAACCCTTCCGCCGACAATCGTGGCGGTGACGGCGCCTTTGAACTCCCAGCCGTCGAACGGTGAGTTGCGGCTTTTCGAGCGTGAGTCGGAGGCGCGGAAAGTCCAATCGAGGTTGGGGTCGAAGACGGTGATGTCTGCGGGGCTGCCCACCTGGAGCCGGCCCAGGGCCTGGTGGATGATGCGCGCAGGATTCACGCTCATCAGCGAAACCAAGCGCGGCAAAGAAATGATTCCCGGGCGGACCAACTGCGTCAGGGCGAGGGCGAGCGCAGTCTCAAAGCCTGTCACTCCGAACGGCGCTTCGGCCAGGGGCTTCGCCTTGAGCGTCAGTGCGTGGGGCGCGTGGTCGGTGGCGATAGCGTCCACCGTGCCGTCGGCGATGCCGGCAAGCAGGGCGGCCAGGTCGCGGGCGCTTCGGAGCGGTGGATTCATTTTGGCGTTCGTGCCGTAGCGGAGAACGGCATCGTCGGTGAGTGTGAAGTGGTGCGGCGTGACTTCACACGTGGCGTTTACGCCTCGCCGCTTGGCATCGCGCATCAATGCGATAGAGCCCGCCGTCGAGAGGTGCGCGGCGTGGAAATGCCCGCCGGTCGCTTCCGCCAACTCCAGGTCGCGCGCCAAACAAACTTCCTCCGATTTTGCGGGGATGCCTTTGACGCCGAGCCGACGCGCAACCGGGCCGTCGTCGAGCACGCCGCCTGAAGAAAGCGCCAAGTCTTCGCAGTGGTCAATGATGGGGACACCCAAGGTGCGCGCGCGGTCGAGCGCCATGTGCATCAGCCCGGCAGTCCGCACGGGACGTCCGTCATCGGAGAAAGCTATGGCGCCCGCGGCGACAAGCGCGCGGGAATGCGTGAGCGCCTCGCCCTGGCTACCGATAGTCACTGCGGCGATGGGAAACAGGCGCGCGAGGCCGAGCCGGCGAGCCTTCGCCGTCATCGCCGCAGTCGCTTCGGCGCAATCGTTGACCGGCTGAGTGTTCGGCATCGCGCAAACGGCGGTGAAACCCCCAGCCACCGCCGCCCGCAAGCCGGTCTCGAGAGTTTCCGAAAGCTCGCCGCCTGCCTCTGAAGGCAAGCCTGCCTGCGCAGGCAGGCCCGGCTCGCGGAGGTGGCAATGCAAGTCAATGAAGCCCGGCGCAACGATTTGGCCGTGCGCGTCGAGCACCTCGTCCGCGCGCGCTTCGATGCGCGGAGCAATCTGGCGGACTACGACGCCCTCCAGCAGCACGTCCATCGCGCCGTCCAGCCCGTCCTCGGGAGAAACCACCCGCCCGCCTCTTATCAGCAGAGAGGCCATCTCGACTCCAGTCCGTCAGCCGACGGACTCGCAACGCTTTCTTCGATGTTTCGGAGAGAGTATAGCATCGGTTCGAGGGCGGTCACTCTGAGCCCCTTCACTCTACTCGGGGCAGGCTCTTCGCATGTCATCCTGAGCCCCATTCGCTTCGCTCAGGGCAAGCTCTTCGATTGTCATTCTGAGCGGAGCGAAGAATCCCTTCTTTCCCGCTCAGGGTAAACTCCGCGGAGGATCTGCTTTTCGACAAATCAATAAGAAAGCAGATTCTTCGTCGTCCCGATGGAGTGAATCGGGACTCCTCAGAATGACATCCTCGAGAGGTTATTCATCATCCTGCTAGGCCGCGCCAGGCGAGAACGGGAAGAGGGGAAGCAGATAATCTTTGACGGGTTGAAAAGTCTTTCGATGCTCGGGGCACGGGCCATGCCGCGCGAGCCCCGCCAAGTGCTCGGGGGTGCCGTATCCCTTGTTCCTGGCAAGCTCGTACTGAGGATAGAGGCGGTCGAGCTCCACCATGTGCGCGTCGCGCTCGACCTTGGCGAGAATCGAAGCGGCGGCGATCGAAACCGAGCGGGCGTCGCCGTGGATGAGGGCGCGATGGGGAATGCGGAAGGCTGCGCCGTCCCTCCCGGCGCGATGAAGCGGCATGGCGTCCGTTAGGACAAAGTCGGGAGCGGGCTCGAGCGCCCGGAGCGCGCGCAGCATCGCCTGCCGCGACGCCTCGTAAACGTTCAGCACATCAATTTCGGTTGCTTCCACCGCGACCACGCGCCAAGCAATCGCCAGCGCGCGGATTATTTCGGCGAGCTCCAGGCGCTCAGGGGCGGTGAGTTTCTTCGAATCGTCGACGCCCACGATCGGATGGTCAGGGTCGAGGATGACCGCCGCGGCGTAAAGAGGGCCGATGAGGGCGCCGCGGCCTGCTTCGTCGCAGCCAGCCACACGCCGCCAGCCCTGGCGCATGGCCAAGCCTTCAAAGCGGCGGGTGCAGCGAAGGTCTTTGGGCTCGAGCGCGCGCGGCATAACCGAACGATGGCCAGTTTACCACAGCCAGCCAGCCGCGAAGAATGGCCTCACAGTCTCAAGCCGCAAGACCCTGTGGACGAGTTCGGGGCGCAGAGCAATGTGTCGGAAATCCTAAGCGGTAAGCGGGAGTTGAACAAGGACCATATCAAGAGGTTGAGCGAACGCTACCACGCCTCCCCGGAAATGTTTTTCTAGAGCCCCAGGGATGAATTCGCGGCCCGACGGAGAGGGAGGTCGCCAAGATCATAAACCCAAAAGTGCGCCAGGGGGGACGGCGTCAGGGCTTAGGACGACGTTTCCTGTTCGCTGCGGTCTTCGCGGATGCGCGCGGCCTTGCCCTTGAGCTTGCGGAGGTAATAGAGCTTGGCGCGGCGGACGCGGCCCGTGCGCACGACCTCGATCTTATCAATCACCGGGGAGTGGAGCGGGAAGATGCGCTCGACGCCGTGGCCGAAGGAAATCTTGCGCACCGTAAACGTGGAGTGGTTCTGCGCGCGCCGCTGGCCGATGACCGTCCCTTCGAAAACCTGAATCCTTTCCTTATCGCCCTCTTTAATTTTGACGTGGACGCGCACGTTATCGCCCGCGCGAAATTGGGGCAAGTCTTTTTTCATTTGCTGCTGTTCGATCTTTTCGAGCACGGTCATGGGAGGATTCTCCTTAGATTGAGTGATTGCGCGATTAAAGGATCTTGGGATCCTTCGCTACCGCACACTTCCATTCACTCAATCACCCGATGATTCAATCACCCAATCGCTCCATTTGCTGAACCTCCTCGAGCACGCGCCTGTCCTGGTCGTCGAGCGCCGCCCCGGTGAGGAGGTCGGGGCGCATGCGCCAGGTCTTCTCGAGCGCTTGGCGCCGACGCCAGCGGCGGATTTCCTCGTGGTTGCCGGAAAGCAAAATTTCCGGAACGCGCAGACCTTCAAATTCCGCCGGGCGGGTGTAGTGCGGGCAATCGAGCACGCCCGCGCCGTTCGAGGAAGCCGGCGGCGCGAACGATTCCTGTTGGCTCGACTCTTCATTGCCCAAGACGCCTGGGATCAGCCGCGTGACGCATTCCATCACCACCGCCGCGGGGAGTTCGCCGCCGCTCAGCACGTAGTCGCCGATCGAGATCTCATCGGTGGCACAATGCCGGGCCACGCGCTCGTCCACGCCTTCGTAGCGGCCGCAAATCAAGGTCAACTGCGCGTGTTGTGCCAGCCTCTCGGCCACCGCCTGATTGAGCAACCTCCCCTGAGGGGAAAGCAGCACCACCGGAGAATCCCCCGACCGAACCTCGCGCACGGCGCGGAAAACCGGCTCCGGCTTGAAAACCATTCCGGGGCCGCCGCCAAACGGCCGGTCGTCCACCATGCGGTGGCGGTCGTCGCTGAAATCTCGAAGATCGCGCAGCCGGATCGAGACCCTGCCGCCAGCCAGCGCGCGCTTGAGCAAGCCATGCTCGAGGACGCTCGCGAAGAACTCCGGGAAGATGGTGATTACTTCGAACGTCATGGCTTCAAGCCTTCTGGACCCGGCCCCGCCATTTGGCTGATAAAAAATTCACGTTGCATGTCATTCTGAGCGAAGCGAAGAATCCCTCCCCATTGTCTTCAATACTAAAAAGGGATGCTTCGCGGAGTCTACCCTGAGCGCGAAATGATAGGGATTCTTCGCTTCGCTCAGAATGACAAGCGAAGAGCATTCCCTGAGCAGAGCGAAGGGCTCAGCATGACAAGACTCCTATTTCAACGCCATGCTACGAATTCAACTCCAACAAATCCTCCGGCGGCTCGATCCAGATGGTTTTCGCACCAGCGTCAATCCGCGTGCAAATCGTTTGCGCGAAAGGAATCAGAATTTCGCCTTTCCCGGTCGAAACGTGGAGCAAGTTCACACCCGGGGTCGGCTCAACCGCAGTAACCGTTCCCAATTCCTCCGCTCCGAGCGCCGACCGGCGAATTACCCGGCACCCTTCCAACTCCCACAGATAATAATGACCCGCCGGCAACGGTATGCGGTCTGCTTTTTGAATCAGGACGTGGCGGCCACGAAGACTTTCCGCCGCGCCGATGCTACCCACGCCCGCGAGCTTCAGGACGATGCGGCCTTTGTGGGGCCACGCGGACTCAATCTCCACCGCTTCCGGTTCACCCGGAGGGTTCTCGAGGTAAGCCCGGCGCGCGGCAGTGAACCGCTCAGGGAAATCGGTCAGAATCTCCGCGGCGACTTCTCCGCGCCGGCCTTGCGGCCTGATGATTCGCGCCACCGCCAAGTATTTGTCTTCACTCGGCACGCCCGCCGCGCTTTCCGGTCCCACGCCCGCGGGATTGGCCCACAAAGGAGCCGGCGGGGAGTAGGCGCCGGTCTCCCCGACTTTGCTCACGGTTCGACTTCGGCGTTCGACAGGCTCACGGCCCTGAGCGAAGTCGAAGGGCTCACCGCCCCTGAGCATCGTCGAAGGGAGGGCGGTGAACTTGTCGAACCGTAGACCCGCCCCTACTCCAAGATTTCCAACGAAAACCGCTTTTTCAGCTTCATCCCGGCTGCTCCGAGAATGGTGCGAATGGAGCGGGCGGTCCTTCCCTGCTTGCCAATAACTTTTCCAAGGTCCGATGGGTGTACTTTCAGTTCCAGGATGATTGATTGTTCCCCTTCCACCGAGCGAACTTGAACCTGGTCGGGATTGTCCACAAGTGCCTTCGCGATCGCTTCAATCAGCTCTCTCATCTGGCCCTCCCTTGAAACCGAGCCGCACGAGCGAGCGGCGCGCACAAACTAGATTCGGAAGAGAAAGCCCCAGATGCGGCAGCCGGCCCACGGGCCCCGGACCACCGGGACGCGACCCCGCTAGCTCTGGGGTGGCGTTTTCCGTTTCAGGAAGCTCAGAACCGTTTCGGAGGGCCGAGCCCCCCGGCCGAGCCAGTACTCCACACGCTCGCGCTTGACAACCCACTCCGGAGGGTTGCGACGAGGATTGAAGTGGCCCAGAATTTCGACGAAGCGCCCGTCGCGCGCCCGCTCGCGCTCGGCCACTACGATTCGGAAGCTTCCTTTCTTTTTGGCTCCTGTGCGAGCCAGCCTTATGGTCAGCAAGCATTCCCCCTTTGTTCAGAATTCAAATTCGTTCCCACCGTTGCCCGCCTGCGCGGGCAGGCCTGCTTTATCCCGCCGGAGCCGCCGGCCCTTTCATGCCTCCGAGCTGGTTTCCGAGGAGCTGGTGGCTCATGGTCTTCATCATCTTCCGCGTCTGATAAAACTGCCGGAGCAATTGATTGACCTCCTGGACGCTGGTGCCGCTCCCACGGGCAATGCGTTTGCGCCGCCGGCCGTTGATGATTTCGTGGTTGTCGCGCTCCTGGCTCGTCATGGAGTTGATGATGGCCTCGATGTGGACGAGTTCTTTCTCGTCCATTTTCACCTTGCCCGCGTCCTTAAAGATTCCGATTTTCGGCAGCATCCCAAGCATCTGGTCCACCGGGCCGAGCGAACGCACTTGGCGAAGCTGGTCGCGGAAGTCCTCGAGTGTGAAGGTATCGCTCTGAATCTTGCGATGGACTTCGAGGGCTTTTTGTTTGTCAATCTTTTCCTCCGCCTTCTCGATCAGCGAAAGGACGTCGCCCATGCCGAGGATGCGGGAGACGATGCGGTCGGGATGAAAGACTTCCAGGGCGTCGTACTTCTCGCCCAATCCGATGAACTTGATGACCTGTCCAGTGACGTGATGGATGGAAAGGGCGGCGCCGCCGCGCGCGTCGCCATCGAGCTTGGTCAGGATGACGCCCGTCGTCCCCAAGCGCTCGTGGAATTCTTTTGCGCTGCGGACCGCATCCTGGCCGATCATAGCGTCGGCGACCAGCAGCACTTCGCTCGGGCGCAAGCGCGTGCGCAGTTCGCTCACCTCGTTCATCAACTGCTCGTCAATATGCAAGCGCCCGGCCGTGTCCACGATCAGCGTGTCGTGGCCGCGGTCGGCCGCATCTTTGCGGGCGGACAGAGCCAGCTCGAACGGGTCATTCAACCCCTCGCGGGTGAAGCAGGGGATTCCCACCGCCTTGGCGATAATGCTCAACTGCTCGCGAGCCGCCGGGCGGTAAACGTCGGTCGAGACGAGCATCGGCCGCCGCTTGCGCTTCGAAAGCCAAAGCGCAAGCTTGCCAGCCGTGGTCGTCTTCCCCGAGCCTTGTAGGCCGACAATCAGAAAGACGGCCGGGTATTCCTTCGAAAAAGTCAGGAACGAGGCCTCGCCGCCGAGAATGGCCACGAGCTCGTCGCGCACTATGCGGACGACTTCCTGCTCGGGCGTAAGGCTCATGCGGACCGCTTCGCCGAGGGCCCGCACGCGGACGCGCTCGAGCAACTCCTTGACGACGTTCAGATGGACGTCGGCTTCGAGCAGCGCCACCCGCACCTCGCGGAGCGTCTCATCCACGATTTGCTCGTTCAAAATCCCTTGGCCGCGCAGGGACTTGAAAGTACGCTCGAATTTTTGCTGCAACGCGTCAAACATCGCATTCGCGGAAAGAACGCGCCCTCTCGGGTCGCGCCTTGCTGTCCCGCCCTCTAAGGTATAAATTTAGCTTAGGGTTAGATGAGATTTAAGTCAAGAAAAGCTCGCGCAGTCCGTCGAGGTTGCTCAAACCTGAGCCGACGGGCGGCGTGCCGAGGATCCGCGACCAGCGTCATTGATATCGGACGGAGGGCCCGCTTACGGCGTTATTCGGCGCGCGGAGGGGACGTATGGCGGGCTAACGACTCATTCCCAGCAAATCGTACAACGCTCGCGGAGTGCTCCGGGGTTAAAACGCGGACTTCCCCGCCCGGAGGTCAATACGGGTCGCCCAAAACTCTTTTTTGTCGTTGAAATTCCCCAGACAAATCACGCTGTCGTTTTCCTTGACATCGCTGGGGCTGATATCCGCCACTTTCTTGCCCTGGGTCTTCGTCCACTTGGTATTGGAATCGTAGTGGACCGTTCTCGTGACGTGACCTCTCCGAACGTCCACCGTCGAGGTGTCCGTGTTGACCCGCACGACCTGCCCATGCCAGCGGTTTAGGCTTGTTTCAGCGGCCTTCCCCTGCGTAGAGTCCTGAGCCGCTGCCCTCCATGAAGCGAATCCGAATACTACTGCAACGGTCAGGAAAAAGATCGCGAACGACTTCTTCATTTGGAAGCCCCCCTCTCGGTGCCCCGACCCGTCGGAGCGAAGTTTTCGACCGGAGCCTTCTCGGGCAGTCAAACCCCCGGAACGCGGCCAAGTATAATCGGGACTTTTTCCGGAGTAAAGGCACAATTTTGTCCGGCCTCCGAGGGGCCTTGCTCGGGACAACGGTTCGCGAAATAATCAGATTCGGCGGGTGCTGAAATTGGAACTCAACCCCGAGCAACGCAAGGCCGTCGAGCACGGAGAAGGACCCCTCCTGGTGGTCGCCGGGCCTGGAAGCGGCAAGACTCGCGTCATCACCGAGCGCATTATTCATTTGCTCGAAAGCGTCACGGGTCTCGCGCCAGAAAACCTTCTGGCCCTGACTTACACCGAGAAAGCCGCTGCCGAGATGAAGCAGCGGGTCGCGGGAAGCCTGCCGGGGCTCGCCACCGAGCCGCGCATCATGACGTTCCATTCGTACTGCTATCAGGTCCTCCGGGAGCGGCACTTCAACCGGCGCCTGCTCGACCAGACCGACGTGTGGATATTCCTCCGCCAGCGCATGGAACAGCTCGAACTCGACTTCTATCAAAAGCTCGCCGAGCCGGGCGCGTTTCTTCACGACCTCAACAACTTCTTCTCACGATGCCAGGACGAACTGGTCGAGCCGGAGGGCTTTGAGGCCTACGTCGGCCAATTCGAGCATCGCTTCCTTGCGCGCGCCGCCTCCCTCGACTCCGCGGAGCGCGGGCTCGAGGAACAGCAAGTCCGCAAGCTCCGGGAGGTCTCGCGCGTGTTCTTAAAGAGCCGCGAATTGCTGGCGGCGTCCGGGCGCTCGACCTTCGGCAGCCTCTTCAGCGAGACGTTGCGGCTCTGGGACTCCGAACCCGCCGCTCTCGAGCGGCAGCAGAAGACTTACCGTTACATCCTCGTGGATGAATTTCAAGATACGAACTACGCCCAATTCGAGATCTTGAAGCGGCTTGCGGTCTCTCCATCGAACCTCACCGCCGTGGGCGACGATGACCAAGCCATCTACCGCTTTCGCGGCGCGTCGTCGGGCGCGTTCCGGTTGTTTCGCGACGCCTTTCCACGCTCGACAGAATTGTTTCTCTTTCGCAATTACCGCTCGACCAAGCGCATCTTAGGCGCGGCTGGCGTCCTCATCGGCCGGAACGGCAACCCACCTGGCGAGAAGCCCTCCCTCAAAACTGTGAAGCAAGAAGGGCCGCCGGTCTTCCTGCTCCAGGCGGCGGACGCGGCGAGTGAAGCTGTGTGGATCGTCGGGGAAATTGTCCGCCTCATCGGGAGCGGGACTCGCGGCTCCGACATCGCCGTCCTTTACCGCGCGCACACTTACCGCGACGGGCTGGTGCGAGAGCTGCGGCGGCGTCAGACCCCTTTTTCCATACGCGGCCTCTCCGTCCTTTCCTCGTCCATCTTGCGCGACCTGGTGGCGTATCTCCAGCTCGTACATTCTCCGCACGAGAACGTCAGCCTCACGCGCGTCCTGCTTGCGCGACGGTGGAAATTTCCGGAAGAGCTGGCGATGGCGGTCCGCGAAAAAGCTGCGCGCGACCATTGCTCTCTATTCGAAGCGCTCGAAGGCTTCGAACGGAAGCCGGAAGCCTCGGTCGACAGTCGGCTTACTGGTTGGCGGGATTTGAAAGGGCTGCTTCAAAAACTTCGGCGCGCCAGCGAACGCCAGCCGATGACCGAGCTTTTCGACTTGTTGGTGGCCGAGCTCGGCCTGGCTTTTCTGCCCGATGAGGAGGATCGCATTTATTTCGAACGGTTCAGAAAGTTCCTGGAAGACTGGGAATCGAAGAGCGAGACCCGCCGGCTGCGCGAGTTTATGGAATACTTCCATTATTTCGTCGAAGCGGGAGGCCGAATCGATCGGCCGGAGCCCGCGGATCCCTCCGCCGTCCAATTGATGAGCGTCCACGCGGCCAAAGGGCTGGAGTTTCCGGCCGTCTTCATCCTGAGCGTGTCGCCGCAGCGGTTCCCTCATCGCGAGCAAAAGGCGCTCATCGAGTTTCCCGACGAGCTTCGCAAGGGGCCGCCCCCGCCCGAAAATATTCATTTGCAGGAAGAAAGGCGGCTTTTCTACGTCGCATTGACGCGCGCTCAGGAACGGCTTTACGTATCGAGCGTCTCGAAGTCCGACAAGAAGCGCTCGATATTCATCGAGGACCTCCTTTCCGATCCCGCCTTGGCCGCCAAAGATATCGAAAAGATCTCCGTGCCAGCCGCCGAGGACACAACCGCCCACGACACGCAGGCTCTCCCACTGAAGAGCTGGAAGGACGGGCGGGATCTCTTCCGAGGGACGCCCCGCCCCGACACGGTG
>Ga0066709_100005278_pt1 | contig 10588 bp, 7 predicted proteins | sample GraSoiAngelo_158_FD_79665 | JGI IMG/M metagenome (GOLD analysis project Ga0066709, IMG submission 79665) | Grasslands soil microbial communities from the Angelo Coastal Reserve, California, USA - 14_1009_16_30cm | ecosystem: Environmental > Terrestrial > Soil > Grasslands | place: USA... | reverse complement strand
GATCGTATTCCCACCGAAGTCGTTCACCGTCGTCGAATCGACGAACTCGCGATAATCGCGGAATCGATTCCGGCTCAGGGAGACGTTTCCGGACACCTCGAATCCGCTCGCGTGGGCCCAGCCACCTTCGAGCTCGACCCCTTGGTGCACGGAGCGGGCCGCATTCCCCGTGATCGGGACCCCGAGAGCGTCGATCTGCCCGTTGGCCACGATTTCGTTTCGGAAATCAAGCCGGAACCCGGTGAGCCTCAGGTAGGAGTTCCCATTCCGGTAGCCGAGCCCCGCCTCGTAATCGTTCAGGTGTTCCGGGTCGATCAGGGGATCCCGGTAAACATGGGCCGCGACATCGACGACCCGGAAGAGCGGAACCGCCGTGGGATCGTCCGCCCGGTAGATCTCGCTCAGAATCGGCTCGGTCTGCGTGTGCGCGTAGTTTCCGAACACGTTCCAGCGCTCCGTAGCGTTCCAGTTGAGCCCGATCCGGGGATTCAGGAACGAGTACGTGAGGTGGAAGTCATACCCCGAGTAGCGGTCCTTTCCAATCGCGTACCGGGTCTGTCGCCACTGGAGACTCCCCGTCAGCTTGAGATCGGGCCGGAGCAAGTACCCCTCCTGCACGAACCCCGACAGGGCCCTGACCCGGCCCGCGTAGTCGTAGAAAACGTGGTTCGGGTCCGTTCCCAGCGGCAGCGCCTGGGCCCAGGTCAGCTCGCCCCAGTGCCGGCCCTCGTGCTCGCGCCACTCCGCGCCCACGGTCAGCTCGCCTTTTCCGTGCGAATACCTCGCGCGGGGGATCCAGCCGTAATGACGGTTCCTCACCCAGAGCCGCTGCGTCATGTCCGAGCCGATCACGAGGAATCGGCCGTCCGGTTGCATCGCCGGCGCTCCGGTTGAATCGACGGCGTAGTAGCCCGCCGGGTAGAGCGAATCGGAGTCCACCTCGAAGCTCGGCAGGCGCCGTGATGAGAAGCTCTGGGGGCCATACGGGAAGTCATCGTAATAGCCCTTCCCGGGGAAATAGAACGCGGACGAGGTCAGGGCGACGCGCTCACCGAGTTTCACATCCTGGATCAGCTCGTAGTGCGGCTCGAAGAAATTGTCGGTTTCGTTTCGCCAATTGAGCGGGTTGATCCTTCGGTCCTTCCCGGCGTCGCCCGTGATCGCGCCGTCCAGGTAGGGACGGTCTACGCCGTAAAACGCCAGGTGGAGCTGCTCGGGGCCGCCGTACAGGTTGAGCCGCGACGTGATCCAGGAGTCGATCCGCGCGGCCGAGAGGTAATAGGACCAAAGTCTGGACCACGAGAGGTCGCGATAGCCCTGAGAAATGATCCGCGAGTAGCGCCCGGAAAGCGCGTAGGTGCCGTCGAGAAGCCCCGATTGATAGTCCATCGAGAAGCGCCGCGTGTCGTAGCTCCCGACGCCGGTCTGAATGGAGAGCCTCCGTTCCGTGGGAATCGCGACCGTCTCCAGATTCACCGAGCCCCCGACCGCGCTCGCCCCGTAGAGCGCGCTCCCCACCCCCCGCTGCACCTGAAGCGATTGCGCGCTCGAGACCAGGTCCGGGTGGTCCACCCAGTAGACCTCATGCGTTTCCGGGTCGTTGAGGGGAATGCCGTTGATCGTGACCGCAACGCGGCGCTGGGGGAACCCGCGAATCTTGACGTAGGAGTATCCGATCCCGTTTCCGGCGTCGGAGTAGGCGTAGACGCTCGGGGTCTCGGCGAGGAGCATCGGCACGTCCTGTGCCCAATAGTGCTCTTGAATCGTCTTTCGATCGAGGTCGGTGAACGCGACCGCGGACCCGCGCTCGGTCGCGCGCGTGGTGGTCACCTCCACGGGCGGAACGGGCACCGGCTTGGGCTCGAGCCGGAACTCGACCGAGACCGTGTCCGCGCCCAGGCTCACGCTCCGCCTTTCCGGCGCGAAACCAAGCCGGGACGCCTCGAGCTCGTAGGTTCCCGGGGCGACATTCGAGAACAGAAACTCCCCGCCGCGGCCGGTGGCCGTTTCCATGGCAGGAGCGAGGATCCGCACCCTGGCATCCGAGAGGGGCTCTCCGCTCCGTGCGTCGAGCACGCGGCCTGTGAGCGGCGCGCCGGGATCCGCCAAGGCATGGCTCGAGAGCGCAATCACGAGCGTGGCTGCAACGATAGGCAGAGCGGGGCGAAGCTTCATCGACAGCACCGTCCTTTCGAAAATAATCGAGCCGCGCTCCGAGGGAACGCGGCACAGTACGGAAGGTCGGACTGTCCCCGTTTCCCTACGCTGGCATGACCCAGATCAGGTTTTTAGGGTTTGCTCTCAGGCCGGTTTTCTTCCGGCCACCCCTAACGGTTAGAACAAGCATTGTGCCGGAGAGAGAGTGTGTCAAGCGGGAGTTGTGAAGCGGCGTCGGGCGCCGCGTTACTGCGTCGCGAAGGCAGCCGGGTCGGAAACTTCCACCCGGTCGGGGAAGAGCACGGTGAGCTGCCAGCGATAGACCGTCTGCCGCTTCATCCTCGCGCCGAGCTCTTGAGGGATGACCCAGGCGTTGTTCGTGAGCCGCGGGCTCACGAAAAGAGATTCCTCCTGCACGCCCATGACCTTGACCCTGTAGCCCGAGGCCCCGGTCACATCACGCCACTCGAGCCTGACGCGGTTCGGCTTCGAGAACGTCGAGTGCATCTGGTAGAGGATCGGGCCCTGCTCCGGCACCCTAGGAACCGGCTTCCCGTGCGGGGCCGCGCGCGGGGAGACGAACCCGAGATAGAGCCCGCTGCACGCGGTCAGAAGCGCGAAACCAGCGACCGCGATGACCGACAAGGCTTCCCTGCGATTTGCCATCGTTTCCCCTCCGGTGCTAGGCTGGCGCTGCGGCCACGTTGTCCGATGAGGCAGCATACCACCAGCCACGATTGCGACCCGCGCGATGCCCTACGCTGTCATTCTCACGAACGGAATGCCGCCCACCGCCGCCGCGCTCCGCCGGGCGCTCACCCGCTCCGCGCTCTTCGTCTGCGCGGACGGAGGCGCGAACACGGCCCGACAATTCGGCGTGACGCCGGCGGCCATCATCGGCGACTTCGACTCGGTGGCCCCGGACACGGTCAGCCATTTTCGGGACGTACCTCAGATCCGCGACGCGGGCGAGGATCGCACCGATACCGAGAAGGCGATCGAATACGCGCTTGGGAAGGGCGCCTTCGACGAGATCAAACTGCTCGGCGGCGGCTCGGGGCGGCTCGATCACGTGATCGGCCACATCGCACTGTTGAGGAAGTATCTCGGCCGCGTGCGGATCGTGATGGAGGGAGGCGACGGTCGTGCCTACGTCGCGGACAAGGATCAAGAAATCGAGTGCCCCCGAGGAACCGTGGTCTCCTTCTTCGCCGTCGCGAGCCCGGTGGAGGGCGTCACCACCGAAAATCTCCGCTACCCTCTCCGGAATCGCACGCTCGAGCTGGGACTTCAAGATTCCATCTCCAATATCGTGGAGGCGACTCCCGCCTGGATCCGCTTCAAGCGCGGCACCCTCCTCGTCGTGGAAGTCACGAATCCGCGGACCGGCCGCGGGTGATCGAGATGCCGACCGTCGTTCCCCGCCCTTCCCCGGGACTATCGATCGTCACCGTGCCTCCCATCATCTCGACCAGTTCCTTGACGATCACGAGACCCAACCCGCTCCCGCCGAACTTTCGCGTCATGGATGCGTCCGCCTGTGAAAATTTCTGGAACAGGAACTCGCGCCGTTGGAGCGGAATCCCGATCCCGGTATCCCGCACCTCGATGTCCACGTAGGGCGAGCCCGAGGGTGCCGCTACCGAGACCGACACCGACCCCTCGCTCGTGAACTTGATCGCGTTCCCGATGACGTTCACGAGGATCTGGCGGAGGCGCGCGGAATCGGCCTGGACCACAATCCCGGGACTCAAGCCCGCAGAGCTGAGTCTGAGCCCCTTCGCGCGCGCCTGGACGTCGAGGGTCTCGATCACATCGGACAGCAGCGGCTCGAGCATCACATCCTCCAGCTCCACTTCGAGGCGCCCGGCTTCGATCCGCGAGAGATCGAGCACGTCGTTGATCAGGTCGAGGAGGTGCGTGCTGCTCGCGAGCGCGTGGCGAAGCAGCTCCTTTTGCTCGGCTTCATCCTGGCAGAGGTCGTCGATGATCAGGTTCAAGAACCCGATGATCGAGTTGAGCGGTGTTCGCAGCTCGTGCGACGTGTTCGCGAGGAATTCGCTCTTCATCCGGTCCGCGGCGCGAAGCCGCTCCACGAGACGTTCGAGCTGATCGTTCTTCTCCTGAAGCTCCGATTCGTGCTGCCGAACCGACTCGACCAGCCGCACATTCTGCACGGCAGTCCCGATCTGATAACCCACCGCACGCAGGAGATCCGACTCGCGCGAGGAAAGCTTCTCCCCCGCGATGCTCAGAATGGAGATCACCCCCACCACCTCGCCTCGCGCGAGGAGCGGCATATGCACCACGGTGGCGATGCTCCGGTCGAGAAGCTCCGACTCGGCGACCAGCTCCCGCGTCTGCATGGCGCGAAGCACCGCCGGGTTGACCGAGTCGGGAATCATGCGGGGAGAGAGCTTGATCGAGGGGTTCAGGTAGCTGGCTTCGCCGACCAAGCGGAGAGCCGATTCCCCCGCGTCGTAGCGCTGGATCCAACACGCGTCCATGCCGAGGCCTTCCACCACCTGGCGCGAGACGGCGCCGAGCATCTCTTGAGGATCGTGGCTGCTTCCCGTCGCGACCGCGATCGCGGCGAACGCGGCCAGCTCCTGGGCGCGCCGAAGGGATTCCGCTTCGATCCAGCGCTGCTGACCCATCTCCACGACGGTGGCGATGTAACGCACCTCCGCGGACTCGCCGCCGGTGACCGGGGTGATCGCGAGCATCATCGGACAGGAATCGCCGAGGGAGGAGCGGAAGTCCACTTCCCCGGCCCAGCGCCCCTCGCGGTCGACCTCCTCGAAGATGCGATCCTCGAGATCGCCGGCCTGGTCCGACCAGAGGAAGCGCCGGAGGAACGATCCGGGCAGGATCGAGGAGTTGATCCCGGCGAGGCTGGATAGGGCGTGGTTCACGGCGACGATGCGCCGGTCTTTCGCGAGAAGAATCATCCCCACCGGCGTGCGCTCGAAATGCTCGCGCAGGGCTTCGCCCAGACCGGGTACCTGGACCGACGCCGGCAGCATGGTTTGTCGAAGCGGAGCCATTCGCGGGAAGTCCCCCAAAAGCCGGAGAGCAGCCTACCCAACGACTTATCGTCTCAGGATGGGGCCTTCTCCAGCCGTTTCTGGGGGTCTGGACGCCGCCGATCTGGGCGGTTATCTTCCGGTGCGGCATCTCCGAAGGCATGCACCCCACCCGGGGAGGGGTACGAGATGACGAAGGTTTCGGCGGGGGTCTTGGCCGGGGTCTTGCTCGGTTTCCTTTACGGGTTGTTCAACGCCCGCGGCGAGGGCTCCGCGGCGGCGATATCGGCGAGCCTCCTCGGCCGGACCTCGCAGGGAATCATCACCGGTATTCTGGCCGCCTACGCCAGCAAGGGCTCCACGCCGCTCTGGCGGGGTGCACTCTGGGGAGTCCTCATCGGGCTGGGGCTCGGCGTGCTCGCCGGCCTGCCCGCGCACGCGATCCCGCAATCGCTTCTACCTTCGGCGCTTCTCGGGCTCGCCTGCGGGCTCGCCGCGGCCAAGGCGAAGCGCTAGCGTCCTCGCCGCCTTCCCGGATCGGAGGGGCTACCGAGCGGAGGGCTTCGCCTTCGCTCCGGCCGCAGCCTCTTCCTTTCCCACCGCGACCCGCGTGAAGCGCGCGGGATCGAAATATTTCCGCGCGACCGAAGTCACCTCTTCCGGTCTGATCTTTCGAAGCATCTCCGGATAGCGATCCGCGAACTCGTAGCCCACGCCGGCCGATTCGTAGAAACAGAGGCGCTCTGCCTGCGAGGCGTTGTCTTGGATACCCAGGTAGTAACGGGACAGCATCTTCGCGACAATGTCCTTGAGCTCCGCCCTGGTCACTCCTTCGTGGGTCACGCGCGCGATGTCCTCGAGAACCCCCGCCGACGCCATCGAGAAATTGGCCGGGGTCACCCCCATCTCGTTTTGCGCGGACGCCTGCCCGAACCGGTCCGACATGTAGAACCAGGATCGATACGCGACGCCCTTCTCGTAGACGTATTTGAAAAAGAGCTTGTCACCGATCAGGCCCACGGCGGCCCTGAGCGGCACATAGTCGGGATCGCGGACGGAGCAGGCCGGCCAGCCGGTATTGTAGGTAACCTGCTCTTGATCCTTGTCCACGAACAGGACGTGGCTCTCGGGCGGCGCCTCATCGCGCGGCGCCCCCGTGGCGACGGAATCCCCCGCGCGTAATTTCGAAAACGTGCGGCGCGCCAATTCCAGGGCGGAGGCGGCGTCGAAATCGCCCACGATCGCGACGACGAGGTTTTTCCCGGAGAACATCGTCTCATAGGCTCGACGCAGATCGGCGAGTTGAATCTTGGCGAGCGAGACCGTGTCGCCATGGACGGCGTGTCGATAAGGGGAGTTCTTGAACAATAGATTCTGGAACTGAACGTTGGTGTAGTCGAAGGGCCTGTCTCCGAGGCTCCTCGCGCGCTGCATGAGATCCTCGCGAACCTTCGCCACCTCACCGACAGGGAAGGTGGGGCGCGTGACCACGTCACGGAAAATATCCCACGCCTTGGCGAAGTGGTGCGACGGCACGCGCCAGGAGACCCCCGCGTAATCGGGCGTCCCCTCCGTCTCGAGGGTCATGCCGAGGGCATCCGCCTTCTCGGAGATCTCCCGCGCGCTCATGGCGCCCGCCCCCCGGCGCAGGAGCATCGCCGTCATATTCGACACGCCCGCGAGACCCTCCGGCTCGATCCACTGCCCGCCGGCCGCCATCGCCGAAACCGCGACCACGGGAGCGGCGTGATCCTCCTTGAGGAGAAGCGTCACGCCGTTCGTCAGCACCTCCTTCCGCAGGGCCGTCATCGGCGCCGGGGCGGTCTGCCCGGCCCAGCTCTCACGCCACGGCGCGAGCATCGCGCGCACGTCGTTCTCGGAGGGGCCGCTCGCGTCCTTGGGACGCACGACGGAATAGGACACCTGATCGGCGGAGAGGTACCGCCTCGCGACACGCTGGAGATCCTCGGCCGTCACGCTTTGAATGAGCGAAGGCCAGAGCGGCTCGAGAGATACGTCCGACATGAGAGCGTAAAGACAGAGCCGCTCCGCCCGTCGGAAAAACAGCTCCGAAGCGAACGCGTACTGGGTTTGGAGACTCGATTTCACCCGATCGAGCTCGGCCGGAGGCACCGTCCCCGTCGCGAGCCGCTTGAGCTCGTCGCGGACGATTCCGAAGACCTTGGCCTCGTTCCGGGGTGGAAGCTCGGCGGAGACGAGAAACATCCCCGGATCCCTGCGGACCTCGAAGTCGGCGTCGACCGAGGTGACGAGGTTCTCGCGTTCCTTGAGCGCCTTGTAGAGTCGCGACGAAGTCCCCTTGCCCAAGAGGGACGCGAGCACGGTGAGTGCCGGCGCGTCGGGATCGGAATAGGGGGGCACATGGAATCCAAGGTAGGTCCAGGTGCTGGGGGTCTTCATGGTTTCCACGCCCATGCGGAATTCTGTCTGGGGCATTTCGGTGAGACCCTGCTCGAAATCCTCCCGCCCGCGTTTATAGCCCGCGAACGCCTTGGCCACTTTCGAGCGGACGGAGGCGGCGTCGAAATCTCCGACCAGCGCGAGGATCATTTGGTTGGGAACGTAACGCTCTTCGTAGAACGTCCGGAAGGTCGCGAGCGAGGCGTGCTCGATGACGTCTTTCAAGCCGATCGTGTCCCGCTTATACGGATGGTCACGGAACATGAGCCGCTCGATTTGATAGTAGACCTTGTAATCGGGCCGATCCTCGCCCTGGTTGTACTCCTCCATTACAACCTGCCGCTCCCGGGCGACTTTCTCCTGCGTCAATTTCAAATTCATCCACGCATCGATCGAGCGGTCGAGCGCTTCGTCAAAATTCTCCTTGGGGGCGGTGAACCCGTAGCAGGTGTAGTCGTTCGTCGTGTAGCCGCCGCTTTCCTCGCCGATCCGCTGCATTTGCTTCCGGAACTCGAGCTCGCCCTGCTTCAGGGAACCGCCGCGGAAGATGAGGTGCTCGTAGTAGTGGCTCAGGCCAGAGAGGGCAGGGGTTTCGGTGCGGCTCCCCCCGTTCACGACCACGCACGCCGCTACCAGCGGCTTCGAGTGGTTCTCGACGAGAAGGACTCGGAGCCCGTTCGGGAGCGCTTCACGGCGGATGATCTCGGACGCGGCGGCGCGCCGCGGGGCGACGGCTGCCGGCGCCAAGGCCAGGCATAAAGCCGCGATGATGATGGGACGCGTGCGCATGAACCCCCCTCTTAATGATTCGGCCCCGCGTCGCGGGGCCGGATTCGCGAGACCGCCAAGGTCTTCTCGGGCTCACGTTACGTGGTCTTCTGGAGCGCTCCGATGATTTCCTTCGACTCGGGGAATCGGCCTACCGATTTCTTGGAGAAGATGACTTTTCCGTCCGCGGAAACTTCGAACACACCTCCACCGCCGGCGATCAGCTTCGATTCAACACCCAACTGTTTCTTCAGCTCGGCCGCCAAACTGGAGGCCCTGGGGAGATAGTTTCACTCGCTACAGTACACGATCTCGATTTTCATGGGGGCCCTCCTTGGTGGGCGCGGCCGGGCTCGTGCCAGCACCGGCGCGCCACGGGTATTCTCCGCCCGCCCCGACGTGCTGTCAAGCTGCTGGGGTCCGCTTCCCGGCGATCATCCGGTCGATGGACAGGTTCCCCGCGCCGCCGATCAGGAGCGCCAGCGAAACGAGGAGGAGCGTCAGGGGATACTCGTAGCCATGTCCCCGGCCGGCCTCGCCCATCCAGTTCAGGAAAAAGCCCCACTTCCAGTGCGTGGTCACGATCGCAACCAGCATGTTGATCGCGAGCCCGAGCGCGAAGAATCGCGTCAAGAATCCCAAGAGCATGGAGAACGCGCCGAGGAACTCGGTGAAGGCGGCGACGTATCCCAGGAATGAGGGCATTCCCATGCTGGCGACGTAGCCCGCGAATCCCTGCAGGCCGGGGCCGTGATACATGCCGAGCACTTTCTGCGCCCCATGCATCCAGAAGACGAGAAAGAGCGCCAATCGAAGCGGGAGTTGCCAGTTCGTCGCGGTCGTGGAGAAAATGGATTTCATCCTCAGTCCTCCATTTCCTTGTGGGAATTGTAGAAGTCTCCGCCCCCCATCGCACCCGAAGACCCCATAGAGGTATCACAATCAGAATGAAATCGGGAACGATTCGACCGAGGCAAGCCAGCGCACGCGCCACGGGCTTTGACCCGGCTCGGGGCGGCCGACCCAGAAAGGGATCGCGATCCGGAGCGGTCCCGCCACGAACGCGATCCCCGCGTCGGCAAGGGCGCGGCCCACGAGATCTCCCCCGGCCCCCTCGATCCGCCCCAGGTCGGCGAAGACCGTGACCGGGGTCCCGGGCAACCCGACGTCCGCGCCGGCGCCCCACGCGCGCTTCCCCAGCGCCGCCCGCCCGCGATAACCCCTGAGCCCGCCTCCTCCGGCGAGGAGATAGTGCCCGGAGGCCAGAAGGGGCCCGCGGTCGTTCAGGTAGAAGCGGTCGAGCGAATCGACGCGGCTTCCTTCGCCGGCGTCGAAGAGCAGCTCGCGCGGCGGGCGATGGAACGTCGAGCCGGCAAAAAACCTCCAGGAGACATGCGCGTTTCCACGCGGCAAGAGATCCAGCTCTTGACGCGCTTCGATGGAGGCGCGCTCGTAGGTAAACTCGGGATCATCGTTCGAGCGAAACGCAGAGGATCCGCCGCGGAGGTCGAGGCTCACGCGCTCGGCGCGGCGCGGACCCTGCGTATCGAGTGTGAAGGAAGCTTTGCCGTGAAGCCCTCTTCCGGGCGACCAGTAGCGTGGATCGACAGGTGCCAGGTCGTAACGGTCCCGGTAGTCGAGCGAAAGCTGCCAGGCACGAAACGGGTGGCGCCTCGAGGGGGCCGTGGCGAGGTTGCCCACGCGGATCCCGCTCCGGAGAAGGCCCTCATCGCGAGCCCCTTCGAACGCGAGCCGCCCACGGGCGCCGAAAGCGCCGAGCCGCCGCCCGACCCGGGCGCTCCACGCGAGGGCGCCGCGCCGCGTGCCGAATACGATACGCCCGCCCGCGTCCAGGATCCCCTCGGGGAAGTCGCTCGAAGGAAGATACCGCCCCGCCGTCCAGAGGCCGAGCCGCGCGCCCTCAGCATTGCCGTGCCAGATCATCGGCCCGTAGAGAAACGTCAGCGCCTCCGAGGAGCTGAAGTCGAAGAGCGGCTTGAACCGGAGCGGCGGCAGACCGTTCCGGTTGTCGAGGCCGATCTCCGCCGTCCCGGTCCCCTCGAGCCAGGGCCGAAACCACCCCCCGAGATCGCGCCCCGAGGCGCGTTCGGCGGCTTTCACCACATCGGCCGGTCGGGGATGCCCGAGAAGGTTCGAGCGGTAGTACTCGCCGATGAACTCGCCGAACGTAGAGTCGCCGAGGTGGCCGCGCAGGG
>Ga0066709_100005277_pt1 | contig 10588 bp, 8 predicted proteins | sample GraSoiAngelo_158_FD_79665 | JGI IMG/M metagenome (GOLD analysis project Ga0066709, IMG submission 79665) | Grasslands soil microbial communities from the Angelo Coastal Reserve, California, USA - 14_1009_16_30cm | ecosystem: Environmental > Terrestrial > Soil > Grasslands | place: USA... | reverse complement strand
GTTCGTTTCCGCCCCCGCCCCCAGCGCTGCGCTCTGCTTGCCGAGAATTGCCGCTACTTCCCTGCGTCTCTCCCCCGGGTAGTCCAACGTGCGGCTTGCCTGCGTCACCGCTTGTATCGTGGGCGGATGAGCATAGAAGGACGTCACTTTCTCAAAACGCTCGAGATAGGCGAGAAACAGCTTGCGCTGGTGGGGGAGCTGGCGGAACGCGCGGGCGCGACAATCCATGAGCGGTTAGATGAACTCCGCGACAAAACGTCTCATCAATTTCCGATTCGAATACCGCTTCGAACGCCTCCAGGAAGCACCCAAATCATGCCCTTGTTGCCCCGGATCAGGCGCGCATGGCCGCCGGTTCGAATGTTTCCAGAATGGCGTTAACACGTTTCTTTTGTTCATCTTTGAGCGGGAGGAGCGGGAGCCGCGGCAGGCCGCCACGGTAACCGCGCTGGTCCATGGCGTATTTCACGCCAGCGATTCCGCATTCCGAGACGATGAGCTTCGAAGCGCGCAAAATCGCGACTTGCAGCTCGCGGGATTTCTGCTGCTGTCCCTGGCGCACTAATTCATACAGCTCGACGCATTTATCCGGCAAAGCCGAGCCCAACGCAAGGATGGCTCCACGCGCGCCGATGGTGAGCGATGGATAGATGGTGGCTGCGGAACCGACAAGCACCTGAAAGTCGGGATGTGCGCCGGCAATGATTTCCGCCACACGCTGCACATTGCCTGAGCTCTCCTTGATTCCCATGATGTTTGGATGCTGGGCGAGCGCGATAACTTCCGGTGGCTCGAGCGCCACTCCGGTGAACTGCGGCACGGAATAGAGCAGTACGGGTATCGGCGAAGCGTCGGCCACGCAGCGGTAATGCGCGATATACACTTCCGGCTTGTAAACCGGTTTGTAGTAATACGGAGTCTTGACCAACGCAGCGTCATAGCCGAGTTCCGCGGCCCGCTTCGTGCGCTCGATGGTTTCGGCCGTGGATTCCGCGCCCGTGCCCGCAATCAGTTTTTTCCCTGGCCCCGCCGCTTCTTTCACGGTGACGAGGACAGACTCCGCTTCCGCTTTCGAAAGCAGCACTGACTCTCCGGTGGAACCCATTACAACGTAGCCGGCCAGTCCAGTGCGGTTGTACTGCTGAATGTTGTGCTTCAAGTCGGCGAGCGAGACGGAGCCATCAGCGGCAAACGGGGTGGTTAAAGCGGGAAAAACTCCGGACAAATCCATGACTTAATCTCCTGATGGGGGCGCGCCGGAGGCAGCGGCTTGCCCGCGATGCAAATCCTGCAGAGCGGCGACTTCGATGCCCTGCTCGTGGAGGGCGCGAATTCCCCGCGCGGCCGCATTGGCTGCAGCCAACGTGGTGATACAAGGTATATTGTAGCGAATTGCGGCGCGCCGAATCGATTTCTCGTCGTAGAAGGATTCGCGGCCCAAAGGCGTATTGATAATCAGATCGATTTTTCCAGTTTTCACCAGGTCCACAATGTTGGGCCGGCCTTCATTGACCTTGAAAACCGCTTCGGCCTGAATACCAGAGGCTTCGAGAGCGGCGGCCGTACCCCGCGTGGCGAGCAGGCGAAAGCCCAGCGCAGCAAGTTCCTTGCCAAGCGCGGCCAGATGCTTTTTGTCGCGATCGTTTACGCTGAGAAACACGGTGCCCTTGCGCGGCAAGCGCTGCCCCGCGGCAAGTTGCGCCTTGGCAAAAGCCTGACCATACGAAGTCGAGATTCCCATGACTTCGCCCGTCGAACGCATCTCGGGACCGAGAATGGTGTCCACGCCTCGAAATTTATTAAAGGGAAAAACCGGCGACTTCACGGAATAAAATTCGCGCACGGCAATTTCGGCGACGCCATTGTTTCGCACTACCGGCAGATGTATGCTGGCGAGTTTCTTGCCGGCCATCAAGCGTGCTGCGACTTTTGCGAGCGGTACGCCCGTGGCCTTGCTGACATAGGGAACCGTGCGCGATGCGCGTGGATTCACTTCGAGCACATAAACCGTGTCGCGCTGAATGGCGTATTGCACGTTCATCAAGCCGACAACCTTCAGCGCTAGGGCCAGGCGGCGCGTGTATTCGCGAATCGTATCGAGAGCTGCGGGCGTCAAGCTCACAGGTGGCAGCACGCAGGACGAATCGCCTGAATGCACGCCGGCTTCTTCGATGTGCTCCATGATGCCGCCGATAATCACATCCGTGCCGTCGGCGAGCGCGTCCACGTCCACTTCCGTGGCTTCTTCAAGGAACTGGTCGATCAGCACGGGGCGCGCCGGGCCCATCAGAGCGGCTTGCGCCACGTAGTCCTGCACGGTGTTGACGTCATAGGCGATGACCATGGCGCGGCCGCCGAGCACGTAGCTCGGGCGCACCAGCACCGGCAAACCAATTTCCCCGGCTACACGCGCGGCTTCCTCGGGAATCAGCGCCGTCGCGTTGCGCGGCTGCGGAATCTTCAATTCTTCAAGAAGGCGGCCGAAGCGCCTGCGATCTTCGGCTAGATCAATGGATTCCGGAGCCGTGCCAATGATGGGAACGCCGTTGCGCTTTAGTTCCAACGCCAGGTTCAGCGGCGTCTGCCCTCCGAACTGGACGATCACGCCTTGCGGTTTTTCGCGTTCGACAATCGCGAGCACGTCCTCAAGGGTTAGTGGTTCGAAATACAGGCGATCGGAAGTGTCGTAGTCGGTCGAAACCGTTTCCGGATTGCAATTGACCATGATGGTCTCGAAACCATCTTCATGCAAAGCGTAGGAGGCGTGGCAGCAGCAATAATCGAATTCAATTCCCTGCCCGATACGGTTCGGGCCGCTGCCCAGAATCATGATTTTTGGGCGCTGCTGGGCGTCGGATTCATCTTCGTCTTCGTAGGTCGAATAAAGATACGGAGTGAACGATTCGAATTCTGCGGCGCAGGTATCCACGCGCTTAAAGACCGGATAGACACCGTAACGCGCGCGCTGCAGACGAACGGAGGCAGGCGTGCTCCGCCAAATCTGGGCGAGTTGCTCGTCGCTCGCGCCGTGGCGCTTCACTTCGCGCAGCAAATCTTTGGAAGCTGTTTCGACGGTGACGCTCGCTGCGCGGCGGTTCATGGCGGTGATCTCTTCAATCTGATGGATGAACCACGGATCGATCTTGGTGAGCTCGCAGATTTCCTGGGCATGGAGGCCACGTTCCATGGCCGTCAGCAGCCAGTAAATGCGGTCGGGACGGGGCGTTGCTAGTTTTTCGCGAAGCAGCGAATCCGGCGTTTCGGCAGGAGCGCGCCACGGAGTGCTCGGCTCGAGCGAGCGAATCCCCTTTTGCAGCGCTTCCTTGAATGTGCGTCCAATGGCCATCACTTCGCCAACGGACTTCATTTGCGTGCCGAGAGTGCTATCCGCGCCGGGGAATTTCTCGAACTGCCATTTCGGGATTTTCACTACGACGTAGTCAATGGTCGGCTCGAAACACGCTGGCGTCTTCTCCGTGATGTCGTTGGGAATTTCGTCCAGCGTCATCCCCACAGCGAGGCGCGCGGCGATTTTTGCAATCGGGAAGCCGGTGGCTTTGCTAGCAAGCGCAGAACTGCGCGACACGCGCGGATTCATTTCGATGATGACCATGCGGCCATTTTCCGGATTGATGGCGAACTGCACGTTCGAGCCGCCGGTCTCGACGCCGACTTCGCGGATGATGGCGGCCGCGGCGTCGCGCATGCGCTGATATTCCTTGTCGGTCAACGTTTGGACTGGGGCAACGGTGATGGAATCGCCGGTATGAACGCCCATGGGATCGAAGTTTTCGATAGAGCAGATGACCACGAAATTGTCGCGGAAATCGCGCATGACTTCGAGTTCGTATTCTTTCCAGCCGAGGACGGACTCTTCGACCAGGGCTTCGTGAACCGGGCTCAAGTCCAGCGCGGTGGAGATAGCTTCGGCAAATTCTTCCTTGTTGTACGCGATGGACCCGCCGGTGCCGCCAAGAGTGAAAGAGGGGCGGATCACGAGCGGGAAACCAAGTTGATCGCAGAGCCTCAGCGCATCTTTCGCATTGTTCACCAAAGCGGAGGCGGGCACTTCGAGGCCGATTTTGCGGCAAGCGTCCTTGAACCACAGACGGTCTTCGGCCACTTTGATGGCGCGCAGGGATGCGCCAATCATTTCCACTTTGTATTTTTCGAGGATGCCGCTCTCGGAAAGCTCGACAGCGAGATTCAACGCCGTCTGCCCGCCAACCGTGGGGAGCAGCGCGTGCGGCTTTTCCTTGGCGATGATTTCTTCCAGGTACTCGCGCGTGAGCGGCTCGATGTAGGTGCGGTGCGCCAGCTCGGGGTCGGTCATGATGGTCGCGGGATTGGAGTTGACCAGGATGACTTCGTAGCCCTCGGCGCGCAAAGCCTTGCACGCCTGCGCTCCGGAATAATCGAATTCGCAGGCTTGGCCGATGATGATCGGCCCGGAGCCGATGATCAGGATTTTCTTGATGTCTTTGCGCTTAGGCATGTGTGGTGTGGGCCGCCTTCATCTCCGCGAACTCCCGGGCTGGCGCCATTCCTTCATCATGTCCGTGAACTGCGTAAACAAATAATGCGAATCGTGCGGCCCGGGCGAGGCTTCCGGGTGATACTGCACGCTGAACAGCGGGAACTTTTTGTGGCGCATGCCCTCGTTGGTGTGATCGTTCAGGTTGACGTGAGTGATCTCCACTTCGCGCGAAGGGAGCGAGTCGGGGTCCACGGCGAAACCGTGATTCTGCGCGGTGATTTCCACCTGTTCGGTAAGGAGATTTTTCACCGGATGATTCGAGCCGTGATGCCCGAACTTCAGCTTGAAGGTCTTGCCGCCGAGAGCGAGGCCGCAAAGTTGATGGCCGAGGCAAATTCCAAAGACGGGTACGTGCCCGATGAGCTTGCGAATACTTTCGATGGCATAGCCAATTGGCTCCGGGTCGCCAGGGCCGTTGGAAAGAAAGACGCCGTCGGGGTTCAGGGCCAGGATATCTTCGGCGGAGGTTTGCGCGGGAACGACCCAAACATCGCAGTTGTGATCGACCAGCAAGCGCAAAATGTTCTGCTTGATACCGTAATCGAACGCCGCGACACGATGCCTCTGGGTTTCCGGCTTGGCGTCAGATTCACCCATCTGCTCGGACCATGGGGAAATCGCCACTTCGACCGAGCCTTTGTCCCAGCCATAGGGTTTCGCGCAGGTCACGCGGCTGGCAAGCTCCTGGCCGGCCATTTTAGGCAACTGCTTGGCTTCGAAGACCAATTGCTCCGCGGGAGTGCCGTCCGTGGAGACGATGCCGCGCAAGGCGCCAACGTGGCGAATGTGGCGCACCAGCGCACGCGTGTCAATGTCCCAGATCACCGGGATTTTGTGGCGATTCAGGTAAAGCTGCGCGCTCTCCGTGGAACGCCAGTTGGAAGAGATCTGCGAGAATTCGCGGACGATCAACGACTCGATGTACGGACGCGCGGACTCTTCATCTTCGAGATTCGCTCCGACATTTCCAATGTGCGGATAGGTGAGGCAGACAATCTGTCCGGCGTAACTTGGGTCGGTGAAAACTTCCTGGTAACCAGTGAGGCTGGTATTGAAAACGACTTCGCCGCCACGGCGCGTGATGGCGCCCGCGGCGCGTCCGTTAAACAGGCGCCCGTCTTCCAGCGCGAGGGTCGCGGGTCGGTGCTGGACTTCTGTCAGTGGATCCTCCCCTAATCATGCACATCGCCATTTATTTGCTGCTCGCTTCGGCGCTCTCGAGCGAGCCGAAATGATCCACCGGCCAGTATGCAAAAACGGCGCGGCCATAAATATACTGGCTCGAGACGGGGCCGAACACACGCGAATCATTGGAACTAATGCGGTGGTCGCCCAGGACGAAGAAGCTGTCCTTGGGCACGCGCAAGGGAGCGAAGTCGCTACTGTCTTCGTACTGCGGCGGCACGTAAGGCTCTTGGACGGTCTTCCCGTTAACGTACAGAACACCCTGGCGGATTTCGACGGTTTCACCGGGCAGGCCAACGACACGCTTGATGAACGATTTCGTGTGATCCAGCGGATACCAGAAGACCACCACGTCGCCGCGCTGAATCGGCTCAAAGCGATAGACAAATTTATTGATGAAGATCCGCTCCTGGTCGGAGAGCAGAGGCGCCATGCTGGTGCCTTCGACTTTTACGGGTTGATAGAGAAAGACGATGATGACCATGGCGAGGCCGATGGCAATGAGCAGGTCGCGGGTCCAGACGCGAATCTCCTTGCGAAGATTGGCTGCGTGCGAGGCAGCGTTGGGAGCGGGACTAGCAGATGCGTTCACCGCCGCGGACCCGGCGGAAAGAAGAGGGGCCGGATTTTCCGGTGAGGTCGAGGCGCCGCGCTGTTTCTGGTCCGAGCGGTCCATCTTGGGTGCTTTGTTATTTATAGCACGGGCGTCGCGGCGCGCGCCAGATGGGATTTTGCCTGATGCGCGAAAAAGGGCCGGGGCCGCGAGTCTTGCCCTTTCTTTCCTTAGGATTCTTGGGGTCGCGACAGCGTTGTATCCCAAGGGCACAAGCCAATTGATTAATCGCCTTTGTTGATGCTGCGCGACGTTTATGATTATTTGCGGGAGAGGGCGTAATTCAGGGAGGCGAGGGAGGCGATGACCGCGGTTTCGGTGCGAAGAATCAATGGACCGAGGGAGACTTCTCGAAAACCATGGCTTTGCGCGCACTGGAACTCCGCGTCGGTCCAGCCACCTTCAGGGCCGACGGCAAGGGTTGCTGAGGCTGGGGGCGCGCTCTGCTCTTCCAGAATGCTACGGAGGGATGGCGCCTCGTAGCGTTCCGAGAGAAGGATTTGCAGGCTAACCGAGTAAGACGAAAAGGCGGTTTCTGGCTTCGTCAGCGGCGCCAACGCGGGGATGCTCAAGCAGCGGGATTGCTGCGAGGCCTCGAGAAGGATCTTCTTCCAGCGCTCGGCCCGCTTGGGCACAGCGGCAAGCAAGCCTTTTTCGCTGCGGGTTGCAGCGAGCGGCACAATCGTGTCGACGCCGAGCTCGGTGGCTTTTTCGAGAGCGAATTCGAAGGCCTCGAATTTCACGATGGAGAGAAGCAGTGACGTCTGCAAGGTAGGCTGGTGGACTGGCACATCCTCGATGAGAGAAAACGAGATGCGATCGCGGGTCACTTCTTCAATGCGTGCGAGGCAAACGCGGTGGCCGTCGCTCAGTTCGTAGAGCTGGCCGGGCTCGGCGCGCAGAACGCGACCAAGATGATGGGCCGCCTCGCCTTCCATGACCGCGCGGTCCCCATCGAATTGTTCAACGAAAAATCGCCTGCGCACGGTGAGATTCTATCGCAGCAAGCAGCGGCTAGCCGAAGATGTCCTTGACTTTGTCGAAGATCGAGGAGCCGCGCTCGGCGGGCTTATTTTCGACTTTGAGCGTCGCGCCAAGCTGTTCGATGAGCTTGCGCTGGTCGCGCGTGAGCTTCGTCGGTGTCAGCACGCGGACGTGATAGTACAAGTCGCCACGGCCACCGCCGTGCGGGTCCGGCAGGCCTTTGCCCTTGATGCGAAAGACCGCGCCGCTTTGCGTGCCTTCGGAAATCTTGAGCTTTTCCTCGCCATCCAAACCGGGCACCTGGAGCTCCGTCCCAAGTGTGGCTTGCGCAATGCTAATGGGAATCGTGCAGTACAAATCCGCGCCACGCCGCTCGAAGAAAGGATGCTCCTTGACGTCGAGTACCACGTAGAGGTCGCCCTTGGGGCCTCCATTGGGGCCGGGCTCGCCCTCGCCGGCGACCCGCAACCGCGTTCCGATATCCACGCCGGGAGGAATGCGCAGCTCAATCGTTTTCTCGCACTCTATGCGGCCCTGGCCGCGGCACTCCGGGCAACGTTCTTTGATGGTTTGGCCCGCGCCCTGGCAAGACGGGCACGTGCGCGTGATGGTGAAGAATCCCTGTTGGTAGGCCAACTGGCCGCGTCCGCCGCATGCCGAGCAGGAAACGACGCCGGTTCCCTTTTTTGCGCCGGTACCGTTGCAGGCTTCGCAGAATTCCTGCCGGGGTAGCTTGATCTTCGTATTTACGCCCGCGGCGGCTTCTTCGAAGGTCAGCGACATGTCATAGCGCAGGTCCACGCCACTCTAGGCACGACCTAGGCCACGCCGCGAGCCACCGCTTCCGCCGAACAAATCCTCGAAGCCGAAGAAATCCCCAAAAATATCGTGGAAGTCCTGGAAAACGGTGTGATCAAAACCCTGCCCGGCGCCTGAGCTCGACAGTCCGGCATGACCGTAGGTGTCATAGACCTGTTTCTTCTGCGGGTCGCTGAGCACGCTATAGGCTTCGGTGCATTCGCGAAATTTCGCTGCTGCCTCGGACTTGTTTTCCGGATTGCGGTCGGGATGCCATTGCAGCGCGGCCTTGCGGTAGGCGGACTTAACTTCCTCCACCGTCGCAGTGTGCGAGACCCCCAGCACTTCGTAAAAATCGCGTGGATTCCCTTTGGACATGAAAACCTTCACTCTCCCTTAGTTCACGGCTTCCTTCGATGCGGGATTAGGATGGACTGCTACACGAACCATCGCAGGACGCAGCACGCGTCCGTGAAAAACATAGCCAGGCTGGAATACCTGAAGAATGGTGCCGTCTTTGTGCTCCGTCGTTTCCGTGCGGTCCATGGCCTGATGGAGGTGCGGGTCAAAGGGCTTGCCGGCCGGGTCAATGCGCTCGACGCCGAGCCTGGTAATGTTGTCGAGAAGCTGCTTGTAGATGAGCTCAAAGCCCTTGCGATAGTTTTCGTATTCGGCTTCGCGATGCGCGGCGAGGGCGTGCTCGAAACCGTCGATAACGGGGATGAGGCCCTCGATCACGCGCGCAGTGGCCCGCTTGGAATCCTCTAAGCGCTCTTTTTCGATGCGTTTGCGATAATTGGCAAAATCAGCTTGGCTGCGCAACATGGATTGGCGCAACTGTTCGAGGTCCGAAGCTAGTTTTGCCATTTCGGCGTCCTCCTTTGCAGAATCCGCCTCCATGGCCTTGCCTTCCGCCGATTGGTCGATTTCAGAGCTGTCCAGGTCCTTGTTGATGTTAACTTTCACTTCCTTGTCACTCACCGGGGCACTTCTCCTGTTTCAATTGATTTCAGTTAATTCCGGATCTTAATCAGATTTTACCGAGGGCTTCACTGAAAAGCTGGGCAACATACGCCACCGCGGTCATGGCGCGCTCATAAGGCATCCGCGTGGGCCCGAGAACACCGAGGGAACCTTGTACCAGGTCGTTGCGCATGTAGGCAGCGCTGATAAGCGCGAGGTTCTCGCCCGCCTGGGAGATTTCTTTCACGCCGATCAAGACGTGTACCGGCTCGGGCGCTTCGATGCAGGCGTTTAGAAGCGTCACCAGGCGGTGCTTCTCCTCAATGGCCGCGAGTAGATCACGAAGCTGCGCCTGGTCGGCAAAGTCCACCGTGCCCACGATCTGCGCGGTCCCTTCCACATGTACCTGCGACGCCGAGGCATCCTCCAGCACACCGGGGTCACACAGCGAGAGGGCGTCCTGTGCAATTCCCTCGTAGCGTTCGCGTTCCGCAGCAAGTTTTTGCAGCAAGTCGGTGCGAATGCTTTCCAGCGTCCAACCGGAATAATGCCGGTTCAAAAAATCGGCCGTCGCGTCGAGCTCTGCCTGCGTAAAGCGCCGGTTAGGCTGCACAATCTTGTCGCGCGTCTTGCCTCCCGGAGAAATGAGCACAACAACCACGCGCCCGTCGGGAAGCAGCCACATGCGCGCATGCTCCAGAACTGCCTTGCTGAGCGGGGGCGAGACGACAATCCCCAGCCCATTAGACACTTCTGCCAGCACATGCCCGGCACGCTCGGTGATTTCCGCCGCGGTCTTTGCCCCTCCCATTTCCCGTTGAATCCACTCGCGGTCGGTCACGCTGATGGTGGCTTGAGACGCAATCTCCTGGGCAAAGAAGCGGTAGGCTGCCGCGGTGGGCACCCGGCCGGCCGAAGTATGCGGCTGGTAGAGGAAGCCGCCGTCTTCTAGATCGGCCATGACGTTGCGGATCGTAGCCGTACTCAGGGTCTCCTCGAAGCCTTTGGAAATGGCGCGCGAAGACACCGGCTCGCCCGTTTCAATGTAAGTCCGGACGATGTCCGCCAGAATCTGGCGATTGCGGCGTTCCTGTAGCGCAGCAGTTCTCATAGCAGCACTGTACTCCGAGTGCCAGAAAGCGCTACTTCTATTGTAGAAAGCATGTCAAGCGCGGTCAACGCACCGGACGTCCAGCAGTTGCCATTGTTCAGGATGTGGTATCACTTCACCCACTTTCTCACTTTAACGCAGCAAATCAAAAATCAAGGAAGTCCCAGTGACGACGAAGCGCTCCGATCTCCTGGAACGATACTTCTACTTGTGGATGTCGCTCCTCATCGTTGCGGTCGTTGTGTACGGGTTTAGTTTTACGATCGGCCGGAACCTCATCCATCCTGCCATTCCGCGGCCTTCGCTCCTTTATTTTCACGCTACTGTTTTTTCGCTGTGGCTGGTTTTCCTGATTTCTCAGTCCGCGCTGATCCGCACACACAATGTGTCCTTGCAC
>Ga0066709_100005275_pt1 | contig 10589 bp, 10 predicted proteins | sample GraSoiAngelo_158_FD_79665 | JGI IMG/M metagenome (GOLD analysis project Ga0066709, IMG submission 79665) | Grasslands soil microbial communities from the Angelo Coastal Reserve, California, USA - 14_1009_16_30cm | ecosystem: Environmental > Terrestrial > Soil > Grasslands | place: USA... | reverse complement strand
GCAGCAAAAGTCAAAGATGGAGGAATATCTGGCGGCTGGCGTTCAGCTTGGCTGGCTCATCGACCCGTTTGACCGTAAGGTGCATATCTATCGGCAAAGCGAGCAGCCAAAGGTTCTTGAGGATCCAGCGTCGGTCAGCGGAGATCCGGAACTCCCCGGATTCGTGCTCGATCTTACGCAGGTGTGGTGAATTGCAAAGCCTCCTCGTCTGTTTAAACCCAAAGTGCAGCACTCTGGTAAGGAGGCGTGCTCTTGATTATTTCTAATTTCCGCCGTCGATGCATCCGCTCTGCCCCCCAGTATTTGGATAGCCGGTCCTCGCATGGAAGGCATTGTTCGACCAGTTGCCCTGAATCTTCCACTGGGAGTTGTTCGAAAAAGTCAGCAAGGACTTTCGAAAACTACCACCAGCGGGCCAACGCGAGGTTTAGAAGAAGCACGAAATCCAGAGCGGCGGCTGCGACAATTCGGAAATCAATGGCACGTCTCGCCGGGAAGATGTTGGCTTTATTCCAGTAGAGTTGCTCGTTGTTGCTGAGGATCAGATATTCCGCAGCCATTCGATCGTAGCTTGGGGCAAAGACCGACAACTGCAAGCAGCCTGCAGCGGCGCGGCGGCCTTTGCGGTATATCTCGGTTTGAGAGTTGCGGCAGATGCGGTAGGTCCCGAGCTTACCCACATGGTGGAAGTAGTCTTTCTCGAGGAATTCCTGCAACGCCCTTAGCGGGAGAATCTCACACAGCAGTTGTTTGCTTTTGGCCTCGGGAGTAACCGGCTCGGGCTGAACGCCCATCAGCCGCCTCTGACGGCCGGGATCAGCAGGATGTCCGCCTTGGAATCAAACTTACTGATGAACGTATTCCTGCCGTCGGTGATGTTTACAGCGAAGTACCCTTGCCGCATCTTGGACTGGAACTCGACTTCAATTTCGGCCAAGCGTTGAGGACTAATGGTTTCGGTTTCCCATTCGGCTAAAGTCTCGTCGCCCGCGGCGCACATCATGCGCAATTTTCTGACAGTCATGCTTGCTTTCTCCCGTGGGATTGCACCCTGAAAATCCGTGTTTACCGTTTTTCACTCCCTCTATAGATTTCGTCAACTCCACGGAGACGTCCCGTGGAGTCGGCCGAAAGCGGGAGTGAGAAGTATTGTGCGTCCCAAGGCAGTTCTTGAGAATGGTACGAATGAATTAGGACAAAGGTTCTAGCACCGCTGTCTCATATAGTAAGAACTAGATCCTGCACGGCGCCGAAGGTGAGGTCGCGCCTTTAACGCGTTACAGGTGTGAACGAATTGGAATCGAGCGTATTCCCCTCCTTGCGGTGATGCAAGGAGGGGAATAACGCACCAGCGTCATTCGTTCACACATCTTCATAGACCGCCCCTACAGTTTCAGGAGTCCGGAAGTTTACCGGATCAATTCGACGTAACCAATCCGGCCCGAAGTGTTGCCGGTCCACCAGATGCGATTTGAATTCGTCGGATCGATCTCGATTCTGCGGTGATCCTCTTCCGCGTTAGCCAACGCGAATTCCGTAAAGGCCCGAGTCGCGGGATCGAAACGGGCGATCTGATCAGCGTGCTGCTGGCTGAACCAGATCACTTTACTCTTCGGATCGCCTTGAACGGAATACACGCCGGAGTCTTCGGTTGGCGGATCGAAGATCGTCATCTGGTTGGTCTTGTAATCCACCTTCATTAACTTTCCGGGAACGTGGAGTCCGACCCAGATGTTGCCTTCGGAATCCGATCCCATCTTTCGCGTGACCGCTCCCTTGACCGGAATCGGGAATTCATCGATCTTGCCCGTCGCGGGATCGACGCGGCCGAGTTGATTGAAGGTATTTTCCACGAACCACACTTTGCCGTCACCGGCGACGGCCATCCCGTAGGGGGTTGCGTTCTTCCTCGCCTGCACGCCGGCGGGAACCTCCCACACATCGATCTTTTTGGTAGTTGGATCCAGGCGGATGATCTGATTGCTTCCGATGTTACAGAGCCACACGGTTCCGTTCGGATGGACTCGCATCGTATTTCCAGTCGCGTTGCCATACTTGAGCTTCGGTAGCGGGAACACGTTGAACGTTTCCGAAACTGTGTCGTAGTACAGAAAACGACGATTGGGCCCGCCATCGACGAACCACAGTTTATTGTCTAGGCCTCTAACAATTCCATTCAAGCGAACTTTTTTGGTGGCTCCTGCAGGCGGATCGAATTCCGTATACGTGAACGTCTTCGTGTCGAACCGTCCCAAACGGCCGCCAGTACGCTGAGTTACCCACCCGTTTCCCTGGTTATCAACCGTGATCTCGTGCGGCTCGACATTGGTCTTGGGCAACTCAAATTCAACCGCAACGTACTTTGTCGCGGCACCGGTCACCAGTGTCCTGGACAAGCGACTATTCGGGTCGACGGTCTGCCTGCCCCGACCGCGTGCATTGGCATCGGAGAAGTTGGTGAGGAGATAATCCAGCAGGACATTTACTTCTTCGCTTGTCAGTTCACGAGCAATTTCCGAGCCCCGCGCATACTCTTGCATATCGTCGATGATATCCAGCCAGTGAGCGCGGTCGTAGCGGGCGTTGGCGATGCGCGCAGCATCGTGGCACGCCGTGCATTTTCCGGTGACCAACTGCTTTCCGTTTCCATCGGGCAGCTTCAATCGTGCGGTGCCGGCTGCTTCGCCTCCGCCTTGACCCGGCGGGCGGCCCGGCCAGGCATTAGGCAAACGTGGTGCGCGCTTGTCGCTCAGTGCGACATCTATACTTGTCGAACGGCCGGCGGCAACATCCTTCGGCGCGGACAGCGCGCTCTGGTATTCGCCTCCTACTCCCTGAACCACATATTTTCCCGGTGGCACATTGGCCGTGTAGCGGCCCTGCGCCTGGCTGACCACCATGAACGTTAAGCGCCGCTCCGCGTTCTTCATCTTCACAAAGGCTCCGGCGACGGGCGCGCCGGCGTTGTCTTTCACCACGCCTTCGAGGACACCCGTGTTATCCGCTGCGCGAATGGAAACGGCAGCGATCATGGCCATCATCGCCAACACCATAACGATCTTCCGATTCAGTCTTTGAGACATGAAAGTTTTCTCCAAAAGAAGTTGCGCCGAAGCATAGCATTACATTTGCACCCGTACAAGTTTGAGGCCCCGCCGCCGCCGCCATTTATCGTCAATTTCGTGAGACATTTTTTTGTCATTCGCGCTCCCAGTGTGAGGTTCCCGCGAGTCATTTCTTTGACTTACATTTTGGTTCCGTGTTTGCTAGGTTTCGCTTCAGATTGGATTTGTTTACCAGGGAGGGTAAATCAATGCATTTCTCGCGGACTTTCGGAATCATACTATCGATATTTTTGTTGGGGGCTGTCGCAGGATATTCGGAGACAGGCACTCCATCCATCACGACAAACGACGCGACGGCGGTAACCGCCAGTTCCGCCGAGTTGCACGGAACAATCAATATGGGCGGTAACGCTGGCGCGGAGTGGTTTGAATGGGGAACAACAAGTTCTCTCGGCAAGCGAACCGATCCACAGGTCTTTGCGGTGGGAACCACCTCGGTTACGCTCGTGACATCTATAAGAGATCTAGCGCCGCACACGACCTTTTATTTCCGGGCTGTTCTTTATCAGGGGGTGGCCGGAGCGCCCGTTATCAACGGCGAGATCAAGACATTTACGACGGCAGGCGACGCCGTGCCGACAACGAATGTGCCGGCAGCGAATGTGGTCGCGACAACCGGCGACGCCACTGCGGTGACATCCAGCGGAGCGACCCTGAATGGAAGCATTAACCCGGGTAGCGGTTCGGTCATGGTGTGGTTCGACTGGGGAACATCGACGTCGCTTGGAAGCCGCACGGAAGCACAGACCATCCCAGGTGGAACCACAACTGTCGCGGTGACATTCTCCCTGTCGAAGCTTCAGCCCCACACTGTTTATTACTTTCGTTTAGATGCGTATCGTTCAGGAGGCGTTCACTCGCTCGGTGACATCAAGACGTTCACGACCTCCGACGCGCCAGCCGAAGCTCCGATGACAGTCACCACCGGTGACGCGTCCGCAATCACATTCAATTCTGCTACTTTGAATGGAAAGATTACGGCAGGCGGAAGTCCGTTTGGAGCGTGGTTTGAATATGGAACGACTCCATCGCTGGGGAAACGGACAGAAATCCACACGTTTAGCGACAACACGACAAGTGCAAATCTCACTCAAACCCTCAACGATCTTCATTCGAACACGACGTACTACTTCCGCGCCGTGGGTTACCGCCGGGGTGCGAATGTGCTGGGCGATATCTCAACTTTCACGACGCGCGTGGCTACAACGCGGCCAGAGACCAGCGAAGTGGAACGCGGCGAAGTCAAATCCGGGTATCTGGTGATTACGCCCGACGGATCATCGGATGCGCCGACTGTGACATTCACATACGGAACGATCAGTCAAGGTGCTGTGCAGTCGCAAGCGGGATTCGTTCCGGCGACAATGGCGACCGACGCTTCTATGTTCGTCGAAGTAATTCCGAGTATCGGCCGCAACATCGGTGTGGCGATTGTGAACCCCGCCAGCAACGTTAATGCGGTAACGCTGACGTTGCGAGACGAGAACGGATTTTTTTTGGGATCGCCAAAGAATATATCCGTTGCAGCCCATCAGCAAGTGGCCAAGTTTGTTAATGAGTTGTTCGGAGCTGATGTTATATCCAACGGCTTCCGTGGCAGCTTGCGGATGCAAAGCGCCTCTCCGTTTGCGGTAATGGGACTGCGTTTCGCGGGAGCCGTCTTCAGCGCGCTGCCAGTAGCAGTGAACACGGGAATTTCGGGCGTTCCATCGACAACACTCGCAGCGGGACCTACAGCGAATTCTCCTGCAGCGGGAACCGTGGGAGGCACAACAGCAGTGCTCATCCCGGAATTTGCTATTGCCGGGGGTTGGGCAACCCAGGTCGCTTTAGTGAACAATAGCAACGCCACGCTGGCAGGCCGCATCGATGTTTTCGATACGTCAGGCCGGCCAATGCCGGTCAAAATGAATGGCGAGATCCGAAGCACATTCACTTACTCGATTCCTGTTGGCGGAACGTTCATCCTATCCCCCAGAGACTTGAACGGACAATCTCCGCTATAGAGCAGTGAATTTCAAATCCGAAATCCGAGATCGCAAATTGGACTGTGGCAGGTGCAGGCCGGTCCTCTCAGAAATTTCGGATTTCGGATTTGAAATGCTGGGTGGCTATTCTTTTTTTGTGGCTTTGAGTTCAGCTCGCAAGCATTCGGACTGTCCGACGCACGCGCTCGATAATCTCTTTATAGTTGCGATCTTCTTTGGCGCCTCCGGCCTGCAGAGGCGGACCCAGACGAATTTTGAATTTGAACGGCGGCTCTCCAACGAGAGCACGAGCGACAGCCTTCAGCATGTCCGGCGGTCCCCAGTGATAGGGTAAGCCTTCGATGAAGAACGGCACGATGGCCGCTCCTGTTTCGAGGGCTGCAACAGCGGCACTCGTGTGCCAGGGCTTGGTCATGTGCTTTTCAAAATCAAAATCGGCCTCACCTACCGGAAAGATTCCCAGGATCGGTTGGCGGCGTTGAAACGCTGAGGGATTCCGCAGAAATTCGCCCATCGTTTTCGTCGTCATGCCTTTTTGGATGGGCAAGATCACGCCGTCGGTCTTGCCCAAAAGACGGACGAAGTGTTGGAGCATCCAGCCGGGCGGATCAGCGATCGAGACCCATTTGGCCGGAACGCCCCGCGCAACCAGTATCTTCAAGCCCAGAAGCATCCCATCCATGGACGTTTTGTTGATGTGATTGCCCGCCAGGATGACCGGACCCGTTTCCGGCAAATACTCGAGGCCTGTAATTTCCACACAGCGATCCAAAGCCATCTGATAGAGACCGCTAGACACAATGGTGGGCCAGCGCTGCGCCCATAGCTGGCGCGGGTTCGGGCGCAATGCGAGGTAGAGGAAACTGACCGGAGGTAGCGCAAGCAGGCTGAACAGCATCGCGTTCCGGGCGGTATTTTGTCTTGTCAGCACCCTTTCGATATGCGCGATGCCGCGGCCGATGAGCGCTCCGGCGTGTCTGGCGGAATGCAGACCAACCGCCCCGTCGACGCCTGGCCGGCTCTGGATCTCGGATCGGATACAGTCATCAGTCATACTGGAGGTATTTTGACTCGCCGATGTCCATAAGGGAAGCGGCGCTCTCGGGGCGAGGTGAAAAACCAGTGAAGTCAAGCTGTTAACAGACGGATCGGTCTCAACGCCCCGACTGACGAACGTGATGCTTGTACTGGCCGTCGTGTTTGGGTCGCATCGTCCCGGCGCTGCGGTATATGTTTTAGAGCTTATCCGAAAACGTCGTTCGCCTTCGCCGCTGAGATTGCTGAAAAAGTTCACCGCCTTACGTTGGCCGCGAAGATGCCAGATCAGGATCTCGCTGTCGATGTAGGTCCGCATGGATCAGCGATGATGGCGGCCGAAAGTTTTGCGGAAAGCTTCCCTCGCCTTGGCTACAGTCCGAGTTGTGCCTTCTTTTCTCTTCCAGGAGCCAAACGTTTCCGACCATACGTCGGACTGTTCTTTCAAGGCGAGCTTGTTGCGCAAGATCGTTTCGTTCGCGCGATTTGTACTCATTCGATCAGCGAGGCGTACTTATCGAGCAGCGGCAGAACAGTGTCTCGTTGGTCGGCCGGCAGCATAAACACCGCGCGTTCAACTCCCGCTTTTCGAAGCTCATCAAGGGTCGCAGGCTGAGGATTCGCTCCGAACACAGTGATCGAGACAGATTTCGGATCACGGCCCGCTGCTTCAGCCTGCCTCCGCAGATCTCTGATCTTCTGGGTGATGTCAATCTTCCGGTATCCGAGCGGTAACCACCCGTTCGAGAACTCAATCACCCTGTTGAACGTAGTTGGACCATCGCCGCCCATCAAGATTGGCGGATGCGGTTTCTGTACGGGCTTCGGGTAAGACCAAATCTTATCGAAGTTCACGAACTCGCCGTGAAACTCGGCCTCTTCCTTGGTCCATATTTCCTTCATCGCCAGCACTCGCTCACGCAGCACCCGCCATCGCTTTTTGAAAATGGTGCCGTGATTCTCCATTTCTTCTGCATTCCAGCCGCCGCCGATGCCGAAGATGAACCGGCCGCCCGAAAGCATGTCGAGACTGGCCACTTCTTTTGCAGTGATGATCGGGTCACGTTGGATGATGAGACAAATGCCCGTGGCAACGCGAAGTTTCTTTGTCGCGATCGCCGCTGCAGTCAAAGCTAGAAACGGATCGTGCGTGTGCCAGTATTCCTTCGGGAGATCTCCGCCGCCGGGATAAGGGCTGCGGCGGCTTGCCGGAATATGAGTGTGCTCCGGCAACCATAACGATTCATACCCGCGTTGTTCGAGATCACGAGCCAATTCATCCGGACGAATAGCATAGTCGGTTGCAAATATTGCTGCGCCGATGAGCATGAGTTCCGTTCCTCCTCAGTACGATGATGCATTTCAGTGTACAGAGTACAACGTCGAACTATAATGCCGGACAACGTTCATGGCTATTACAATCCCGCAAACACTCGGCAGCTTTCAGGTGCTCTCCATAGTGGGTAAAATGGACGCGGACGGCAACGAAACCTCCGGCGTGGCCAGCGTGCCGCATCAGGTTCCGGTGAGCACCTACACCGGTTGGAATACGGTCGCCCGCGGCTTTTACAAGGGCCACGTTCGCGTCAACACCGGCAGCTTCATCCCCTGTGCCAAGACCAAAGCGGAGCGAATCGCTGCCGGCGGCCCGCGGTGCCGTTGCTTGAAGAGCGCTACGGCACTCACGAAAAGTATGTCGACTTGGTACGTGCTGCCGCCGAACGCATGGTGTGCCTACGCTTCCTTTTGCAGGACGACGCCGGCCGGATGATGTCTTACTGGCGTGCTGGCCTCAAATCTGTAAGAATGCGTCATCGATTTCCATCGGCTGTTGGTGCGAAGTGAAAAGGAGGAACGTATATGCGTAAGCTGACGATTGTGGTGGCCCTGGTGTTTGCCTGCGGCCTGTTATGGGGAGCTGCGGCGCCCCAGCAGAAAGGCGGAGAAGACGAAACCGGTCCTTACGAGGTTGTTCCGAATTGGCCGCAGCAACTCGCTCGTTCCGGCTACGCGCTGGGTTCGCAGGGCGGTGTCTTCGCGGAAACTCCCAATCGAATCATTCTGGTGAATCGCGGTGAAATCAAGCTGCCGGAAAAGCTTCCCAATGATTACAACGGCGCTTACGGTTCCATCGGTTCGGCGCTGACGCCGAAACCGGAAATGCGGAATTGCATCATTATCGTGGACGCGGCGGGGAAGATGATCGAGTCCTGGACGCAGTGGGATCATCTGTTCCAAGGCGGACGCGGTCCTCACAAGGTCAAAATCAGTCCGTACGACCCGGAACGGCACGTCTGGGTGATCGACGATATGCGGCAGCAAATCTTCAAGTTCACACACGACGGCAAGCGGCTCGTCATGACGCTTGGAGAAGCGGGAGTCGCGGGTACAGACGAGAAACATTTTGGGCGGCCAACCGACGTCGCGTGGCTGCCCGACGGAACATTCTTTATCAGCGATGGCTATACGAACACGCGCGTGATGAAGTTCGACAAGAACGGGAAGTTCCTCCTGCAGTGGGGAACGCCGGGGAAAGGTAATGGCCAGTTCAACACAGTACACGCGGTTGACATCGATCGAAACCGCCGCGTTTATGTTTCTGATCGCGGGAACGGCCGCATCCAGATTTTCGATGAGAACGGCAAGTATCTCGAGCAGTTCGGGGGTCTCCGCCAGCCGCAACATGTCATGATCACTGCGGATGGGTATCTGGCGACCATCGGCGGCAACAATAACAAAGTCGTCAAGTACGACCTCAGTGGAAAGATGATCACCTCATGGGGCACGCAGGGCACCTTTCCTGGTGCGATTTGGAACCCGCATCAGTTCTCCGTTGATTCGGAAGGGAACCTCTATATTGCAGAAGCCACCGGAGGCCGCACTCAAAAATTCCGGCCAAGGCCAGCAGCGGATCGTTCGAGATTGATCGGCCCTCCGCCGGCCCTGATGCCGCTGGCGAGCAATTGAATCAGATTCAACCAATATATTTCAAATCCGAAATCCGAGATCTTAAATGGACGGTCAGACGCGGAGTCCAGTTCGAGATTTCGAAATTTCGGATTTGAGATGCTGGATTCGTCCGATTTCAAAATCTCCTCCCGCTTCCGATCGGATTACTCAAGCGCCAAAGTAGCAGTTTCGACACACATGTTGCGGCCAGTGCTTCCATCCGAGATCGAAGAGTACCGTGACTCGCATTGGCAGCGCGACGGCGAAGGGCGCGTGGAAACAGCCGTGCAGGCCGAACGATTCATCGAACGCGTCGGGTTTGCGTCATGTCTCTTAGATTCGCGCCGGCCTGGCCCGTCTCTCTATGTCTCAGTATGCGGGCGCCGCGATGCCGTTCTGCCTCGAAATGTCCAGAAGGATCCCGAGACTTCTCTTACCTGGACGCTGAAAGATGAGCTCGTGCATCGCGGCCGTGTCTACTATGCCAAGCTCTTTCGTGGAAAGGCGATGTTCCTCGCACTGCGAATGATTCCTTACTTCAAGACGCTTTGGGGGATGTCGCGGCGTGAGGAGAAAGACCGCTTGAGCAAGCACGCTCTCTCTGTGTTACGCGTGCTGCGCAAGGAATGGGAAATGGGAACCGCCGACTTACGCGCCGAGTCCGGAGTGACCGATCGAAAAGCTTTCGCGCTCGCAATCGATGAACTCCAAGCGGCGATGATCGTCGTACCGACCGAAGTGATTTACGAGCCAAAGTTCACTTACCTTTGGGGATTGGCCGAAGAGCGTTTTCCGGAAGAATTGTCGCGAAAAGTCAATCGGCAAACAGCGCTTCGCGAAGTGGCTCGCTGTTTCCTCGATGGTGCGGGAATGACAGTCCGCGGCGAGCTCGCGCGTGTCACTGGCCTGTCGCGTCCGGAGGCCGGCCTGGGAAATCGAGCATTGGTAAAGGAAGGTTATGCCGTCATGCTCGCAGCCGGAACCTACCGGTTGACGAAGCTTTTCTCTTAAGACTCGACAATCGGTAGCTCTCGATTGCGAGAGCGAATAGCTGGGAACATTTGCAGCGCTGCTTGCACGAACGGGCCTTACCGGCCATTCTCGCCGTCGAACGGACCTCGAACCTCCAAGATCTTGTGAACGCGGTCATCACAAAATAGTGTCGCCGTAGAAGAGGCGCTTTCCGTTGTGATTGAATTCGACATGGTGTGCCTGTAAAATCCCGCCGCCTGATTCGTAGGGGTAACTGCCGTCCATTCGCTCCAAGTAAGAGGCGCTGCCGGAAGCTTTGGGTTTTGCATCACCGTGATATCGCGAAAGCCGCACCCAATGTCCGCGATACTCCATTGCCATACTGACGGAGAAATTTTCTTCCAACAACACGCCTGCCGGTGGCGCAGGTACGGCTCGTCCATTCGTAATCAAGATGATTAAATCTTCGGCACCGCTCCTTCGAAATCGCCGCTCCAGGTTCCCGACGAACAGGTAATCG
>Ga0066709_100005274_pt1 | contig 10591 bp, 9 predicted proteins | sample GraSoiAngelo_158_FD_79665 | JGI IMG/M metagenome (GOLD analysis project Ga0066709, IMG submission 79665) | Grasslands soil microbial communities from the Angelo Coastal Reserve, California, USA - 14_1009_16_30cm | ecosystem: Environmental > Terrestrial > Soil > Grasslands | place: USA... | reverse complement strand
CTTCGATGCGGCCGAAGCCTCGGGGGATGACGGGTGCCCCTCCGGCGGCCTGCCGCACCAAGGGCCGTGAACCCCAGGACAGGTCCTTCTGCACACGGATCGTGAACTGATAAGGTCCTTGCATGCGGTCCAGGTACCGCGCCAACGCGTCCTGACCGTCGGCCGTCAGCAGACCAATATCGATGGATGAAAACGCGTCCACCGATGAAGCGGCGCCCGCGTACCGAATGACCCGCGCGTTTGCGGACAGACGGAAGCCGCGCGCGACGGTCCAATCCACAGCCGCGCTCGCCGCGAACGTGTCGAGCCTGGAGCCTGCAAACTGGGCGATCTCCTGGTTCCAGTTCGCCTCGGCATAGAACGACAGGGCTTGGCGCACCGGAAGGCTAACGCCCGCGCCACCAGCCATGATCGACTGATTCGCCTGGTCGAGGCGTTCGAGGATCACACCGATCGTGCTCCGGAAACTCGATCCGTTCCGCCACGTACGTCGCACGTCGAAGTCGAGGCGACGGCGCGAGCCTCCCGATAAGAGCTCGCTGCCCTGTCGGGCGAGAATGTCGCTCAGGCGACCTTCGAAGAGCCAGGCGCCGTGCTGATGCGACAAGTCGGCGTTCACGCTCCGGCCTTGGTTTGACCCCGCTGCCGCTTGTGGCCTCTGTTGGACGCTTGAAAGGCCGAGACAGGCACCAGCGTGGGTGGCACCCGTGAGCGCGTACCGGAATCCCAGCAACCCGGTGTCCATATCGAAACCGGGCGCCGTGGACCATCCGCCGACGTTGGTGGACCAATGCTGGACTGTGCCGTCGATCTGGACGCGGTTGCCAAACCGGTAGTCGCCAGTCCCAAGAGCGCCTGCGCGGTCGCCCACGCGCGTGAAGCTCAGAGGTAAGTACGTGGGACCCAGGCGCAGCACGTCGAGCTCGCTCCTTCCGCGCGTGCCGTTGACGCGGCCTGCGAAAAGATACGACGCGTCGACGCGCGACTCCCCCGGTCGTTCAGCGTCGGACGATAATCCGTATTGGGCGATCGACGTATCGGCCGCCAGCGTGACATGAGGCGTGGGGTCGAACAACGCACTCCCAGACACGCCAATGGTCCTGGCCGGAGTCACACGATCACGGGCATCGCTGCCGTTCGTTCCCAGCAGCCCGGCAGCGACCCGCAGTCGCGAGTCCGGTTGAGCCACCAGACGTGCGCCGACCACTGCTTGCGCGCTCTCCAGGACCGACTCACCGAAATGACCACCGCGCGCCGTCGTCCGTCCGCCGAAGGCACTGAGCTGAATGCCTCCCCGAGTGAGATCGACCTGGCCGCCTCGTACTCCGACAGCGATGGGCGGCAGGGCGGTCACCCCAAGAGGCAGGGCGTAGGCGGCCAGCGGGCGATCTCCGGTCCGGAGGTTCATCCTCCAAGCGCCAACACTCACGTCGGACATGCCGATGAACCCCTTGGTTGCCGCGAGCGTGCCGCCCTGGTCTGCCAGATCGACCGAACCCTCGACCCATCCGAAGTTGGTCACGTACTGTCGCGAATCGACCCTGAGATTCGCGTGCGACGTTGCGGGCACGACGAGCGCGGACAGCGGCCCCTGCACGAGCACCGGGTTCTCGATAGTGTTCCGATTGAACTGAAAGACAACTGTTCCACTACCCGAATCTGTCGTGCCGACCATGGTGTTGGGCAGAGGCGCCGGCGGCGAATACCGGTGCGCGAGTCCTGGCCTGTCGCTCGAGGACTCGGGGGGCCGAACGATGAGATGTGTGGATCTCGATGAGAGGCGCAGGATTCCGTTGCGCTCGTCGACCTCGTACCCCAGCTCTCGCGTGAGCGATGTCGGAGCAACGTAGGTCGTGCCATCGAGAAGCAGGTCCCGTCCGGCCCCGGAACGTAGCCCTGCACGCTCGAGCGCCGACCGGTCGACCCACACGTCGTCCTGCGAGATCGCGACCGGCACGCGCCCGGCATCGAGACCGCTGATCGACATGGTGTACAGAAATCGCCTCGGCTCCGAGGATCCCTCGGACGATCGACCGTCTGCGGTATCGCGCTCCGGCTCTGGATTACCAGGCGGTGCATCGTCCGGCGATCCTCCCCGCTGGCGACTCGTCGCACCCTGCGGGGACTCTCTGCTGCCACGCTGCAGGTCTGCGTCGGTCAACACCGGCGCGGCGTGTGCCATCGCCTTCCGCCGGGCCGGTTCCATCTCGGCGATCTGAGCGAGCGACTGACTCCACGCGGGTGTCAGCGTAGCAAGAGTCAGGCCTACTACGACGTGGACGGCCACGAGGGCCGGTTTCACCGCCCCGACTCCGCCGCGCTGACCCGCGTCTCGATCTCCAGCCGCTCTGGCAACCCCACGTCGAGTCGCGTCACGACGGACAATGCCGACGCTGGCAGACGTGGCTCGAACTTCACGACCACGTCGCGCTCCGACTGGGGGAGCACGACTGACTCGGGGACACTGACCGTTGCCAGAACGGCACCAGTGGCGTCGAGAAGCTGGCTGTCGCCCTGATAGCGGAAATGAACCACGCCGGTGTTCCGGAGCGTCAGGTGAACGGCCTTCCAGCCGGGTGTGCTCGGATCTTCCAGCAGCTGTTGACGAGCGATTTCCACAGCGGGTGCGGCTGCACCGACGCGCCCGTAGACGATGACTCCAATGCGCGCGTTGATGTAGGCAGTGAGGGCCTGTCGCTGACTGTCGAGGTCTGGCAGCGACTCGATCAGGATCGCCGTTCGGTACCCGCCATCTGCCGTATTCGCTGGAACATCGACCGTGTAGCGGATGGTCCGCGTCTCACCCGGCCTGAGTGTCAGCTCGGCAGGATTCACCTCGATCCAGTCGCTCATCGAAAACGCCGCGATCCTGCCTCGCTTTACGAACACCGGCGTGCCGTCGCGCTCCAGGTACCAGTCGGACACGACGACACGCGCTCGGAGAACTCTGTCGGCGATGTTCTCGACCCTGATGACATCGGTCTTCGTCCCGCCCGGCGCGAGCTCGTGCTCGACCCTGATCGGCGTTACCGAGATCGAGATTTGACCGCGCGCCGGTGCCGCTAGCGCGAACGCCGCAAATGCCTGAAGGCCGACGACGGCGCACAATCCTGACTTGCGCCGGTTGCCGATGCACTTTTGCGATATGACGAGGAGGCCAAGCATGAGCGACCTTCTTCGACAGGTATTCAGGGTGAGGTGGCGGTGATCGTGACGGTCTGGGAGTAGCTGCCCACGGCGTACGGCCAGCTGTTGACAAGGGTGTACGTCTGCGTGCAGACAGGAGAGTTGTTTGTGTTGGACGTGCCGTTGAAGATGACCTGCGACGTCACCTTGCTCACCGTTCCCGCGTAACAGCTGCACGGTCTCTGACACGTGCCGCCCGACGGCCCCGACACAGTCCAACTCACGTTCGAAATTCCGATGCTGTTGCCCCCGGACACCAGGTCGCCTGCGGCTTGCGCATGCACCGACCACGCTTGTGTAGAGCTTGCGCCCGAGACTCGCAACGCTACGGCCACCGTCGAGTTCGCTGCAATCGTCGGCGTCGTCGTCGGGTTGGCATCGGAGAAACTGATGCTGGATGGCGCGATCGTGAGCTGAAATGTGATGGCCCACGCTGTGCAGGGCGCGCCGAGCACGCACGCCGCCACCATCGTGATCAGATGCCGTGACACGGCGGACGTCGAAGCCGCAGGCCGCCGGCCCTGAACCAGGGTCATGGCGCCGTGAGGGTGTAGGTCGCTGTCTGTGTGTAGGATCCGTCGGCGCGCGCCCAGCTGTTAGCCAGCGCGAACGTAAATACGCCGCTATACGAGCCGCTCCCCGACGAGAAGGTGGCGGCGTCCTGCGACGTGGCGCTGTTCAACGTGCCTGCGATGAACGGCGCAGCCGATGCCGTCCACGTGACGTTGGTGATCGCAATGGAGTTGGCCCCGGAAGTCAGGTTGCCGTTTGCCAGGACTTTGAGCGTTGGCGTGCCGCCTGTCCTGACGTTTGCCGTTACTGACACAGTAGAGTTGGCCGGAATGCTCGGCGTCGTCGTGGGGCTGGCGTCCGGGAAGTTGATCGTCGTCGGACTGATGGTGAGCTCGGCTCGAGCTGAGACGGTCGCGTTGATTGTCAGGGTCTGCGTGCTTTGCGCTGAAGAGACGCGCGCGCACAGCAGACCTACGAACGTCAACGTCAGAACCGCGGACACCCGCAGACCAGGGAACGAAAACATTTTTGTCACAATCGTTGGTCCGAAGCGGGGCGTAATCCCAGCCTGGGGGCTACAGGAGCCATTCCCCCGAACTCTTTCGAGCACGCAATAAAGGCACAATCGCGCCCCAGCCGGTCGAGCGGCCAGTCTCTTGGCCGTACTAGCCAACTATCGGACCTCCGGCTGCGGGAGTGTAGGGAGATCGCACGCCTGCGCAAAGTTGCCGAGGTTTGCCGAAATCAACCTGCGGCGGCCTTTGGAGTCCTGCCGCACAGAGTTGCGGTTCAGCGGGGCTGGGGACCAGCTACACACTTCCCTGCTGCCCACGGCGAGGTGCTGGTTTGCCGCGGCGTGCGCTGAAGACGTGTTGAGCGAGACCGATCCACGTGCAGCGTTATGGAGATTGAATCGCCGATGGGCTCCAGGCTACGGGCTTTGAGCCGAACGGTCGTGAGCTGGAGCCCCTGTGAAATAATCCCACTATCTCGTTCTCGGGCGCGAAGCCCGAAGACCCGAAGCCTGAATGGAGCGTCCCATGAAGCGAATCGTTGGAATTGTGTTCGGCGCCCTCCTGACCACAGTGTCGGCGCAGGCGCAGACGCCTGCCGAAGTCGTCGAGCAGGCTGTCTCGAAGTCGCCGCTGAAGTTCCAGGGCGAAGCCACGCTCATCAAATGGAAGCCTGACTTCACCTACGACATCATCCGGAAGGGGAGCAATACCCTGGTCTGCTACGACCGGACCGACGAGCGCGACCGGCCGCCCTTCGCCGCTCAGTGCACGAACCTGTCGAACCTCCCCCGGGTGGCGCAGAACCGGAAGATCCGTGCAGAAACCAAGAACACCGCCGAAGAGAACGCCGCGATTGCTGCGGCCGAGAAGAACGGCACTCGCGTCAAGCCGGAATACGGCTCGCTGTGGCTCCGCATGGACGGGAAGGACAAGGACAGCGCGATGCTGCACGTCACCATTTCGGTGCCCTTTGCGACGACGGCCACGATCGGGTTCTCGGACAACGGACGCGCCGGCGGCGCCTGGCTGATGGAGGCTGGCACGAGCGCCGCGCATCTCATGGTTCCTGGACGCTAGGAGCGGTCAGCTTTCAGCCGTCAGCTTTCAGCCGTCAGCTTTCAGCTTCCATGGCAAGATAAGCCTTATGAAATCGCTCCTGAACCCGCCCCTGGCCCTGGCGTTTGTCGCGCTGGCGGCTGCCTCACCGGCCCTCCTCGGCCAGGCCCCCTCAACCGGATCCACCCCGGCAACGTCGGGACCCACCGGTCCAAGTCCGTACGACGTCGTACGAGGCTGGCACAAGCCGTTCGCCGAGTCAGGATTCGCGTTCGGCGGCAATTCGGGCGTCTTCGCCGAATCGCCCAATCGCATCTTCGTGGCGCAGCGCGGAGAGACGAGGCTGCCCAGTCCCCTGCCGCCCGAGTTTGCGGGCTACGCAGGTTCGATAGGGATCAACGTCTTGAGCGCCACGGATCGTCGCGTGTGGCGCAACTGTCTCTACACCCTCGACGGGAACGGGAGTGTCAAAGAGCGCTGGACGCAGTGGGACAAGCTCTGCGAAGGCTCGGACGGTCCGGGACCCCATCGCGTGCGCATCAGCCCATACGATCCCGAGCATCGCGTGTGGGTGATCAACGAGACGTTCCACCAGATCTACGTTTTCTCCAACGACGGCAGCAAGCTGCTCAAGACGCTCGGCGAAAAGAACGTTCCGGGCAAGGACGGCACGCACTTCGCGAAGCCTCAGGACGTCGCGTTCCTTCCTGACGGCAGGATTCTCGTCGCCGATGGCTTGGACAACCACCGGGTGATGATCCTCGACCGCGACGGGAAATACCTCTCGGAGTTCGGCGGCTACGGCAAAGGACCCGGTCAGTTCCAGGGCGTGCACGCGGTGGCGGTCGGACCCCGCGGCCTGATCTTCGCCCTGGATCGCACCGGTGGCCGCATCAACGTGTTCAAGACGACCAGCGATCCCGGAAAGGTGGACTTCGTCGAGACGTGGACCGGCTTCCAAACCATCCCGCTCGACATCATTGTCAACCCCGAGAGCATCTGGGTGACCGTCCTCGGGCCGCTCCGCTTCGTCAAGCTCGATTACAAAGGCAACCAGCTTTACACGTGGCTGGTGCCGCGCGATCTGCCCGACGGTTACCTGGAGGTCCACACCTTCTCCGTGGACTCGAACGGCAATCTGTACGGCGGTGACAATCAGTATGGCCGGACGCAGAAGTTCGTGCCCAAGGCCGGCGCGGACCCGGCACTGCTTATTGGTCCCCCTTGGGTAGCCCGTTAGGCGTGTGAGAAGGACGAAGTCGAGGCCGCCGAATGCCTTTGAAGTGGTCCGGAAGGTGGGCCTCGCGCTGCCTGACGTCGAAGCCGCTACCCGATACGACGGGTCACCACTCTTGAAGCTGGGTGGTTGCTTCATGGCCGGGCTGGCAACCCACCCTTCGGCCGAGCCCGGAACGCTCGTCGTGAGGATGGACTTCGAGGAGCGCGCCTGGCTTCTCGAAGACGCGCCCGACACGTACTACCTGACTGACTACTACCGGAGCATTCCCGTCGTGCTCGTGCGTCTGGCCCGAATCGACCGGGATGCGCTGCACGATCTGTTGTCAGTGTCGTGGCGCCTGACCCTGCCGAAAACGCGGAGGCGCCGTTCAGGCAAGTCGCCTTCGAAACGTCACGAGCACGGTCCGCTCGATCCCCTGCAGGTCATCCGCCCGACGCGTGACTAAGACCGGAGGTGCACCGTCCGGGAGAGGTGCACCAGGTCCGTCAGACCGTTCACGCTCGCAAATGTCGTGACGAACGGCTTGGCGATGCGCATGCCAAGGGCCGTGGGTTCGTAGCCGGGCGTCCCGAGGAGCGGGTTCAACCAGACGAGGGCGGCCGCTCGACGCCTCAGCGCCTGCATGGCCGCACGAAGCGTCTCCGGATCGCCCACGTCGAGTCCGTCGCTGGCCACGATGACGACCGTGTTCGGCGAAAGCAACCGACCGCCGAATCGGCGCAGGAACTCGGCCAGGCACTGACCGATCGTAGTCCCCCCGCCCCACGCCGAAGCGAGCGCGTGAAGACGTCGCGTGCTGGTGACGGAGGCGCGCTTCAACTCGCTCGTCACGCGCTCGAGTGTCGTTGAAAACGTGAACACCTCCACCCGGGGCGTCGCACCCATGAGCGCGGAGGCCAGCTTCAGCGCCGTTCCGGCGTGCTGGCTCATCGATCGGCTGCCGTCAACGACCACGACGAATCGTGGTTGTCGCCGTGGGCGGGCAAGCCACTTCGGTGAGAGCGGTTCACTCCCCGTCTGCAAGCTGGCCCGAAGCGTGCGTCGAACGTCGAACCGTCGGCCCTCCGGGGCGGCCCGCCATTTTCGCGATGGTCCGAGCTGCAGGCGCCGCACCAGGACGCGGGCGGCTGCGAGCCACGCCTCGTCTACCTCTGCGACCTCAGGCGCCTGACTCACCTCGACGCCGAGGGGACTGTAGCGGGCACCCGCCACAGGAGCGCCCTCGGCCTCCTGGTCACCCGTCTCGAGTGGTGTGATTGGTCCTACGTCGCCGAAAATGTCTACCGCTTCCGCGGACGAGGCGGTCGTCGCGTCGCTCGCTTGGGACATGTCATCCACTTCCCCGGTGGAGTCGCCGCGAAGCCGCCGCTTCTGGGTGGATGCCTCGTCCTGAACCTCGGTGTCGTGACGAGACAGGAAGAATCGATCGAACGCCCCGTCAAACCTGGCGGCATCGTCATGCGTGCAGGCGAGCACCGTCCGGAGCGCTGAGCGAACGGCTTGCTCGTTGGATAGGTCGACGATCTCGAGTGCGCGCGCCGCGTCGAGCAGTTCGCCCGCCCCGATGTGGAACCCGTACTCGCGCCGCAGCGCCCCACAAAAACTCGTGAGGTTCTCCGGCAGGCCGCCAAACGGGTACATCAGCGTCCGGAAGTGGATACCGAACCGAAGCCGAAGTCGGTCTGCAGGCTGTGTCCTCCTGGCTGAAGCGACGTGGAGGTCTCACCGAGCGCCGCCGCCAACTCGGCGGCGTGGCCGTGCACGACGGCGTGATCCTCGTACACCTTGAGCACGCACCCGAGGGTTTGTTCGAGCGCATGGCGATCGAGGTGATCGCGGTGCAGGTGCAGGAGCGCCATCGCCCAGTCCAGGCTCTCGGCGATTCCCGGAGCCTTCTGGAGCGAGAGCCCGCGGAGTGTCTGCATCAGAGCGGCAATTTGACGAGCGAGGCGTTCAGACAGGCCAGGGAGCCGGGCATGCAGAATGGCAATCTCCTGCTCGAGCGTCGGATAGGGCAGCCAGAGAAACAGGCAGCGCCGGCGCAGCGCGTCCGACAGCTCGCGCGTCCGGTTGCTCGTGATGATCACGCGCGGCTTGTGTGTGGCCCGAATCGTGCCCAGCTCCGGAATCGTGACCTGCCACTCGGCCAGGACTTCGAGCAGGAACGCCTCGAACGCCTCGTCCGCACGGTCCACTTCGTCGATGAGCAGCACGGGCGGCTGTTGCTCGGTAATGGCCTCGAGCAGCGGCCGCTTCAACAGGAACCGCTCGCTGAAGATCTGCTTTTCCCGCTCCTCGATCGTCGAGTTCTCGGTCTCACTCAGGCGGGCCCGCAGCATCTGGCTTGGGTAATTCCACTCATACAGGGCCGTCATGGCGTCGAGCCCCTCGTAACACTGCAGGCGGATGAGCCGTGCGGCCAGGACATCGGCGAGCACCTTTGCGGTTTCGGTCTTGCCGACGCCCGCTGGCCCCTCGACGAGGAGGGGCTTTTCGAGCGCGAGGGCGAGCTGCAACGCGGTCGCGAACGCCTCGTCGACGATGAAGGCGCGATCGCGGAAGCGGGCGCGAATCGTGGCCGCGTCCATTTACTCGGCAGCCAACCGCTCGCGCACGGTGGCGAACGTCTGGCTGATCAGTTTCTTTGCCTGCGCGTCGAGCACGCGACCGCCGACTGCAGCGACCGGTCCGCGCGCGACGGCCTCCCCACTCCATTTGAGCGCGGTCGCACCTGCGCCAGCCTCCACGAGCTCGGCGGCGGCCGTCATGTCCACCGCGCTGCCGAAACCGCCACCCGTGATCTTCACATCGAGCCGCCGTTTTGCGGCATCCGGCATCAGCTCCACCTTCAGCTTGAACGTTCCCCTGACAGGCCCGACGCCCACGTGCACGACGGCGTCGAAGTGCGTCGCGTCTTCCACTGCCACGTCGAGCACGTCGGGAAAGCAGCGGCCAACTTTCTCAGGGTCGGTCACGAACGTCCAGACGTGGTCCGGCGCAGCCGGGATCTGCTCCTCACCGTTGTATTGCAGCTTCACCCACGCGTCTCCCGACGGCCCCGTTTCGGCGATTCGACCTCGCGCTACTTCTTCCGGTCCTCGGCCGCGCGAATCGCGCTCCAGACCTTGTCGCGCGTGATTGGCATGTCGATGTGCCGGACACCGAGCGGCGACAGCGCGTCGATGACGGCGTTGACGAACGCCGCCGGACTGCCGACGTTCGGGCTCTCGCCAACCCCCTTGGCGCCGATCGGGTGGTGCGGACTCGGCGTAATGGTCTTGGCTGTCTCCCAGTGGGGCGTCTCGAGCGAAGTCGGGAGCAGGTAGTCGGTAAAGTTCGTGTTCAAGTTGTTGCCGTCGCCGTCGTACTGGATCTCCTGCATGAAGGCGATGGCAAAGCCTTCGGTCAGTCCGCCGTGAATCTGCCCTTCGACGACCATCGGATTGATGATGGTGCCGCAGTCGTCCACCGCAAGAAACCGCCGGACCTTGACCTCCCCGGTCTCGCGATCGACATCGACCACCGCGACGTACGCGCCATTGGGGTAGGTCATGTTGGGCGGGTCGTAGTAGAACGTGGCTTCGAGTCCCGGCTCGTTCTGCGCCATGTTCGTATAGGCCGCAAACGCCACCTCTTTCATCGTGACGGTCTTCGACGGGACGCCCTTGACCTGGAACTTGTAGTCTTTCCACTCGACGTCGGTTTCGCCGACCTCCAGGAGATGGGCGGCGATCTTTCGGGCCTTCTCACGGATGCGGCGCGCGGCCATCGCGATTGCCGCGCCCGCGGTCGGCGTGCTCCGGCTTGCGTAGGTACCCAGACCGTACGGCGCCGTATCGGTGTCGCCTTCCTCGACCATGATCGTCTGGGGGTCGAGCCCCAGCTCCTCGGCCACGATCTGCGCCCACGTCGTTTCGTGCCCCTGACCCTGCGACTTGGTTCCCGCCCGAACGATGCCGGCGCCCGTCGTAGGGATCCGGATCTCGGCGCTGTCGAACATCTTGATGCCGAGAATGTCGAAGTTCTTGGAGGGTCCGGCGCCCACGACCTCGGTGAACGTGGAGAGCCCGATGCCCATCAG
>Ga0066709_100005273_pt1 | contig 10592 bp, 5 predicted proteins | sample GraSoiAngelo_158_FD_79665 | JGI IMG/M metagenome (GOLD analysis project Ga0066709, IMG submission 79665) | Grasslands soil microbial communities from the Angelo Coastal Reserve, California, USA - 14_1009_16_30cm | ecosystem: Environmental > Terrestrial > Soil > Grasslands | place: USA... | reverse complement strand
TCCCGCCCGGCGGCGTTGCTCCTCCTCGACGTATCTCCAGGATACGACTTCGTCGTCGCGCCTGGCCGGGCGGGCGCAGCGGCGCCCTCGGTGCGACAACGAACTTCTGGGTCGGGACACTAGTGTCCCAGAACACAGGGGGCGCGTGAGGCCCGCTCGCTCCGCCTTCGTGGCTATGCTCGCTGCATCCGGTCGCGCTCCGCCGTCCATGGCTCCCGCGCTCCTCGGACGCACCTCACGCGCCCCCTGTGTTCTGGGGCACGCGGCGTTGACCTCCGACGGTCAGCCTCCTATACTCGTTTCAACGTTGTGTTTCGCGTCCAACCCCGCAGTGTTCGAGAGTGGATTTCGTGTTTGCCCGGCAGCGGGTTTTCGGGTTCTCGAGGTTTCGTCGTTCGTCGCCCCGGCACGAGGTCGTGCGTCGGGGCGTTATTGTTGTTTCCGCCCGCGTTCCGGGCTCCTAGAGGAGGGGGCGAACCGGTCCAGCACCACGGTCGAGGAGCGAACCTCAAGTGTGCCGTCTGTCGCGCCGATCGAACTTACGGACGGCGGGCGGAAGTTCAGTCAGGAGCGCGGGCCGACGCAGTGCCGGTCCGCCGCCGGAAAATTGCCGGGAGCAAGAGATGAATCGAAATGATCGCGGTTCCTCGGGGCGTGCGTATTCGAGCAGTGTTCGCGAAATGCATACGGCCATCTGCTCCGAGTGCGGGGCAGAGACTCAGGTGCCGTTCGTTCCGGTCGCTGGCCGGCCGGTGTATTGCAAGTCCTGCTACCAGTCCAAGCGTACGTCCGCGCCGGCGCCGGCCCGGGCCCCGCGTTCAGCCGCTCCATCCGCTCCATCCGCCCCGCCAGCCACGCCGACCGGCGGCCGCCAGCAAGGCACGGTGAAGTGGTTCAACGAGTCCAAGGGGTTCGGCTTCATCCGGGATGAGTCCGGCGAGGACATCTTCGTGCACTTCTCCGCGATCCAGGGCGCCGGGTTCCGCACGCTCCAGGAAGGCGAGCGCGTGGAGTTCGACGTCGTCCCGGGAGCGAAGGGGCGCCAGGCGGCGAACGTCACGCGCGCCGGCTGAAGCTCGGATCCGTTCGCGTCCCCGCACCCGCCGCCCGCGGGGGCGCCCGCTCGACTAGGTCTTGGGGGGAGGAACACCGCGACTCGGGAGTGAGACGATGCTCGAAGCAACCTGGAGTCTGTCCGCGCTGAGCGAAGAGTTCGTCGAGCTGTCGTTCCATCATGATCCCGTGGCCGCCACCGCGGTGGGCATTCACGACTACGACCGGCTGCTCCCCGACGATTCCCCGGAGGGAATCCAGGCGCGCGTCTCGTGGCTGCGTGATTTCGAGCGGCGCCTGCGCACCGGCGGCGCGCGCGACGCGCTGACCCCGGCCCAGCGCGTCGACCTCGCGTTCCTCGAGTCGCGCGTATGGGCGCTGCGCACCAAGATCGAGGACCTGCGCGTGCACGCCGTGAATCCGGTGCGCTACCCCGAGCGCGCGCTGCGCGGCGTCTACTTCCTGCTCGCGCGCCCGTTCGCTCCCTTCGAGGAGCGCAAGGAGGCGATCCTCGAGCGGCTGGTGGCGATTCCCGACTATCTCGAGCGGGCGTGGCCGAATCTGGTGCCGGTCCCCGAAGTGGTGGTGCGCACCGCGCTGGATGTGACGCTCGCCGGACCGAGCTTCGTGGACGAGGTCACGCGCGCGCTGCGACGGAGCTTCCCCGGCGAGGCCGAGCGCATCGAATTCGCGGCGCAGCGCGCGCGCGTCGGCTTCCTGCGCTACCAGGAGCACCTGGAGCGCAAGCTGCTGCCCCGGGCGGGCGGGCCGCTCGGCATCGGCGCAGATGCCATGAACGCCAAGCTCAAGCACGAACACCTGCTCGATCTGGACGTCGAGGCGCTCGATCAGCTCGGCACCGAGCACATCGCGCGCGCCCGCGGGATGCTCGAGGCGGAGGCGAAGCGGCTCGATCCGTCGCGCACCTGGCGCGAGCAGATCATCGAAGCTCGTACCCGGCATCCGGAGCGCACCGAGCTGCGCGACGCCTACGTCCAGGAAACGGAGCGCGCGCTGCGGTTCGTGCGCGAGCGCCACATCGCCCCGGTCCTGAGCACCGCGCTCGAGATCACCGACACGCCGGTGTTCCAGCGCGCGTTCACGCCGTACTCGGCGTATCTGCCGGCCGCGCCGTTCGACTCGGATCAGACCGGCTACTTCTTCATCACGCCCGTCGACCTGTCGCGCCCGAGGGAGGCGCAGGAGAAGCAGCTCGAGGAGCACAGCTGGGCGCGGTTGCCGCTCGTCGTGCTCCACGAGGCCTACCCCGGCCGCCATCTGCAGACCGGCCACGCCAACCGCGCCTGGTCGCGGCTGCGCCAGCTCTCGTACGACGACCTGTACACGCAGGGATGGGCGCTCTATTGCGCCGAGATGATGTACCAGGAAGGCTACTTCACCGACGCCGTCACGCGGCTGTTCCAGCTCAAGGACCTGTTGTGGCGCGCTTGCCGCGTGGTGATCGACGCGCGGATCCAGTCGGGTCGCATGACGTTCGCGGAAGCCGTGAGCTTCCTGGTCGACGAGGCGATGCTGGAGCCCGCGGCGGCCGAGCTCGAGGTGAAGCGCTACCTCTTGTCGCCCACCCAGCCGCTCAGCTATCTCGTCGGCATGCTCGAGATCGTCAAGCTGCGCGACCAGACGCGCGCGAAGCTGGGCGCGCGCTTCGACCTGCACGATTTCCACGCCATGCTGCTCGGCGTCGGCGCGATCCCGCCCGCGCTCGTGGGCGAGGAGCTGTGGGACCGGATGCGGGCGGCGACGACCTGAGGTCGGGCAGCTCTACGCCGCCGTCTCCACCTTCGAGGCGGCGCCGTACAGCGCCTCGATCACCCCCGCGTACTTCTCGTTGATCACGCGCCGCTTCACCTTGAGCGACGGCGTCAGCTCGCCGGCCTCCTGGGTCAGCTCGCGCTCCAGCAGCCCGAACGTCTTGATCTGCTCGAACGGCGCCCGATCCGCGTTCGCGCGCGCGATCTCCGCCGCGTAGAGCTCGCGCACCTCGGGGCGCGCCAGCAGCGCCCGCCGATCGGCCGCCGGCCAGCCGCGCGCGGCGGCCTCGACCTCGAGCTGCGGGAAGTCGGGCACCAGGAGCGCCACGACGTAGGGGCGGCGATCCCCGATCAGCACCGCGTCCCCGATCCACCGGCTGTCGCGCAGCTTCGCCTCGATCGGCTGGGGCGCCACCTTCTTGCCGCCGGCGGTGACGATCAGGTCCTTGAGCCGGTCCGTGATGACGAGGCTGCCGTCGGGGTCGAGATGCCCGATGTCGCCGGTGTGGAACCAGCTGTCGGTGATCGCGGCGCGCGTCGCTTCGGGATTGCGAAAGTAGCCCATCATCACGTGGGGGCCGTGCGTCAGGATCTCGCCCGCGTCCCCGATCTTCACCTCCACGCCGGGGATCGCCGGGCCCACGGAGCCGGGTTTCTCGCGGCCCGGCCGATTGAGGCACACGACCGGCGACGTCTCGGTGAGCCCGTAGCCTTCCCGGATCGGGATCCCGATCGCGAAGAAGAACTCGAGCGTGCGCGGCGACAGCGGCGCTCCGCCCGAGATCCCGAACCGCAGCCGCCCGCCCACGCGCGCCCGGATCGCGTGCGCCACCAGGCGGTCGGCGAGCGCGGCCTTAAGGGCGGCGAGCGGGCCGAGCCGGCGGCGCTCGAAGTGGGCGCGCGCCGCGCGCGTGCCCTGCGCGATGCCCCAGCGGAACAGACGCTGGGCGTAGCGAGGCCGCTTGGAGACGCTGTCGTTCACCCGGGTGAGCACCTTTTCGTAGAAGCGCGGCATCGCGATGAGCACAGTAGGGCGCACCTCGAGCGCGTTGGACGCGACGGTATCCAGGCCTTCGGCGTAGGCGATCGTCACGCCCGCCGCCAGCATCGAGTAGAGGCCCGCCATGCGCTCGAACACGTGCGACAGCGGAAGGAACGAGAGACACGTGTCGTCCCGGCTGAGCGGCATCACCTGCAGGCAGCTCTCGATGTCGAACGCGATGTTGGCGTGGCTCAGCATCGCCCCCTTGGGCTCGCCCGTGGTGCCCGAGGTGTAGATGATCGTGGCGAGGTCCTCGGGGCGCACCGTGGCGGCGCGCGTTCGAAACGCGCCCGGATCCTGCGCGCGCCGCGCGGCGCCGAGTCGGATCACGTCCCCGAGCCCGTGCTCGCCGCGCGGGCTCGCGACGCCTTCCTGCCGGTCGATCTCGATCAGGGCCTCGAGCGCCGGCAAGCCGGCGCGCACCGAGCGGATCTTGTCGCGCTGGGTCGCATTCGAGACCACGATCAGCTTGGCCTCCGAGTCGCGCAGCAACGCCGCAGCCTGGTCGGCCGTCAGCGTGGGATAGATCGGAACCGTGACCGCGCCGAGCCCCAGCGCGGCGAGGTCGACCAGCGACCACTCGAGCCGCGTCTCGCACAGGATCGCCACGCGGTCGCCGCGACCGATGCCGAGCGTCTCGAGCCCGAGCGCCAGGGACTCGACGGTCTCGAGCGCCGCGGCGCCCGACACCGACTGCCAGGCGCCGTTCGCCCTGCGCATGAACTGGGCCGACTTGCGGTGCACGTCGACCGCGTCGAGGAAGATCTGGATCAGCGTGCGCGGCACGCGACTCCTCCGTTCACGTCGGGCGTCGCGGCGAGTCGCCGCCGCCCGTCCCCGTATAAGATCGGCCGGCAAGGCGGACAAGACAAGCGCGACAATCGACGTCGGTGGGCGGGCGAGGAACCGCGTTGTAGGCGGAAGCCGTCGCCGGAGCCGTGGGCGTGGGAACGTGGGGCACACGCGGAACCGTCTCGGGGTGGGCGGGGCCGAGAACGCCCGTGTCGCGGGCTAGGGGTGCGGCGTCGGGGCGGCGATGGCGCGCCCGCGAAGGCACGCCCGCCGGCCGCAAGCCATGTGGTGACGCGGCGTTGACAACTCCGGCGAGGCTGGAGGAAAGTCGCCCGCCATGACGTCGAGCTGGATTCTCGGAGGAATCCGAACTCCGTTCGCCAAGGCCGGCACCGTGTTCAAGCACACCCCCGCCTACGAGCTCGGCCGCGTGGCGATGGCGGAAGTCCTCGCTCGCCACGACCTCGATCCCGGCCGCTTGGACCACGTGATCTTCGGCAACTGTGCCCAGCCCGCCGAAGCCGCGAACATCGCGCGGGTCACGGCGATTCGCGCCGGCGTTCCGGAACGCATCCCCGGCTTCACCGTGCACCGCAACTGCGCCTCCGGCATGGAGGCCGTGGCCGACGCCGCGTATCGCATCGCGAGCGCCGAGAGCCGGCTGGTGCTCGCCGGCGGCATGGAGTCGATGAGCCAGATCCCGCTGCTCTACCGCCAGAGCTACGGCGAGTGGCTCGAAGGGCTGATGCGGGCGAAGTCGCTGCCGCACAAGCTCGGAGCCCTCGCCCGCTTCCGGCTCGGCATGCTCGAGCCCCGCGTGGCGCTGGCCGAGGGGCTCACCGACATCACCTGCGGGCTCAACATGGGCCAGACCGCCGAGGTCTTGAGCCGCGAGTTCCGGATCACCCGCGACCAGCAGGACGAGTTCGCGCTCGACAGCCACCACCGCGCGATCGCGGCGCGCGAGAAGCTGCGCGAGGAGATCGTCCCGGTCTACCCGGCGCCCGACTTCAACATGGTGCGCGACGACGTCGGCCCGCGCGAGGGGCAGACGCTCGAGGCGCTGGCCCGGCTCAAGCCGTATTTCGATAGCAGGAACGGTACCGTCACGGTCGGCAACTCCTGCCAGGTGACCGACGGCGCCGTGGCGCTCCTGGTGGGCGACGAGCAGACGGCGAAGGCCTGGCCCAAGCCGCCGCTCGGCCGCATTCGCTCGTTCGCGTTCGCGGGGCTCGCCCCGAACCGCATGGGCCTCGGACCCGCGTACGCGATGTCGGCGGCGCTCGCGAAGGCGGACCTCGAGTGCCGGGACTGCGAGCTGTTCGAGATCAACGAGGCGTTCGCGGCGCAGGTGCTGGCGTGCCTGCATGCCGCGAGGTCCGACGAGTTCGCGCGCCGGGAGCTGGGCCGCGACCGGGCGCTGGGCGAGATCCCCCGGGACCGCCTGAACGTGAACGGCGGCGCCATCGCGCTCGGCCATCCGGTGGGGGCGAGCGGGGCTCGGCTGCTGCTGACGCTGCTGCACGAGCTGCGCCGCCGGGGGCTCAAGCGGGGGATCGCCTCGCTGTGCGTGGGCGGCGGCCAGGGCGCCGCGTTCATCCTGGAGCGCGAGTGACGCGCGGGCCGGGGCCGCGGGGGATGGCTTCCGCCCCGCGCCGGAGGCGCATGGCTTCCGCCGCCCGCCGCCGCCGGTGGCCGGGCACCGCATGCGTCGCGAGCCGGAGTGGCTCGCGGCGCTCCCCGCGGGAGTCCGGGGAGGCGGGGCCATGAGCAGCTTCCGGATCGAGTGGCCCGAGCCTGGGATCGCCCATCTCGTGATGGATGACCCGGAGCGAAAGCTCAACGTGCTTCACGAGGGCGCGATCGCCGATCTCGAGGTCGCTCTCGGCGAACTGGAGCAGGCGTCGGAGCTTCGCGGGGTGGTGCTGCGCAGCGGGAAGCCCGGCTCGTTCGTGGCGGGCGCCGACGTGAACGTGATCGCCGGGATCACCGATCCCGCGCAGGTGGTGTCGATCGTGCGCCGCGCGCACGCCGCGTTCCAGCGAATCGCAGCGCTGCGCGCGCCGACGCTGGCCGCGATCGACGGCGTGTGCCTGGGCGGCGGTACCGAGCTCGCGCTCGCGTGCGACTCGCGCATCGCCTCCGAAGAGCCGCACACGCAGATCGGCTTGCCCGAGGTGATGCTCGGCATCTTCCCGGCGTTCGGCGGCGTCACGCGCCTGCCGCGGCTCGTGGGCGTGTCCGCGGCGCTCGACCTGGTCCTCACCGGCCGCTCGCTCGACGCGCGGCGGGCGGAGCGGATCGGCTTGATCGCGCGCGCCGTCCCCGCGGCGTGGCTCATCGAAGCGGCGCACCGGAGGCTCACCGAGCTCGGGCGGCTTCCCGCCGGGCGGCGTCGCGACGCCTACCGCCCGAACGGCGCGGTGCCGTGGTTGGTCGATGCGACGGCGCCGGGCCGTGCGCTCGCGTTCCGCACCACCCGCGCAACGACCATCCGGCGCAGCGGCGGTCACTATCCCGCCCCGCTCGCCGCCATCGAGGTGATGCGCGCAGGCATCGGCAAGACGGTGGAGGAAGCCGCGCGGCTCGAGGAGCGCGTCGGCGAGCTCGTGGTGGGTCCGGTGTGCAAGAACCTGATCCGCGTGTTCCTGGTCTCGGAGCGCGCCAAGAAGTCGCCGGTCGCGGATCGCGGCATCGAGCCAAGGAAGATCGCGGCGCTGGGCCTGGTCGGCACGGGCATCATGGGCGCGGGCATCGCCGAGCTCGCGAGCCGCAGCGGCATCCGCGTGCGCATGCGCGACGTGAGGCCCGAGGCGCTCGCGCTCGCGCTCCGCACCGTGCGCGGGCTGATCGACGAGCGCGGCCGGAAGCGGCGCTCGAAGCCGTACGAGCTGGACGGCCAGATGGCGCGCGTCACCGTCACGCTCGAGATGGACGGTTTCGGCTGCGCCGACGCGGCCATCGAAGCCGTGGTCGAGGACCTGGAGGTGAAACGGCGCGTGTTCGCCGAGCTGGAGGCGCGGATGCGGCCCGACGCCCTGCTCGCCACCAACACCTCGTCGCTCTCGGTTGACGAGCTCGCCGCCGGACTCGCGCATCCCGAGCGGTTCTGCGGGTTCCACTTCTTCAATCCGGTCCACCGCATGCCGCTCGTCGAAGTCGTGCGTGGCGCAAAGACCTCCCATGCCACGCTCGTCACCGCGGTGGCGCTCGCGCGCCGGCTCGGCAAGACGCCGGTCGTCGTCGCCGACTCGCCCGGGTTCGTGGTCAATCGCATCCTGACGCCCTATCTGGGCGAGGCGATGCAGCTCCTGGAAGAAGGGTACGCGGTGGCCGACATCGACGCCGCCATGCGGCGGTTCGGCATGCCGATGGGACCCTTCGAGGTGTTCGACGAGGTCGGCATCGACGTGGCCCACAAGGCCGCCGGTGTGTTGGGGAAGGCGTTCCCCGATCGAATGGGTTCCGCCCCTGCGCTCGGCAAGCTCGTGCAGGCAGGAAGGCTGGGGAAGAAGACCGGCAGGGGGTTCTACCGCCATCGCGGGCGCAAGCGCGAGGCGGATCCGGCGCTCGGCGGTCTGCTGGGCCTGGCGCGGCAGCGAACGCCCCAGAGCCTCGAGACCCTGTCGGAGCGAATGGTGCTCGCCATGATCAACGAATCGGCGTACTGCCTGGACGATCGGGTCGTGGCGGACGCCGACATGCTCGACCTGGCGATGATCTTCGGCGCCGGGTTCCCGCCGTTTCGGGGCGGGCCGCTGCGCCATGCCGACAGCCTGGGCCTCCCTCGGGTCGAATCGCGCCTCAACGCGCTGCGCGCCGAGCGCGGCGAGCGTTTCCGCCCCGCAAGTCGGATCGTGGGGCTCGCGGCAGCGGGGGGTTCGTTCGGGGGAATCTGAGGTCGCCGTGCGCCGGGCTCTAGACGGTCGCCTGGTCCGGCGGGGTCGCCCGGCCCTCGGCGGGGTCCCCCGGCTCGGCGGGGGTCGCCTGGCCGGCCAGGTTGCGCGGTACGCTGGTCACTTGAGCTTGAGCGGGTTGCCGGGCTTGGCCCGATCACCCCGCCCAGAAAAATTCAACCCCGCAGACGTGCCCGTCGCGGGGCCGAACCCTTGCAGTTGCCCTGTTGTATGGAGGCATTGGCGTCGCACGGCTCGCATCCGCGCGACACTTACTTAGACGGCGTTTAAGCCGAAAGGTTGCAACGCGTTCGAAAAAGCTTGGTGGAGCGACGGTCAAGGGAGCAACAGAGCCCAGTGACCGGAAGCCGGGGCGGCGGGCCGGGCGGTGGCGAGCCCACGGTAAACGATCGCGGCGGAGGAGACGGCGACCGAAAGCGCCCGGAGCCTACGGGCCCACGCCAAACGATCGCAGCGGGGGAGACGGCGGCGGAAAGCGCCCGGAGCCTAAGCCCCGGCGGGGCGGGGCGCTGGCGGGCGGAATGGCTCGATGGTCTCGGGGCCCTCGATCTTTGCCGGCTTCTCTTCGATCGACGGCTCCGGCTCCGCTTTCTCCGTCCCCGTCTGCAGCGGCTCGAGCTTCTCGCCACGCAGCAACCTGTTCATCTGGTCGCCGTCCAGCACCTCGCGCTCCAGCAGCGCCTGCGCGACCAGGTTGAGCTTGTCCAGATTCTCGCGCAACAGCGTCAGCGCGCGATCGTACGCGGCCTCCACCATCTGTCGAACTTCCTTGTCGATCAGCTCGGCGGTCTGCTCGCTGTAGTCCTTGTGGCTCGCGATCTCGCGGCCCAGGAACACCATCTCCTCCTTCTTGCCGAACGTGAGCGGGCCCAGGTTTTCGCTCATTCCGAGCTCGCACACCATGCGCCGCGCGAGGCCGGTCGCGCGCTCGATGTCGTTCGAGGCGCCGGTCGTGAGGTGGTTGAAGACCAGGTACTCGGCCGCACGCCCCCCCATCAGCATGCAGAGCGAGCGCAGCAGGTCTTCCTTGGAGCGCGCGTAGCGTTCTTCCTTGGGCAGGTAGGACGTGACGCCCAGTGCCCGGCCGCGGGGGATGATCGTGATCTTGTCGACCGGATCGGCTCCCGGCAGCAGCCACGCGACCAGGGCGTGGCCCGCTTCGTGGTATGCGGTGCTCTTGCGCTCCGCCTCGGTCATGACCAGGCTCTTCCGCTCCATGCCGAGCATGACCTTGTCCTTGGCGTCCTGGAAGTCGCGCATCTGGACTTTCTTGTGGTTGCGTCGCGCCGCGAGCAGCGCCGCCTCGTTCACGAGGTTCGCGAGGTCGGCCCCGGCCATGCCGGGGGTGCCGCGCGCGATCTGGCCCAGGTCGACGTCCTCGGCCAGCGGGATGCGCCGCGTGTGCACCTTGAGGATGCCTTCGCGCCCGCGCACGTCGGGCCAGTCGACGACGATCTGGCGGTCGAAGCGTCCGGGCCTGAGCAACGCGGGGTCGAGCACGTCCGGCCGGTTCGTGGCCGCGATCATGATCACGCCTTCGTTGGAATCGAAGCCGTCCATCTCCACCAGCAGCTGATTGAGCGTCTGCTCGCGCTCATCGTGCCCACCGCCGAGGCCCGCGCCACGATGGCGGCCGACAGCATCTATCTCATCGATGAAGATAATGCAATTATGTGTAACTACGTTATTTGCGACGAAACAGTGATATCGATCCAGACACAAATCATATACGGGCACGACCTCGTGGCGACGTTCAATACTCTCTATTCGAGACCAAAGAACTGCGGATTGAGACAGGTCGCGTAACCTGGCAAACTCATCGGTGACGTCAATTGAATGCTGCGCGCACCACGACTCCATCTCATCGACAACCGTCTGCAGCGTTGTGCGGGATGGAACGACATTGCCATGTTCATACGTACTGACGTAATTGCCCCGGTAGAACGCGCGTTGAGGCATTCCGATCGATTGGCGAGCGCTCAACAACATGGCAGGCGCCGGAACCGAGTCCAGCCG
>Ga0066709_100005272_pt1 | contig 10594 bp, 5 predicted proteins | sample GraSoiAngelo_158_FD_79665 | JGI IMG/M metagenome (GOLD analysis project Ga0066709, IMG submission 79665) | Grasslands soil microbial communities from the Angelo Coastal Reserve, California, USA - 14_1009_16_30cm | ecosystem: Environmental > Terrestrial > Soil > Grasslands | place: USA... | reverse complement strand
AGCCTACCGCGGTATCGGAACACGCCGCTCCGGTCGGGCTGGAGCCGCCTTAAGGTCTTCGGACACCTCATCTACTGTCGCCTCACCGGGACCGACAGGCCGGTTTTCGTCGTCCTGGTCACGAACAACCACTGTGACCTCAAGTGCACTTACTGCTACGGGGACTACGGGCACCGCCGTGGGTACCGAGACTACACCACCGTGCAGCTCCTGAAGATCATCGACGAGCTGAGGGGGCTGGGGACGCGGCTTCTCACCATTCACGGCGGCGAGGCCATGCTCCGGAAGGACATCGGCGAGATTCTCAACTATTGCAAGCTTCGCGGCTTTTACGTGAGCTTCAACACCAACGGCTTCCAGGTTCCGGAGCGGATCGACGAAGTCGGCTGCGTCGACAGCCTCGTGGTGAGCATGGACGGCCGCGAAGAGAACCACGACAAGCACCGTGGCCAGGGGAGCTTCGCGACCGCCCTGGGCGCGATCAAGGCTGGTGTCGCCAACCGGATCCCTACCGTCATCTCGTCGACGCTTACGCGCGAAGTAATGCACGACATGGAGTGGCTTGCCGCGCTCGCCCGGGACCTGGGCGTCCGGGGCCAGTACAGCATCCTCTACAACCCGGAGGTGGACCGGGTTTCAGACATGCGGATGTCGGAGTCCGAGACCCGCGCTACCGCCCAAAAGATCCTCGACCTCAAACGGGTCGGTTTCCCCGTCTACTACTCCGAGAACGTGCTCCTCACCACCATTCACTGGCCGGCGGCACACGACAAGAAGTTCTCGAGGTCCGATCACGAGTTTTCAGAGAAATTCCGGCTCGTCCCGTGCTACCACGGTCGCCTGAAGTATCAGATCGACGCGGACGGACGTGTCGTGGAGTGCTGGGCGACGGACTATCCCGACGCGCCGAATATCAAAGACTTGGGAGTTTCTGGGGCGCTGCGGCGGTGCCACGACAACAAGAAGTGCTATCACTGCACGCTCATGGCGAACAACGAACACAATGCCCTCATGCACATGTCGCCGCGGAACCTTTGGAACATCACCCGCATCCAGCTCTCGGACTCCCTGAAGTTCAGAGGCCAGTCCCGCGCCGACGCGGCGCTCGCCGGAACGGCCAGCGTAGGCGGCCCAGGCGAGCCGTCCGTGATCGCAGAGCCAGCGGCGAACGGTCCGGTCGCCACCCACGACAACGGGCTCGCACACGACGCTACGCCGCTGCTCCAAATCGACTCGAGCCGCCTTCACGCCAAGCTGAAGTGACGGCGCGATCGGCCTTCACGCGACATCGAGAGTTGCGGTGATCACGCTCATCAACCCGCCCGGCTTCAAGTCCTTCTCGGGCCTGCAGACCCACGTTCCCAATCCGCCGCTCGGGCTGGCGTACATCGCCGGCGCCCTCAAGGCCGCCGGGCTGCCCGTGCATGTGATCGACGCGACCGGCGAAGCGCTCGACCGGGTCCGCCGGTACCCCGAGCGCCCCGACTTCATGGTCCAGGGGCTCTTCCCCGACGAGGTGGTCGCACGCATCCCGGCGTCTACACGGATCGTCGGGATAACGTGTCTCTTCAGCTCGCTGTGGCCCCTCACCCGGGACTTGGCTGACCGCATCCGAGCGCGGTTCCCGGACGCGATTCTCGTTCTCGGAGGGGAGCACGGCACCGCCCTTCCCGAATTCGTGCTGACGACGTCGGCCTTCGACGTCGTCGTCCTCGGCGAGGGCGAAGAGACAGTCGTCGAGCTGTTCCGGGCCGTGCTCGACGGCCGGAGCTACCACGGCCTCCCCGGCATCGCTTTCGTCGAGGCCGGCCTCGTCGTCAACAACGGCCTTTCGCCGCGCATGAGGCAGGTGGACGAGATCTCGCTTCCAGACTGGGACTCGTTTCCGATCGAGGCGTATATCGACAAAGACCAGATGAACGGCCTGAACATGGGCCGCTCGATGCCACTCCTCGCCACCCGCGGCTGTCCCTACCAGTGCACCTTCTGTTCGAGTCCCAGCATGTGGACGCAGCGCTACATCCCGCGCAACCCGAAATCCGTCGTCGACGAGATCGAGCTATACGTCCGAAAGTACCGCGTCCGCAACGTTGACTTTCAAGACTTGACCGCAATAGTGAACCGCCGATGGGCTCTCGCGTTCTGCCAGGAGCTGGTCGATCGCAACCTCAACATCACCTGGCAGATGCCGAGCGGGACGCGCTCGGAGGTCTTCGACGAAGAGGTAACGAGCTGGCTGTACCGGTCCGGGTGCCGGGCGCTCTCCTTCGCCCCCGAGACCGGTGCCCCCGCCATGTTGGCCACGATCAAGAAGCAGGTCGACCTTGACTGCATGATGCGCGCAATCCGCACAACGGTACGTCAGGGGTTCAACCTCTCATGCTTCTTCGTAATCGGCTTCCCCGAGGAGACGGCGCAGACGCTCAGGCAGACGCGGCGGTTCATCCGCAAGCTCGCGCTACTCGGCGTCGACGAGGTCTCGATCGGTAAGTTCGTGCCCTACCCCGGCTCCGCGACCTTCCGCCGGCTGCTCGCCGACGACAAGGTGACGCTCACGGACGATTTCTTCATTACCCCGATGTACATGTTTTCGGCCAAATCGCCCTCCTTCGCGGAGCGCGTGTCCGCCCGGGCGCTCTACCTGAACATGGTGTGGATGTACGCGAGCTTCTTCGTGCTGTGCTTCCTCCGGCGCCCGCTGCGGCCCCTCCGGATCCTCGGGAAGGCAATCCTCACCGGCCGGGAGGAGTCCCGGTACGCGAAGTGGCTGGTGGACCGTGTCTACGCGCGGCGACGATGGCGCAGGGCGGCTGCGGATCTCGCCTTGACCCAGCGTCCCCGGTAGACACCGTCACCGTTGGATCTCGCCAAGCTAGTTTTCCTCGCCGTCGCGCTATTCCCCCTGCTGTACATCATCTATCTGGTTCGCGGGCGAAGCCGCTCCGACGTAGCCGTGTTCGCGGGCCTCGCCGTGATATGGGTGCTGGTATACCAGCGCTTCGTATTTGGCCAGGAGTACGTGTTCCACGACACCCTGTGGGATCATCACGCCCCCTACGCGATCCTCTTGCAATGGCTGGATAGCGGGTTCTCCGTCGGATGGAACCCATTCCCCGACGGCGGGGAACCTCTCTACCTGCTCTCGAACCTGTTCCTCTGGGCTGAGCTGCTGGCGTTCTGGCTGCTCAACCGGCTCTTCGGCTTGCCGATCCACGACCTGCTGAACCTGTACTTCTCGTACATCTTGATTAGTTTCTCGGGTTTCTGCTTCCTCCTCTTCGGCGCGGTCTTCCGTCAGCGGATCACGACGTTCTACGCGCTCGTACCGGTCCTGCTGGGTGGCCTCACGATCGCGACGTTCGGCCAGTACGTGCTGTCCCCGCTATATCTGACGCCGCTCGCGCTCTTGTCCGCTTACCTGTTCGTCCGCGACGGGGCCGTCCGCTACCTGGGGTGGACCGCGTTCTTCGTCGCGGTGTCGGCGAACCAATACCTGCCGCAGTACCTCGTTCTCGTGCTGGCCGCCTTCTTCGTCTCAGTTGGCCTCGTGGAACTGGCCGCTGCGCTCGGGGCCCCACTCGTGGGATTGAGGTTCGCCATGCCCCGCTGGACCCGTAGCGGGGCGTTGGAGCTCGCGCTGATCGCCCCGCTCACAGGCGCCGCGCTCGCGCCGGCGCTCTACGTGCATCGCGAGGTGCATGATCTTGTCTCGCCAACCCGCGGCGGTGTCCGCATCAGCGAGCCCGGCGTCGGCCACCAGCCGCCCGTCATCGTGAACGCCGATCGCTACCAATATCTGGTCCACATCCCGCGGATCAGACCCGGTCTGGCCACCCCCGCCAACCTCGCGTACCACCACAGTCCGTTCTATATCGGGTGGCTCCCGGTGCTCCTCGCGACCGGCTCCCTGCTGCTCGTGCGCGACCGGGTGTACTTGACCTTCCTCCTGACCCTTGTCCTGATTATGATCGCCGCGCTCGGGGAACCCCAGGGCTTCTGGGCCTATCTCCGAGATCAGACGCACCTCCTGTACTTCCGCCACGCGTACCCGCTGGCATTGGCGTTGACGGTGCTGATCGTGCTTTTGTCGGGGTTGGCGCTCGACAGCCTCCCGCTACCTGCGGGGGCGAAGTTCGCGGTAGCCTTGTTGACGCTGGCGCTCTGCCTGGACGGAACACAGGGGCGACGACATGCCGACGCGCGATGGGATCGGCCTTTCGACCTCGCGCCGTTCACCTATCCAGTGGTGCGGTGGCCGTACTCACGCCGCCTCGCTGAGGTCCCGATCGACTCAGAGCCCACCATCACCAAGCGGGCGGCGGCGACCCATCCGGACGACGACTTCGTGCTGTTCCGATCCCCGTCGTATCAGCAGTTGCTCCGCCGCGATCTTCGGCTCGTGACCGGCGGCCTGTTCGTATTCGGCGAGCGCCTGCTGCCGCCCCTCCCGCCGCTCGATTCCCGGTCGGAGGAGATCGCAGACGGCCGATCGCAGACGGCGGCGACGCGAAGTCGTGATCATGCACGGCTCCTGAACGGGCGGATCCCGGTAGCCCTCCGCCTCCGTCCACGCGCGACGAACTCCCTCCTCTACCACGCCAACGCCATGGACCTCCGCGGGCGTTTCGTCGAGTATTCCGCCTGCGTCGAGAGCCCGAGCGCCCGCTTAGGGGTAAACCTGCTCAGCACGCCAGAGGCGACGGCCGAGCCGGTTCCCGCCTCCGGACACGTGAGGACTCCGGTCGCCCAGGTCCAGCGACTCTCGACCCTCGACACCTATCGCGGGACGGGGCAGTGGGAATGCTTCGGCACGAACTTCCAGGTCGGTGCGGACCGGCCGACCGCGGACTTCGGGGTCGCCGTGTGGGCTGAACATAAGGCGACGGCCTACGTCGGGCGCGTCCGGGTCGGGGTCCTCGCGGATGTCGACCCGGACAGCATGGTCCCGCTTCCTGGAGCCGCTGTGGACTCGCGCGATCCCAGCCGCGTCCGCGTCCAAGCAGTCTTCCCGCGGAGCGGCTTTCTTGTACGGAGGGAGAACTTTCATCCGGGGTGGGCGGCGCAGCTCGATGGAGTCCCTGTCACGATCACCCGGTGGAGCTCGGCCTTCCAGGCGGTGGCCGTGAGCGCGGGCAGGCATACGGTCGACTTTGCCTTCCGATCACCATACCCTGTGCTCATGTGGCTGCATTTCGTCGCCGTCATCGCGGGCTACGTATGGTTCGCGCGCGCCCTTGTCGATGGTGTCGCTGAATCGCCCAAACGACGGGAGGCGTGGGGGGCTTGAAGACGCGTCGCGACTGGACAAGCCAGGACCGCTTCTGGGAGAAGGCGGGGCAGATCGGCTACGGGGACGCGCTCTTCAGGAGCAAGCGCGTCGAGGCCCATGTGATGGGCAACCAGTGGCGGGTTGCGCTGGACACTGCCCGCCGCATCGGCATCCCCGGCGGAGGCACCGTCTTGGAGCTGGGGTGCGGCGATGGTGCCTTCGCGGCTAACGTCCTCGGCCCCGTCTACGGGCGTGTCGACGCGGTGGACAAGTCGCAAGCGGCCATCGAGCGGGCGACGGCGCGAGGCGCCCCTGCCCACGTACGCTTCAGGGCCGCCGACGTGAGCCAACTCACGTACCGTGACGAAGACCGCTGGGACGGCGCCTTCCTCATGGGATTCCTCCACCACATCAAGCGGCACACGCCTGCGGTCCTGAGCCGCCTCTCGCGGGTCGCGGAGCGGTTGGTCGTGCTCGAGCCGAACGGCAACAACCGGGTCCGCAGACTGCTTGAGCGGCTGCCATCGTATCGCGACGCGGGCGAACAGAGCTTTAGGTTCACCGAGTTACTTCGGATCTTCGAGAGCTGCGGATATCGAGTCGAAACGCAGTTGTCCGTCAACTTGTTCCCGCCGTTCACGCCCGACATTCTCTTCACGCCGATCCGCGCGCTGGAGCGGATGGTGGAAGGACACCCAGCGTTCCATCCCCTGTGCACGTCGTGGATCCTCGGCTTCGTCGCTCGCTGACGGTCAGCGCGACCGCCGACCCGCGAGACGAGTGACAAGTCGGGCCGCGATATGGTCGGGCAGAAGCGGCAACACGTAATGGTAAGCGACCGTGTACGGGAGGGGGTAGTCGATCTCATCAGGAATTCGGCCGGTGCCGAGCCGACGCAGGACGTGCTCGGCCACCCTCGCGTACGATGGCCGGAGCCACCGCGAGAAGCGCTCACGGTCCGAGCCTCCGATCCGTCCAAGATGGACCGTGACGACGCGTACCCGACCCCGCCAGGCCAGACGCACGGCGCGGAGCGCCGTGTCGAGGTAGGCCTTGGAGGCCGAATACGCGACGCGTGGCTCCAGCACGGGTGGCAGGAGCGCGGCGAACGAGGACACGCCGACAAAGACACCCCCACGGGTGAGAAGGGCGTCCTGGACAGCGTGGAGAACATGGCCGAGCCCTCTCACGCCGACTGCGTTGACCTGGTCGAACACAGCGAAATTGATCGTTCCATCGGGCTCGAGGTCCGACCTCACGGCCGCCGCGTTGTAGATGACCAGGAGGGGCGCGGCGGGCGACTGGGTCAAGACGCTCCGGAGGAGAGCCGGCGCGTCTGGTGCGGTCACATCGAGCGCGACATGGTGGTACCGGCTGTCGCCATACCAGCCGCCGACGGGCCCCTCAGGCTGCGTCCGAGAAACACCAATCACACGCAGACACCGCCGCGCGACCAACCCGGCGGCTAGAGCCGCTCCCAAGCCCCGCGAGGAGCCAATGACGATCGCGACGTGGGCTTCAGGATCCATCCACGTGACTGTTCACCTCGCGATGATAGCCGACGGGTGCCCACCCGCGACGACTTTGCGCGGCGACGGCGGCCGCCCGGAATGGACGTCGCGTACCCAACACAACAAGTGCCGCGGGACTGTGGCGAGGCCCGAGCGTAGCCATGATGCCGCCTGACCGCGCGCGGTGCTCCCGGCCTTCCCACCCAGCGGCCCGCCAGAAACGCGGCGTCGCGTGTACCCTTCGCGCGATCCCTCTACAAGAGCCGCCCGTCCCCCATCGCGTGATCTACTATTCGGGCACTCAATCCATCGTCCCTTGGCCAGCCGTGAGAGCACGAGACAGGGCGCACCGGGATCAGCTTACCGCAGCGGTTGTTCCCGAGCGCCACCCTCGAGAGCCCCGCTCGCTCGGTGCCAGCGTCGCCAGCCCGCCGCGCTCCGAATGAAGCACAAGTGCCTGCCACCTCGGCTTCAACGCGTGAAGAGTTGAAGTCGCCACGATCGGTCGCACTCGACATATCCGGTCAAGGGACTCGGAGGCGAAGGGCCGACCTTCTCCTCGAGATCCTGCTGTTCATTGGAGCCGCAGCCGTTCTCGCGGCGTGGCTTCGCAAGGCGCTCTTCCTCGGCCAACGGACACTCGCCCACGACCACCTCTTTTGGGGCTTGCCGACGTACAGCTTCTATGCCGACGGCGCGCTCAACGGTCGGCTGCCCCTCTGGAACCCGTTCACACACTGTGGGGAGCCCTTCTATCCGGCCCTCCTCCAGTTGAGGCTTCTGGATCCCGTCACGCCTCTCATGTTGTTCATCGGGAGAGCCTTCACGTCGGATTTGTTCACCTTGTACGCCTGGGACCGATTCATTCGCGGCCTCTTCCTCGCGGTCGGCATCTACGCGTTGCTCCGACCACAGGCACGTCACCGGGCCACCAGGATCGCTTTGCTCATGTTGGTGCTCTGGTCCTCGGTTCAGTGGGCATCGTTCCGCCAGATGGCTTTAGCCGACCAGTTTCTCTTCGCCCCGTGGATCGCGCTGCTCTTTCTTCGGATCGTACATGCCCGCGACCAACGATGGGGCATCTGGATCCTCGCCGCCGTCGCTTTTGGTCTTAACTTTCAGTCCTACTTCTTTTCGGGTGTCACGCTTCTCCTGCTCTTTCTCGCGGTCGGATACGCGACCTGCTATCGGAGACGAGCTCGCCGCTTCCTCAGGAGCCCCGAAGTCCTGTCTCGAGCCGCCGTGGCGCTCGTGATCCTCATGCTGATGGCACTTCCCAACATCGCCCTTTATCTGAGTAGTAAGGATCTCTTGCCCACTGTGCGAGTCCTCACTCGCCAGCCGTTCACCTTCACCGCCACCGACGGCGAAAACCTCCGGACCTCCGAGTTACTACGGACCCTCAGTCCACAGGGAGGATCCTCCGAGTTCGAGCCCAGGCCTTCAGCCGCTGTGAGCCATCGTTGGACGTTGAGCTACAGCATTGTCTATCTTACCGGCAGCTTCTCAAGCATGAGCGACTATCTTCAGATGCTCGCCCCCCTGGCCGGCAATCACGCTACTGCCCACGAGCATTTTTGGGGTCGCCCGTCAGAAGCGTTTCTCTATCTCGGGCAGATTCCCTATGCGGTCGCCCTGCTGGGGCTCGTCGCAGGCCGGGGCAGGCTCAAGCGAATGTGGTTGCTCATCCTCGCGGTCTTCTTCTTCCTTTCTCTCGGTCCTGACGGAGGCGTGCACGCGGCGCTTTACTGGATCCTTCCCCCGCTGTGGTTCATTCGCCATACCCAGGATTTCTCTCTCTTCGTCGCCCTAGCGCTTCTCTACTTCTTCGTCCTGGGAGCAGAGCACCTCCTCGCGCCTCGAGGCCGTCCGCTCTTTCGTGCGCACGAGCGCGGTGGACCGGTGAGCCTGGGCGGTCTGAGACCGGAACTCGTCAGGCCCATCGCCGGCACAAGCCTTACGCTCCTCCTCGCGGCAGTGTGGCTCATCACCGCGCACCTCCAGTTCCCCTTCAGCCTCTACCAGGCCGTACTGATCCCTGGCGCTCTGATCGTCGCCGCTACGCTCCGCCGCGCTGCGGGCGAGGCGTGGCTCTTCTGGGCTCTTCTTCTCGGACAAGTCCTGGCCGTTATCTTCTTGAGCACCCGGCACCATGACTGGGATTCGATGTGGCTCGGAGCCATTTTCCTCGTTGTGCCCGTCCTTGTCTGGCTCGCGTGGACACGCCACGGCACGATTCGAACGACCTGTATCGCGGCCGGCGTCGTTCTCTCTCTTGCGTCGATCGCCGCCTACGTCGGGCCCGGCGTCGTTGAGTACATCCGACACTCGCACGGCGCGCGCAGCCTCGCCGTCGGACTGGCCGCGGCCCTCGGGCTCATCCTCTTGTCGCTGAGTGCCTCCCCGGAGATCCGGCGACGACTTCTCATCACGAAGAGTTCGCTCACGGGCGCCTTCGCTGTGCTGGTCGCGCTCGACCTCTTGGTCTTCTCGTCGTACGCGAAGCAACTCGCCGATTGGCAGCGTCCAGACCAGTTTCTCGGAGTACCGGCCACCCCCCAGACTCCACACTTTCCTGCTACCCGCGGTGTGGCGCCGATCTACCCGCCTCTCCCGCCCGGCCAGACGCAGATGGTCCGCTACCTAGACGTGCTCGAGCGCCGCGCGTACGCCTTCACTCCGGTCCCGCAGGACGAAGCGCCGGCATCCGACCTGGCCCTCTCGACCGACGACAAGATCCGACGCATGCTCGAAACGCGGCGTCGACTCGCTACCTTCTTCATGCCGCGGCAGTATTTCACCCTGATCACCTCTGGCATCGATCCATCGGCGCTCAAGGCAATCGCCGGCATCGGCCGCCCGCTCATCGCATTCAAGAACCGGTATGAACAGATGCCCGATGACGACACCTTGCGTCTCTTCAGGGGCGCCCGCGGTTCAGACAATCTCGTCGCGTGGCTCGATCGGAGTGTCGCGATCAGCCAGACGCCAGGAGCCCATGAGCTGGAACCTCTTGAGTCCCCCTCGAATGAACGGACGGGCGCGCCGAAGGCAACCTGGACCGTCCAGCGGTACGACTATAACTCTCTGGTCCTATCGATCGTCGCGCCGCGCGCTTCGCTGCTCTACTGGGCTGACGGATATGACCCCGCATGGCGAGCGTTCCTCGACGGCGCGGAAATCCCGGTTCAGCGGGCCAACATCAACTTCAAGGCAGTACGTGTGCCTCCAGGCAGCCACGATCTCCGGTGGGTCTATCGTCCAACAGGATTCCTGCTGGCCGTCGTCCTCTATTATGTCCCGATCGTGTTGGCGGTCTCGTGGAGTGTGATTCGCCTAGCGATTTCGAACCGGCGACGCCCGACTCGCCTTCCGACTCCTCGGGCTTCGTAGCCACGAGGCTCTCTCCATACGGCGTCGAGCCGGCGCGAGAGACCTCGGCGATTCGCGCTTCCTGTCGACACCGTAGCCGGCCCTGAACGGCTTCTTCGCGCGCGATGCACGCGGCCCGCCCCGGCGGATCGAGGAGGCGGCGCTCGCCTCTCAGCGCGGCACGCGTACTGGCAAGCGCGGCGCGACCCTCAGGTCGGGCGGGCCAGGGTTGTGCGCGCCCACTCGACCGAACAGGAGCACACCCTCATGCTCGAAGATCACGCGATAATCCGCCGATTCTCGCAGTCGACGGACAATCTCCGCGTAGCGGTCGGGATCCGGCACTCAGTAGATACAAGGCCAGCGCCTCAAATCTAGGAGGACAAAGTCGGCGCGCTCGAGCCAGTTCTGGAACGGAAAGTAGAAGTAGTGGTGAGCGAGT
>Ga0066709_100005271_pt1 | contig 10594 bp, 11 predicted proteins | sample GraSoiAngelo_158_FD_79665 | JGI IMG/M metagenome (GOLD analysis project Ga0066709, IMG submission 79665) | Grasslands soil microbial communities from the Angelo Coastal Reserve, California, USA - 14_1009_16_30cm | ecosystem: Environmental > Terrestrial > Soil > Grasslands | place: USA... | reverse complement strand
CGCATCTGCGGGAGAGCCTCGAGATCGCTGCGCGCTTGAAGAGCGAGAGGCTGATCGGATACTGCCTCTTAGGATTGGCGCACCTCGCCGGTGAGCGGGGGGACTGGCATCGCACCGCTCGCCTGCTTGGCGCGTCGGCCGCGATATTCGAGAAGGTTGGGGCGGCGCTGGATCCTGATTACGTCGGCGATCGCGACAAGACGCAAACTGGCGCCCTGGGCGCGCTCGGCGCCGAGGAGTGCGCCGCCGAGGTCGCCGCGGGTGGCGGCCTGGAGCTGGAGGCGGCCGTCCGCGAAGCGCTAGCCTGAGCCGGTGGCGATCGCTCCAGCCGTCCGGCCCAGGTCTGTTTTGGACCAGGCCTTGCGGCAGTTCGGCGACCGGCTTTTCGAGGCGGCGCCCGGTCTGACGACCTGGATTCTTCTGCTGGCGCCGGCCTGGATCCCGATCATCTTCCATTCGACCGGGGCTCTCCTGGTCGCCGGGGTAGTCCTCGTCTATGACATCTACTGGCTCTTTCGCTCGATCACCGTCGTTAGCGGGGTGTACAGCACGATGCACCGCATGCGGCGCGACATGAAGAAGGACTGGCTCGCGCTCTGCGTCGAAGAGAGGGAGCACGGCCGCCACGATCCGCTGCAGTACACGCATCTCTGCGTGATCCCGACCTACACCGAGCCCTATCACGTGCTGGAGAAGACCGTCCAGGCGATTGTGGATTCGAACTACCCGTCCAACCTGAAGATGATCGGGATCATCACGCGCGAGACCGACAAGCCGGGGTGGGAGAACGTCGCGCTGCTAAAGAAGAAGTTCGGCGACCGGCTTGGCGGCTTCTATCACATCAAGGATCCGCTCGAGCCAGGAATCGTCATCGGCAAGTCCGCGGCGATGAACTGGGGCGGGCGCTGGATGGTTCGTGTGCTGACCGAGGAGGGCCGCGACCTGAAAAAGGTCCTGATCACCGACCTCGACTCGGACTATCGAGTGCACCCGCAATACTTCGCGTGGATCAGCTTTCACCACGCGCGCGAGCCGATGCGCGACTACGTCATCTGGCAGCCGGTACCGCTGTTCCACAACAACATCTGGCAGGTGCCGATGGCAGTCCGCGTGATGTCGGCGAGCACATCGCAGTGGCAGATGTTCCTGCACTCGCGGCCGCACAGGCTCGTGGCGTTCAGCAGCTACACGTGCAGCCTCGAGTTCGTGCACCTGGTTGGCTACTGGGACAAGGACGTCATCCCGGAAGATTCACGGTTCTACTGGAAATCCTTCTTCGCGTTCGGCGAGCGCTTCTCGATGAAGTCCGCCTACCTACCCCTCTATGGAGACTCGCCGAACTCTCGCGATTACGCGTCCACGCACATGAGCCAGTACAACCAGATCAAGCGGTGGGCCTGGGGAGTCACCGACGTGCCGTACGTCCTGACGCATCTCTTCCGGCACCCCGAGATTCCCCGGGGGCTTCGCTTCCGGCGTTTCTACAACCTCTTCGTCAACCACTTGAACTGGGTTTTCCTGCCCCTCCTGCTGATGTTCGGCGCCTCGGTTCCGCTTTGGGTGAGCACCGACTTTTCGCTGACCGACGTGGGTCAGACCCTATGGTCGGCGTCGGGACTGCTGCTCACGACGACGCTGTCGACAGTGGTCTTCTTCATGTACTTCGAGTGGTTGATGCTGCCGCCGAAGCCGGCGAAATGGCCGATCTGGAAGAAGGCTGCTGTGCACGTGGAATACCTCGCCTACCCGGTGATCGGCCTGGTGATGAGCGTGCTCCCGGCGCTGGAGGCGCACACGCGCCTGCTACTGGGCCGCAACCTCGAATACAAAGTGACCGAAAAAGCTTAGGTCGGACTACGCCCCGCAGACCGGGTTGTTGATGAACCACGGCAAGCAGAACTGCGGGCCTGCCAGGGCCCAAAGGGTGAGCAGGGCGATGAAGGCCAGGAAGAGGACCCAGCCCGTCCCCGTGATGATGTTGCGGCCGGGCACCGGCCAGCCCTTCCAGCCCAGTCGCTTGGCGACCCTCGGGCCTGCGATGGCGTCGATGAAGGGCCACACGAGCAGGGCGAGGCCCGCGACCGTGGGGATGACAACCGCCATGAACAGCTCGGGTCCGAGCTTGATGAACTGGAACAGGAAGAGGAAGTACCAGTCCGGCCTCGGGATGGTGGCGGCGCGCGGATCGGCCGACGGCTCGAGCTGCAAGTTCTTCTGCACGAAGTAGGCGAGCAGGCCGACAGCGACCAGCATCACCACCGCGATGATCGGGTACGGCCAGAAGTGGTCGGGGAAGAATGGATGCGTGTCCTCGTCCGGCATGTCGTCGGCGAGGTGGTGACCCGCGGCGCCCATCAGGATGGGGAAGAGGGCGAGCCCGACGACCACTGAATAAAGGATGTGGTCCGGTCCGATTGGCAGCCTCTTCCACTCCGGTTCGAGCACATGGCCGCCATGCGAGTCAACTTCGACGATGGGGATCTCGGTTGCCGCCGTCGCCGCGCCGGGTCCGCCTTTGTCGATTATTCGGTCGTCCATCTACATCGGCTCCGAGATTCCGTGGGCGCGGATGAACCGGAAGTGGACATACATGAGGAGCGTGATCAGCGCCGGAAGAAGGAACACGTGGATGGTGAAGAATCGCTGCAGGGTGGGCGGCCCCACCACCGGCCCGCCCTGGAGAATCTCGCGGATGAATTCGCCGAGTTGTGGCGGCGGGGGCAAGCCGGCGATCTTGATGGTGACCTCGGTCGCGAAGTAGGCCTTCTGGTCCCAGGGGAGGCGGTAGCCGGTGAGCGAGAACGCCAGGATCAGGAGGAGCATGACGCCGCCGAACACCCAGTTCAGCCCACGAGGGGCGCGGTACGAGCCCGTCCAGTAGACCCTGGCCATGTGGAGCAGCACCATGATGATCAGGAGGTTGGCGCCCCAGAAATGGACTCCGCGGATCAGCCAGCCGAGGTACACGGTGTTCTGGATGAACTGGACGCTTGTGTAGGCGGGCGCCGGGATGCCCGTCGCGTCGGGGACGTAGTAGAGGGATAGGAGGATGCCGGTCAGAAGCTGAAGGACGATGAGGATGAAGACCATCCCGCCAAAGCAGTAGTAGAAGGCGTTGGCGAAGTTGGGGACGCGTTGGTAGAGCGCCTCGTCGACGGACTTCGTGAACGGATACCGCTCGTCGAGCCACTCCACGACGGCCACCTGGATCTCACGGGGGTGGGGGATCGCCACCTCAGAAACCGAGCTCCAGTCCATCGACAACGATGGTCTTGGGGTCGGAGCCCTGCTTCCAGCTGAGGTCCGAAAGAGGGGCTGTCGCAGGGCCGTGCAGAACAGTCCCGTCAAGGTGGAAGCGGGAGCCGTGGCATGGACAGTCGAAGGTGCTGTCGGTCGTGTTCACGGCTATCGGGCAGCCCAGGTGCGAGCAGTTGATAGCGAAGACGTGAGGCTTGCCGTTGGTGTCCTTGACCGCGAACCCACCGAACGCGAGCGCGCCGGGAGCGTTGTCGCCGCCGCCGTTGGCCATGATGAAAGCGGTGTTGGGGCTGGTCGGCGCGTCGAACTTGACGGCCTCCCCGTTGGCGAGCTGGTCGAGCGGCTTATCCAGCGCCACCGTCACCGGCAGCTTCTTCTGGCCCTTCGGAGGGGCCGGCCAGAGGTAAACGAGGATCGGAGCCAGGCCCACCACGACGGTGGCGGTCAACAAACCGGCCATCCACCACCCGAGGAACGTCCGACGGGTGAATCGCGCCGGCGCAGTCGAATCTGCCATCCGGCCCGAATTCTAACGGCCTGACGATGCGTAGAGATAGGGGGGTAGGCCGACCGCCTGGCGCACCTCGACCATGGTCTGGCGCGCGACATCGCGTGCCGTCTCGCTCCCCTCGTCGAGGATGGCAGCGACCGACTGCGGCGTCAGGCCGGCGCGAACGTCGCGAAACGGTTTGAACCTTTCGATGATCCGCTCCGCCAGCAGCTCCTTCTTCTTGGCGCAGCCGATCTGCGCTTTGCGGCACAGGTCCCAGTAGTGCTGCCAGTCGTCGAAGAAGAACTTGTAGTAAGCGCACACGTTGCAGCTGCGCGGATGGCCCGGCTGGTTCATGTAGACGCGCTTCACGTCCGTGACCATGCTCTTGACCTGCTTGCGGATGACCTCCGGCTCATCGGTCACCCCGACGATGTTGCCGACCGTCTTCGACATCCGCTGCTTTCCGTCTGTGCCTTTGATCAGGGGAGACTCCGTTAGGAGCGCCCTGGGCTCGGGAAACACCGGCGTGTAGGTGCGGTTGAACTTGCGCACCACCTCGCGGATCAGCTCGAGGTGAGGCAGCTGGTCCTTGCCGACCGGTACCCCCTCGCCCTTGACGATGACGATGTCCGCGCCCTGCAGCACCGGATAGGAGAGCAGTCCGAGATTCACGTTATCCGGATGTTTCTTGGCCATCTCCTTGAACGTCGGGGTGCGCAGTGCCCAGCTGAGCGGGGTAACCATCGACAGCAGGAGCGCGAGCTCGGCCACCTCTGGAACTCTTGACTGCTGGTAGATGACGCTGCGCTTGGGATCGAGGCCCACCGCGATCAGGTCCGCGGTCAGGTCGAAGATCTTGCTCTCGACAGTGTGCCCATCCGGCTCGGTGGTCAGCGCGTGGTAGTCGGCCACGAAGTAGTAGCAGTCGTACTCGTTCTGGAGGTTGACCCACTTCTGCGCGGCGCCCAGGTAGTTGCCCAGATGGAACCTCCCGGTGGGCCGCATGCCGCTCAAAATCCGCATCCGATCCGCCATTTGACCCCGAACTGTAGCGGTACGATGCTGGCCGTTGCCAGAGCACTACGCCCCACAAGACGTCCCTTCAACCCCCACGGCCGGCATCGGTTCACGAGCCCTCCGCAACACGGTCCTGATTCTCGGCGCGCGAGTCGTGTCGAGACTGATCGCACTGGTGACAGTGTTCGCCACTGCAGCGAGCCTGCTCGACGCCCGCTTCGGCGACTTCAACACGGTCGTGACAGTCACCGCGCTGGTGGCGCCCGTTTTCCTCGACCTTGGCTTCAACATCCTTTATCAGCGCGAGGGCGCACGCACGCCTTCCGAGATCGAGCGCTATCTGCAGAACCTCATGAGCGCGCGCTTGATCCTTGCGGTCATCGCGCTGCCGGTTCTCGCCCTGGCGCTGTATTTCCTGAAGCTCAGCGACCTCCTGATTCCGGGCTACGTGTTGATGGTGCTGACCTCGTACGCCAACCTCCTCCGCTACACGCTCTACGCGCTGCAGCGACTCGGCTTCGAGGCGGTCGCGATAGTCATCGAGAGCCTCCTGCTCCTCGGCCTGACGCTCTACGGGGCAGTGTTCAATCACTTCGGCGTCGCGTACTTCCTGTGGGCCTACGTTGCGATGTACGCCTTCGACTGCGTCTTCTTCTCGGTTCTGTTGCGGCGGCTGAAGATCGCCCGGTTCCGCTGGCGTTTCGAGCCGGCGCTGCTCAGACAGTGGTTCTGGATGGGCTTGCCTTTCGCTGTGACCTTCGTCCTCACGACTCTGTACTGGAAGCTCGACGTCCCCCTGCTCAAGCTCTTCAAGAGCAGCGCCGAGGTTGGCTGGTACTCATTCGCGTACAAGCCTTTCGAGGCATTGCTCTTCGTGCCCATCACGATGCTGGGCGTCGTGCTGCCTGTGCTGGCCGTGTACCAGCGCAGCTCGCTCGACCGGCTGCGACTGGCGGTCGCGATGTTCTTCAAAGCGCTGTTGATGCTGGGCTGGCCGCTGTCGGTCGGCGTGGTCGTGCTGGCCCAGCCGCTTGCCGGCCTGTGGTCGGGCTTCTTCCCGCAATCTGTGCCCGCGCTGCGGATCCTTGCTCTCGCGTACACGTTCGCCTTCGTGAACAACGCCTTCATCGGCGCGCTCACCGTGATCGACCGGCAGGCGACGTACGCGAAGGCGGCTGGAGCCAGCCTCGTCGTAAACCTTGTCTTGAACTTGATCCTCATCCCGCCGTTCGGTTACATCGCCGCGAGCTGGACGACCGTGGTCACCGAGATCGTTCTCGTCGCCGCGGGCTGGTGGTTGACAGAGCGGCATCTCGGCAAGCTCCACCTCGCCGCGGCCTCATGGCGCCCATTGCTGGCCGGCGTGGCGATGGGCGCGGCCCTGTATCCGCTGAGAAACGTGCAGGGTGACAGCGTGCTGCTGGTCGTGCTGCTGGGGATCGCCGTCTACGCTGCGGCCATTCTGCTGCTCAAGGCGATGACGAGCGAGGAGATCCAGTTCCTCCGTTCGGCGCTCAGGCGGCCGGCATGAAACCGGTCTTCCTGAAACCTCGAGGCGCGGCCCAGCTCGTCCAGTGGGAGGAGATCGCTGTCGACGCGCCCGAGCTCGGTCCGCAGACGCCGTTGGACGACGCCCAGTTCGTGGCGATCGATGTCGAGACGACGGGCAACGCTCCGTTCCTGGTCCTCGAGCTCGGCGCCGAGCGGTTCAAGCTGTCGGGTCCGCTCTCGTTCTTCGACACGCTCGTCGACTGCCGCGCTCCGATCAACCCGTACGCCAAAAAGCGCCATCACATCGACCGTTCGATGTTGATCGGAGCACCTGAGTTTCGCGACGCTCGTAGAGCGTTCCTGCGATTCGCACAGGGCGCCGTTCTGGTCGAGCACAGTCACGACGCCTTCGACAGCTGGCTCGTTGGCCGCGGGCTCGAGAGCCCGCTCCAGCATCCGATCATCGACACCACGGCCCTGGCCAGGCTCGTGCTCGACCTCCCCAAGGGCCAGACTCCCGGGCTCGCTCGTCTGGTGCAGGAGCTGGGTCTCGATGTCACGCCGGCCCACGCGGCGCTCGACGATGCACGAGCAACCGCGATGGTGTTTCGCGGTCTGGTCGCCAGAGCTCGCGTCGCCTACGGCTGGACGACCGTCGGCGAGATACTCGCGGTACTCCCGCGCCCGGTGGTGGACAGGACCACGCCTAGTCGAAAAGCGTCAGCTGCAGGTCAGGCACCGGGTGCTCGAGGCCCGACAGGCCCACCCCGATCAGGCGCACCGGGCGCGACTCGACGTGCGACTTCTCCAACGCCGACCGCGCGGCGCGGAAGATCGTCTCGACGTCGTCGGTCGGGCTCGTCCGACTCACCTGGCGGCTCACCAGCCTGAAATCGGGAAGCTTCAGCTTCACGTAGATCGTCCGCGCCCGCACTCCCTCGGCCTTCAATCGCTCGACGACCCGGTCGGTGAGCTCGCGCAGCGCTTTCTCCAGCTCCGACCGGTCACTGACGTCGCGCTCGAAGGTGATCTCCGCCGAGATCGTCTTCGCCGGCTTGCTGCCGTCGACAGGGGCGCGGTCGCGGCCCTGGGCCAGCCTCTGCAGAACGGCGCCACCGACTCCCAGCGACTGGACCAAGCGCTGCGTCTCATAAGCGGCGAGCTCGCCGACCGTACGCACGCCCATGGCGTGCAGCCGCTCCTCGGTCTTCGGGCCGAGGCCGGGGATGGCGCCGATGGGCAGGGGGGCGAGAAAGTCGGCCTCTGTGCTCGGCGGCACGAGCACGAGCCCGTCGGGTTTCCGGGTGCCGCTCGCCACCTTGGCCAGCAGCTTCGAGGTGGCGGCGCCGACGGATGCTGTCAAGCCGACCTCGGTATGGACCTGGAACTTGATGCGGCGCGCAACTTCGTCGGGGGTCGACGTCCCATGGCGGGTGCGTGCTGTCACGTCGATGTAGGCCTCGTCGAGCGCAACGCCCTCGACCAGCTCGGGCGAGGTGAAGCGCCGGAAGATCTGATGGACCAGGCGGCTGGCTTCGCGGTATCGGGGTCCGTCCGGGTTGACGACGATCAGCTGCGGGCAGAGCTGCAGCGCCTCGTGGAGCGGCATCGCCGACCGCACGCCAAATGCGCGCGCTTCGTAGGAGGCCCCCATGACGACCGCCCGCCGCGACCGTCCAGCGACGGCAACCGGCACGCCTCGAAGCTTGGGATCGTCGCGCTGGTGCACCGACGTGTAGAACGCGTCAAGGTCGACGTGGAGGATTGTTCGCGGCCAGTTTTCAGGTCGAGGCATATTCGGTGTCGCGGCCAGTCTGCCACAACAAGTTGTGGCTTACTTACGTTCGGTGCACCTCTTGTTGGCGCTTGCCTCGATCAGCCGAGCGCCGCGACCACGTTCGAGAACACGTTCGCCAGCTGGTTGCCCATGGTCAGCAGGATGACGATGACGAGCACCGAGACGAGGACCAGGATGCCGACGAAAGCGGCGACCAGGCCGAGTGTGAGTCCTACCGCTGTTCCGGCGCCCGAGCCTGCGCCGGCCGGGGCGGCCGCGCGGGTGGGCACCCAGCCCTGGCCCGTCCACCGCCAGAGCCGGTCCTGGGAAAACGCGGGTCTCCATTCGGCGCCGTCCCACCACCAGAAGCCGTCGGCCGAGAAGCGAGTCTGCGGCGTCCCAGACGGGGGGCCGCCCTGTGGTCCTGCCATCGCGTCCAAGCATAGGTTCCTCGGGGCTCTCCGCCGCCCGCAAGTAGAATCCGCGCAGCGGTGAAAGGGGTAATCCTCGCGGGCGGAACCGGCAGCCGGCTTCATCCGCTCACGCGGATCACGAACAAGCACCTGCTTCCGATTTACGACCGGCCGATGATCAGCTACGCGATCGAAGCCATGATCCAGGCAGGCGTCTCCGAGATGATGCTGGTCACCGGAGGCACACATGCCGGCGAATTTCTCAGGTTGCTGGGCAACGGTCAGGAGTTCGGGGTCGATCGCCTCTTCTATGCGTACCAGGAGAAGCCCGGCGGAATCGCGGAGGCCTTGAGCCTGGCGGAGAGGTTCGTGGGCGGAGACCGGTCGATGGTCATGCTCGGGGACAACGTCTTCGAGCGTTCACTCCGACCGTGCGTCGATGCGTTTGCCAGGCAGGCTCACGGAGCTCGGGTTGTGCTCACGCATGAAGCCGACCGGGAGCACCTGCGCCACCTGGGCGTCGCCCACCTCAACGGGGCGCGCCGCATCGAGCGCATCGTCGAGAAACCTGAGGACCCTCCCAGCGAATACGCGGTCACTGGCGTCTACTTCTATGACGAGACTGTTTGGAAGGTCCTCTCCGAGCTGCAGCCTTCACGTCGCGGCGAGCTTGAGATCACCGACGTCAATAACTGGTACCTCGACCACGGCCTCATCGAGTACGACGTCATCGAAGGCTTCTGGGGGGACGCCGGCGAGTCGATGCAGGCTTACTACGAGGTCCAGGACTTCGTGCGCGAGCACGGCGTCAACCAGGAGACGTGAGCTTGGAGCCCACCAGCATCGAGGGCGTCGTCGCCAAGCAGCTCGTCACCCTTGCAGATGAGCGCGGCTTCTTTCGCGAGGTCATTCGCGAGACCGACGGCTTCTTCGACCGTTTCGGTCAGTGGAGCCACTCGCTCATGTATGCGGGAACCACCAAAGCGTGGCACATACATCAAAAGCAGACCGACTGGTGGTACGTGATAGGGGCCCTCAAGGTTGCGCTCTACGACACACGCGAGGCCTCGCCGACCAAAGGCCGGCTCATGGAGCTGCTGATGGGTGACCTGCATGCGACATGTCTCAAGATTCCGCCTGGCGTTGCCCACGGCTGCCGGGCGTTGGAGAAGAGCCACCTGCTGTACCTCACATCGAGCGTCTACGACCCTGCCGACGAGGGGAGGATCCCGCACGATGACGCGTCGATCGGTTACGACTGGACGGCGGGTCCGACCATCAAATGAGCGTCCGGTCGTTCAGGCGCGTCCTCATCGCGGGGGCGGCCGGTTTCATCGGCTCGAACTTTGTGCGCCTGCTTCGCTCGACCGACCCCGACGTGGAGATAACCGTTCTGGACAAGCTGACATATGCGGGCAACCTCGCCAACCTCGCGGAGTTCGAGGGACAGGCTGGGTACCGGTTCGTGCACGGGGACATCTGCGATCACGAGCTGGTCCGCTCGCTGGCAAAGGACGTCGACGCGATCGTCAACTTTGCCGCGGAGACGCACGTCGACCGCTCGCTCATGGATCCCTTCACCTTCATCGAGACCGATGTGCGCGGAACTGCAGTCCTCTGCGAGGCAGCGCGCGAGTTCGGTCATGAGGTCTTCCTGCTCGTCAGCACAGACGAGGTGTACGGCGAGGTCATGGACGGCCGTTCCAGGGAGGAAGACGCGCTTCGTCCGCGCAGCCCGTACTCCGCATCCAAGGCGGGCAGCGAGCACATCGCGCAGGCCTATGCCGCCAGCTTCGGCCTGCCGCTGCTGGTCACTCGCGGCTCGAACACCTACGGGCCTTACCAGTACCCGGAGAAGCTCGTTCCGGTTCTGATCACCAACGCCATCGACGATCTCCCGCTGCCTCTCTACGGGGAGGGCGCCGCGGTGAGGGACTACGTCCACGTCGAGGATCGTTGCCGGGCGATCAACCTTGTTTTTCGCGAGGCTCCGGTGGTTCCAGGCGCCTACAACATCGGCACCGGACGCGAGACGAGTGGAAAGCAGGTAGCCGACGCCGTGCTCGAGATCATGGGCAAGCCGCGCAGCCTGATCGAGTACGTTGCCGACCGGCCCGGACACGACTATCGATATGCGCTGGACGT
>Ga0066709_100005270_pt1 | contig 10595 bp, 6 predicted proteins | sample GraSoiAngelo_158_FD_79665 | JGI IMG/M metagenome (GOLD analysis project Ga0066709, IMG submission 79665) | Grasslands soil microbial communities from the Angelo Coastal Reserve, California, USA - 14_1009_16_30cm | ecosystem: Environmental > Terrestrial > Soil > Grasslands | place: USA... | reverse complement strand
TGAAGCGAATTCCAAATCCTGCCTGGGTCAGCCAGCCCGAGATCGTTTCCGCCGGGTAGGCGCGGCCATGATCGAAGAGCACGTACATGAGAAGGGAGAACATCGTGCCTTCGGGGGGGTTCGTTTCGTCCGGTTCGTTCATCATTCCGTGGACCAGGAGGGTCCCGCCTGGGCGCAGCGCCTCGCGCGATTTCGCGAGGATGATCTTGTTGACCTCTTCGCTCTCGGTCTGCATCAAGTTGGAGAGCAGAACCGCGTCGACCGGGGCCGGGAACGGATCCTGTCGATAGTCGCCGGTACGATACGTGATCCGGTCCTCGAGCCCTTCGGCGGTCAAGATTTCGTGCGCCGCTTCGATCGTCGGCGCGAGGTCGAGGAGGATCGCCTTCAGATCCGGGGTCGCACGCGCGTATTCAGCGGCAAAAATGCCGGAGCCGCCCCCGACGTCCAGGAGGGTCGAGCCCGGCAGAAGCGGCGCCATCTCGACGAGGCGCCGAGCCGCCTGCCTGCTGTTGGTGTGAACCGCGCGGATATAATCCCTGACCTTGAGCGGGTCGCCTCCCAGAAGCGCGTCGCTCGAGAGCCGGTGGAGCGGAACCCCCTCCTTCACGCCGCGTGCGAGATCGCCCCACGTGCGATAGAGATCGGAGGTGAGATCGAGCAAGCCGGTCGCGTCTCCGTCCACACCCGGCACGACGAAGGGGGCGAGCTCGCGCGGGAGGACGTAGGTTGCTCCGTGCTTGTGGAGCAGGCCGAGCCCGACCAGCGCGTTCAGGAGGCGTTCCATTCCCCGCGCATCGGCTCCACAGCGACGCGCGACATCGTCCGCGATCTGGGGCTTCTGGTGAATCGTCGGGAAGATGCCCAGAGAATGGGCGGCGAGCAGGGCGGCCGATGCCTGGTAGGCATAGAGGGTCCGGCGAAGGAGTACGACCGGCGACTCGTCGGCGGCCGGAATCGGGCGCGGCGGCCCTTCCCCGGCCCGCTGGACCCCCACCCGATTCGGTCTGCGGATCCGATCCGGCCGGGGGGGACCGACGCGACCGCCGGGGCGCTCGTGCGGACGCGGCCCGCGATGGAGCGGCGCGTGCTGCGGCCGCCCCCCCCGGAGATGCGGACTACGCTGCTGATTTTGAACCAGGAATTCGAGCTCTTCGGGCGGGATCCGGTTTCCGTATTGAGGGTGGTCCTTGATGACGGGCTTGCCGCCCGTCCGCGGATGCTCGGCTCTCGGGTGCGGCTGCCGGGGAGGTCTCGGCGGTCCGCCGCTCCCGCGGCGCGACCAATCCCGCTCCCCCGGCTTCCCCGGGCGATGGGGTCTTGGCCCCCCCGGGCCCTTCCCCCAGGCAGGCTTCGCGTGCGGCCGCGCCGGAGGAGGCCAGCGCCTGGCGCCACCCGGGTCGTCGTTTTGCTGGCCGCGCCGAATCGGCGGCGGACCTTCGGGCCGGTCGGAGCGGAACGGACGCTGCGACGGGACCCGGGCCTGGGAGTCGGAATCAGACCTCGGGGCTCTGTGAGCGGTGCGCTTGACGGGCTTCATAGGAAGGCTGGAATCATACCACGACGGACCGGGCTCAGGACAGGGAAGCTCTCACGAGGTCGCTCAGGAGCCTGCCGTCGCCTCGCCCTTGCGCGCGGGCCTGGATTTCCTTCATCACGCGCCCCATGTCCTTCATGGACGTCGCTCCGAGCTCGGAGATCACCGCGCGGACCAGTTCGCGCGATTCCGCCTCGGACAAGGTCGTCGGCAGGTACTCCTCGACGACCTTGAGCTCGCCCGCGATCCTCGTCACGTCGTCGGTCTTGCCGAGCTTTTGATATTCGGCGATCGAATCCTTCAATTTCTTCGCGTACGCCTGGAAGGCCCGGATCGCGTCCGCGTCGGGCAACGTGGTGATCGAGACGTCCTTCTTCTTCTCGATGAGGACTTGGCTGCGAAGCATCCGGAGCGTCGAAAGCCGCGCTTGATCGCCGCGTTTCAAGGCCGCTTTCATGTCCTCGTTCAGACGATCCTCGAGCATCGGCGCGAGTATACCAGAATGTTGACAGCGGGATGAAAAGCCGCCAGACTGCCGCCTTCCAACCCCATCCCGTCGGTCTTCCGGAGGAACAGAATGATCCGGTCTTGCGTCCGAGCCACGCTCAGCGTCGCCGTTGCCGCTGTTCTCGTCGCGACCACGGCGCGCGTGACGCTCGCGGTCGAGGAACGGGTATGGCTCTCGCTCGAAACCGGAGTCGATTTGTACGACGTCGAGCAGGCGCTCCGCGACGGACCCGGTTTCGGAGTGCGCGCGACCGGATTCCTGACTCGATGGGCGGGCGTCGAGGGCCTCTACCATCGAGCTTCGCCGGACCAGGAGTCCACGAGCCGCGGCGGCGCGACCTACTCCCACTACGGCGCAGGCTTGATCCTCACGCCGCAGCGTTACGCCTGGGCGCTTCCTTATCTCTACGGCGGAATCGGCTCCGTCAAGGTGGAGCGCGACGGATTCGGCGCCGCCGCATCGAACAGCGCGCTCCACGGCGGCCTCGGCGCGGTGTTCCGCGCCGGAGAGCGAATCGGAATTCGATTGGACGCGAGAGACGTGAGCTACAAGCAGGAAGGCGGCCCCGGCCGTGCGACGCGGGTCCATGAGTTCCAGGTGTCGAGCGGCATCACGGCCTTCTGGCTGGGGCGGCCGCGCGACACCGACGCGGACGGGGTGCCGGACAAGAACGACCGCTGCCGCGACACGCCGAAGGGTGCGGTCGTGGACGCAGGGGGCTGTCCCCTCGACACCGACAAGGACAAAGTCTTCGACGGGCTCGACAAGTGCGCGGGGACGCCGGAGGGGGCGGTCGTGGACGCGAACGGGTGCCCGCTCGATACCGACGCGGACGGAGTCTTCGACGGCATCGACAAGTGCCCGGACACGGCCAAGGGAGTCCTGGTGGACGCGCAGGGATGCCCGATGGATAGCGACGGCGATCTCGTGTACGACGGACCGGACCAATGCCCCAACACGCCGAAAGGGTCGAAGGTGGACGCGAGCGGCTGTCCTCTCGACGCGGACGGAGACGGCGTCCCGGACGGGATCGATACGTGCCCCTTCACGCCGGCGGGCGTGGCGGTGAACGCCGGAGGATGCCCGGTCACGCTGTCCCCCTACGAACGCGAGTTGATGGACGACTGGATGATTCGTCTCAGCGATATCGAGTTCGTCGCGGACTCGGTGCGGCTCGCGCCGCAAGGCATGGCGCGAATCGACTCGGTGGGCGCCGTGCTGGCGCAGTGGCCGATGCTCAAGCTCGAAGTCGGCGTCCACTCGGACAACCTGGGCGAGGACGCGAGACGGCAGCCGCTGAGCCATTTGAGGGCGCGCACGATCCTCCAGTACATCTACTCGAAGTACCCGAGCTTGAACGCGAAGAACTATTGGTACACAGGCTACGGCGACACCCAACCGATCGCGTCGAACAAGACCGCCGAGGGACGGGCGCGTAACCGGCGCGTCGAGTTCCGTCTCATGAACATGGACGCGCTGACGGAGGAGCGGGAGCGGCGCGAGGGGCTGGGAACGACTCCGGTCCCCCCGGCGCCCGGCCTGCCCCGGAAGGCGCCCGACCAGTCGATGCAGGAGCCGGCGCCGAGCGCGCCGCCCGCATCCCCAGCCACGGCTCCGCACGACCAGCCGGCCGCGCCCCCCGGAACCGCGCCCGCGGGGGCCGCCGAGCCCATCCCCGCCGCAACCAAGGGGCGGGGCGCGCCGATCCCACCGGCCCCGGCGCCGCCGGACTCGATCCCGCCGGCGCCGTCCCCGCCAGATTCGACGCCGCCGCCGCCTCCGCCGGCTCCGGCTAAATAGAGGCGCGGCGCCGGGCGGAATCCTCCCCGGCCCCGATCATCGCGGCCAACGTGGAGCGAAGCGGCGTCGGCTGGAGGCCGAGCTCCGCGCGCGTCCTCGCGTTCTCCACGGGAGCCAGACGCTTCAGATGAAGCACGAGCTCCCGCGGCAGCACCAGCTGCCGCAGAAACGAATGCCGCGGCAGTAAGGGAGTGAGGAGCCCCAATTCCTCGACGAGGAGATCCGGAAGCCGGCGCCGCGGCACCGGCACGCCGGAGATCTCGCTCAGCAATTCGTAGACCTCGCCCAGGCGGCGGCACTCTCCGGTAATGAAATACCGGCGCCCACCCCGCCCCATCACCAGGGCGGAGGCCACGCCGCGCCCAACGTCCGAGCCATCGCTCGCCGCGAGCCACACCTGGTTCAGGAATTGAAACGGAAGCTCGCCGCTCACGAACGCCTGCACGAGGCCGCCCAGAATCGTCGGGGCACCGGGCTGCGCGAGCACGCCGGGGCTCACGACCATGGTGGTCATGCCGCCCGATCGATTCGATTCGAGAACCATCGCCTCGGCCTCGTATTTCATGCGCACGTACTCGGACTCGTAGCGCCCCTCGGGGAGCGTGTCCTCGTCCACCGGCCGGCTCAAGTCGTCGCGCTCCTGCACGGTGCCCGTGTACCCGATCGAAATGAAGATCCGGACGCCCGCGCTCTGCGCCTCCTTCAGGAGCGCCTCGGTTCCCGCCACATTGATCCGCCGCTGGGCGTCCCGCGCCAGCCTCGCGAAACCTGTGCGAGCCGCGGCGTGGATGAGGACGTCGCAGCCCTCCGCGATCCCACGAAGCGATTCGGGACGAGCGAGGTCCCCACGGGCGGTCTCGATCGCAGGGCGCGACTCGGGATCGCCGCGGAGGTCCCCGCGAGCGGGGAAATCTCGCAGAGGGTCCTGATGCTGGAGGACCCGTATCGGGGCGCCGAACCCCGCCAGGGACGGCAGGATGGCGCGGCCGATCGTGCCGGTTGCTCCGGCGACCAGGATTCGATGTGGACGGTAGGGAGATCGCATGTCGGTCTGCGCGACGGGCGCGCGAGCCTCGAGTTTATCACCTCCTTGACCCGGAGGCCCCGTTGGCGTCTTCTCTAGCCATGGGCGCCGACACGCCGACCCACGAACGAAAGTCCATCTTCTTTCTTGCCGGGTTCGAGCGCCGGGTTCTTCCCCGGATTGCCGCCGCATTGCCGCGCTGGGTGGTCCCCGATCATCTGACGCTCCTGGGCGTGCTCGCCGCGACCTGGATCGCGATCGCCTACGGTCTCTCCAACCGCGATGAGGCGTGGCTCTGGGCGGCGAGCGGCGGGCTCTTGGTCCACTGGTTCGGAGACAGCCTGGACGGAACGCTCGCCCGCGTCCGAAAGATCGAGCGGCCGCGCTACGGCTTCTACCTGGACCATCTCACCGACGCCTACTCGACCACGGCGATCGGGATCGGCCTCGGGCTTTCACCGTATATGCTTCTCTCGGTCGGCCTGGCGATCGTGATTGCGTACCTCGTGCTTTCCATCAACGTCTACCTCGAGACCCATGCGTTCGGCGAGTTCCAGTTCGGGTACGCCTGGATGGGACCCACCGAAGCTCGCGCGCTCCTGATCGCCTTGAACACGTTCGCGCTCTTTCGGCCCCCGCTTCCATTTCATGTAGGCGTCGTGGGCGCGACGATCTTCGATGTGATCGGACTCATCGGGGCCCTGACGATGGCGGTGCTCCTGATCGGGCGTGTCGCGCGGAATCTGAAAAGACTCGGCGCGATGGAGCCACCGAAGAGATGAAGAGCGATTTCTGCATCCTCACCGCATGACCCGTCTCGCGGTCTGCAATAAACCCCCTGGCCCATCGCGGCCAACCCGTCCCACGCCGCGCCGCACCCCGGTCTGATTTCGTTCGGCCTTGCGTCTTGCGACGCCGCCGCTCGCTGAGTCCCAACCGGATGGGAGCAGAAAGGGTTCCGCCGCGCATCCTGCAACGAATCCCGGCACGCGACCTGCTTGATGCCGCGTTGTCGGGGATTGCGTCCACCCAGGACGCATCATCGCGGCGGAAAGCCGATAGGGCTCGCCCGCCGACGCAGAACATCGACAGAACGTACTGAGGAGGTGTCGACGTGCGCCAAGCATTTCGCGCGGCTCGCGCGGGAGCGTGGCTCGCTCTGATTTGCGCCGCGCTCAACGCCGCCCCCGCCCTGGCGGGGCCGTATACGCGTTTGCAACTCCTGCTGCCCGGTGAGAGCGCGGCGCCCGGAACGTCCTCGGGAAAGATCGGGACGCCCCGAGCCCAGACCACGGGCGTGCCGTTCTCGATCACGGTGCGGGCCTGCGACACCGGCTGGAACACCGTGGCCGGCGTGGCCAACGCGATTCAGATCCTGGCCTCCGACGCGAGCGCCACGTTGCCCGCGCCGGGACAGCTCGTGAACGGCACCGCCGTCTTCGCAGTGACCTTCAACGCGGGCGGCACGTTCACGGTCTACGCGCACGACCAGACCGACGCCACCATCCCGGACGGCGCTTCCTCCGCGGTGCTATGCCAAGTTCTCCAAACCTTCGACATCTCGACCCTGGGGAAGAATCAGAATGTCGGGGTTCCGGTGACGGTGACGATCACCGCGCGGACTCCGAGCGGCGGGCTTGTGACCGGGTTCTTCGGCGACGTGCGGCTCCGTGAGTTCACCAGCTTCGGCGAGGGCCGGGTCTCGCCTCCAACGGTCACGATGAGCGGCGGCAGCTGGACGGGCGGCGTGACGTTCTACCGGGCGGACGACACCAACCATCCGCGCGGAAACGTCTACCTCCAGGCCGAGCTCGCGAGCAATCCATCGAAGAACAGCGCGAGCAACCCCTTCAAGGTCTACGCCGGCTCGTTCAGCCGGGTCCAGATCATCGTACCGGGCCAAGCCCCGCTCCCTGGGAGCATCTCGGGGCTCACCGGCAGCCCCGCGACCCAGATCGCCGGACGTTCGTTCAACGTCCAGCTGTACGCAACCGACGCGTACTGGAACCCGGTTGGCGCGTCCGATCAGGTGCGCGTGACCTCGAGCGACGGAGCCGCGAACACGCCCCTCTCCGTGTCCCTGTCGAACGGGTTCCGCCAGTTCGGCGTCATCCTCAACACGGTCGGGATCCACACCCTGACGGTGACGGACCAGTCGAGTGAGTCTCGGACCGGCATGACCACCGCCGGGATCGCCGTGATCCCGAGCGGAGCCGACCACTTCGTGATCGGGACCATCGCCTCGCCTGTCGTGGCCGGAGCACCGGTGTCGGTGACCATCCGCGCCACCGACGCGAGCGGCAACACCATCCCGAACTACGCGGGCGACGCGATTCTCGTGGCGAACACGGGCTCCGGCAGCATCTCGCCCGAGCTCGTAACGTTCGCGAATGGGACCTGGTCCGGTTCCATGACGTTCTTCGGCGCGGGAAACGCGGTCTCCTTCCGGTGCTTCGATTTCTCGGCGCCACCGCGCAGCGGGACGAGCAACAGCTTCGTCGTCCAGCCCGGCCCGTTGGCCGGCCTGCAGGTATTGCTCCCAGGGGAGACGCCGAGGGGCGGCACCGTCACCGGGAAGCAGGGGACCCCCCTGGAGCAGACCGCCGGCGCGCCTTTCACGCTGACGGTGCGCGCGGTGGACTCCTACTGGAACCTCGTCCCCGGAATCGGCCACCGGGTCGCGCTCGGTTCGACCGACGCCTTCGCGAGCATGCCCGCCGAGACGACGCTCGCCAACGGGCAGGTCCTGATCCCGGCGCGTCTCTATAGGAGCGGGGGTCAGCGCATCTGGGCGAGCGACGTCGACAACACGTCGGTCCATCCCGACACGTCGAGCGTCGTCACCGTCATAGGCGGAACGTTCTCGAGGGTCCTGATCTTGGCGCCGGGGGAGTCCCCCGCGCCGGGCACCTCGACGGGCCGCAACGGAACCGCGACGGACCAATCGATCAATTACGCGTTCACCGTCACCGTCATGGCCGCCGATCAGTGGTGGAATCCGGTCGGAGGCGTGAGCGACGTCGTGCACGTCGCCTCGGGCGATCCCCTGGCGCAGCTTCCGCCGGATCAGGCGATGGTGAACGGCGTCGCCCAGATGTCGATGCGCCTTTCGACCGGTGGATTCCAGCAGATCAGCGTCTCCGACGTGACGAACCCATCGAAGCAAGGGAGCACGACCCAAGTCCGGGCGATCTCGAGCGGGTTCCATCTCGAGGCTTCGGTTTCCCCCACGAGCGCGCGCGCCGGTGAGCCGTTCACGCTCACGGTCAAGGTCACGAACGACGCCGGGAGCGTGATCCAGGAGATCAACTCATTCGTGACGATCGAGGTGCGGAACGCGTCCAACCAAGCCGCGGGACGGGGGACCCTCCTCACCACCCAGTTCCAGCTCCTCCAAGGACAGCGCGCCATCTCGGAGACGTACACCTACCCCGAGCCGATCGTCATGGTGGCGCGCGACGACGCGGGGAACGCACCCGCGACGAGCAACGCCATCGCGATCACGCCGGGACCGCCGTCCGCGGTGCGCCTGAGCAGCGATCCTCCGTGGCTTGGTGGAAACAAACACGCGACGATCCTGGCCCGCGTCGTGGACGAATTTGAAAACGGGGTCCCCGACCAGGCGGTTGCCTTCAGCCTGCTCTCGGGCACCGGAGCGCTGGGCGCATCCGACAGCATGACCAACGCCGCGGGTGAAGCGCGGGCCGACTTCGTGAGCCCCAGATACCCCGAGCACGATCGGATCCGGGCCTCGTCGAACGGACTCACGCGCGACCTGGATCTCGAGGTGGCGTTCGTGGATCCGACCGTCGGCGGCGGGACGGCATTCAGCTATCCCAATCCGTTCCATCCGCCGGAGCAGCCCGCGACGATCGCCTACAAGATCAACGACGATGCCGCCGTGACGCTCCGAATCTTCACGCAGGGCGGAACCCTGGTCTTACGACAGGACTTTGGCCGGGGCGACCTGGGCGGTCGCGCGGGCCTGAACTCGTTCCTCTGGAACGGGAGGAACGGCAAGGGCGAAGTGGTCTCGAGCGGAGGCTACATCGTGTTGATCGAGGCCCAGGGCACGGGTGAAACCCTACACGTCATCCGCCGCAAGATCGCGGTGGTTCGATAAGCGAGGAGGATCCATGAACCGCATGCTCGTTGCCGCTGTCCGGAGCCTCGCGCTCGCCGCGGCGCTCGCAGTCGTCACCGGCCCCGCGTGGGCCGAGGATGAAACAGGGGGCGCGCCGGGATCGTGGCTCTCCGAATACGTGGGGGCCCGGACCTTGGGGTTGGGCGGTGCCTTTGTCGGCGCGGCCGACGACGCCTCCTCGGTCGTCTGGAACCCGGCCGGCCTGAGCATGCTCGTGCCAAACGAGCTCCGCTTCGACATCGCACGGCTCTTCGAGGACACATCGGTCAGCGCGTTCGAATTCGCCGTTCCCGGCAACAAGCTGCCGAGCTTCGGCCTGAGCGTCCTCACCCTCCGCTCCGGCAACTTCGAGCGCACGAACGAGCTGAACGATCCCCTCGGAACGTTTCAGGAGAGCCAGACAGCCTACATCTTCACGATGGCACGCGCGCTGACGCCGCGGGTTTCGCTCGGGGTCAACACGAAGCTTGTCCGCCAGAGCATCGAAGACTTCAGCGGCGGCGGGGTCGGCTTCGACGTCGGCGGGATCTTCAACCTCACCCCGACGCTCCGTGTCGGCGCCTCCGCGCTCAACCTGGGCGGGCCGAGCATCACGCTCCGCAGCTCCCAGGAGACCTATCCCACCCAGTTCCGTGGCGGATTCTCGGCGGGCGTCCTCCGGGGACGCGGCCTGATCACCGCGGAGCTGGACCATACGCAAAACGCGAGACTCACGATCCACGGCGGCTCCGAGTACTGGGTGCAGCCCGCGTTCGCGCTCCGGGTAGGCATGAATGACCAGCACGCCAGCGGCGGGTTCAGCTACCGCACGGGGGGCCATTACCAATTCGACTATGGCGTATCGGATCACGTCCTGGGCATCGTCCACCGGATCGGGATTTCCTATCGATTCGGCGGCTTCTACGCGAGCGCCAAGGCGGAGCCCGAGATCTTCTCGCCGACCGGAGAGAGCGCCGTCACGAAGATCCTGCTCGGTTCGCGCACCAAGTCCGAGGCGGACAGCTGGAGCCTCTCGCTCATCAACAAGACCGATGAAGTCGTACGCAGGTTCGGCGGCAAGGGCTCGCCCCCCGCCCATTTGCTTTGGGACGGTAAGGACGAGGGCGGCATGCCGCTCCCGGACGGCATCTACCGTTACCAGCTCGTCGTGCACGACTCGGTAGGGAGAGAGATCGTGAGCCCGACGCATACCGTCGAGATCTCGACCGGTGGGCCGCAGGGCGCCGTGCCGGTGATTCCTGTTCAGCCGTAACCCCATCGCCCGGAGAGCTCCGAAGATGACGCGAATGAAGCGGCGCATACCCATGCCACTCCCGGTCCTGCTCGGTGCCACGCTGGCGGCCGCCCTGGTCGCGGCGCCGGCCCTGGCCGGCAAACCCAAAGCGTCGGGAAGCGGGCAGCCTTCGGGAGCCACGCTCCAGGAGGCCGGCTTCGCCTTCGAATCGGCTCGGCTTCTGAGCGAGGCGGAGCGGACGGCGGGGCTGGAGGAAGCCCTCCAGATCGCGTCCCGGGCCATCGAGCACGGGCCGGACGAGCAGAAAGACGCAGCGCGGTTTCTCTCGGGGGAGATCCGTTACGAGCT
>Ga0066709_100005265_pt1 | contig 10598 bp, 8 predicted proteins | sample GraSoiAngelo_158_FD_79665 | JGI IMG/M metagenome (GOLD analysis project Ga0066709, IMG submission 79665) | Grasslands soil microbial communities from the Angelo Coastal Reserve, California, USA - 14_1009_16_30cm | ecosystem: Environmental > Terrestrial > Soil > Grasslands | place: USA... | reverse complement strand
GCCATGCTCGAATGCTGGCTCGACGCGCGCAAGCTGTAATTCGCCACATGCTCTTCAACTCCGTCGAGTTCATTTTCGGCTTCCTCCCGGTCACGGCGCTGATCTTCTTCGGCCTCGCCCGCTGGAGCCATCCTGCCGCCGCGGCCTGGATGGCGTTCGCGTCATTGTTTTTCTACGGCTGGTGGAACTGGACCTATGTCCCGCTGCTCATGGCTTCGGCCGCTTTCAACTATGCGTGCGGCGCTCGTCTGGCGCGCTTCGTACGGCTGGGCCGAACGCGCGCGGCGGGAACATTGTTGGCGTTCGCGGTCGCAGCCAATCTTCTGCTGCTCGGCTATTACAAGTACGCGAACTTCCTGCTCGGCACATGGGGCTCGGTGACCGGTCATGCAACGGACATCGGCCAGATCATCCTTCCGCTGGGCATTTCGTTTTTCACCTTCACCCAGATCGCGTTCCTCGCCGATGTGCGCCGCGGGTACGCCCGGGAATACAACCCGATCCATTACGGACTGTTCGTCACGTACTTTCCCCACCTGATCGCCGGCCCGATCCTGCATCACAAGGAGATGATGCCGCAGTTTCAGGAGCCGAGAACCTACCGGCTGAACGCGGAGAACGTCGCGGTCGGGCTGACAATCTTTTTCATCGGGCTGTTCAAGAAGACCGTGATCGCGGACGGCGTCGCGGCTTACGCTTCGCCGTTGTTTGTTCATCCGGGAGCGCCCGATCTGTTCGCCGCGTGGGGCGGCGCGCTCGCCTATACCTTGCAGCTTTACTTCGACTTCTCCGGCTACTCGGACATGGCGATCGGCCTGTCGCGCGTGTTCGGCGTCAAGCTGCCGCTCAACTTCGATTCGCCCTACAAGGCGGTGAACGTCATCGACTTCTGGCGGCGCTGGCACATGACGTTGTCGCGATTCCTGCGCGACTACCTGTACGTTTCGCTCGGAGGCAATCGCAAAGGCAAGACGCGCCGTTACATCAATCTGTTCGTGACGATGCTCCTCGGGGGGTTGTGGCATGGTGCCGGCTGGACGTTCGTCCTTTGGGGCGGGCTGCACGGGGTGTACCTGGTCGTCAATCACGCCTGGCGAGCGCTGCGCGAGCGCCTGGGCCAGAACGTCGACCCGAGCACGCGCACGGGCCGAGCCCTGGCACGCCTGACCACGTTCGTGGCGGTGGTCATCGGATGGGTGTTCTTCCGGGCGACGAGCCTGGACGACGCATCGGCGATCCTGCGCGGCATGGCGGGGCTCAATGGCATGTCGCTGCCTGCCTCCCTCGCCATGTACGTGGGTCCGGCTCCGCGCGCAGTACTCGAGCGCCTGGGTCTGTCGTTTCACCTCGGCGGCGGCGCGCATTTCGTGTTCCAGTATCTCTGGCTCACCGCGCTCTTGCCGCTGGTGATGCTCGCGCCGAATACGCAGGAGATCCTGGGTCGGTTCCAGCCCGCGTTGAGCTTCCGCGGAACCGATGCCGCGGCACGCTTAGCCTGGCGCCCGACGGCGCGCTGGGCGGCGATGGCGGCCGTGGTCGCGGCGTGCGGATTGCTGTCGCTGACACGGGTCAGCGAATTTCTTTACTACCAGTTCTAGCAGGCTAGGATGAATCCCCGGGAATATCTGTGGGCGTGGTTCTGGTGGACGGTACTTCTGCTGGGGACCGTGGTCGCGATCAATATCATCATCGATCCGTACGGTCTGTTCCGGGTCGTCGATGTCCCCGGCGTGAACAGACTCAAGTCCCAGGCCAGCGAGCGTGGCTCCCTGTTCAAGCAGGTCAGCCTGGAACGCATGCATCCGCGCGGTCTGATCCTCGGCAATTCGCGCGCCGAGATCGGCTTCGACCCCGAGAGTCCGGCGTGGCCGCCATGGGCACGCCCGGTATTCAACCTGGCGCTCCCCGGCGCAGGCATCTCGGCGGTTACGGGTGATTTTGCCAAAGCGCTGCGCGGCACGACCCCGAAGCTCGTCGTCGTCGGGCTGGATTTCCTGGATTTCCGTGTCGATCCATCGTCGGGCGATACTTTCAGGCCACCTGCGCCAGGCGCCGACCCATCGGTCGACCTGCGTGGGCACCTGTCCGCACTGTTGACGATGAGCGCGCTCGCGGACTCGCTGGCGACGGTCAGGGCACAGCACGAGCCGTATCCGACCAGCCTGACCGATGCCGGTTTCAACCCGAAGCTGGATTACGTTGCCATTGCAAGGCGGGAAGGCTACTACGCACTGTTCCAGCAGCGCGATCAGGAAAATGTGCTGGCGTATATGCGTGGCCCGAAGAACATTTTTCAGGCTGGCCGCCGGCCCGGGCCGGGGTTCGATGCCGTTGACAGCATCATCGGCCTCGCAGCGGCACGCGACATCAAGCTACGCTTCGTGATCTATCCTTACCACGCGCATACGCTCGTGCTTTTTCAGCTGACCGGCTTGTGGCCTGCATACGAGGATTGGAAGCGTGAGCTCGCGAGGAGGATCGACGCCGCGCAGGGAGCCAGCGACGTGCAGTTGTGGGATTTCACCGGACTCTCGCCTTACGCCGACGAGCAGGTGCCACGCCCGGGCGACACCCGATCTGAACTGCGGTGGTACTGGGAGGCCGGGCATTTCAAGAAGTCGCTGGGCGACGTGTTACTGGCCAACATGTTCGATACGCGGGAAGACGGCGACCGCTGGGGTCACCGTCTGACGGGAGGCGACATCGAGGAGCTATTGAACGAGCAGCGGGTCACGCGGCACGACTATGAACGCCGCCATCCGGAGGATGTTGCCGTCCTCGAGGCCCTCGTTGCGGCAGCAGAGCGGCAGGTGTCGACTACGCAGAAGCGATGATTCGCGACCGCGTTGTCACTCTCTAGCTGCTGTGCCCGGATCAGGCGGCGCTCCCGCGTCGTGCATCGCCAGCAACTGACCATAGAGAGCCTCTAGCAGTCTTACCGGACGTTCGGCGAACTCGTTCATTGCGCGATTCCTGGCGCGGTCCCCCACAGTCTTCCGTAACTGCTCGTCGTGTATCAGACGGCCAACGCGGTCCACCAGAGCGTCGATGTCGTCCTTGCTGACGAGATAGCCTGTTTCCCCATCGATCAGGATCTCAGGAGTCCCGCCGGTCGCTGTAGCAACGATCGGCTTGCCAGCTGCACCCGCCTCGAACAGCACCATGGCGCATGGCTCGCCCCACTGCGATGGCATCACCACGACGTCGCAACTGGCATAGACGTCTTCCACGTCCTCCCGTCGGCCCAGATACCTGATCCTCGCGTCATCCCCGATCAAGCGAGCGAACTCCTCGGCGGTGAACGTGTCGTCGCCCCGCAATTCACCGGCAATGACGAATTCGACGCCGTCGCCTGCAATCCGCTTCGCCAGCTCGAGGAACATTTCAATTCCCTTGATGCGCCTGACTTGTCCCAGAAACCCTATGACGACCGACTCCTCCTTCAACCCGAGCTTGTGTCGCACGCGTTTGCCTGACTTAAAGCGGGTTAGATTGGCGACATTGTGAACGACGTGAGCGGGCACGCCCCGGCAGTCGGAGCCCCTGCACGCGTAGTCCGACACGCCGACGATTGCTGTCGAGTACCTGATGTAGGATGACGTTTGCGCGAAAGGCGCATGAAAGTGACTGACGATCGGAACCTGGAGCAACCGAGCGGCAATGACCTCCGCGGGCTTCCAGCCGTTCTCAGCATAATTGAAGTGGGCGATCGCCACCTTGCTCTTGTGCAAGAATCGCATTGCCCTGATGACGTTCAACCCGTAAAGAAGCAAATTCGGGCCTCGGTCGTGCGTCGCCCAGACCTCGCATGAAATCCCCTGTGCGGCCAGCGATTCCCGCAGGGCGCTATCCTTGGGGATGACAACGAGCGGCGCGAAACGGGTCCGGTCCAGTTTGTAGACGAAATTCAGCAGGGCGCGGCTCGCTCCGCCCCAATCACGATGAGTTCCGAGGAAAAAGGCTACAACCGGCGGTCCTCCTGCTACCGAATAGGCCAAGTCTGTTCACCTTTTCCGAGCGGAGTTTCGGTTCGCCGAGTCAGCATACCCCAGTGGTCAGCGCGAGGTCCTCGGCCAGACACCTTTGTGCCGCCAGGCCGCGCGCGGCGTTCAGCGTTTCTCAACGTAGTACTTCCACGTGCATTTTGCATGCGGGACTACGACTTCTGGCTTGTCGGCGAAGAATTCGTCGATGGCCTTTCTCGCGCCTACCCAACGCGGATCGGCATATTCGTCAAACATGATGATCCCTCCTCTGACAACCTTGCGGTAGAGTACATCGAGGGAAACTTTGTAGGATTCGTACAGGTCACCGTCGAGATGCAGGAGCGCGATCTTTCCCTCGTAAGACGACAGGGTCTGGTCAAAGAATCCCTTCACGAGCTTCACGCGATCTCGAACGATTCTCTCGGGAACTCGACCGTCGCGCAGGACGCGCAGCACGATCTCAGGTGGATTCGCCCAGAAATCCTTGCTGGTAATCGGTGTGGTCTCGTCCTTTGCCACCGGGTCCGGAAAACCCTCGAAGGAATCGAAGCCGTAGTAGGTGCGCTCGACCCCCAGATACTGGCTGAGCAGCAGGAAAAGAAGCGCGCCGTGGCCGATCGAAACGCCGCACTCCACAATATCGCCTTCGATGCCCCGCACCTTTTCAAGCTGATCCAGAAAATACAGGCACCTGTCGAGGCTCCCCCGCGAAATCCGAGGCAGAAACGGAGAATGATCGTAGTCAGCGGGGATCGTTTCTTCCAGGAGGTCGCGACGCTCGAGCTTCAGGCCAACCGACGAGAACCCACTCTTGATCAATTGCTTGAGCATGATGTGTCTTGTCCTGACTGTGAGCGGCTATTGCAAACCCGGCAGCCGCGTCCATACCCACGTTATCCGGGACCCTGCTGTACGCCCCCAGCTGGTCCGGTCGGCTTGAATGCCGACCAACCGGGTGACGTGGCGGGCCGGCTGGCCAAAGGCGGTTCGACGGCGGCCGCTGCGGGCATCGCAACTTTGGCTTCAGCGCCGGAGACGAGGACCGTCTTGCATAGAACCACCAGCGCGATCAGCGTGTAGTAGTAGTCGAAATAAGCCAGGCCCAGGAATGCGCCAGCGGTCGCATAGCCCACCAGGCTGACCTGGGTCATTGCCGCGAGATCGGCGAGCCAGCGCTTTTCGCGGTCCCGGTGTGACCGCCCGATTACCCAGGAAGCGGTCCGCCAGGTCATCAGCGCCAACGCCAGGAAGATGCCGAGGCCGACGAAACCGTGTTCGCCCATGACCTCGAAATAGACGCTGTGCGAGTCGTGCACGTCGTCGGGGTTCGGGGCATAGAGGGCGAACGTGTATTCCTTGAACGAGTCGAAGCCACCCCCCAGCGGCCTGTCCTTGGCCATGTTGAATGCCATTTTCCAGGCATTGATGCGGCCCATCGCCGATTGGTCGGACTCGTAATTCTGTATGGTCGCCATGCGGTCGTACCACTGCTGAGGCATCACCGCGAGCACAAGAGCGACGGCGATCGCGCCCAACAGTGCCGTGAAGAACTTGTTGCGGCTCTTCAGCCAGAGGAATCCGCTCATCGCGACGAGGCCGACCAGAGCTCCGCGCGACTGACTGCCTACCGTCGCGACGGCGCACAGGACCATCATGATCGTCAGCACGCCGCGTAACCAGAAGCTGCCCGAGGAGAGTTGCAGATAACGCAGCAGAGGGATGGTCATGATCAGGGCGAGTCCCATCTCGTTGTCGCCCCCGATGAAGCTGCCCTCCGGGCCCCGGACGTGGAAAACACCGCCGTGGACGATCGTGAATATGCCTCCCTTGACGCCATAGAATCCGATCGACAGCGCAATGACCCACACCAGCTGATCGATCCGCTCCTTGCTCTGCATGAGGATCATGGTGACGTACACCATGAGAAGAATCTTCCAGAACTGGTTCAGGTGCGGCCATGCCAGCTCCGGGTATATGGCATACATCGTAGTAAGCAGAACCCAAACCAGGAAAATCAACAGAAGTATCGTCTCCCGAGTCCACGGGACCTTCTTCGGCTCGCGGGACATGAGCAGTCCCACCAGCGTGACCAGGGCGACGATCATGGCGAACGGCATGTCGTACGCGAACGACCAGGTCAATCGGTGCGGATTCATGAACCCGATCCAGGTCCAGACGAGAATGCCGATATGCGGCCGCCAGAGAATGAATGGCAGCGTAGCGAAGATGACTGCGGTGAGAACGATATCTCTCATGGTTCGCTACGCTCGGTCAGGACGGTGCGGTCCTGCGGCGAAGTCGCCCTTGCCGCCTGACGGTTGAACCAGCGCACGCGGGGAGGAAGCATCACTCCGCGCAACAAGCCGGCCGTCATTCGGGCTGCCAGGTCGCGCTCTTCCTGCCGCCCGCGTTGCCTCACCTGATACAAGGTTCCTTTTTCCGGTTGCGGCTGTCCGAGAGCCTCTCCGCGCTCGAGCCGACTCAGCATCTCGACGTAGACCTCGGCGCTGTCGCGAATCCCGCGCCAGAACAGCGTCAGCTCGTCGTCGCTCTCCCGAACTTCCGGCTGGACATGGGCGATGAGCGTTCCGGTATCGATGCCTGCGTCGATCCGATGCAGCGTGCAGCCGACCTGCTCCGGTTCGCCGTTATACAGCGCCCAGAAAGTGCAGTCGGCGCCCCGGTAACGGGGCGAGAGCCCGCCATGAAGATTGAACATCCCGAGCCGTCCCCGCGCCAGCAAGCCACCGCGGATCAGCGAGGTTCCGAAGACGGCGATGACATCGGGGTGCAATCGATCGGCGAGCGCGACCACGTCCGGATGGTTGACGTGCGGTACCTCGACGAGAAGATCCTTGCGGGTCAACGCGGGCGGCGCCGCATCGAAGAAAAACTTCGCTTCGCGCCCGCCCGCATAGCGGCGCCGATCGCGCAGCCAGCGCGACGACTTGCGCCACAGGTTTTCGGGTCTCAGCAGGCTCAATACCTTCGGTGCGCTGAGCTGTGCCCCGGTTTCCTGGACGATCGCGACCGGCCGAGCGCCCCGGCACAGCCGGTTGGCGAAGTACAGGTGCCGCGGCGATCGTCCGCAGAGGATCATCAAGGAAAGGTCAGACATACGCAGCGTACTCCTGCCGCGACCGAGCGAGCTCGGGCACCGGCGGTACCGCCTGGTCGGTCTCATCCATGATCAGCGCATCGGCAAAAAACTTTGCGGCCCAATTGGGAAACTCGAAACGCGAATAGCCGCCCCAGATCGGCGCCGAGCCCGCAATCGCGCCGCGCGCCGCTGGATCGCGATCGGACACTCGCTGTCTCCGCTTGAGGAAGGACAGCCCCGCCCGCGCCTTGCCCCGCAATTCGACCGCGCCCGCGGCTTGCGCGCAGCGTATCCAGTTGATGCTCATCTGGGCCACGCCGGTGAGACAGCAGTACGTCGCACGCGGAACCCATGAGGCGTCATAGGTGCCGGCAAGCCAGCCATCGGCACGCTGCGCCCTGGCCAGCGCGCGGGCGGCCCTGAGCGCGGCGTCGACATAGCGGCTGCTCCCGAGCAGCACGCCGCACTCGAGCAGCCCGCGAATGGCGTAGGCGATCGTGTGCGTGAACGGGTGACGGCCCCGAACGAACGCATTGTGGGCGAACCAGCCGGATTCTCGCTGTTGCGCGAGCGCCCATTCGATATTGCGCGTTGCGGCCGTCCTCTGCGTTATATCGCCAGCGATGAGCCCGGTGGCGAGCAGCGCCCAGCTCGCCCGCGTGTTGTAGGCATGCGGCACGCCGTGGTGCTCGAACTGTCGCCAGGACCCGTCGGGCTCCTGCACCTGCGCCAGCCAGTGCCCTGCTCTGACCGCCGCATCCAGACACTCGGCGCGATGCAACTGCAGGAAACCCGCCAGCATCCCGTGCATGATCTGTCCGGTGTTGAATACCACCGGCTCGCTCTCCGGCTCGCCGAAATGCCCGGGGAAAGCGCCGTCGGAGCGTTGAATTTCGAGCTCCCAGTCGATAATCCGCTGCGCGCGATCGATCAACTCGGGACGATCGAGGACCCGCGCTGCCGCGATGAACGTCTCGACGATGTATCCGCTCGTCTCCGGATAGCTCGGAAGCCATCCGTCTTCGAAGCTCCAGCCCGCTGACACGCCACCGGCGTCGGACTTGCCATCGCGTACGTCCTGGGCATGGCAGAGCCAGTCGATCGCCGCACGCAGATGGTCGAGATGCGTGTACTCGGGCTCCGCCCCGCCCACAAGATCGAGCGCGATCAGGCGGGCGTGGCGCGGACGCCACGGCTCGTAGCGGAAAGGCGCGGAAAGAAGCTTGGGCAGACGCATGGGCTCGCTGGCCTAAACCTGCACCGATTCGATCATTCGCATCTCCGCCTCGAGGCCCGGCTGCGGCGACACGTGGGTCACCACATAGCGGTACTTGCCGGAGGCTTCGACCGGAATGGCGTCGACAATCCGAATCACGATGCGCACGTCGTTGCCGAGGCGCATGGCAAGCCCTGCGATCACCTTGGCCTGCGCGGCAGCAGTCCATTGAGCTCCCGGCACGACCAAGATCTCGACCTCGCGTAACGCGTGCTGGATGAACTTGAATTGGGCGATGCCTTCCACGTCTCGAAGCACGTAAATGACGGCGAGCGCGTGCATGAGGGTGCCGTCGCTTCGAACGACGAAGTCCGTCGTGCGCCCGACGACCTCACTCAGCACATGCAACCCTCGCCCATCACGGCAATGCTCCGGGCTCACTCGTACCATATCGCCCGTACGGTAACGGATGAACGGCTGCGCGTCCGAGCACAGTCCGGTGGTTACGGCTTCTCCCAGCTCACCGACCGCGACCGGGTGGCCCGACTCGTCGAGCACTTCGAGAACGATGCTCTCGCTGATCAACAGCATCTGCCCGCGTGGCGTCTCGTGCGCGGTGAAACCGATATCCCGGCTACCGAATTCGTTCGCGGCCGGAACGCCGAAGACCTCCTCGACGATCGCTCGCTGATGCGGATAAAGCGGCTCACCGGTCGCGCACACGACGCGGAGCTCGGGCAATCGCAGCCGGACGCCATGCGCGCGGGCACGCGCCGCGAGGAGCGCGAGACTGCTCGCGTAGCCGTAGATGCATTTCGGCCGGAATGCCTGCACCGCGTCAAGGTAGGCGTCCATGTTGGCCGCGGACATGGCGAAGGCGTTGAGCACCAACTGGTTGAGGAGGCCGTCGCGGACGGTCTTGAGGCGATCGGTCTTGTTCAACTCCGCCGGAGCGCCCCACAGATACACTTCGCGATCGCCGACGTCGACACCCCACCAGCGCCGTGCCCGGATGCGGCCCGCGGCGTCAGACGCCTGTCGCCATCGGCCGAAGTAGAAGATCAGGGGCTCACCACTGGACCCGCCGGTGTTGTAACGCGACGCGCCGCCGGGCACGTCCGTCCAACGAATGCGCTCGACGTTGTCGCGCGCATCCTGTCGGGTCATGCGCGGGATCCGGCGTAGTGCGTCGAGCGTCACGGTTGCGCCATCCCTGCCGACGTCGAGACCCGCGGCGGCGATGCGTTCGGCGTGCCATGGGCTGTGCTTGGCCGCTGTCTGGAGCAGTCCCGTCAGCTTCCGCGATTGCAGATGCTCGAGGTCGGCGCGGGACAGCCACTGGCTCTGTTCGAGGCTCTCCAGGTACGCAAACGTCGGCCGCTCGAGCAGGCGTTCCTGCAGCGGATAGACGACGTGGCGGGAGAGCCAGGGATGCGGCATCGCGTCAGCTCCGCAACAATCGCTTGGCCGGCGACCCTTGCCGGCGTACGCCCATCCCGGCCTGGCGCGCCGCGATCGCGGTGAATTCATCGGTGAGCGTTTTCACGCTGCGTTCCCAGCTGTTGCCCTTGGCGTAGGCCATGATGACGTCACGATCCCATTCGCGGACCAGCGCGTCGGCGATCGCCTGCGAAAGCCGCTCCGCTTGCCCGAACGGCACCAGCGTCCCCAGCTTCGCATCGGCAACGACTTCGGCATTGCCGCCGACATCAGTCGTCACCACCGGCAGTCCACAGGCCATCGCCTCGAGAAATACGTTGGCCCAGCCTTCGTTGCTCGTCGCCAGCACGAACACATCGGCGGCGGACAACGGTATCTTCAGCTCGTCGGACGCGATCGCACCCAGGAAGACAACACAATCCTGCAATCCCAGTTCCATCGTCAGAGCACGCAGGCGCGCACTGCAATCGCCTTCCGGGCCCGCTCCACCGACGATCAGGTAACGGAGTCCCGGAAAGCGCTGGCGCAGGCCCGGGAGGCATTCGAGCACGCGGTGGAAGCCTTTCCGTTCGACCAGTGCGCCGACCGACACCAGCACCGGTGCGTCTCTCGCCAGCTCGAGCCTCTGGCGCGCCGCTTGCCGATCGACCCGATGGAATCTTGTCGTATCGACGCCATTACCCACGACCAGAATCTTGTCTGCGGCCACGCCGAGGCCGATTGCATGCTGCTTGAGCGATTCCGAGACGGCAAAGATGCGCGTGGCGCGCTGCATCGCCGCGATCATCCGCGAACGCCGACGCGGGTCGCGCGCGAGCGGCACCTCGGTGCCACGCAAGGTGATGCATACGGGTAT
>Ga0066709_100005264_pt1 | contig 10598 bp, 6 predicted proteins | sample GraSoiAngelo_158_FD_79665 | JGI IMG/M metagenome (GOLD analysis project Ga0066709, IMG submission 79665) | Grasslands soil microbial communities from the Angelo Coastal Reserve, California, USA - 14_1009_16_30cm | ecosystem: Environmental > Terrestrial > Soil > Grasslands | place: USA... | reverse complement strand
TGCGATCGTGCCCGAGTCCCTGGTCAGGATGGCGTCGTCGGATGCCAGGCGGTCGATCACGCTCATCAGGTACTGGGGCATGATCGGCTCTCGCTCTCCGTCTGCCAGGGCCGCCATGTCCCGGTCCCACTCCTTCCGCCCCTCTTGCGCCTTCTCCAGGAAGCGCCGGTCTTCCTTCCGCTGGAGTAGCGGGATCAGCTCCTGGAGCGTGTCCTTCGCGTCGCCGACCAGAGGCACCTCGACCGGCATCCGGTTGCCCACCCGGGCTCCATCGAGCTCGATCTGCACGGCCCGGGCCTTCTCGGGGAGGAACCGCGTGTACGGGAAGTTGGTGCCGACCAGCAGCAGGGTGTCGCACCCGTCCATCGCTTCCTCCGACGGTCGGGTGCCGAGGAGCCCGAGACCGCCGATGGAGAGCGGGTGGTCGTCCGGGATGACGGCCTTTCCGGGAAGGGATTTGATCACCGGAGCTCCCAGGAGCTCCGCGGCGGCGGCGACCTCGTCCCGGGCGTGCAGCGCGCCGACGCCCGCCAGGACCGCGACCTTCCTGCCCTCGTTGAGCACCCGAGCGGCACTCTGGAGGTCCTCTGGCCGGGGGACCACCCGGGGGGGAATGTAGACGGGAGCCGTGGCCGGGGTCCGGGCCGTCCCCAGGCCGCCCTCGTACGGCTTCTCGTCGGCCGGGGCCTCCTGCATGTCCACGGGGAAGGTCAGGTGGGACACGCCCTTGCGGGACAGCGCGGTCCGCACGGCGATGTCCACCAGCGCCGGGATCGACACGGGCACCACCAGCATCTGGTTGTAGACGCACAGGTCCATGAACACTCGGTCGAGATGGACCTCCTGCTGATATTCCGTTCCGAGCTGGGACGTCGACTGGACCCCGGTAATGGCCAGGACCGGGGCGTGGTCGAGCTTGGCGTCATACAACCCGTTGATGAGGTGCAGGCCGCCTGGGCCCGAGGTCGCCAGGCAGACCCCGAGGCGCCCGGTCGCCTTCGCGTAGCCGGTCGCCATGAACGCGGCCGACTCTTCGTGATGGACCAGGAAGAACCGGACCCGGTCCTGGTGACGGCGAAGCCCCTCCATGATGCCGTTGATGCCATCGCCGGGAAGGCCGAATACCGTATCCACGCCCCAATCGGCGAGCCGCTCGACTAGGAGCTCAGAGGCGATCTTCTTCATGGCCGCTCCTCTTCCGATGCGGGATGGCTGGTGAGGCAACCGTGCGGACACGCGCCGGCACTGCCCTTGCGGCGGTTCATTCCCGGGCCATGCGGCGCCAAACGGACGGGCGGGGCGAAGGTCGAACGGCTAGCGGCCGGAGGCCTTCCAGTCCTCCTCGTCCACCCAGCTCAGGTCCTGGGCGAAGTCGAGGGTCCTGGTGACCTCGGCCAGGGGCCCGGGCTCCGCGAGGAACCACCCCTGGCCGCACATGACTCCCATGGCCCGAAGAGTGTCCGCCTGGGCACGGGTCTCGATGCCTTCGGCGCTCACCGTCGCCCCGATCTCCTGGGCGAACGACAGCAGGGAGGTCACCAGGGACCGGCGGATCGGATCCTTGTCGATGTCGCGGGTGAGCGAGATGTCGAGCTTGATGATGTCGGGGAGCAGGCGGTGCAGCCGGGCCAGCGAGCCGATCCCGGCCGTCGTGTCGTCGATGGCCACCCTGGCCCCCCGGCGGCGGAGCTCGTCGATGGCCTCCCTGAGATGAGCGGTCTTGTCATCGAGCGCGCGCTCCGGGAGCTCCAGGACCACGCGACCGCCCAGTCGCTCGTCGAGGAGCGCCGCGAAGCGAGGAGATACCAACGTGTCCGGTGACACGTTGATCGACAGATAGGCGGTCTGCGGAAGGCTCTCCAGCTGGGCCAGCGCCGCAGCCACGGCCAGCAGCTCGAGATCCGTCCGCAGCCCCACCAGGGCGGCGTCGGCGAACCACGAGGCCGGCGATCGCTGCGGCTCCGTGCCGAACCGGGCCAGCGCCTCCATCCCGATGATGGTGCCGTCATGGAGGTCCATGATCGGCTGGAACACGACGGAGAGGGCTCCCTCCGCCAGCACGCTCCTGATCCGCTCGGCCTCGAGCCGATCCTTCTCGGACTCGATCTGCTCACGCTCCACTTCGTCGGCGGCCAGCCGGGCCAGAACCTGGACGAATTTGAGGTCCCGGTCTCCAAGCCACGGCGCCGCGCGATGGGACATGCACTCCAGCACCCCGAACACCCGTCCCTCGGAGAACTTGACCGGCGCTCCGATGTATCCGCCGACGCCCCACCGCCGGGTCATGGGGAGCCCGGCCACCCGCAGGTCAGCGGCCGCGTCGGGGATCGGGCTGGTGATGCGGCCGTCCAGGACCAGCTGGGCGAAGGATTCCTCCAGGGGGAGCTCCTGTCCGACCCCGATCCGAAAGGACCGCGTGTCCCCCACGGCCGCGCAGATGATCTCCTTGGCCCCCGAGACCTCCCCCAGGAGGCACACGTCCATGTGGAGCCTGCCCGAGGCCGCCGAAAGGATCCGGCCGAGGGCGTGGCGAGACCGCTCGGCCGCTACCGTGGCGAGCTCACGCAGGGCCTCGTCTCCAGGGGCCCGCTTGGACCGGTCGCGTTCGGACACACCTGCCTCCGCAGGTTCAGCCACGCTATCTTCAGGCCACGCTACGACGGCATCCGCCCCTGTCAACGGGCGATCGACCCGGGGACGCCTGAGGCCAGGCTAGGCCCCCCGTCGTATGAGGCATCCTCTAGGAGCGCTCCGGGGATCCGGAGCGGGGGATCGGAGGGAGGGGGGCTCCGGGCGTGCCGCCGGCGCTCGGGTAGGTTCATGATCTAGTCGACCGGGCCGATGCCACCGGCAGAGGGCCCGGGAAGGAGCGCGGTGAGGCTGGAGGAACGGTTCCTGGACGCCGCGAACGGCGAATCCGAGCGGATCGGCCGGTTCTTGGCCGACCTCGTCTCCACCCCAAGCCTGTCCCGGCGCGAGAACGCCGTCGTCCAGCGCATCGGTGAGGAGATGTCGGCGCTCGGCTACGACGAGGTCGTGATCGACGACTTCGGCAGCGTGGTGGGCCGTATCGGGGACGGCCCCGTGCACATCGTGTTCGACTCGCACATCGACACGGTGGACGTGGGCGATCCCGCCTCGTGGCGGACCGATCCCTTCCGGGCCACCATCGAAGGCGGCGTGCTGTTCGGCAGAGGAGCGTCCGACAACAAGGCCGCCACCGCGGCCATGGTTCACGGGGCGGCCCTGATCAAGCGGCTTGGGGTCGACGCCTCCCGGTTCACCCTGCACGTCGTGGGCACGGTTCAGGAGGAGGATTGCGACGGCCTGGCCCTGGAGTACCTGTTGAAGAACGCGATCCCCGGAGCGGAGGTGGTGGTCCTGGGAGAGGCGACCAACCTCGACGTCTACCGCGGTCACCGCGGCCGGGCAGAGTTCGCCGTCCACACCCGGGGCCGGGCGGCCCATGCGTCGGCCCCCGACCGGGGCGTCAACGCGATCTACCGGATGCAGCCCATCATCGAACAGATCGAGCGGCTGAACGGCCAGCTGGCCTCCGATCCCTTCCTGGGCAAGGGGACGATCGTGCTCTCCAAGATCGAGGCGCAGACGCCCTCGCTGAACGCCGTGCCGGACGGGTGCACGATCTACCTCGACCGCCGGCTGACCATCGGAGAGGATGTGGAATCGGCCAGCGCCGAGCTCGAATCCCTCGAGGCCGTCCGGAAGGGCGAAGCCACGGTGGAGCTGCTCTCCTATCACGGGACCGCGTACACCGGCCTGACCCTGTCCATCGACAAGTACTTCCCGACCTGGGTCATCTCGGAGGGACATCCAGCCGTGCAGGCAGGGGTGGAAGCAGCCCGCACGTCGCTCGGGCGAACCCCCAAGGTCGGGCGGTGGGTCTTCTCCACGAACGGAGTGTCCAGCGCGGGGAGGCTCGGCATCCCGACGATCGGGTTCGGCCCGGCGAACGAGGTCTACGCGCACACGGCGGAGGACCAGTGCCCGCTGGACCACCTGCCGCTCGCCGCGGCGTGGTACGCGGCCTTCCCCGACGCCTACCTCGCCGTCTCCGGCCGGGGCGGCGGATAGGGCGGGCCGGCCATGGACTTCACTCTCAACGGCAGCCCCGTCTCCATCGAGGTGCGGGAGGGGGCCACCCTCCTCGAGCTGCTCCGGGAGGGGTGCGGCCTCACCTCAGTGAAGGACGGGTGCGCGCCGGAGGGTTCCTGCGGCGCCTGCACGGTGCTGATGGACGGGAAGGCGGTGGTCTCCTGCGCCCAACCCGCGGCCCGGGCCGCGGGCCGGTCCATCAGCACCCAGGAAGGGTTGACTCAGGAGCAGCGAGACCGATGGGGGGACTCCTTCGTGGCCAGCGGCGCCTCCCAGTGCGGGTTCTGCTCCCCCGGCATCGTGATGAAGGCCGAGGCCCTCCTGGCCAAGAACCCCAACCCCGGCCGGGACGAGATCGCCCGGGCCCTCGCCGGGAACCTCTGCCGCTGTACCGGGTACGTGAAGATCATCGATGCCGTCCGGCTCGCCGCGGCCGCGGCCCGCGGCGAGCCCCTTCCGTCTCCGGAGCGCAGCGGTCGGGTCGGCTCGCGAACCGCCAGGTACCAGGGACGGGAGCTGGCCCTCGGAGACAAGCCCTATGTCAACGACCTTCGTGCGCCCCGTCTGCTGCACGGCGCGATCCGGTTCTCCGACCACCCTCGGGCCAGGGTCCTTCGGATCGACACCTCGAAGGCCGAGACGCATCCGGGGGTCGTGGCGGTGGTGACGGCGCGAGACGTGCCGGGTGAGCGTCAGCAAGGGCTGATCACCAAGGACTGGCGGCAGTTCGTCGCGGAAGGGGAAGTCACCAGCTACGTCGGCGACGTGCTGGCCGCCGTGGCCGCGGAGACCCGGGTCGCCGCCCGCGAGGCCGCCGGGTTGATCGACGTCGAGTACGAGGTTCTCGAGCCGGTGGTCGATCCGGTGGCCGCCATGGAGCCGGCGGCGCCGCAGCTCCAGTCGAACGGAAACCTCCTATCGGTGTCCAAGGTGAAGCGCGGCGATGTGGATGCCGCCCTTGCCGCGGCGACCCACGTGGTCACCGAGACGTTCCACACCCAGTTCGTCGAACACGCCTTCCTGGAGCCGGAGTCCTGCCTCGCTGTCCCTGACCCCGAGCCCGGGATCGCCCTGCACTTCTATTCGCAGGGCCAGGGCGTATGGGACGACCGCCGGCAGATCGCTTCGTTGCTGGCCATGCCGGAGGAGAAGATCCGGGTCACCCAGGTGTCGAACGGCGGGGCGTTCGGGGCGAAGGAGGACCTGAACGTCCAGGGGCAGGCCTCGCTGCTGGCGGTGGCGTCCGGCCGGCCCGTGCTGCTCACCCTCTCCCGATCGGAGAGCATGCGGTTCCACGCCAAACGCCACCCTATGCACCTCACCTACACCGTGGGCTGTGACCAGGAAGGCCGCCTGGTCGCGGTCCGGGCCCGCATCGTCGGGGACACCGGCGCATACGCGAGCGTGGGCGACAAGGTTCTGGAGCGGGCGGCGGGGCACGCGTGCAGCGCGTACAGGGTTCCCAACGTGGACGTGGAAGCGCGCGCGGTCTACACGAACAACCCCCCGGCCGGGGCGATGCGGGGGTTCGGCGCAAACCAGGCGAACTTCGCCATGGAGGGGATGCTGGACACCCTCGCGGAGCGGGTCGGGCTCGACGGGTGGGAGATCCGATGGCGGAATGCCCTGGAGTCGGGGGACCGCTTCTGCACGGGCCAGATCCTGGGGCCGGGTGTCGGGCTGAAGAAGACGCTGCTCGCGGTGAAGGACGCCTATGTCGAGGCGCGGGCGGCGGGACGGGCCGTCGGCCTGGCGTGCGGGGTCAAGAACAGCGGCGTTGGTAACGGCCTGAAGGAGTACGGCAAGGCGATCCTGCGACCGGAGGCGGACGGCACCGTCACGCTGTTCCACTCGTGGACGGAGATGGGGCAGGGCGTCCACACCGCCCTGCAACAGATCGCCTGCGAGGAGCTCGGCCTCACCGCCGACCGGGTCACCGTCCACGTGGACACGATCCGCGAGTTGGACACGGGGCAGTGCACTGCGTCGCGCTCCACGGTCCTGGGCGGACGGGCCGTGATCGAGGCGGCCAAGAAGCTGAAGGCGGCGATGGACGGCGGCCGGGTCGAAGACCTGGCGGGCCGGGAGTTCTACGGCGAGTTCCTGGTGGACTGGACGTACAAGCCGGGAACGGGGCCGGACGGCGCGGCCACGCACTACGCCTACGGGTGGGCCACGCAGGTCGTGGTGCTGGACGAGGACGGGCGACTCGAGAAGGTCGTCGCCGCCCACGACGTGGGCAAGGTCATCAACCCGACCCTGCTCGAAGGCCAGATCGAGGGCGCCGTGCACATGGGTCTGGGCCACGCCCTCACCGAGGACTTCGTGCTCGAGGGCGGCATACCCCGGACGACCACGCTGAAGTCCCTCGGGATCATCCCCCCGGCCGGGATGCCCCCCGTGGAGTGCCTGTTCGTCGAGGAGCACCAGCCGGAGGGCCCGTACGGTGCGAAGGGCGTCGGCGAGATCGCGCTCGTGCCGACAGCCTCGGCGGTGGCGGCGGCGCTACATGCCTTCGACGCGATCCGGCGGACCCGCTTGCCCATGCGCGACTCCCCGGCCGCCCGGGCCGCCGTCCCCAGGCTGACCACGAGCCGGAGCCGGGACTAGGCCGAGAGCTCGAACGCGAGAGGGGGTGGGGGTGGGGCAGGTGGCCGGCCTCGAGTGCGTGATCTGCGAGCGCACGTACTCCGACGGCGAGGTCCTCTACACCTGCCCGTCCTGCGGGCCCGCCGGAATCCTGGACGTTCTTTATGACTACGACGCCATCGCCGCGGGCGGGTTCGGTCTGGCCAGGCTCGCCGCGAACGCCGACCGGACGCAGTGGCGCTACCTCGACCTCCTGCCGGTCTCCGGGACCCACCTCCCCCCCGTCCCGATCGGCTGGACGCCCGTGTTCCACCTGGCGGAGATGGCCGAGCGCCTCGGGGTCGCCGAGCTGTGGATCAAGGACGAGGGCAGGAATCCGACCGGCTCGTTCAAGGACCGGGCCTCGGCGGTCGCGGCGGTGAAGGCCCGCGAGCTCGGCTTCGACATCGTCCGCTGCGCCTCCACCGGCAACGCGGCCTCTTCGCTGGCCGGGTTCGCCACCCAGCTCGACCTGACCACGTTCATCTTCGTCCCCGAGTTCGCTCCCGAGGCCAAGGTCGCCCAGCTCCTGGTGTTCGGGGCGACGGTGTTCGTGGTGAAGGGCAGCTACCTGGACGCGTACGAGCTGTGCTCGCAGGCGTCCGAGCGACTGGGCTGGTACAACCGAAGCGCCGCCACCAATCCGAACCCGATCGAGGGGAAGAAGACGGGGGGTCTCGAGCTGGCGGAGCAGATGACCACGAACCTCCCGGACTGGGTGAGCGTGTCGGTGGGTGACGGCTGCACCGTGGCCGGGATCTGGAAGGGTCTCAAGGAGATGCGGCGTTTCGGCGTCATCGACCGCCTTCCCCGGATGCTCGGGACCCAGGCCAGGGGCGCCGCGCCACTGGTCCGGGCGTGGCGAGAAGGCGAAGAGCAATGGGCGCCGGTCGACGCCGACACCGTGGCCGATTCCATCAGCGTCGGCCAGCCCCGCAACGGGGTGAAGGCGTTGCGGGCGATCCGGGAGTCGGGGGGTGCGCTGGTCGAGGTGTCCGACGAGGAGATCCTGGCTGCCGAGTCCGAGCTGGCATCGCACGGCGTGTTCGGCGAGCCGGCCGGAGTGGCCGGGATCGCGGGCATCCAGCAGGCTCGGTGGTCGGGCCTCGTCGGGCGCGACGACCGCGTGGTCCACGTCATGACCGGAAGCGGGCTGAAGGACGTGAAGAGCGCGGTCCGCGCGGCGGCCGGCCGGCCGATGGAGATCGAACCAACCCTCGACGCCGTGCAGGCGGCGCTGGATCGCGCAGCCCGGTGACGAACGTCGCTTTGACCGGAGGGACGGTGCTGACCTCGCTGCGCCCGCCGCGGCTGGTTCGGGCCGACGTCCTGATCGAAGGAGACCGCGTCGCGGGGCTCGGCACGGCGCCCGCACCGACGGGCGCAGCCGGACCCGCGGCGATACCGGACCGCGTTCCCGACCGGCGCGACTGCTCGGGCTGCCTCATCATGCCCGGCCTGGTGTGCGCCCACCACCATCTGTACTCGTCGCTGGCAAGAGGCATGCCCTACACACTGGACCGGCCGGAAGACTTCCTCCAGATCCTGCAACGCGTGTGGTGGCGCCTCGACCGGGCCCTCGACGAGGGGACGGCATGGGCCTCCGCCGTGGTCGGCGGAGCAACCGCCCTCTTGAGCGGGACGACGACGGTGGTCGATCACCATGCCTCGCCGAACTGGATCGACGGCTCGCTCGACACCATCGCCTCCGCGCTGGCCGACCTCGGCGTCCGATCGATCCTGTGCTACGAGGTGAGCGACCGGGATGGACCGTCCTCCGCCGAGGCCGGGCTGGAGGAGAACAGGCGCTTCCTGAAGAGCGACTGGCCGATGGCTCGAGGGATGGTGGGGGGCCATGCTTCGTTCACCCTCTCCGAGGAGACCCTGGCGGCCTGCGTTGACCTGGCCCGCTCAGAGGGCGCCGGCTTCCACATCCATGTGGCCGAAGACGCCATCGATCAGCGGGACGCGGCCGCGCGGTTCGGGACCTCGGTGGTCGGGCGGCTGACGCAGGCCGGAACTCTGGACCAGAAGGCGCTCCTCGCCCACTGCGTCCATGTGGAGGACGCCGAGCTGGAGGCGATCCGGGGCTCGGGCGCCACCGCGGTCCACAACGCGCGATCGAACATGAACAACGCCGTGGGCAGGGCTCCCATCTCACAGTTCCAGCGGCTGGCGCTGGGAACGGACGGGATCGGGGGCGACATGTTCGCCGAGGGGCGAGCCGCATACTGGCGGGCCCGCGAGGACGATTCGTCCATCTCGCCCGGCTGGGTCGTCGACCGGGCCGCGGAATCGGCCCGCTACGCCGGCCTGATCTTCGGCGAGCCGGGGCTCGGGCGGATCGAGGCCGGGGCCCCCGCCGATCTGGTCGTGCTGGCCTACGACTCACCAACTCCGCTCGGCGATGACAACCTCGCGCAGCACTGGGTGTTCGGCCTGTCCTCCCGGCACGTCCGCGACGTCATGGTGGGAGGCGAGTGGGGCGTGCTCGACCGCCGCCTGACCCGCGTGGATGCCGCGGAGCTCACGGTTCGATGCCGGACGGCTGCCGGCCGGCTCTGGGAGCGCCTGGCGGAGATCGGACCGCACCCATTCACGCCGCGAGGAGTCGCCTAGGTGCCCGTGAGGGAAGACCGGCGGGTCGCCCTCTACCTCCAGGACAAGCACCCCCTGCGGGAGGCCATGGAGCACGCGCGGTATGCGGAGCAGCGCGGCTTCGACGCCGTGTGGCAGGCGGAGAGCCGTCTGGTGCGGGAGGCCACCGTGCCGATGGCCGCCTACGCTGCGGTGACCGGGCGCATCAAGGTGGGCTCGGGCGTGGTGAACAACTGGACCCGCAACGTCGGCCTCCTGGCGGCCACCTTCGTCACCCTGGACGACCTCGCCCCGAACCGGATCCTGCTCGGCATCGGGGCGTGGTGGGATCCGCTGGCCGGCAAGGTCGGGATCACCCGGCGCAAACCGCTCCTGGCCATGCGAGAGACCGTGGAGGTCACCCGCCGGTTGCTGGCGATGGAGCGGGTCACCTTCCACGGCGAGTTCGTCCACCTCACCGACGTCGAGATCGACGTCGTGCACGGCCGGCGCGAGCCCCGGGATGTCCCCATCTACGTGGGCGCCACGGGGATGAAGATGATGGAGCTCGCCGGCGAGATCGGGGACGGGGTCCTCCTCAACTACCTGGTCTCCCCCGGCTACAACGCCAGGGCCCTGGAGGCCCTCATGGCCGGTGCCGAACGGGCGGGGCGGCCGGTCGAGTCCATCGACCGGCCGCAGCTCGTGGTGTGTTCCCTTGATCCTGATCGCCACGTGGCCCTGGATAGGGCCCGCGAGCTGGTGACGCAATACCTCGGGCAGCAGCCTCACATCATGAAGGCGAGCGGCGTGGATCAGTCGCTACTCGATGAGATCTCCGAGATCCTGACGTGGCCGGCGGGCCCCGAAGAGATCCGCCGGGCCATGAAGCTGGTGCCCGACGAGGTCGTCCAACTGATCACCGCCAGCGGGACCGCCGAGGAGTGCCGCCGCAAGGTCCGGGAGTACGTGGAGGCAGGCTGCACCTGTCCCGTCCTGTACCCACTGGGCGATGATGTGGCCGCGATGATCGACGCGTTCGCCCCTCTTTCTCCCCGCGAGAAGCCCTGATGGACGTGCTCCTCCCGCGTTCGCTGGAGGAGGCCTTGGAGATGAAGGCCGCCCGCCCCGAGGGCCTGCCCATCGCCGGGGGCACCGACGTCATGGTGGAGCTGAACTTCGACCGTCACCGTCCCGAGGCGATGATCGACGTCAGCCGGCTTCCGGAGCTCGGCCGCTGGCGCAGGGAGAACGGATCGTTCGTCCTCGGGTCCGGC
>Ga0066709_100005261_pt1 | contig 10599 bp, 11 predicted proteins | sample GraSoiAngelo_158_FD_79665 | JGI IMG/M metagenome (GOLD analysis project Ga0066709, IMG submission 79665) | Grasslands soil microbial communities from the Angelo Coastal Reserve, California, USA - 14_1009_16_30cm | ecosystem: Environmental > Terrestrial > Soil > Grasslands | place: USA... | reverse complement strand
GCCGCGCCAAAGCGCTGGGTCATCTCCGCGCTGGGAATATCGTCGATCTGATGCGTGCACGCCTGGAACAAGACGCTATTCATGATGCGTGGCATGTGGCAGGCAACGCAGCGGCTCGCCTCGGCGGAAGCGGGATGATGTGTGTGGGCGCTGATATTGTTTGCGAACTTGACGTGGCATTGGAGGCACATCCGGTCCGGATCATCGGGAATCAGCGATGTCGGATTGGTGGAAACATTCGGCGCGTGTTTGGTTGATGACAGTGTCCGCAATGCGCTTGCCCCTTGCGGAAGCACGCCGAGCGCCGGAATGCTTCCACGATGATTGTCGTTTCGCGAAACCGGCCGTCTTTGTAGAAGGCGCGCCTCGAGACATCGCCATAAGGCTGGCTCAATTGGGCTGGGAAAAACGAAGCTCCCTGGGCCGCATAATTCATCTCGCCTTGCGGTCCCGCTGGTGAAGCGCGGATTGTGCATGACATTGACCGCAAATCGCGACGTACTCGCGTGCACCGATCCGGCTGAAGTGAACCGGAAGGGCGCTCTTGTAAGAGGCAGCGCCCGATGTCATCGCTGCCAGGTGAGCCTGCGCGGGACCATGGCACATTTCGCAGTTGATTCCGTCCTCGCGAAACACGTAGTCCTGACTGGCGGATGAACCGGTCTTCGTGAGGTGCAACTGGCTGGTGTAGCACGGCGCGCAATTCACCTGATAACTCGTAAGGCTGTTGAAATTGGTCACCACGGACCGCGGCGAGCCCGGCGGATCGATCACTTTCCAATAATTGATCCACTGCCCTTTGATGGCGCTGTATTGAACCGGAAATACGTGGATGTCACCCGAGGCCAGGCGCGTGGCATAGGCCTGCTGCCATTTTGAGCCGATGGTGTAATCGACTGGATAAGTGCGCCAGTCACCGGCTGTGTTACGAACGGCGAGATAGTGCTTATCGCGCTTGATCCACATGCGCGCCACGACCGCGCCCGTCTCATCGCTGAATTGGTTGTTCGCGCGGAAATCACCTATCACGTTCTCCGGCACATGAATTCTCAGCATTCGGCCCATGCCGGTCTTTCGCCATGCGTCGTAAATCGCCGCATGGCAAAGCTGGCAGGCTTGGGATCCCGCGTAGTCCGCGGGACTCATTTTTGCTGTGATGGCGGTGGCGCCATGACTCGAACGTTCACCTCTTCCTGTTTTTCCACCGAGTTTAATACGCGTCGAAAGAGTCGCCCTTCTGATGAATCTGCGAGTCATACATGCGCCGCGGGCTTTCAAGCGCTCTGGCTTGCAGCGGGCCAGGCGTTCGCTGCGCGTGTGCCAGGTAAAGCGCGGCGCGCGTCGGTTTCCCTAACGACAGTTCTGTGAGGCCGAGCAGGTACGCGGCTTCCGCGTCATTTGCGTTCAAAGCCCTTGCCCGCATCAGAGAATTTTCCGCTTCAAGCAGCTTCGCGTGTTTTTCGGAGCTGCTTGCCTGCCGGGCTTGAGCGGCCGCCACCCGGCCCAGCACGAAATAACTGGAGGCCTTCAGTTCCGCCTGCAACGCCGGCCACTTTGCGGCTGTGATCGCCGCGGGCCGGTCAAACTGGTCCAGGTATTCGAGCGCCATGCGGGCGCTTTCCTCCGCGGCACGGGACTGCTTCACTTGCGCCCGTATGCTGGCCAGCGGCACCAGCAGCAAGGGATTTTCGGAAAATAAGCGCAGCGATTTTGCGCCCAATTCCAACCCTGCGGCGTAATCGTCCAAGTCGATGCATGCTTTCGCCCCGATCTCGTACGATTGCACCAGCAGCCAGGATTGCGGGTACTTCGAAACAAGCTCTTCGGCAAGCTTGCGTCGTTTCTGCGGCTCGCCGCCGCCGTACAGTCTCAGAAATGCGGCGCGCTCTTGCCGATCGGCCACCTGATCGATGATGGTGAAGCGCTTCGTGCCGGAGCTCTCGCTAACTTCGCAGCGGAATGAGTTCACGCAGCCGCTTGTCGCGCAAGAAAAGTCCTCCCCAGACCATCACGCCGACATAGACGGGAAAGAGGATGTGGGTGAAGAGTGGATTGCCGACGCGCACCTGCGTGGCGATAGCGCCGCCGAGATAGCCGGTCAGCAAGATCGCGCCAAGAATCGAGGTTCGCGGAATGATGCAGAGGAGTGTACAGACCAGCAGCACGACCCCGATCGCGAGGACGACCCTCTCGGGATATCCGAGCTGAATGCTTCCCTCCACGGCAACAGGCGCCTTCATGACTTTCATGGCGCCGTCGACGACGAGGAACACTACAGGTAGGGCGCTAATGATACGTCCTGCCCAGAGCGCTCTGTTGGAAACCGGAGCCACTTGAGTGACTGGTTGCATGAATTTTCCCTCCAAAATGTCATCTAGTGATGACGCGCTGCATACCCCCAGGTGATGGAAATTGCGCAGTCGCTGGATGCCTAACCGCCGGCGATGGCCCCCACGCCCAGACAAGGCTCTGTGCCATTCGCCACCGCGTCGGGCAGCAGGGCGTCCGGCGATTCGTGGGACAGATCTTCCTCGCAGGCGAAGAACCTCACGAACGGCCGGCGTTGTTTGGTGACGTGATCGCGAAGGGTTCCGCACAGCATCGGGTAACAGGCCTCGAGCGCGTCAAGGACTGAGCGCTGCGTAGGCAGACCCTGGACTTCGAGCTTCACTTCACCGTCGACCTTCGCCAGTGTCCGCAAATGCGCCGGGAGCACGACGCGGATCATGGCAGCGTCTGGACCTCGACAGAAAGCACGCCCGGAAGATCCCGGACGATAGGCGTCCAGTTGTCTCCGGCGTCAGCCGATGCGTACACCTGCCCGCCGGTGGTGCCGAAATAAACGCCGCACTTGTCGAGCGAGTCGACGGCCATCGCGTCGCGCAACACGTTCACGTAGCAGTCGCTTTGTGGCAGGCCCTTCGTGAGCGCCTCCCACTCGTTTCCGCCAGTCCGGCTGCGGTATACGCGCAGCTTTCCATCGAGCGGATAGTGGTGCTCGTCACTCTTTATCGGGACGACGTAGATAGTGTCCGGCTCGTGCGCGTGGACGTCGATCACAAATCCGAAGTCGGTCGGCAGGTTCCCGCTGACCTCCTGCCACAACTCGCCGGCATTGTCCGAGCGCATGACATCCCAATGCTTCTGCATGAACAGCACGTTCGGGCGCGACCGATGCATCGCGATGCGGTGAACGCAGTGGCCGACCTCGGCATTCGGGTCGGGTATGTATTGGGACTTCAGTCCCTGGTTGATCGGCCGCCACGTCTTGCCGTCGTCATCGGTACGGAAGGCGCCCGCAGCCGAGATGGCGATGTACATCCGCTGGGGGTTGCTCGGATCGAGAAGGATCGTGTGCAGGCACATTCCACCGGCGCCTGGCTGCCAACGGGGCCCCGAGCCGTGGCCCCGCAGTCCCGGGAGCTCTCCCCATGTCTGCCCGCCGTCAGTAGAGCGAAATATGGCAGCGTCTTCAATCCCGGCGTAGACCGTGTCCGGATCGGTGAGCGACGGTTCCAGATGCCAGACTCGCTTGAACTCCCATGGGTGCGGCGTTCCGTCGTACCACTGGTGCGTGCCGGGGACGCCGTCATAGACGAATTTGTTACCCACCGGCTCCCACGTCTCGCCTCCGTCGTTGGAGCGCTGGATCAACTGCCCGAACCAACCACTGCACTGCGACGCATACAGCCGATTCGGGTCAGCTGGTGACCCCTTAACGTGGTAAAGTTCAAAACCCGAGAAGTGAGGCCCGCTAATGTCCCACCTTTCGCGCTTTCCATCCGATGTCAGGACGAACGCGCCCTTGCGCGTTCCAACCAGTACCCGTACTTTGCTCATCCTTCACTCCTCCTTGAGCCTGGCGCCGGTTCTCGCCGGCAGTTTGTTCATGACCAGCACGATCGGCTCGCCCGTCTAACTCGTTCCAGTCAGGCGGTCCCATTGTATTAACGATCGGGCAGGCTCGAGATCGACATGCCTGCCGAAAAAAATATGCCGCAGCGTTCGTTGTCGACTATCAGTGGCCTCGAACCGAGCGACACGGTCGCCAAAGAAGCGGCGTTCCAAGCTCGACGTCCTAGCCATTTTGAACAACTCCATGAGCATAACGCGTGCGAATACGGACGGTTCAGGACTCCCGCCGGTTTCGTACCAAATGCGACCAACGGCACCGCCCACCGAGGGTGACGATCATGTCGAAGTAGTCTCTACGTAGGCGCGAGCGCGATAGCCACTGCCTCAGATCATGCGATTCTGGTGTTCACTGAGAGGGCTATTTGGCACTCATTTTCGACCTCTTCGCCCGTCGAGGCTTTTTCGGAAGGGCTGCAAAGCCGTTAGAGTCTTCTCGATCTGAGCGCGAAGCCCTTCGAAAACGGGATGTGGCGGGTCCAGGGCCGCGAGCGCGCGCCGATACAGTGCCATCGCTTCGTCTTTCTTGTCTTCGCCTAGCCGCTCGGTGGCTTCCTGTGCCAGCCCAGATGCTAGAAAGTGAGCGCGAATCGCGTTGGCACTGTCGGCGGCCTCCTGGCCCTGGGCCCATTTTTTTTGTTCGCGGTAGAAGACGGCCACCTTGGCGAGCGTGAGCGCAACCATGGGATGTTCCTTGCCTGCGGAGAGCTGCCAAAGTCCCAGCAGCCGCTGGTAAACCGGCTCGGCTTCCTGGTATTTCTTTTGGCCGAAGTACGCGTACGCCAGCCCATCGACACTGGTCAGCAGATTCGCGTGGTCCTTCCCGTACAGTCTCTCCCGGATCACCAGAGCGTGACGAAACGCTTCTTCCGCCTTGTCGTATTGTCGGAGCGTGATCCGCACTTCGCCGAGTCGATCCAGATCAGGCAGCAACGACGGATGGTCCTCCGCGTTCAACTTCGTGAGAATATTGAGTGCTGCGGTGAGAGCCTCGGCGGCATCTTCGGGTTTCTTCTGCTCGAGGTAGACTTGAGCGATCCGGCTGAAGTCGGCGGCGACGACAGCGTTCTCCAGTTCTCCCGCACGGATGTGCGCGTTTCGTACGCCCTCGAGGATCCCAAGCGCTCTTTCGTAGTCGTGCATGGTGCGGCAGAGCGCTGCGTCCTCGATCATGTCGGTAAGTATTGCGGGATCGGCCTCACCGGCTACATTCTGGCGCCAGGTGATGGCTTGCTGCAGGTAATTGTCCGCCTCTGCAGGCTGACCGGCCGCGGTTTGCACGGCGACCAGCCGTTTCAAGACGTCGTAACGAACTGGATTTTCGGGCGCCGTCTCCTGGACCAGTTTCCATGCCTGCTCAAGTGCTTGCCGTGCGGTTTCGTATTCGCCTCGCATGTAGCTGGCGTTGCCGGACTGTACGAGGCGCTCCAACTCCGTCTGCGCCTGGGCGGTTAGGATCAGACTCAATGCAAGAAGCGCGCAAAACCGCTGGGATCCCACGAAGCCTTAGACACCGGCTTTGGTGACCAAGTTTCGAGCGGCAGAGCAGTGAAATGATTCACTGCTCGTGGGACTAAAAACTCGAGAAAGTCAGAAAGTGTCGGCGTCCGGCGAAAGCAATGCGGGTTCCAGGGTGCTGCGCAAGCGGCTCTTGCTTACGCCAGTGGCTTCTTACCGGCCTTCTTGGCGGCGGCCCATCTCTTCTTCATCGCTAAGGCCAGCCGCTTTCACCCTTCAGGGCTCATCGCCCCGCGGCGCGGCGCGGCAGCACGCTTCGATGCAGTACCGGCTCCATCAGCCCGTTTTGCTGCCCAGCGTTTTTTGGCGGCGGCGATGATTCTTCTGCGGCCCTCCGGGCTCAGGTGTCTCTTGCGAGGCTGGCCATTACTGCTGGGCGATATTACCTTTGCCAAGGGACTCTTCCCTGCTACCTCTCGAAGAGCCGAAATGGCACGATCTATGGCAGATCGCCCTGCGTCTCAAGTTGAGAAATGACATTCTCGACGTTATTCACTCAAATTCCTTTCTCTGGCAACTGAAGTGGGTTTCGGCAGTCCGGCGACCTTAATCGCCAATGACCTGTTGCAATCTTACGCCTAAGTGCACGCTCCCGCCAACCACTCTCGAGAGAAATTACTGGAACTGATTTTTGCTGACGGAAAGACAGTCCGCAAGGAACATCAGTTTGGCGTAGAAGACAAGTAACAACTTAAGGCTCGTATAAGTCCTTCTGTCTCCCCCACATAGGCCCGAGAGAATTCTATCAGGAATTTGGCATAACTTCCGAAGGACTTCTGAACCCCACTCCGAGTACTGTCGCGTTGGAGGTGGTTGAAATGTTGAAGCATCCAAACGGCCCATTCACAATGGCTGTTGTCCTCTACAGCTCCCTGGGAATGATGGCAGCCGCTACGCTCTCTCCCGCGAGATTTCCGCTCAGCCCAGACGCCGTGGTTGAGCGTTATTCTGCGGCCTGCCACGAGCAGGGCACCCGCCTCTACGGCTCTTCGATGGAAGTGTATATTACGGCTAAGCTGCCAAAGCTCGACAAGCAAGGCCGTCTGCACGCTCTACGTCACATTTCCAAGGTTGGCTTCGTTACTTACGAAGCCCTGGAATTTGAAGGGGATACCACTATTAGGAACAGCGTGATCGCGCGCTACCTAGCCGCTGAGACACAGACAGGGGCCGGCGGTGTAGTTTCGCTCGATATGACTCCCGCGAATTACACCTTCAAGTACAAAGGCTTGTCGGGAGAGTATGGCCGGCAGGTCTATGTCTTCGGATTGACGCCGCGCAAAAAAAGAATAGGCTTGTTCAAGGGCGAACTGTCTGTGGATTCCAGGACCTATTTGCCCCTGCGGGCATCCGGCCGGTTTGCAAAAAATCCTTCAATCTTGGTGCGACGAATCGAATTCGTTCGCGAGTATGAAATCCACGACGGCATTGCCATCACGCGCCGGATTCAAAGCACAGTCCAAACCCGGTTGTTTGGAAAGGCTGAACTGACGGTTGAGTTCAGTCACTTGTCGCCGCCCGAGAACTTCGCTAGCCCTGCAACCTGTTCCAGGCTGCGTGGCGTCAGCAGCAGCCGAGCTGAAATGCTCTAGAACTCTTAGCGCCAGATGAGGAGAGAACAACCTGCTAACTTCAGCGCGTTGCGATGAACCTGGTGGCCGCCTTCTTTGGCGAACACATCATTTCGTTACATCGAGATGGGCTGCCGCAATGGAGTTATAAGAGATGTATGGAGAACCTACCGAGCCGAAGACCGTTGGGCAATGGATCAGGTACGTTGTGGTGGCAGTAATATAATAGCCATTTGGCTAGTCATCTGGATGTTGAGATTATCCGGTATCAATGTCTTATAAATTTAGCGCGAAAGAGATTTGTGCTGCTTGAGCAATCAATCCAACGCGCCATTATGGACTATCCAAGGTGCGCCGGATCCAGCGTCCGCCCAATGCTCACTTGGAAATTTGGGAGCGGATGAATTTGCTGCGAGCCTCCAGATCTTTCGCGATCTGTTGATACGAAATGCCCTGGTAAAATTGGATCCGGGCCTGCTCGATGCCTTCCAGACACGCTTCCAGTAGAGCATCAGCGATTTGGTCGGCGCCGGCATTCAGGAGGGTCTGGGCGGCGTTCAACGCATCGTGCCGATTGTCCATTTTCATGGGGCAATAATACGCCAGTCTGACGGCCTCCGCACAAAATCCAAAATGGCCGTTGCTTCTTTGAGTTCGAGGGCTCGACGACTGAGTGCACTGTGGTGGCGCCCAGGCCGTGCCGGTGCGTCCTAATGCTATTTTTCGAATTTCTCGAGCGTCAGCAACACGCCGGACAGCTTGTGTCCCTGCACGCTCGTTTCGGTCTCCTGCTTGGCGATTCCTACTCCGGACACGAACCACGTCTCCTGGCGAATGTCTACTTTGCCGAATGGCGCTTGGACGCTCCCGGTTGCGGTCAGGTGAACGCCCTGGTAGTGACCCACTGGAACGTCCACCGCACCCGGGCCTACGACAGTGTAGCGGAACTTTATTGGGGCGTCCTTGGCCTGCCACTCCCAGAAAGCTCCCGGTCGCAGCGTCGCGCTTATCCGTTTCTGTTCGGGCTCCATTGTGACTTCTGGCCCTTCCTGCTCTCTGGTTTTTCCCACCAGCAGTCCCTCCGGCGAGACGCGTTCCCACTCGAAGAGCCAGGGCTTTCCGTTTATGCGGCTTTCGACGCGCGTGTAGGAATGCCCCCCGATCGTCTCCACACCGGCGACCTCCGAAATAACGCTCGTATCGACAACGTTGTCCTTTGCCAGAGCCGCAAGATCCTCACCGAAATGCACGCCCGGACCATTCTCCTGGTGCAGATGATACGTCCAGCGCGTATTCAGCGCGAGTGGGTAATCGAGCGAGTTGCGTTGCGGCTGCGCCCAAATCCACCCGCTGCACAACAACATGATCCCCGCAGTCACAAATTTCATCGGCGTAGTATATCATTCGGGGCGCGCGCCTGCCGTGATGTTCTTCAAGTGACGCGTTGCGTTAGAGCGCTTGTGCGCAACGACGATTCCTGGGCACGAAGGGCAACGCCCCATATCACTCAGATTGGCGCTCATTTCCTTTCATTCGAAACCCGTGATCGAGCTGGAAAGAACAAAGGCATGGGGGGCAGGCTTGCAGTTCGCGAGCTCTAGTGACGGCACCTTTAAGTCCGCCTCAGAGCGCAAGGACACGGAATTTAGGAATACAATTTGGTAAACTTCCGCTCATGGTAACGCTCTTGTCGTTCGCGGCCGTGATTCTCGCGTTCCTCATCTGGGGATTCGCCCGGTGCGGGGCGTGCGTGGGGAATGCCACGGGTGAAGCGCTCGATGGGACGGGACTGTGGACCGGGGGGACCTACGCGCTGATCGGAGTAACCGACTTCGCCATCAAACACAATCTCGACCGATTGATCGCGTCCGCGGTTTCTCATCGGAAGTGGGGACTGTTCAACTACTGGATTCCGCCGACCAGGGCGATTCGGATTACGGAGCTTGCGCCGGAGGACCGGGCATTTTCTCGAGACGATGTTGGTAGTGGCCATTCCCTTCATCTGGGTGGGCGTGGTCCTGACGTTGCGGCGATTGCGCTCAGCGGGGTTGCCGCTCGGATGGGTCATCCTGTTCTTCGCGCCGGTATTGAACCTGTTGTTCTTCGCAGTGCTGAGCGTAATGCCGGCGGCAACCAACGCCGCGTTATCGCACCGACGCCAGACGGGCGCCGTCGATCCTTGCTCGACCGGATAATTCCCGACGACGCTTTCGGCAGCGCTGCGATAGCCCTCTTGATCACTGTCCCGGTGGCGGGCGGGCCACCTGGCTGGCGGTTACTGGCTTCGGGGGTTATGGTTGGGGGCTGTTCGTTGGGTTGCCTTTTGTAGTCGCCCTGGCGTCGTAGCCTGCCGAGCTGTCTAATGGTCTCGCGCTGTCGATCCTGTTGCTGGGCATGGCACTGGTATTCATCGCATTCGAACGTCTACTGTGTATTGCGATGGCCGCGCCCAAGGCGCTTGTGCTGGCGTTGCTCGGTGGATGGGTCGGATACGTGATCCAACGGCGGCCTCTCGCGCCCGGGCAGGCGCCGGCCGTGCTTGGAGCTTTGATACTGGCGCTTCCTATGGCGATGGGCTCTGAGTATTTGAGTCCGGCTGAGCCACCGCTGAACGTCGTGCGCACGGCAATCGAAAATTGATGCTCCCCCGGAGCGCGTTTGGAGCAACCTCATCGCCTTTCCCGCGATATCGAAACCCGAGGAATGGCCGTTTCGTTTGGGAGTGGCGTATCCCATTCTCGCGACCATCGACGGGCGTGGTGTGGGTGCGGTCCGCCGCTGCCAGTTTTCGACCGGCACATTCGTGGAGGCAGTCGATACATGGGAGGAAGCAAGGCGGCTGAGTTTTTCAGTAGCCGTGCAACCGCCGCCGCTGAAGGAACTGAGCCCGTGTAGTGACGTCCACCCGCGGCACTTGGACGGTTATCTGGAGCCGCGACAAGCCGAGTTCCGGCTCATGCCCGTCGGAATGGAAGAACGCGTCTGGAAGGAAGGAGCACCTATCGTAGCGCTATTTGGCCGGCGGAATTCTGGCAACTGTGGTCGGATGCGATCATCCACCGCATTCATGTTATGTTCGGGCCTTCCAGCAGATCAAACGGCTGTCGGAGGACGCTCGGTAAGGTCAAGCAACTGTCGTTACTAAGTCACACCATGCCTGTCAGGGCAACGTGGACGGCACAGCGACGTGATTCTCTTTGGCGTACAGCTTAATGGCTGCGGCTAGTTCGTTCAGCCAGCCGTTCAGCCCGAGACTGTCCTCCGGCGCCCGCATATAACTGAGATCGGCACGGCGATCCGCGAAGTGATCTTTGACATCATCGAAGATGTGGACGAATTCGCGGACCCCCACCCGGCGTCCTTTGGGATACCGGCTCTTTTCAAACACCGTCCGTAGATCGTCGTAAGTCTTCAGGCCGTCCTTGCGCAGCTGGTCGACAGTGTCGTAAGCGCCGGCGAGAACGCTGATCGCCTGATCGGCGTGGCTCTCGAGTGCCAGACCTTGCCCCTGCTTGATCTGCTCTTCCGCGCGATCCAGATCGAGAAACAGACGCCAATGATGACCTATAAACCGGGCCAGCGACAGAAACACCTCCAG
>Ga0066709_100005260_pt1 | contig 10599 bp, 8 predicted proteins | sample GraSoiAngelo_158_FD_79665 | JGI IMG/M metagenome (GOLD analysis project Ga0066709, IMG submission 79665) | Grasslands soil microbial communities from the Angelo Coastal Reserve, California, USA - 14_1009_16_30cm | ecosystem: Environmental > Terrestrial > Soil > Grasslands | place: USA... | reverse complement strand
GAAGGAGGACCTACGCCGTGAGACGCACCGTACCGCCGTCGGCGGAGATCGAGGAGCAAATCGACCGGTTGCTCGCGGTCGGAGTCGGCGACAATCCGCGCGAGTCGTTGTCGGAGCTCGCGCGGCTCGGAGCGCGATTGATCATCCAGCGCGCGGTCGAGGACGAGTTCGACGCGTGGCTCGGGCGGGCGCGCTATGAGCGCCGGCCGGACTATCAGCGAGGGCTGCGCAACGGGTTTCGCCCGCGCCGGGTGCAGACCGCCGAGGGCGAGCTTTCGGTCGAGATTCCCCAGGTCCGTGAGGCGGCCGAGCCGTTCGTCTCCAAGCTGTTTCCGCGCGGGACGAAGGTGTTGCGCACCGAGCCGCTCAAGGCGATGGTCATCGGCGCGTTCGTCAGAGGCCTGTCGATGCGCGACGTCGAGTCGCTCTGCGAGCAGGCCGGGCTCGGCAAGCTGTCGAAGTCGACGGCCTCACGCATCTGCCAGGAGCTCAGGGACCGCTTCGAGCAGTTCACGCGCCGCGACCTCTACGACATCCACCTCGCCGCGCTGTTCCTCGACGCGGTGTTTCTCTCGGTCCGCCCGGACGGGCCCAAGGAGGGCGTGCTCGTCGCCTGGGGGTTCACCGAAGACGGCGAGCGCGTCCTGCTGGCGGTGATGCTGGGGATGCGCGAATCCCACGAGGACTGGCTGGCGCTCGGGCGCGACCTGATCGCCCGCGGGCTCGGCGCGCCGATGCTCATCGTCGCCGACGGCGCCCCCGGGCTCATCAAGGCCATCGAGCAATGCTGGCCCGCCTCGGATCGCCAGCACTGCGCCGTTCACCGCGTTCGCAACCTGCTGGCCAAGCTGCCCGAACGTGAGCGCGAACGCGTCCGCCAGACCTACTGGCAAGCCCTCGATGACGCCACCGGCGAGCGCGACGCCAAGCAGCGACTCCAGGCGCTCGCCGACGAGCTCGACAGGGCGGGCTACACCGCCGCCGCCAAGTGCCTCGCCGACGACCTCGACGCGCTCGTCGTCCACCTGCGCTACCCGACCAGGCACCGCCGGCGCTGGCGATCGACCAACCTCCTCGAACGGTCACTCGGCGAGGTCAAACGCCGCACCAAGGTGATCGGCCGCTTCCCCGGCGAGACCAGCTGCCTCACCCTCGTCTGGGCCGTGCTCGACCTCTACATCACCCACGCCACCAACGGCATCAAGTTCACCCAGCTCGAGCGCCAGCACCTCAAGCGGATGAGATACGAGGGGCACACCGAGACGATCCCCGAGGAGGTGACCGCCGCCTAGACTGACCACCATCGGGAACCGGAGCCCGCGGCGAAGTTACAGCAGCTCAGGGACGCGACCCGTTATTGCGTTCGCGGACGCGGTTTGGTGCTCGTGCTCGGTGCGAGTAGCGCGTCGAGCATCAGGGTGAATGCCTCGTTGACGCGGTCGCGGTCGCCGGTGGCGGCGAAGTCGAGCTGGAGGCCTCGGATCTGCGCGAGCAGGGTGGTGGCCATTGCGCGCGCCCGGGCCGGGCGCCAGCCATCCTGGATGAGCCTCTGCTCGATGGGCGCAATGAAGTCGTGGACGATCGAGCCCAGAAGGTCGCCGTAGCGGCCGCGGTCACGGACGCCGTGCCCGTATATCTCGGCCAGCAGGAGGAACTGGCGTTGCTCTATGGGGTCGGAGAACCGGCGCCAGAGGACTCGCAGAAGCTCGTCGGCGGACCCTGCCGCACGGAGGTCCTCGTCGGTCTCGAGCTGGAGCAGCAGTTGGGCGCGCAGGTGCTCGACGACCCCGGTGAGCAGCTCCGGTTTGGAGTTGAAGTGGCGGATCAGCGTGGCGTGGGTGACGCCGAGCGCCTGTGCCATGGGACGCAGCGAGATGTCGCTGATCCCGTGTTCGAGCACATATTCGGCGGCTGCGGCGAGCAGCTGCGGGCGGCGGTGCTGGTAGCGCAGCGCGCGACCGTCGATGCGGGGCCTGGACTCCGTGATCGCGCGACCTTAGCACTTGCCGTACCGGTCGGTTTGACAAACCGTTCGGTACGGCTATCTTGTGGGGCCGCCGCCCCAACCTCGAGGAGAGTGCAATGAGCGCCCAGACCAGCGGGTCGATCGTCGACCTCGGCCTGTTCACCGGAGCACCGCAGCACGAGACGTTCCCGGGCCTGAAGGATCTGCTGCCGACGCGCGCGATGACGCCCTCGACACGCCCATTCGCCTTTCCACGCGGCGAATCAGTGTCGCTTCCGGCCAGCTACGACCACGAGGGGGAGGCGAAGTCGACCGAGCAGTTCTTCGCCGAGACCGACACGGCGGCGCTGCTCGTGCTCAAGGACGGTGTCGTGCGCCATGAGCGCTACGCGCTGACAGGCGGGCCCGACGTGCACTGGATCTCGTGGTCGGTCGCCAAGAGCTTCGTCTCCGCGCTCGTCGGGATCGCGATCTCCGAAGGCCACATCGGCGGCGTCGAGCAGCCGATCAGCGACTACGTGCCCGTCGAGCCGGGATCGGCCTACGACGGCACCTCAATCCGAGACGTGCTGCAGATGTCCTCGGGCGCGCGCTGGAACGAGGACTACGCCGACCCCGACTCCGACGTGCACCGCCTCGGAGCCGCGATGACCGGCGCCAGCACGCTTGACAAGTTCATCGCGAACACGGTGCGCGAGACCGAGCCGGGAACCGTGTGCCGCTACAACTCCGCCGACACCCAGGCGCTCGGAGCGCTGCTCGTGCGGGCAACCGGGCGCCCGCTCGCCGACTACATGCACGAGAAACTCGTCGAACCGCTCGGCATGGTCGCGCCCGGCTACTGGCTGCTCGACAGCGCCGGCATGGAGATGGCGTTCGCTGGCCTGAACCTCACCGCGAGCGACTTCGCCAAGCTCGGCGAGCTCTACCGCAACCACGGCCTCTGGGAAGGCGCGCAGATCGTGACCTCGGACTGGGTCCGCGCGTCAGTCACGCCCGACGCGCCGCACTTGCGGCCCGGCAAGACGATCCTCGCCGATCACACCCTGCCACTGGGCTATGGATACCAGTGGTGGCTGCCCGACGGCGACCGCGGCGAGTTCAGTGCGATCGGGATCTACAACCAGTTCGTCTACATCGACCCCTCCGTAGGCGTCGTCGTCGTCAAGCTCTCCTCCAACCGCGCCTACGGCACCACGCCCCACGAGGCGACCAACCGCGAGATCGAGACCATCGCCTTCCTCCGCGCCGTCGCCCAGCGGTGCAACTGACCGCGACAGTCCCGATACGAGATCGGCGGTTGTGATGTGGCGAGGGGGTCACAGTGCCGGCCGAGGACAGCTGGGTCACCCTCCACGCGGCGCGTCCGGGTTCGGCTTCCGACGGCCGCGTGGCGATCGTGATCGAGCGCGCCAGCGCGGCCCGCTCAGCGACCGTTCGTCTGAAGGCGTTCGGCGCCACCGCCCGCGAGGCGTGAGGTCGCCACCGCTCCTCGCACGCGGACTGTCGCGCGACCAAATCGCCGAGTCGCTGGTCCTCTCTCCGCAGACGGTCGAGGACCAGACCAAGAGCCTCTACAACAAAGTCGGCGTCGCTTCACGCCAAGCGCCGTCGCTCGGGTGTTCCTCGACGAGTACCTCCCCGAGTTAGCCCAAAGCACGCCGCTCACCTCCCGAGGACGCTTCGACCGCGTCTAGCGTCCGAGTCCACATACAGCGGACGCGCCGGAACGACTGATTTCGCAACGTCCGTTCCGCATCGCGGCACAGCCCTGCTCTTGCGATACGGCGGGTACGCGCAAACCTCCGTTGTAGAGCCGCACGACGGCCCCGCATTCGTGTCCCAAGAGGTCCCTCCGCCAAATCCGGCCGGTCCCTGCTCGTCGCCACCTTCGGTGCGGAGCACATGGACCGCGCCAGACGGGCCGCCGCCCGTGGCCAAGCGTTGCGCATCCCGCGCTAAGCGGGAGGCTGGCTCGGGATGGCGCCGGTCCTCCCTTGCATGGAAAGCCGAAGCTTGGCGCGGCCAGCACGCGTTCCTCATTCCGCGGGAATCGGCGGGCCGTGCACGGTGCCGCTTACCTGGTGAGCCACTCGGTGAGCACAAGCGCCACGTGGCGCTCCAGCGTGTGCTCGCTGATTGGTGTGCCGAGCAGCTCCTCGCAGCGCTGCAGCCGGTAGAGCACGGAGTTGCGATGCATGCCCAGGGCGCGTGCGGTCTGGGCTGGACTGGCGTTGTTGTCGAAGAAGACGCGCAGGGTGTGGCGAAGGCGGCGATTCGATCGGGCTTCGTCGGTGAGCGGGCCGAGCTCCTGCTGGACGAACTCGCGCGCGGCGTCCGGGTTCTCGAGCAGCAGGGAGATCAGGGCGACGTCGGCGAAGCGCGTTGCCGATGGAGCGGGTGTTCCGCTCGCGACCACCGCCGAGTGGGCGCGGAGCGCCTGCGCGTGGCTGGCGCGGAAGCCCGCAACGCCGGGCGTTGCCTCGCCCAGCGCCAAGTGCGCTGGCGGCCTGCTCGAAGAGAGCGACGCCAAGAGCGTTCGCTGGTCGAGCATGGGCTGCTTGAGGTCGACCTTTGACCAGCCCCAGGCTGAGGCCTCTCCCCGTGGAAGCACCAAGGTCGAGCTGCTGCCCATCACGCGTCCAAGCTCGGCTGCCAAGGACTCGAGTTGGGCATGGTCGCTCTGGCGATCCATATCCATTCCCGGTGATATCCACAGCACCCAGCCGAGGTGGGTCCCGCTGAGGTCGTAACGCAAGCGGCGCGATGCGCGTTCGTTGTCGATCGCGTCGCTGGAGAGCACCTCTTCGACGAGTTCAGCGCGGCGGGCGTGGTCGCCTCGCACGAGGCGTTCGCGCGCGGCCACGTATTCCGATGTCACGCGCGACAGCACGCGATCGAGCTGGGAGTGGCTGATGTCCAGCGCTGCGGTGATGACCTCGACCTGGCGCTCGGGACGCTCGACGTGACGGACCACCGCCGGTATCAGCCATCCCGAGACGAAGTGCTGTTGGGCGACCAGGTAGCTCCGTGTGATCGCCTCCGGATCGACGCGCCGGCTTGCCATGAGGCGGGCGAATGCCAGCGCCGCCGGCGGTGGTTCCAGCTCGGAGGGCGCCACTCCATGGCGGATGGCGGCGAGGGCCATGGACACGTTGGCGATGCAGCTGTCGCGCGCGAGCGCGACGAGCTCGCTGTCGGTGGCGTCGAATTCCGGGGTCTGTTCGAGCGAGCGCTGCGCCATCGCGGTACCGATCCGCTCGGTTTGTGCGAGGAGCGCCGCGGCGGCCCCTTGCAACTCGTCGCTGTCTTGCGAGGGGGACTCCGGCTGTCGGCGGCCAGGCGCTTGCACGCCTCGATGCTTGCACAAGTCGCCTCGGTTTTGGGCGCATTGCCCAAGCATTCGCGTTGCATTTCGACTTTACGACCGGTGACAAGCGTCAGCGCCCGGCGAATCCTGTGCGGAACACCCAAGCAGGAGGATCCGGCATGACCACCGCAACTGACGTCGCCTGGCTTGACGCCACGGCCCAAGCCGCGCTCGTTCGTGATGGCGAGGTGTCCCCGCTCGAACTGGTCGAGGGGGCGATCTCGAGGATTGAGCGACTCAATCCGACGCTCAACGCCGTGATCTTCGAGCGCTTCGAGCAGGCGCGCCGCGAGGCCGCGGACGGGACGCTTCCCGACGGCCCGTTCCGCGGCGTCCCGTTCCTGATGAAGGACATCATCCAGACGGTCGAGGGCGAGCCGCACAGCATGGGGTGGAAGACACTCAAGGAGCTCGGATTCCGCGCTCCGCTGACCAGCTACGTCGCCCAGAAGTTCATCGACGCGGGGCTGGTCAGGCTCGGCCAGACGACCGTCCCGGAATGGGGTCCCAACATCTCGGCCGAGACGGCCGCGTGGGGCGCCACGCGCAACCCTTGGAACCCCGAGCGGGCGGCCGGCGGCTCGAGCACGGGCGCCGCGGTCGCGGTCGCGTCGGGCATGGTCCCGATCGCCCACGCCAACGACGCCGGAGGCTCGATCCGCATCCCCGCCGCATTCTGCGGGCTCGTCGGGCTCAAGGCGTCCCGGGGCCGCACGAGCGTCGGCCCCGTCTACGGCGACTTCTGGAACGCCTCGATCGAGGAGGGTGTGGTCGCGCGCTCGGTGCGCGACGTGGCCCTCGCGATGGACGCGATCGCGGGCAACATGCCGGGCGACCCGTTCAGCGCTCCCCCGCCGGCCGGCCCCTATCGCGACGAGACGGGAAGCGATCCCGGCCGACTGCGGATCGGCTTCGTGCGGACCCCGCCGCCCGACGTTCCGCCGTTCAGCCCCGACGCCCGCGAGGCCCTGGACGCCACCCTCGCGCTGCTCAGCTCCCTCGGGCACGAGGTCGAGGACTCCCACCCGGATGTCCTCGACACCGACGGCATCGCGGCGCAGTTCCTGAAGCTCATCGCCTGCCATGAGGCCGCCGGGGTGAAGACGATGGAGCAACTCCTCGGGCGACCGCTCAGCGCCGAGGACTTCGATCCCTGGACGTGGGCGCTGATCGAACGCGGGTTCGCCACGACGGCCGCCGACTACATCGAGCACACCGACTGGCGCAACGTCCTCACCAGAGGGACCGCCGGCTGGTGGGCCCAAGGCTTCGACATTCTCGTCATGCCGACGGTGTCGGCCGCCGCGCCGGCCATCGGCGAGATGCGCCTGCGCACCGACGAGACGGTCGAGGAGTTCACGCTGCGAATGAGCAGCTACATCCCGCTCACCCAAGTGTGGAACGCCACGGGACAGCCCGCGATCTCGCTGCCGCTGCACGTCACGGCCGACGGGCTCCCACTCGGCGTCTCGTTCGTCGCCGCCTACGGCCGCGAGGACCTACTCGTGCGCCTGGCCTCCCAGCTCGAACAGGCCGCCCCCTGGGACGCGCAGCGCCCGCCGATCAGTGCCGGCGCCGATCGGACGGCCGCTTGAGCGGCGACGCGCGCAGAGGCGACGCCGGGAGAGAACGACACGACTGCTGAACGAAATGCAGGAGTAAAGCCGGGTCCGAGAGTGTCCCCGCTCCTCGCCAGCTCCGGGTCTCGCCGGGCCCGTCGGCCGACCGGCGGCGCGGTGGGGCAGCCGGAGTCCCGCTATCCCGAAACAGCAGGGCGCACGCGCCTGTTCCCTGCTTGGGTGCGAACCGGGGAAGATGGTCCCGCGCCCTCCTTCGCGCGGAACGCAGGGACGAGGGTCGCGGCGGCCCCGTCCCATCGGCGGATCAACTCGCTCTTGCGATGATGGAGTCGAGACGGTCGACGAGCGCGGCGTGGCGTTTGGCTTCGTCGTTCCAGCCGCGCCGCTGGGCGTCGGCGGCGAGTGCTTGCGCGTCGATGCGCTGGGCGGAGAGGACGGCGAGCATCGCGGGCTCGGAACGGAAGTTGGGGCAGTGCTCGCAGATGTTGGTGTAGGCGCAGACGCCTTGGGCGGCCGTGCGCAGGCAGTAGCCGCCGGCCAGCCGTGACTTGATGAGCGGCAGTTCGCGCCAGTCGCCGTCGGGCTGGGTGGCGGGCGCGTCTGGGATGACCGGGCCGAGGCGCTCTTTGGCGAGCGCCAGGGCGCGTTCGTAGTCGGCGCGGACGGTCGCGTCGAAGAGGCGGCCGTAGCGCAGGCTCATCGCCGCGCTTGAGTGGCCGAGCAACGCCATCAGCGCCTGCAGCGAGATGCCGGCGTTGATCAGCGCGGTCGCGTAGGTGTGCCGCAGCTGGTGGGGCGTGACGGGGTCGATCCCGGCGGCCTCGGCGGCGCGGGCCAGCGTGCCGCGCAGCGCGTAGGCGGTGAGGCGGCGGCCGTGGTGCGTCAGCAGGAACTCCACCAGGCGGCCGTCGCGCGGGTGCGGCAGCGGCAGGCCGGGCGAGCGCGCGGCGGCGATCCTGTCGACGATCGCCAACACGTCGTCGTCGAGGGGGACCATCCGCTCGGTCTTGAGCTTGCCGAGCGGGACCTTCAGCCAGGTGCCCTGCCCGGGCACCTCGTGGACGCAGTCAAGCTCGAGGTCGACGAGCTCGCCGATCCGCAGGCCTGTCTGGCGGGCGAGCAGCAGCGCGTTGGCGGCCAGCGTCTCGCCGGAGGCCTCCAACGCCGCGGCGAGCCGGCGGTCGGTCTCGGCCGGCAGGTAGCGCGGCAGCGCGCGTGGCCGTCGCGGGCCTTCACGCGCGAAGATCAAGCGGCGCGCTGGCGCCTCGGGCCAGCCCCATTGGCCGATGTCGTTCAGAAAGCAACTGACCGCGATGATGCGGTCGCGTTGCTCTTCGATGCTGATCGGCAGGCCGTCACGTGGGCGGGTCGCGTTGGCGACCGCCCTTAGATAGCTCTCGATGTGGCGGCGGCGGTCAAGCTGGGCGATGCTGGCCAGGTCAGGGTCGACGTGAGCAAGGTGCGCACCGAAGTGCCCCAACTTCGTCGCGCGGCCTTTGACCGTCGAGGCCTCCAGTCGCGCGCCGAGCTGCTGCAGGTAGGCGACCATCGTCGGGCGCAGCTGGTCGGTGACGCCGCGGCGCGCCAGAAGCTGATCAAAGCTTTGCGCCTCGGTGCGCGCGCGATGCGACGGCGGCCGCGACAAGATGCCGAGGTGGTAGAGCACCGAGCGCGCCGAGAACAGCGCGCGCCCGTAGTGGCCGATCCCGCGGCCCGTTCGCTGCTGGCGCTCGCGCAAGGCCTGATCGAAGTCGGCGATGTCCTGGTCGGTCAGGCCAGCCAACGGCCGGCCGGTCTGGATCAGCAGCCGTGCGCAGACCAGCCCGGCGGCGCCCTTGGACACCGCGGCGGTGAATCCGAGCTCCTGCGAGGCGGCGCGGAAGCGCTCGAGGTCCTCGTGCAACGGACTGGCCGGCAGCTCGCGCCACAACGCCAGCAGCGTGACGTCCAGCAGGTAGTCATGCCCCGGCTGCAGGTGGCGGTGGAGCATCAAGAACGTCAGCAGCGTGCGCGTGCGTCCGCGCGCGCGACGGCGCACCGCCAGCGGCTCGGCGGCCCACATCATCGGGTCTGGCCAGCGGTCAAAGAACCGCTCGGCCGCGCGCCGGTAGCGGGCGTCAACCTGCCGGCTCGTCGCCGCCAGATAGGCGACGTAGGCGTCGATCAGCGCCTGCGCGTCGGGCGCCGCCGCCAGCCGGGGGTCACTGCTGGCGGGCGCGGGCGGCATCGTAGGCGGCGCGAACGTGCGCCGGGGCGAGATGGACATAGGCCATGGTCGAGTCGACGTGGTCGTGGCCGAGCAGCGCCTGCATCGCCGGCAAGTCGACGCCGGCCTCGGCCAGCGCGGTGCCGAACGTGTGGCGCAGCGCGTGTGGGTTGCCGGCCGGCACGCCGGCGCGCTGGCGGTGGTAGCGAAAGATCGTCCGCAGCCCCGCGGGGGTCAGTGGCTGCCCACGCGTCGGGCCCTTGGCGACGAGGAACAACGCGCGCTGGTCGCTGTCGGGCCGCTCGCTCAGCACGTAGCTCTGCACCAGCCCGCAGACCTCGCGATCGACCGGGACGCGGCGCTCCTTGTCGCCCTTGCCCCGCACCCGCACCCAGCCCAGCGCGATGTCGACGTCATCGACCGCCAGCGCCCGGACCTCCGCGCTGCGCAGCCCCGAGAACAGCATCAGCCCGGCGATTGCCTGGTCGCGGACGGTCCGAAAGCTCGCCAACAGCTCGGCGATCTCCTCGCGCCGCAGCCCGCGCGGCAGCCGCCGCGGCTCACGCACCCGCAGTCCCGAGCGCGGCGACGGCGTCGCTAGATGCCCTAGCAAGCCGGACCGCTGCCCCTGCGCGATCCTCGTGGCGGTCTCACGACGACGCGGCACCGGGCTGCGCGCCTCCGGGTCGCGCATCTCGACCAGCCCGAACAGACCCGACAACGCCGCCAGCCGCCGATTGACTGTCCGCGGCGCATATCCCGCGCTGCGCCCATCGCGGATCGAGAACACGTTGCCGCCGTGCTGACGGGCCAGCACCTGCGTGCGACACGCCCGCAGGTAGCGCAGAAGCACATCGGTGTCGACCGCCGCGACGCTGAGCCGCTCGGCCGTCATCCACCGCGCGAAGTGCAGCAGATCGTAGGCGTAGGCCCGCACCGTCAACGGTGCGTAGTTGCGATCGACGAGATACGCCAAGAACTCGTTGACCAACTCGATCCCGTCGAACCCGTCGCCCGCCAGCACCCACGTCTCGCCGGCCCGCTCGACCCGCAGACCCTCACGCTCGCCATCCATGCGCGCAGAACTATCCGCCCGGTCGGACACGACCCCCGAGACGTCGACGCGCGCGCGCGCGCCGCTTCTGCGCTCGCCTACGGCTCGCTCCGAAGCGACGCACGCGCCGCCCTCCCCAAGCTGGCCTCCTGAGCAACCGGCAGCACTTCCACCGAGCTCATTAGCCGGATAAAGGGACGGCTACACCGCCCGCGGCGAGGACTTCCTGCGGCTGCGTGCTGAGCTGCGCCGCCTGTTCGGACGCGAGCCAGCTTGATGAGTGCCCGGGGCGAATCGCACGACTTCGTCTACGTGCACACGGACATCCCGCCGGCGATGACGATCCGCGAATGGCGCGCTCACCGCACGCCGAAGCATCCGGCTCCTCGCAGCTGCCGGGTCGCCGCATGCAGCATCAACCTG
>Ga0066709_100005259_pt1 | contig 10600 bp, 10 predicted proteins | sample GraSoiAngelo_158_FD_79665 | JGI IMG/M metagenome (GOLD analysis project Ga0066709, IMG submission 79665) | Grasslands soil microbial communities from the Angelo Coastal Reserve, California, USA - 14_1009_16_30cm | ecosystem: Environmental > Terrestrial > Soil > Grasslands | place: USA... | reverse complement strand
ATGCGGCGCGCGCGTATCGAGAGGCGCTGCTGCTGCAGCCGCATGACAAACCCGCGAAGTGGAATCTCGAGCTGGTGAACCGCATGCGTGGGGGCGGGGGCCAGGCGAACAAGCCGAATCCTCCGCCTCCGCCCTCCCCCGGCGCCGGCGGGGGAGGGGGGGGCGGCGGACAGCAGCAGCAGCAACCGCAGGGGGGCGGCGGGATGAGTGAGTCGCAGGCGGATCAGGTCTTGAACTCCATCGGTCAGGAGGAGCTCCGCACGCGCCGCGACCGCACGGGACGCACGCGCCGCGCCGCACCGCCCGGGGTGAAGGACTGGTGACCGGCCTCCTCCCCGTTCTCACGGCATTGATGGTGATGCAAGGCGCCGAGGTGACAGCCGGCGTCGATCGCACGTCCTTGCGGGTCGGCGAAGAGCTGACGCTGACGATCCGGGCGCGCAGCCGCGCGGCCGATCCCGTCGAGATCATGCTGCCGTCATTGACCGGGTTCGCGATCGTAGGCTCCCGCGATATGACGGAGGTCGCCATCGGCGGCGCGTCCGGGTCGGTGCGCACGACCGTGCGCGAGCTGCAGCTGCGCGCGCAGCAGCCGGGCGCGCTGCTGATCGGTCCGGTGCGCGCGCGGCAGGGCGTGAGCGTCGTCGCGACCGAGCCGATTCTCGTCACCGTCGATAGCGCGGCTGACCGCACAACCACGACGCTGAGCCCGCTGGCCCGCTCGCTGCTCGAGAGCACGCCCCCGCCGGTGTCGCGGCGCTCCGACCGCGTCGCGCTCACCATGCTCGTGCCCAGCGACACGGTGTACACCGGCGAGCAGGTCGACCTCATCGCCGCCGCGTGGATCCCCCGCGAGCTCGGCGAGCGTATGCGACGGCCGCCGCTGTTGACGCTGGTGACGCCGGAAGGGGCGTGGGCCTATCCCGCCACCACGTCGTCCGGCGTAGCGCTCTCGCGGCAGGTCGGCGGCCGGTGGATGGATCTGTTCATCGCACACGAAGTCGTGTTTCCCCTGACGGCCGGCCGTCTCGTCATCCCGCCGGCATCTGTTGAGTACGCGCTGCCGGTCTCGTTCTCGTTCTTCAGTCGCGAGGAGCGCTACACCCTGCGCAGCGACTCGATCGCGATTACGGTATTGCCGCTGCCGCCACCGGCCAATGCCACGAATGTCGTCGGGGAGGGACTCCGTCTCGACCTGCAAATCGATCCGGCCACGTCGCGCGTGGGCGAGCCGGTCGAGGCGTCGGTCACGATCAGCGGCATCGGCAACGTGTCGTTATGGCCCGAGCCGGCCCTCAAGTGGCCCACGGGGTTTCGGGTGTATCCCGCGCAGACTGAAGTGCGTGTCGCGACGGACGCGGGGCGGATCGCCGGCAGCAAGACCTTCCATTACCTCGCGGTGCCCGATTCCTCCGGGAACTTCGTCCTGCCGGAGGTCCGCTACCCCTACTTCCATGCGACGGCCGGCCGCTATGAAACCGCCACCGCGCCGCCACGCGCGCTCGCCGTCGCGCCCGGCGCCGAGCCGCGGGCCGCGCGCATCCTCCCGCCGCTGCTGCCGGCGCGCGGCGAGCTGGCGGCCGACGGCCTGAGCCGCCGGTTGGGGTGGTAAGGGTGGCTCGCCCTGCTGCTGGTGCCGCCGTTGATTGCCTGGCTCGCGCGACATCGGTGGCGTCGCGCGCCCGCCACGGCCGCGGTCGCCGCCGACCCCCGGCTCACCCCGCTCGGTCGTCTGGAGCGAGAGTTCCTGGCGGTGCTCGCGAGCTATGTCTCGGATCCGTTCGCGCGTGATGGGGACGGGCTCGCCCAGGCGTTGCGCGCCGCCGGCGTGGACAGCGCCGTCGCCGACCACGTCAAGCGGTTGCGCGACCGGCTGCGCGCCGCGCGCTACGGACCACGCGGACTGGGCGATGCGGCGGAGCTGGCCGAGGAGATCGAGCAAGTGCTGCGCGTGTTGGGGGCAGAGGGATCCATCGGGGCGCGACGCCCGCATGCGATCGTGACCGTGTTGCTGACGATCGGTATCGTAGGGGCGCAGCATGCTGCGCCCCTACAATCGCAGACCCCCAGTGCCGAAGCGTTGTTCGAGGCAGGGGCGCTGCGGGCGGCGGCCGATTCATTCGCCGCGCGTGCCGCCCGCGAGCCGCGCGACCCGGCCCATTGGTACAACCTCGGCGCGACGCTGTATCGCGCCGGCGCCGATGGCAAAGCGACGGCGGCGTGGATCCGCGCGGCCCGCCTGGCGCCGCGCGATCCGGCGATCCGGCGCGCCCTGCGGCTGTTGCCCGCGCCCGACCCGGTGACGGAGCAGCTGTTGCGTGTCGGCTGGGCCACACCGGCGGAATGGGGACTCGTCGCCGCTGGGGGTTGGCTCGTGGTGTGGCTCTTGGTGGCAGCCGGGAGTCGCCGCCGCGTCGGGATCGCCCTGTTCGGCGCTGTCGCCCTCGGGGCGTCCGTCGTGGGCGGGATCGAGTGGCGGCGCCGCGACCAGGCGATCGCGGTCGCGATCGCGGACGGAGTCCCGGTGCGCGCCGCGCCGTACGGCGGCGCGAGCGCGGCGGCCAGCGTGCCGGCAGGCGGGGCACTGCTCGTCGGCCGGCGCTATGGTCCGTGGGTCGAAGTGCATCGCGCCGATGGGATCCACGGCTGGGTGCTCGGCGAGGAGATCGCCGGATTGTGAGTGTGCTCGCGCGTCCGCGGGTCCAAGTCCTGGCCGCCAATGTCGCCGATCAGATCGCGGCGGGTGAGGTCGTCGAACGGCCGGCGTCGGTCGTCAAGGAGCTGGTCGAGAACGCCCTCGACGCCGGCGCCCGCGCGATCCGCGTCGAGCTGGAGGACGGCGGGAAGACGCTGATTCGCGTGAGCGACGATGGTTCGGGGATGGATCGCGACGACGCGCAGCTCGCGCTCCAGCGGCACGCGACGAGCAAGATTCGCACGGCGACCGACTTGATCGGTGTGGCGACCTTCGGATTTCGCGGTGAAGCGCTGCCCGCCATCGCTTCGGTCTCGCGCTTCGAGCTGGAAACCTGCGGCGAAGGGGAAGACGGCACGCGGCTGCGGGTCACCGGCGGGAAGCTGGACGCGGTCGAGGACTCGGTGCGCCAGCGCGGGACCACCATCACGGTGCGCGGGTTGTTCTACAACACGCCGGCCCGCCGCAAATTCCTCCGCGCTACGGCGACCGAGACGCGTGCCGCCGTGGAGGCGATCACGGTGCTCGCGCTAACGCGTCCGGATGTCGTGTTTTCGTTGACGAGCGACAGTCGCGTGTTGCTCGATTGTCCGCCGGCGGCGCGACTCATCGACCGCGCGCACGCCCTGTGGGGCGGCGAGCTGGCCGACACGCTGCTCGCGGTGTCGCATCGCGCGGGACCGTTGGAGGTGACCGGGCTTGTGCAGCGCCCGGCCCAAGCCCGTCCCGCCGGCCGCAAGGGGTATGTGTTCGTGCGCGGCAGACCGATTCGCGACCCGTTCATTCTCCGAGCTGCCGAGGCTGGCTATCGCTCGACGATAGCCCCCGGCGACCGGCCGTCGCTGCTCTTGTTCTTGGATCTGCCGGGGGACGCCGTGGACGTCAACGTGCACCCGGCGAAACTCGAGGCGCGGTTCCGGGACAAGTTTTTTGTCGAGAAGGTGGTTGAGGAGGCTGTGCGTGGTGCGTTGGCGCCGCTCGAGGCATCGGCAAGCTTCGCTGTGCCAGGGCAGGTTTCAGGTGCCTGGTTTCAGGGGCAAACCGGGTTTGGCACGACGCCCGCTGGAGTCCCGCTCGAGCTCTTTCATGCCGGTGCCCTGACACCTGACACCAGGCACCTATCACCGCCACTGCTGCAAGTATTTGAGACGTACATCCTATTCCAAACCGACCAGGGCGTCGCCATCGTCGACCAGCACTCCGCCCACGAGCGCGTGTTGTACGAGGACGTGATCCGCCAGCTCTCGGGCGATGGCGCGCCTGCACAGCGGCTGTTGCTGCCGCTCACGCTCGACTTCGCACCGGCGGAGCTCGACGCGATCGAAGCGCATCGTGAGTTGCTCACCCGCATCGGCTACGAGATCGAGCCGTTCTCCGGCCGGAGCATTGTGGTGCACACGGCGCCGAACCCGCATCCGCGCTTCGAAGCCGCGCGCTGCCTCCAGGAGCTGGTCGCCGATCTCGCCGGGGGGCGCTTTGGGGGTTGGCAGAATCGCCTGGAACGGTTCGCCGCCACCTACGCCTGCCGCGCGGCCATCAAGGCGGGCCAGACGCTCGACGCGGGTGAGATGCGCGAGCTGATCGTGCGGCTGCTCACGGCGTCGCTGCCGGCGCACGACGTGCATGGAAGGCCTTCCATGGTGCAGCTCCCCAAAGAGGAACTGGAACGCAGGTTTGGTCGGTCCTGACTCCCGACTCCTGACTCCTGTCGTTGTCGGCCCCACCGGCGTCGGCAAAACCGCCGTCGCCGTCGCGCTCGCCGCGCTCACACCCCTCACCGTCATCTCTGCCGATGCCCGGCAGGTCTATCGCAATCTGGATGTCGGCACGGCGAAGCCCGATCCCGAGACCCTCGCCCGAGTCCCACATCGGGGTCTGGACCTCGTCGATCCCGGGGAGCGTTACAGCGCAGGCCGCTTTGCGCGCGACGCCGCGGCGTGGATCGCGGAAGCGCGCGCCGCGCAGCGCCAGCCGATTGTGGTGGGGGGCACCGGCCTCTACATCCGCGTGTTAGCCGAGGGGTTGTTTCGAGAGCCGCCGTTCGATCCGGCGCGGCGCGAGCGCCTGCGGCAGTGGTCGGAGTCGCTCGAGGGCGGCGAGCTCGCGCGCTGGGCGGGCCGGCTCGACCCGCAGTTCCTTGGCGGCGGTCGCCAGCGCGCGGCCCGGGCGGTCGAGGTCGCGTTGTTGACCGGACACGCGCTCTCGTGGTGGCAGCGCGAGGCGCGCGAGGGCGGAACGCTGCGCCCCTGGTACATTCAGCTGACCGTCCCGCGTGAGGTGCTGCATCGCCGCCTGGCGGCTCGCGTCGATCAAATGCTGGGGGGCGGACTCGTCGCCGAAGTACAGCGGCAGCTGGACGCAGGCGTCGCGCCGGACGCGCCTGGGCTCGATGGGATCGGGTATCGGGAGGTCGTGAGCATGCTGCAAGGCCATTTGCCGGACGCCGCCCTGCGCGATGCGATTCTCGTGTCGACGCGACGCTACGCGAAGCGACAGGACACGTGGTTTCGGAATCAACTGCGTTCTCAGTCGTCGGTCGTCGGTCATCAGGTCGAGCCGGTTTGGCTTCTCGACGCTTCGCGCTCACCGGAAGCATTGGCCAGTGAAATTGTCGAACGTTGGAAACAGATGACTGACAACCGATGACCGAATACTGATATGAGAATCGGCATCACCTGCTATCCAACCTACGGTGGCTCGGGCGCCGTCGCGACCGAGCTCGGTCTCGAGCTCGCGCGCCGCGGCCACGACATTCATTTCATCTCGTACGCCAGCCCGTTCCGCCTCCGCGGCTTTGCCGAGCGCGTGACGTTCCATGAGGTCACGCAGCTCGAGTATCCCCTGTTCGAGCAGTCTTCCCCGTACGCCCTCGCGCTCTCCGTCAAGCAGCACGAAGTCGCCAAACGCGAGCAGCTCGATCTCATGCACGCGCATTACGCGATTCCGCACGCGGCCACCGCATGGCTCGCGAAGCAAATGCTGAGGGACGAAGGGTTGGACCTGAAGATCGTCACGACGCTGCACGGCACCGACATCACGCTGGTCGGTCAGGATCCCTCCTACTATACGCTCACCAAGTTCTCCATCGAGCAGTCCGACGCGGTGACGGCCGTTTCCTCCTATCTGCGCGACGAGACGTATCGCGCCTTCGGGTGCGGGCAGTGCGATTTGCGCGTCATCCCGAACTTCATCTCGACGACCGACTATCACCCGCCCACGGACGACACGGACCGCAAGAAGCTCGCGCCGAAAGGCCATCGCGTGCTCGTGCACGTCTCCAACTTCCGGCCGGTGAAACGCGTCGGCGACGTCATCCAGGTCTTCGCGAGCGTGCGCAAGAAGATTCCGGCTACCCTCGTGCTCGTCGGGGACGGTCCGGATCGCGATGCCGCCGAGCAGCAGGTCGATGGCCTCGGGCTGCGCAAGGATGTCCGGTTTCTGGGCAAAGTCGAGAACGTGGGAGACGTGCTGCGTGGCGCCGATCTGTTTCTCCTGCCGTCGGCGACGGAGTCCTTCGGACTGGCCGCGCTCGAAGCAATGGCGTGCGCGGTGCCGGTCATCGCGAGCGCCGCGGGCGGCATTCCCGAAGTGGTCGAGGACGGCAAGACCGGCTTCCTCGCCCCCCCGGGCGATGTCGCGACGATGGCCGACCGCGCGCTGCACGTGCTCGAGCACCCCGACGAGCACGCACGACTCCGGCAGCACGCCGCCCAGCGCGCCCTCGAGTTCTCCGCCGACAAGGTGGTGCCGCGCTACGAATCGCTGTATCAGGAGGTGCTCAGCTAGTGGCGGCCGTGCTACGGCTGATCCGTGCACCGAATCTGCTGATCGCCGCCGCGGGCGTGCTGGCGGGCGGCTGGATTGCGCTGAGCCGGATCGCGTTTCCGAAGGAGCTCGTCTTCGGCGCGCTCTCGGGGCTCGCGCTCGGTGCCGTCGGCAACACGTGGAATGACATCCGCGACATCGCGGCGGATCGCGTCAATCGCCCTGGAACGAGGCCCCTGGCGGCAGGGCTAGTCACGCGTGGTGTCGCAGACCTCATCGTATTCGACGGTTCGTTGCTCGGACTGGTGCTGGCTGCGTTGGCGAGCGGGTGGCTATTCCTTGCCGCCCTTGCCGCCCTTGCCGTCATGCTGACCTACTCGCCACTGCTCAAGCCGCGGCCGTTGCTCGGCAACGTGGCCGTGGCGATCGTGGCGGGGTCGCCGCCATTCTACGGCGCGCTCGCCGTTGGCCTGCCCGCGGCTGGCGTCGTCCCGTGGGTGCTGGCGGCGTGGCTGCATCTGGTCCGCGAAGTGGTGAAGGATGTCGAGGATGAGCCGGGCGACCGGGCCATCGGACGCCGCACCTTGCCGATCGCCGTCGGCCGGCGGCCCGCCCTGGTCGTGGCGGCGGGCGTCGGACTGCTGTTCGTCCCCGCCAGTCTCCTGTTGCCGCGGAACGCCGGGTACGGCGGCGCGTACTTTGTGATCGCGTTGGCGGCACAAATGGCCGTGCTCCTCTCTGCCACGTGGCTGCTGCTGGGCAAGGTCGAGCGAGTGAGTGCGCTGCTCAAAGGCGCGATGGTAATCGGACTGGCCGCGCTGGTCGCGGGAAAGGTCGCATGACTCTCTGGCAAGGCATTTTGCTCGGATTGGTGCAGGGACTGACCGAGTTTCTTCCGGTCTCGAGCTCCGGACACCTTCGCGTGCTCGAGGTGGTGACCGGTGTGCGGACCCCCGGCGTCTTCGTCGAGGTCACACTTCACGTTGCAACCCTCGCCGCGGTACTGGTCGTGTACGGCCGCCGGCTCGTGGAGTTGCTGGGAGGTGCGATCCGCGGCCAGCCCGCCGAGCTGCGCATGGTCGGCCTGCTCGCGATCGCGACTGTGCCCGCCGGCGTCGTTGGCGGCCTGTTCCATCATAAGGTCGAGGAGGCAGCGACATCGCTCGTGTTCATCGGCGTTGCGTTCATCGTGACTGGTTTCTTGAACTGGTCCACGCGGGGCCGCGCGGGCACCAAGCGCGACCCTGGAGTGGCTGGAGCGGCTGGCATCGGTGCCGCGCAAGCGGTCGCGGCCGTCGTGCGCGGCATCTCCCGGTCGGGCTCGACGGTGTGCGTGGGATTGTGGACCGGACTCGATCCCGTGGCCGCGGCTGAGTTCAGCTTTCTCCTCGCGATTCCGGTGATCGGCGGGGCGGCGATCCTCGAAGGCAGGCACGCGGCTGTGAATATCGCCGCAGTCGGTGCCGTTCCCCTCGCGGTCAGTTTTGTGATCGCTTTCGCGGCCGGTTTGTGGAGCATCCGGTTCCTCGTCGCGCTACTCAAGCGCGGCCGCTTCTATGAATTTGCGACGTACAATTGGGCAATCGGCGTGCTCACCATCGCCTACGCGCTGTGGCACGGCTAGCGATCGACGACATTCCCGCGGCGGCGCTGGCCCGCCGCTGGGGCGTGCCGCAATGCGGCGTCTTCCGCACTCTCACCTCCAGCCTCGATGCCATTCACGACCTGGGCGCGCAGGGGGCGCCGTCCGGAACGGTGGTCCTCGCCGAGGAGCAAACGGCGGGGCGGGGGCGCGACGGCCGCACGTGGCGCTCGCCGCCGGGCGGCGTGTGGCTCGGCATGTTGCTGCGGCCCCCGCCGCCCCTTCCCGCGGCCGGCGTCCTGTCGCTCCGCGTCGGCTTGGTCCTCGCCGATGTCGTCGAGGCGACGCTCGGGGTGCGCCCCACGTCGCTGTCCGGACCGCGGGCCGGACTGAAATGGCCGAATGACGTGCTCGTGGACGATCGGAAAGTGGCGGGGATTCTGTGCGAGAGCCGGTGGCAGGGCGACACGCTGCAGTGGCTCGGCGTCGGGATCGGCGTCAACGTGGCGAACGACATCCCGGTCGAGCTGACGGAACGCGCGGTGGCGCTGCGCGAGCTGCGGCCGGTGGTGCGCCGCATCGATGTGCTCGACCTGCTCGTGCCGGCACTGCTCCGCCTCGCCGCCCACGGCGGCCAGCTCACCGAGTTCGAGTGCGCCGCGTTCGCGCGACGCGACTGGCTGCGGGGCCGGCAGATCCGTGCGCCGCTCGCCGGACGCGCCGCGGGGATTCGTCCCGACGGCGCGCTGCTGGTCGATACCGGCGCGGGGACGACGATGGTGCAGGGCGGCCACGTCGAGCTATCTTAGCCGCCCCATGCTCCTCGCGTTCGACATCGGCAACACCGAGACGACGGTCGGGCTGTTCGCAGGTGACCGGCTCGAGGCGCACTGGCGCCTGCACTCGACGCCGCACCGCACGCCGGACGAGTGGGCCGCAGCGTTCACGGCGCACCTGACGCAGGCGGGGCATTCGACGCAAGAGATTCGCGCGGCGATCGTCGCCTCCGTTGCCCCCCCCGTGACGGAGAGTCTGTGCGACGGGATCGAGGCCGCGACGACGCGCGAGCCGCTGCGCGTGGACGCGCGTTCCAAGCTCCCCATGGTGCTCGATGTCGACGAGCCGCTCACCGTCGGCGCCGATCGCATCGTCAACACCCTGGCAGCGGCGGCGCTGTTCAAGAAAGACACGATTGTCGTGGACTTCGGCACCGCGACGACATTCGACTGCATCAGCGTCGAAGGAAAAGACGGCCCGCATTTCATCGGCGGCGTGATCATGCCCGGCGTGCGTACCGCCTCGGACGAGCTGGTACGCAAGACGGCGAAGCTCCCGGCCACCGAGCTGCTCCCCCCGACGCACGCGATCGGCCGCCGCACCGAGGATTGCATTCGCGTCGGCGTGCTGTGGGGCGCGGCCGACGCCGTGGACGGGTTGGTGCGTCGCATCATGGCGGAGTGGCCATCCCGCAATCGCCCGATGGTCGTGGCGACCGGCGGGCTCGCCGGCCTCGTCGCGCCGCTGTGTCAGGAGATCGAGTCGGTTCACCCCGACCTGACCCTCGTCGGTCTGCGGATCGCGGCGGCGGCACTCGGCCTCAAGTGGTAACCGACGCGCGCACGCTGAACGCGTGGCGACGCTGGGGGTATCGGCTCCTCCCCGGCGATCTCTACTCGTACATCCTCCACATGCGCCCCGCCGAGTGGCCGATCATGGCGGGCCACACACTGCTCGGCTATGTGCTCGCGGTGGGACTGCGCGGCGCGGCGAGTGGCCAGCACCTGCGTGCGGCGCTGCTCGCGCTCGTGATCTGGGTCGTGTTCCTGAACGGCGGCACGCTCGCGATCAACAGCGTGTTCGATAAGGACGAAGGGGACATCGGGTACCTCAACGCCCCGCCCGCGCTGCCGCGCTATCTGCTCCATTTCAGTCTCGTACTGTTATTCGGCGGGCAGGCGCTGGCCTTCCTCCTCCCGTTCGGTTTTCGGATCGCCTACGTGATCTGTTTCGTGCTGTCGATCCTCTACTCGGTGCCGCCGTTTCGGTTCAAAGCGGTCGCCGGTGTGGATTGGGTCATCAACATGTGGGGGTTCGGCACGCTCACGCCGTACGCGGCATGGGCCGCTACCGGCCGCGCGCTCGACCTCGGTCACGGATTGGTGTTGCTCGCGTTCTGTCCCCTGTTCGCCGGGCTCTATCCACTCACCCAGCTGTATCAGTTCGATGAGGACCGGCGGCGTGGCGACCGTACGCTCGCGCTGATCTTGGGCATGCGGGTCAGTCTGTTGGTCGCAACGATATCCACGCTGGTCGCGTTCGGCATCTTCGCATGCGCCATCGGCACCCTGCACGTGACGGCAAAAAGCTGGGCGCTGCTGGTGCCCCTCGCGGCGTGGTTGGTGGTGTTGTTGCCCTGGCTGGCGAGTCACGCAGCGTGGAGTCCGCGGCAACACCAGCGCGGCATGTACCGCGCTCTTGCCGCGTGGGCGCTCACGGACCTTGCCGTCTTGTTCGTGTTTGCCTCGTAATGTGCGGCGTTTAGATTAGCAGAAACGGCT
>Ga0066709_100005258_pt1 | contig 10601 bp, 9 predicted proteins | sample GraSoiAngelo_158_FD_79665 | JGI IMG/M metagenome (GOLD analysis project Ga0066709, IMG submission 79665) | Grasslands soil microbial communities from the Angelo Coastal Reserve, California, USA - 14_1009_16_30cm | ecosystem: Environmental > Terrestrial > Soil > Grasslands | place: USA... | reverse complement strand
GAGTGATTCGATTGAGAGCTGAAAACACCTTGCGACGACTGTGTTACAGGGAGAGGCGGAAGAACCGCGCGGGCGCGCTGATTGAATTGGTTGAGCGAAACTCGTTCGGTGTGGTGATTACGTCCCAATGGTCTGTCCCAAGAGTAGTGGTTGTTTCCAGATGGTAGCCGAGGTACGACTGAGGCCAGGCGGTGATGACGTTGGTTCCTGCGCGGAATAGCGCAACCCGTGGCAGAGCGACGGGCAGGTTGGCTATCAACCGGAGATCAAAGCTAATGTCATGGCTTTGCGGAGTCAGGTTGTGAATTTCCACCGCCAGGTGATTGGTGCCGTCCACGAGTCCTGCGGGATCAATCCAATGATCCGTGAAGGCGTTCTCTTCAATTCCGTACGGACCGGCGTAGGTTCTGTAGTTGATGGGCCCTGCGGGCATGTTGTCGCGAAATAGTTCGCGTCCGTTCAGGTAGACGATCGCGCCGTCATCCCGAAGCAGTCGCGCGACCAGGTTCGTATAACTTGTGGCGTTCGTGACGATGAACGCATGGCGAAAATAGTAAGCAGGGTAAACTGTGTCATCGATCGGATTGTACCAGTTCACCAATGTGCGCTCATCATTGTCGCCGAAGCCGAACTGCGGAAGGCCCGACGGCCACGTGCTGAGGTCCGCATCGGGCAGAAACCAGTGCGGGCCGGGGTCGGCGCCGCCGTCCAGATATTTCCAGATGGCATTCTCGTTGACGAGCGCAACGCCCCAAGGGTCCACATAGATGTTGACTGGATCCGACGAAGGCGAACTTTGGCCGGTGCCTGCCAGGAGCGTGTAGGCGCCAAAGGCGACGTTCGACCAGAGTGTGGAGGAGTAGCCACCCTGGCTTCCGGCGGAGGCAACGATACTGCCGTTGGCATAAAAGTACACCGTGGTAGCGCCCGGGCCGGGGTTAATCACCTGCGCCTGCAGCGGGATGTTGAGTTCCATCCCGACGGCTTTCTGGAAGTGGGTCCCGTTGGTCGGACTGACGATAGAGGCAAGCATTTGGCCGAAAACTGTGCTTGTCTGCGCAACTGCGAAGAACGCCAGCAAGGGTACCGTCCGGAGGACCATGTGTAGCAATCATATCAGACGGTAAAGCGAGACGTCAAATTGGACCCGCACGTAATCCAAAGCGGCGGAGGAGAGACTGTCTCAAAACTTGAACAGCTTTGTGGCTGGTGCGTCGAAAGGTGCAATGGCTAAGGCAATTGCACCGGACTACGGCCAACAGTTTCTGTTTCCTCCTGCGTTGGAAGATTGGGTGCCCGCTGATCATCCAGCGCGCTTTTTGCGGGAGTTCGTGGATCAGCTCGATCTGGCGGAGCTGGGCTTTGTAATGCCTGCGGTGGTGGAGGGCCGGCCGCCGTATGCACCTGGTCTGCTGTTGAAGATCTTTTTGCGCCAATGCCGAATCAGTATCCGATGCGGAGGTTTTTCCCATCGACGTCGGTCTCCAGCATTTTTTCGTTATCGACGGGCCCGCGCCGATTTTGATTAGCGGACCCCTTTAACTCGGCCTCTGCGGACCGTGCCGCCCTGGCGCGGCTGCTATCGGCCGCCTGTGCCGCGAGCGCTCTCGCCGCGCCGCCGCACGCCACCCGATTGCTGGCCACCGCCCCCGGAGCGCCCTTGCATGGGGCCGCCCGAACGATTCGATTTACGATTGCGTTTATTCGTTGCCATTTGCTTCCTGCTTTATTGCTGACGCGCATGAACGCGCGTGGCTCTACCCTAGCACAGAACAACGTTTCCGCCAGAATTCAGCGTTCCACGATGAGGGGCGCGCGCGGAGTCATGTCGAGCTTCACGTAATGCATGGCAAACAGCGTGATTCCAAAATAGATAAATATCTGAGAGGCGCCATTGAAGTCGGACGTCAGCCATTGGCCGAAGGCAAGTCCGACGAACACCAACAGACTCCAGGTCAGCAGCGCCGTCAGGAACGTAGGCCGGCACCGGCCAAGAAATTCGAAGCGAACGAGTGCGATCGCCCCGAGCAATACGGCGAGTAACTCCGCCCCCGTGAGCAGCCAGAACGATGGGGTCAACCCAGGGAAACGCGCGAGGATCGTCTCGCCAAACTTGCTGCCGAACCATGAGGGCATCCCCTGCCGAACTTTTCCAATCGCCGCGAATCCCCACATCATCAAGAACAGCAGATTCACCGCGAGCAGGGCTCCGATACGCGGAAATGACACTAGCATTACTTTCATAACGGCGATTTTGTAGCCGGGAATGTGCCAACTTCTTAGGCATTACCTACGTGGGGCGTAAGAGGAGCGTGAACTATCGTTAAATGAGAGGTATGGACACGAAACCGTATTGGATGGAACTGGCCCTTCCGGAATTCCCTGCATTGGCCAACGATCTGGAGGTCGATGTTGTTATAATCGGCGGCGGGCTGACTGGGATCACCACGGCGTATCTGCTGAAAGAGGAAGGAGTGAAAGTGGCGCTGATCGAACGCCAGCGCTGCGCCGCGGCGGATACCGGCCATACTACGGCGCACCTCACGTATGTGACCGATTACCGCCTGCATCGGCTCGTGAAGACGTTCGGGTGCGACGGCGCAAAAGCATTCTGGGAAGGAGGCATTGCGGCGATTGATCAAATTTCGGACATCGTCCATGAGTTGAAGATCGACTGCGAATTCACGTGGGTGCCGGGGCATCTGCATACAAAGCTTTTTGAGCCGGTGAAGGACGAGATCGAGTCGCTGAAGGAAGACTTCGAATTGGCACGGCAATTGGACTTCGATGTGCAATGGCTGGACAAAGTTCCGTACGCGAATCGACCCGGAATTCGGTTCACCAATCAAGCCAAGTTTCATCCGCGCAAATATCTCGCGGCCTTGTTGAAAGCCATTCCCGGGGACGGAAGTTACGTCTTTTAAAACACCGAAGCTGGCGAAATTAAGGATGAGCCGCTGCAGGTCGAGGCAGGACGACATCATATCCGATGCAAATACATCGTGATCGCGACCCACACGCCGCTGATGGGCAAATGCAACGTGCTGAATGCGACGTTGTTTCAGAGCAAACTGGCACTCTACACCAGCTACGTTCTCGGCGCGAGGCTGCCGCGCGGTCTGGTGCCGGAAGCCCTTTATTGGGACACGACCGACCCTTATTATTACTTGCGCATCGACCGGCAGCGCGACGCTGATTACGCGATCTTCGGCGGTGAGGATTCCAAGACAGGCCAGGAGGAGGATGGGGTTTTCGAACGGCTCGAACAGAAACTGAAGCAGGTGTTGCCGCAGGCTGAAGTGCAGCATCGCTGGCTTGGACAGATTGTGGAAACCAACGATGGATTGCCGTTCATCGGCGAAAATTCGGGCCGGCAATTCGTCGCCACGGGTTTTTGCGGCAACGGCTTTACGCTCGGCACCTTGAGCGCGGTGATGGCCCGCGATCGTTTCCTGAAACGAAAGAACCCCTGGTTCGATTTGTTCCACGTCGACCGGCGCAAATTTCATGGCGGGACATGGCGATATCTCAAGGAGAACCTCGATTACCCTTTTTACATGGTGCGCGATCGTCTGACGCGCGCGGAGAGCGACTCGGTGGCCGATCTGAAATTCGGCGAGGGCAAAATCGTCAAGCTCGACGACAAGAAAGTCGCGGCTTTTCGGGATGATACCGGGAAAGTGAACCTGCACTCGCCGGTCTGCACGCACATGAAATGCATCGTCCGCTGGAATGCGGCGGACAAAACCTGGGGCTGCCCGTGCCACGGCTCGCGTTTCAAACCCACGGGTGAAGTGTTCTCCGGCCCCGCCGAGGCGCCCTTGGAAAAACATTCCTGAGCCGCAATCTCCTTCGGGATCATAATGGCCGCGAACTTACGTTCGCAGCTACGGCGTATTGCTTTTTATGGTTTGATCCCTACTTTTCGCGCGTGCGGAAGTATTGGCATGTCATCAATGTCGGCATCCAGAACACACTCGTTTACCGGGTGAACTTTCTGTTCCGGTCCGCGTTCGGACTGATTCCGCTCATCGCGACCATTTCCCTCTGGCGCACGGTATACCAATCAAAGGAAGGTGAGGTCGCGGGGTACTCGCTGGCGCAAATGATCTCCTATTACCTCGTCGTGACCATCGTAGATGCGCTGACCGCGGTCTATGACGACGACTGGCAAATCGCGGGCGACATCCGCGACGGCAATATCAGCCAGTTTCTGCTGAAGCCGATCGACTATCTGACTTATCGCTTTTGTTTGTTTGGCGCTCAACGAATGATCTACACCGCGGTCGCGTTCATCCCCGTGACGCTGTTCATTGTGGCGCAGCGGAAGTATTTTGTCGCGCCACCCGACCCCACGACGTTCGGTATCTTCATGCTCTCGATCGTGATGACTGCGGCGCTGCAATTCCTGATTTCGTATACGTTGGCGCTGTTGGCGTTCTGGCTACTCGAAATTTCCACACTGATCTTCATCATCTTCGCTTTCGAATACATCGCGGGAGGGCATTTGTTCCCGCTGGATATTCTGCCGCCGTTGCTTGCGAAGGCGCTGTTCTTCACGCCATTTCCGTACCAGATGTTTTTTCCAGTCAGCATCTACGTTGGCAAGATCACCGGCGGGGCGATGTATCAGGGACTGGTCATTCAAGCGCTCTGGGTCGCCGCGTTTTATGCGTTGGCGCGCTTTGTCTGGTGGCGCGGGATTCGAAAATACTCGGCCGTAGGAGGATGAACCATGAGCGGACACTCTACCACATTCTCACCCCTCTCCCCATTGAGGGGAGAGGGAGAAAACTTGGGACCCGGCCGGAACCTAGTCGTGTTGAGCGCAAGGCGAGAAAAATTAACTAGCACAAAAGAGGTTTTCCCTCTCCCTTTCCTAAAGGGAGAGGGCCGGGGTGAGGGTTCGCGCTGGGACGTTCACCGGGGGAATCCATGAAAATGTTGCGACGATATCTCGGGTTGTACTTGGCGTTCTGGAAGAACTCCGTTGCGCGGGAGATGGGGTTCAAAGCGAACTTCCTGTTGTGGATCGTCACCGAAGCGCTTTGGTTCGCGCTTCAACTCTCTTTCATTGTCGTGATTTATTCGCATACCGACCGAATCGCTGATTGGTCGAAGTGGGAAGTGGTGCTGCTGATGGGCGCGGCGCATTTCATCCAGCAAATATTCCAGGCGTTCTTCCTCACGAATTGCACGTCGATCTCCGAACACGTCCGCACCGGCAAGTTCGATTTCATGCTCCTGCTGCCGGTAAACACGCGCTTTCTGTTGTCGTTGCGCCAGGTGGATCTAGGCGGCTACTTCAATGCCGGGTCCGCAGTCGCGGTGATGGTGTATGCGCTCTGGCAAATGCACCGCGTTCCATCGACCGCCGAAGTGCTCGGCTTCGTGCTGCTCGCCGCGGTGGGCGTGCTCATCCACTACTCTTTCATATTCCTGCTCGCGGGCATCAGCTTTTGGACAGTGCGCGCACAAGGCGTGACTTGGGCATATTACAGCATGTTCAACTTGGCGCGGCTGCCCGACTCAGCGTTCAAGGGGGCGTTCCGTCTTTTCTTCACCTTCGCAATTCCGATGCTGCTGGTCGCGAACGTTCCCGCGCGCGTCCTTGCCGAAAAGCTCCATTCGACGCGCCAAATCGTCCTGCTTCTGGCGATGATGATCGTCGCGTTCCTGCTGTCGGAAGCGGGTTGGCGCATCTCGATGAAACGCTACACCAGCGCCAGCTCGTGACATCCGGCCAGGATGCGCTTACGGCAGCAGTCGGTACGGAGTGACCGCTGAACCGTTCGGCGAACATTGCGCTTGCGCGGCAGCGGCCTGCGCCTTTACCGAATCGAGCGCGCCTTGGCTGCTGTCGTGGGGCGCCACTGCGGTTCTGCAACATACGGCTACGTTGCCGCAGGCGTCGGCTGAGGTGACGACGATCAGATAGATTCGGCCATCTGACCTGCCCTCGCGCTGCGAACTCAATTGCAGAACCCCATTGGACAGAACGGCGTCGCCACCGCTGTCCGACTCATCGCTAAATACCTGAACCTGAAGATGACCGTCCGAGGCGGAGGCGCTCAGCCCTACATCTTCCAGTTCGTGGTTCGGCGGCCACAACAGGTCTCGAGAAATGCTGCAGGTAAGCACGGGAGGCTCTCGGTCGAATTCGATCGGCACGATCTGATATTGCAGGCAGTCGCCTGAGAGGTCGCAGATGCCGGCCGCCTCCAAAATGTACGTGCGTGCCGGAAGCAGGGGCGTGTCCAGCGCAAGGGTGACGGTCTCCTGGTCTGCGGCTAATGCTGCGCCAATGACAGCTACAAAATTTCCAAGCGAATCATGAACGAGATAATTGGCCGGGTTGATCGCGCTCAACAACTCGACTGCTTCGTCGAAGCTCACTGCGAGGGATGTGCCGCTGCAGTTGCCGACCGCGGCTACGACATCAGGCGGATTAGGTAACGGCAGCACCTGGATGCTGACGGTCGCGTCGGCTGAATCCGCTGCGCCGTCATTCACCTTAAAGGTAAAACTGTCCGATCCAATGTAATCGGCCGCGGACCGATAGCTGAGGTTCGGAGGGGCGCCGCTCAGCGTGCCGTGTCCTGGCAAGCTGGTGAGGATAAACGTGATCGGGTTTCCGTCCGGATCGGAACCGGAGAGCACGATCGGAGTGGGCGTGTCCTGTATCGCGACGACATTTTGGTTGTTCGCTATCGGTGGTTGGTTCATGACCGCCGTGTCGACCACAAGCATAAGATCAAAACTGAGATCGGTGCTGGTAAAGCTGCTCTGATGAACTTCCGCTGCGATGGTATTCATGCCTGCGACGAGAATTCCGGGCGTGATGTTTCCCCGGACAGGGTCTTGTCCATCGTCCAGCGCTGGACCGGAGGCGAAGGTGAAATAGTTCGGCGGGAATGGCGGCATGTTGTCGCGAAGCACCTCGACGCCGTTGATGTAAACGATCACACCATCGTCGCGCCACACATCGACAAAGACGCTGGATACGGCCGCAGGATTGGCCACCGTGAAGCTCGCGCGGAAGTAGGCGGTGTTCACGCGTGAGATGACGGTCGTTTCGTCACCGTCACCATAGCCCAATTGGGCCGCGCCGATGCGCCAGGTCGAATCGTCAAAAATGGGGCTCTGCCATCCTGGGCCGGGCTCCATGCCGGCGTCGAAGTAGCGCCAGACCGCGCCGGTGGAAACGAGGACCGTCTCGGCGGCGCACGCGGAGGAAGTGACAGTCAACGCGCACAACATGAGAAGTTGATAACAGGGGGGAATATGTCTCTGAAGAGTATCCATACGCATTGCTCTTTCTGCTTCGCACCAGACCGCCAGGGCCCCAATTTGCTGACACGCATCATGCCAGCCCCTTTGCTCAGAGGGTCCAATATCCAGCGGGATTTGGCTCTCGCCGACGTTCTTTGAAAAGCAAAATCGTCGCCAAAGTTTTTACAGGCATCAGTTAACCCAATAAGTGCCCTGGATCTACAGCAGGTTGGAAACCTGCGCTACGCCAAACATCTCGCAAGGAAGCGGGTCACGAGACTTAGCTGCGCCGTTGGTGAGCGTCGACGCGGAAGGAGGCGAGGAAGCGGCCGTAGATGAGGTGGAGATCGGGCATGCGGACGGCGGGGGCGCGGAGAATGAATTCGGCGGTGCCGCCGGGGACCTGGACGACGCCGTAACGGATTTTAACTTTGCCCTTTTCGGCGGCTTTTTGTTCGAGGATGTAGCCGTGGCCGGTCTGGTTGGCGGCGTAGCACTTAAAGGTATCCACGATGGTGGCGTTGGGGAAGCGCTCGGGCACTTTGTCGCGGATTTCCTGATCGGTCAGGGGTTGGGTGTCTTCGTCGAGTTTCAGAGTGAGGCTCGCGTCGAGGCCGGGGGAAATGAAAATGACTTCGCGGCGATCGAGCTTGGCCTCCGGTTTCCAGCCGGTGGGTGTGATAAAGCTGAATTTGTTGGTGCCGACTACGCAGAGGTAGCCGGGGACTTCGCCGCGCTCGGGAATTTCGACGCGGGTGGCGAACATTTTGGGAGTATCGGCGGCGGCGAGGGCGCCTGCGAGGCCGCAGACGGAGCAGCAGGAAAGCAGTTTCGAGAAGCGAATCACAGTTTGGAATTCGGCTTGATGAGCGTCCAGTCGCTGCGAAAAACGGTGCGAGCATTGGGCATGCTCGGGGGAGTATTAGCTAGATCAGCTAGCTTTATGTCGTAGCTCCAGGCGCGCGTGGGGGGTTTATAGACTTCTGGGCCGCCCCATGGGGCGTCGGCTATTTTGCTGTAGTAGAGCACTGCGATGGAGCCGTTGAAGGTGAGCGTTCTACCGGTCCAATCTTCGAGCAGGCGCAGGGAGTTTTCCGCGCCGCCGCTGTAGGCACCGTTGCCAGTGGGAACGATGCCGGGGAGGATCGCGGCATTGACGGTCGTATCGACGGCGATGCGGGAAGCCAAAGTTTTGCTGCCGTTTATGTCATTCCAATTGCCAGAGAGGATAGTGACTGCGTCTCCAACGATAAGTGCCGGGACTGGTGTTGCGGTGTTGAAGTTACCCAGGATATAGATGGGGTTCGGAGCGATCACAGTGAGGCCGCTGGGGGGCAGGCTGGAGGCGTTGCGCAAACGGACGACGCCCGGAGGCACCGTGGTCGAACCGACAACGCCGCCTATAATGCCCACGGCGCCTTTGGCGTTCTTATCGTTGCCGGTGCCATTGTTGTTGTCGAGCGGGTTGCCGTCTTTATCCTTGTCCTTACCATCACCGGCACGCTTTCCGTTATCGCCGAGATCGAGAAACCAAACGGTCTTAAGCGGGCGGCCGAGCAGTTTGGTGAAGTCCGCGTAATTTGCGACCAAGTTGGCCATATCGACATCGGTGACGGCCATGTCGCGGCATTCGCGCTGATCGTAAAAGGTGGATGCGCTGCGGGTAACGATGCCGCGAGTGTCGAGCCAGGTTATAGCGACGGAGCCGGCATTGTACGAGCCGCTACGGGCAGTGACGACGTTGTTCGAGACCACGACAATGAGGTCAGCTTTGTTATAGAAGCGTTCCTGCGCCATGAGGGATGCCGGGTTTTCGACGCCGGCGGGAGCTTCCAGCAGGTCGCGCAACTGGTTGGGTCCGGCATTTGTCCCGATGGGAATATTGAGGGTGTTCAGGCCAGTCTCACGCTCGGCGCGATAACTGACTTTGCCAGGAGCACGCACGACAGGATCGGCGGGGTGTTTGGTATTAAGAATCTTTCTGGAGGCGGTGACGTGGTTCTGAAAAGCCACTTCGACGGCGGGCTGGGAGTAAATGGAGGCGTTGCAGTGGACGCGGCCATTAAACCGCATGCCGCCGCTGGACGGATGCAACTCCAGGTCGGGCACATAAAAATATTGGAACTGGCAGAGGGGTATGGATGCGATCTCGATGTCCTGGCGCACTGCGGAAGTGATTTGATAGGAGCGATTTTTTTGGCGGGTATTGGAAATGACGCGATAAGTGGCGGCGTAACCGTGCAGTCCGGGATATTTGGCGTTGAGGTCGCGGAAGGTCCAGTCGGAGACCTTTTGGATATCGGTGCGATTGAGCTGACCGAGGGCGTCCTTAAATTCAAATTTCGTCCAATCGACGGTTGATGAAGTGACAGTGTTATTATTTCCCGGTCCGCTATTGCTGATCTTGACGACGCCGAGAAGAGTGCTGGTGAGGTCTTCGGTTTTGGGGACGAGGCCTGTATAAGTAGGCACGTTATTGCCGACGACGGTGGCTCCGCCGGTTTGAAAATCTTTAGTAATGTTCGCGACGACTTTTTCCGTGGCAGCGACTGCGGCGGAGACCGAAGTGTCGTACTGGTTGATGCGGCGAGTGAGCGTCGTTTGGGTGGAAGTATAGTAAAGCACCCCACCGACCAACACGCTCGCGCCGGCGGCAATCACCAGCGCGATGATCAGAGAAAAGCCGCGGGAGCATGGGCGCCTTGAGAGGGCCGCGAACTTACGTTCGCAGCTACGGCTTGCACTTCGGTATGTCTTCAGACTTCTCATCTCAAAGCGTACGTTGCGCTATTTTGGTCGCGATGCGGAAGGATTGATAATACTTGCCTGGGCCGACGGGCACGCCCACGCCTTCAATCTCGGAAAAGTCCAGTATGAGCCCGATGACACAGTTGTTCTGCTTGCCGGTGAGCACATTCCCCCCGGAATCTTCCATTTTGAAAACGACAGGGTTCAGCACCTGTTTGGCGACAACGACCGGCGCCACCGAACCATTGGTCATGAACTTCAGGTTCTTGTCGGCGGCATCACGATAATAACGAATGAAGAAATTCGTGTCGGTAGTAGAATGGATTTGCAGCGCATTCCCTTCCTGGGGGGAATCCATCGCGGCCTCAGTGAAGCTGTTGAAGGCGCCTGATCCGACGCGAAGGATCCTGCCGGAATGCACGTGCGTGCTCACCAGGCGAATCACCTGCCGGGTCTTGTCGGCACTTTCGATTTTGCTCTGGGTGATCTGCCACATGCGATTGGCAAAGAACATGGCGCTGAGCAGCATGGCCCCAACCAACAGCGCGAGCGCGGAGACGACCAGCAGCTCGGCAAGGCTG
>Ga0066709_100005257_pt1 | contig 10602 bp, 6 predicted proteins | sample GraSoiAngelo_158_FD_79665 | JGI IMG/M metagenome (GOLD analysis project Ga0066709, IMG submission 79665) | Grasslands soil microbial communities from the Angelo Coastal Reserve, California, USA - 14_1009_16_30cm | ecosystem: Environmental > Terrestrial > Soil > Grasslands | place: USA... | reverse complement strand
CGAGGCTGACCGCCGTGCCGGCCGTCTTGCTCATCTTGACTCCTTCCCAATGCACGTAGCCGTGGGCCCACACCTGGCGCGGCAGCTCGATCCCGGCGGCGAGGAGCATCGCCGGCCAGATGATGCTGTGGAACCGCGTGATCCCTTTCCCGATGACGTGCAGGTCGGCCTGCCAGAGCCGCTCGTATCCTGCGTCCGGGAATCCGGTGGCCGATAGATAGTTGATGAGCGCGTCGAACCACACGTAGACGGTTTGCTCGGCATCTCCGGGGAATGGAATGCCCCACGGGAGCCGCTGCCGCGAAATGGACATGTCCTGCAGGCCGGCCTCGAGCAGCCGGACGACTTCGTTGCGGCGGATCGCCGGATCGACCCGCAGCGCGCCGGACCCGATCAGCTCGAGCAGGCGGGGGCCGTACGCGCTCAGCCGGAAGAAGTGGTTGCGCTCCTTGGTGGGCACGAGCTCGAGCGTGGGATGCTCGATGCAGCGGCCGTTCACGATCTGCGCGCCCTGCTTGAACTCCTCGCAGCCGGTGCAGTAGAGGCCTTCGTAGTCCGCCACGAACAGATCGTCCGCGCGCCGCCGCTGGATGCGCTCGAGCAGCGCCACGACGCCTCGGACGTGGCGCGGCTCGGTGGTACGGATCCAGTCGTCATTGCTGCACAACAGCCGCCGCCAATACTCGGCGAACGTCGCGGCCATCCGATCGACCCAGGCGCGCGGCGTCACGCCGGCGCGCTCCGCCGCCTGAATGACCGACTGGCTGTGCTCGTCCATCCCCATCAGGAAATGGACGGCGTCGCCGCGCAGCCGGCGGTACCGCGCGATGCAGTCGGCGCCGATCTTCTCGAGGGCGTGCCCCAGGTGCGGGTCGCCGTTGGAGTAGTCGATCGCCGTCGTGAGGTAGAATTTCGCCACTACGCCGGCTCGACCGTCAACTGATCCAGCGGGACGGCGCGGGTGGTGCCGCCTTCGGCGCGGAGCGTCACCCGCTCACGGAAGATGTCGACCGCGACCACTCGCTCGGGCCCCGCCCCGCCCGCGGTGCGCACCACCTTCCCCTCCTTGGGAAAGCGGCGGCGCTGCTGCACGTAGAAGTCGTGCTCGTAATGCAGGCAGCAGAGCAGGCGGCCGCACGGTCCGGAGATCTGCGTGGGGTTGAGCGACAGACCCTGGTCCTTGGCGAGCGACAGGCTGACGGGCCGGCCCTCGGGCAGCCAGCTCGCGATACACAGCTGCCGCCCGCAGCGGCCGATCCCGTCCAGGCGCTTGGCTTCGTCGCGCGCGCCGATCTGCCGCAGCTCGATGCGGGTGCGGTACAACCCCGCCAGGTCGCGGACCAGGGCTCGGAAGTCGACGCGCTGCTCGGCGGTGAAGTAGACGGTGAGCTTGCGGCGATCCCACTGCCATTCCGCGTCGGAGACCTTCATGGGGAGCGCGTGCTCCCGCACGCGGTCCCGCACGGTGCGGCGGACGTCGTCCTCGGTGCGCCGCAGCTCGGCGGCGCCGCGGACGTCGCCGTCCGTGGCGCGGCGCACGATGCGGTGGTCGGCCTTGGGTGCGGGGTCCTCCCCGAGCGCGCAGCCGTGGCAACGGCCGCACTTCTTCAGGGCGCCGTCCCCCAACGCCGACACCCGGCCGAGGTCCTGTCCCCGGTCCGCCTCCACGATCACCGGATCGTCGAGGCGCAGCGGGTCGTCGGACGGCCAGGTGAAATATTCCTTACGGTTCCCTTTGAACCGGACTTCGACGACTGATGTCAACTCACTTCTCGGTCAGCGCACCGATGGAAAGGTACTTCTCTTCCCGCCCCTTGAGGAGCTTGGCGATCTTGATCTTCCGCAGCTGGCGCATGTGGCGCTTCAGGGCGTCGCCCAACGCCGCCGCCGCGGCCTCAGGGTCGGCGTGCGCGCCGCCCGGCGGCTCGCGGATGATCTCGTCGATGACGCCCAGGTCGAGCAGGTCCTGCGCCGTGATTTTGAGGGCCTCCGCGGCGCGCTCGCGCTGACTCGCGTCCTTCCACAGGATGGCGGCGCAGCCCTCGGGGGAGATGACCGAATACACCGAGTTTTCGAGCATCAGGACGCGGTCCGCGAGCCCCACGGCCAGGGCGCCCCCCGAGCCTCCCTCGCCGATCACGGCCGTGATGATCGGGGTCTTGAGCGACGCCATTTCGATCAGGTTCCGGGCGATCGCCTCCGCTTGGCCCCGCTCCTCCGCGCCCAGCCCGGGGTAGGCGCCCGGGGTGTCCACGAGTGTGATGACGGGAGCGCCGAACTTCTCCGCCAGGTGCATCAGTCGCATCGCCTTGCGGTAACCCTCGGGATGCGCCATGCCGAAGTTGCGGTGCAGGTTTTCCTTGGTATCGCGCCCCTTCTGGTGCCCGATGGCCATCACGCTGATGCCGTCCAGGCGCGCCCACCCGCCGACGATCGCCGGATCGTCGCGAAACAGGCGGTCGCCGTGGAGCTCGACGAAGTCGGTGAACACGGTGTTCAGATAGTCGAGCGGGTAGGGGCGCTTGGGATGACGGGCCACCTGGACGCGCTGCATCGGCGTGAGGCTCTTGTAGATCTCGGCGCGCAGGGCCGCCAGCTTCTGCTCGAGCGGGCGCAGCTCCTTCGTCACGTCCACTTTGTCGCCGGCGACGCGCTTCAACTCCTCGATCTGGCGCTCCAGCTCGAGCAACGGGCGCTCGAAGTCCAGCGTGTGGGTCGCCATGTCAACTCGCTCGGATCAAGTGGACGCGATCGGCGCCGAGCAGGGTGCGGAGCGCCGCAAGCAAATCGTCCGCCGCGTCGACGCGGAGCGACCGGCTCCGCAGCCGTGCCCTGGCGCTCTCCCCGTTCCCGCCCTCCCACTCGACCAGCACGGGAACGGGGCCGGGGTGCGCGGCGCACAACGCGGCCACGGCGCGCGCGGTCTCGGGATCGGTGGGGAGAGGGGTCGCGGTCCACCGCAGCGCCACGCCGATCGCCCCGCTCCGCTTCAAGTCGTCGAGCGGCCGCGCCCCCTCCACGACGAAGGGCGCCTGCTCCTCGGTGCGGTCCCGCGCGCTGTAGCCGCCCGTGAAGAGCAGGGCGCCGTCGGGCCGGATCACCGTGTTGAGCTTGGCCCAGGCCTCCGGGAACACCAGGGCCTCCGCCGTGCCGTGGAAGTCCTCCAGCGTGACCCGCGCGTATTCCGCGCCCGTCCGCTTCGACACCTGCCGCTTCACCACAGTCGCGACCGCGGCGATGGTCACCTTCTGGTCCGTCCACGCCCCCAGGGTGGCGGTCGTGCGGGTCCCGAAAAGCTCCACCTCGGTGCGATACTTGGCGAGGGGGTGCCCGGAGATGAAGAACCCCAGCACCGCCTTCTCGCGGGTGAGGCGTTCGTGCTCGGTCCAGGGGGGCACGTCGGGAAGCGGGGCTCGGGGCTCGGGGCTCGGGGTCTCGTCCCCGAAGAGCCCATGCTGGCCGCTGGTGCGTTCATGCTGCCGCACTTGGGCCTCGCCCAAGGCACTCTCGAGCGCCGCCACGAGCTGGGCGCGGTGGCCTCCCAATGAATCGCAGGCGCCCGCGTCGACCAGGGACTCGATCACGCGCTTGTTGCAGAGCCGCAGATCGATGCGGTCGCACAGGTCCACGAGCGAGTGATACGGCGTCGCGGCGCGGCCGGCGATGATCGACGCGATCGCCCCCTCACCCACGTTCTTGACGGCCCCGAGGCCGAAGCGGATGCGGCCGTCGCCGACCACGGTGAATTTGAACCCCGACTCGTTCACGTCGGGGGCCAGTACCTCGAGGCCCAGCTCCCGCGCTTCGGCGATGTAGCGCACGACGCTGTCGGTATTGCCGATTTCCGACGACAGCAGCGCGGCCATGAACTCCGCCGGGTAGTACACCTTGAACCAGGCGGTCTGATACGAGAGGATCGAGTAGGCGACCGCGTGCGACTTGTTGAAACCGTAGCGGCCGAACGTCTCGATCTGGGCGGCGATGTCCTCGACGGCGCGCCGGTCGTGGCCGCGCGCGACGGCGCGCTTCACGAAGCTCGTCAACTCCGCCTGGATCAGCTCTTTGATCTTCTTGCCGACCGCCTTGCGGAGCACGTCCGCTTCCGCGAGGGAGTAGCCCGCCAGCACGTTGGCGATCCGCATCACCTGTTCCTGGTAGGTGATCACGCCGTAGGTGGGGGCGAGGATCTCTTCCAGGGCGGGGTGGGGGTAGCGCACCTTCTCGCGGCCGAGCTTGCGGTTGATGAACACGAGGTGCATGCCGGTGTCGAGCGGCCCGGGGCGCATCAGCGCGTTCGTGGCGACGAGGTCGTCGAACCGGTCGCACTTCATGTTGCGCAGGCAGTCGGTCGCGAGCGGCGACTCGAACTGGAAGACGCCGGCGGTCCGGCCGGAGCGGAGCAGGGCGTAAACCTTCGGGTCCTCGAGATCCGGGCGATCCAGGTCCACCGTCACGCCGTGGCGCTCGGCCACCATCCGTGTCGCGTCGTGCAGCACTGTCAGCGTCTTCAAGCCGAGGAGGTCGATCTTCAGCATCCCGACCTTCTCGAGCGCTACCATATCGTATTGCGTGATGATGGCGTCGCTATCCTGCGGCGCGAGGCACACCGGGACGTAATCGGCGAGCGGGCCTGGGGCGATCACGACGCCGGCGGCGTGCACCGATGCGTGCCGCGCCAGCCCCTCGATCCGCGCGCCGAGCTCCAGCACCTTGCGGACGCGCTCGTCCTGCGCCGCGGCCGCTTTGACTTCCGGCACCTTCTGGGCCGCCTCGGCAAGCGTCACGGAGTAGGCGGGGCCCGACGGGATCAGCTTGGTGATGCGCTCCACGTCGCCCATCTCCACCCGGAGCGTACGGGCGACGTCGCGAAAGGCGGCGCGCGCCTTGAGCGTCCCGAAGGTGATGATCTGACCCACCGACTCCCGGCCGTAGCGCTCGCGCACGTACTCGAGCACCTCGCCGCGCCGCTCGAAGCAGAAATCGAGGTCGATGTCGGGCATCGAGATCCGCTCGGGGTTCAGAAAGCGCTCGAACAGCAGGTCGAACCGGAGGGGATCGACGGTCGTGATGCGCAGCGCGTAGGCGACGAGTGAGCCGGCCGACGAGCCGCGGCCGGGCCCGACGGGGATGCCGCGGTCGCGGGCGGCCTTGATCATGTCGTAGACGATCAGGAAATACCCCGCATAGCCGGTCGTCGCGATGACGTCCAGCTCGTACTGCAGGCGCTCCTCCACCGCGGGGGGCAGCGGATCGCCGTAGCGCTCAGCGGCGCCCTGGCGTGCCAGGTGCACCAGCAGGGCCTGGTCGGTCGCAAACTCCGCGGGCCGGGGGTACTGCGGCAGGAAGTACCGCTTCTCGAAGTCGAACTCGCACAGCTCCGCGACCCGGGCCGTCTCCGCGAGCACCTCCGGGCGGTCCGGGAACAGCGCGCGCATCTCCTCCTCGGACTTGACGTAGCTCTCCTGGCCGAAGAACCGGAACCGCTTGGGATCGTCGAGGTCCTTGCCCGTGCCGATCGCCAGCAGCACGTCGTGGGCCTCGGCGTCGTCCTTCATTAAGTAGTGCGCGTCGTTGGTGGCAGCGACGGGCAAGCCCAGCTCCGCGGCGAGCCGGAACATGCCCTCGCGCACGATCTGTTCGTCGGCGATGCCGTGGTCCTGCACCTCGAGCCAGAAGCCGCCGGGCCCAAAGTTGTGCGCGAACCACGCGGCGCTGGCCTTCGCGGCCTCGTAGTTCCCCTGTCGCAGGTACAGCGAGATTTCTCCCGACAGGCACGCGGCGAGCGCGACCAGCCCCTCGCGGTGCTGCGCCAGCACGTCCTTGTCGATCCGCGGCCGGCGGTAGTAGCCCTCCAGGAAACCGATCGAGGAGAGCTTGATCAGGTTGTGGTAGCCGACGCGGTTCCTGGCCAGCAGGACGAGGTGCGAGTAGGCGGCGGGGGCGTCGGCCGGGCGCTCGCGGGCGTGGCGGCTGCCGAACGCCAGATACGCCTCGAAGCCGAGGATCGGCCGGATCTTCCGCGCCTTGGCTTCGTCGTAGAACGACCAGGCCCCGTGCAGGTTTCCGTGGTCGGTGATCGCGAGGGAATCCATGCCCAGCGCCTGGATCCGGTCGAGCAGTTCGGGGATCCGGTTCGGGACGTCGAGGAGGGAGTACTCGCTGTTGGTATGGAGGTGGACGAACGGCACTTGGTGAAAATACCGGCGGCCTAGCGCATTGTCAAAACCCGAAGCCGCGCCGTATTTTGCGCCGCATGTGGTGGGCGACGCTCGCGTTCCTCCTGGGTCTCATGGCTGTGTTTCACGTCCTCACGCGCGCGGGGCCGCTCGAAGCGCGCGCGACCCTCGCGCTCGGATTCCTCCTCCTCGCCGCGCACCTGGGCGGCGAGCTGGTCAAACGCCTTCGCTTGCCGCGTCTCACGGGGTTTCTCGTCACGGGGCTCGTCGTGGGTCCGGCATGGCTCGGCCTCGTCCGCGCCGACGAGGTCGCGGCGCTCCGCTTCATCGCCGACGGCGCGGTCGCCCTCATCGCGTTCGCCGCGGGCTCGGAGCTGACGATCGAGCGACTGCGTCGCGACCGCGTCGCCCTCGCCCGCGTGACGCTCGGAACCACCCTGTTCCCGTTCGCGGTCGTCGCGCTGGTTGTCTTTTCCATCCACGCCTGGTTCCCTCTCACCGTGCACCAACCGGTCGGCGACGCCGTGGCGGTCGCGCTCGTCCTCGGGACGCTGGCCGCCGCCTCGTCCCCCGCGGTGACGATGGCGCTGCTCGACGAGGTCGGCGCGCGCGGCCCGTTTGCCCGTTCGGTCCTGGCCGTCACCGCCGCGAAGGACGTGGCGGTGCTCGTGCTGTTCGCGCTCGTCCTCGCGAACGCCCGCGCGCTCAGCAGCCCCGGCTCGCTGGATGCCGCCGTCGCCTGGACGGCGTTGGTGCGGCTCCCGGAATCGCTCGCAGCGGGAGGCGCGCTGGGGTATGCCGTCGCCCGATATCTCAGGATGATGCGCCGTGATACGCCGCTGTTCCTCGTGGCCCTGGCGTTCTTCGCGGCCCAACTGGCCCGCGTCCTGGACCTCGAGATCATCTTGATCGCCCTGGCGGCCGGGTTCGTCATCGAGAACTTCGCGCCGGTCGAAAGCGAGCGCCTCCGGGGAGAGTTGCGACGAGGCGCGCTGCCGATTTCCGTAGTATTCTTCGCGCTCGCGGGCGCCGGGCTGCAGGCCGGCGTCTTGGCGGAGCTCTGGCCCTGGGTCGTGCTGCTCGTGGCCTTGAGGGCGGTGGCGTTGCGGTTCGGCACGATCTGGGCCGGCCGCTCGCCCACGGTGATATCTCCCCTTGCGCGTCACGGCTGGCTGGGGCTTATCTCTCAGGCGGGCGTCACGCTCAGCCTCGCCGTCCTCGCGCGGCGTGCGTTTCCGGAGTGGGGAGTGTCGCTCGAAGCGTTGGCCGTGGCGATGGTGGGGGTACATGAGGTGGTGGGGCCGATCTGCTTGCGGCTCGGCCTGCGACTCGCCGGCGAACTCTCGGAGGGAGACCATGTTACGGAAGCGGCTGCCGCGCCTGGCCCTGCCCTTGTTGCTGGGAGCGGCGGGATGTAGCGAAAACAGCGCCGGCCCGAGGCTCCCCCCCTGCACGGCGTCGGGGTTCGCGGTCAACCTCACCATCCCCGGTCAGTATCTGTCCCTCGATCCCGGTCCCGTCGCCGGGTGCGTGGTCTTCCCGGCCAACACCGGCGTCGATTCCGCCGAGTACCTGCTCGTCCCGCAGCTCGCGACCGGCGAGCCGGGGATCATATCGAGCTTCCAACTGCTGGGCGACACGATCCGGCCGGCGACGCTCGCGTCCCTGGTGCCGATGCCCGAGCTTAGGGCCGCCGAGCGGTTCCACACCTTCTTGCGGCTCGGCGACCAGTCACGGTGGCGTGGGTTGAACCCTCAGAGGGCTCCGCTGGGCCCTGGTCTCGTCCCCTCGCCCGTCGCACCCGCCGCAGCCGCGGGTCCTCCCGTGCTCGGCAGCCAGCGGCAGTTCATGGTATGCGCCAAGCTCGACTGTTCGCGGTTCGATAAAGTCACCGCGACGGTGCGGGCGCTCGACACCACCGTGGCGATCTACGTGGACAACGCCGCCCCTGCCGGGGGGCTGACCGATGCCGACCTGGACGGCTTGGCCACGCTGTTCTACAGGCAGCTCTATGCAACGGACACCGCCGCGTTCGGGCGCGAATCGGACGTCGACAGCAACACCGTGGTGCTGGTCCTGATGACCCCGGTGCTGAACAAGCTCGTCACGGCGAAGGAATGCTCGTCGACCGGGTTCGTGGCGGGGTTCTTCCTCGGGGCGGACATCGATCCGGACTTCCGCAACGACTCGCGGTCGAACAAAGGAGAGGTGTTCTACGCGCTCGTCGCGGACCCCTCGGCGACGCTGAAGGGTCCCGATGGAAAACCCACCTGCGCCCACACCGCAACGTCCGTGAAGAACATCGTGCCGGTGACCTTCATCCATGAGTTCCAGCACATGATCAGCTACGGCCAGCACGTGATCGCTCGTGGCGGGGAGGCCGAGGTGCTGTGGCTGAACGAGGGGTTCTCGCACTACGCCGAGGAGCTGGGGGGGCGGACTTATCCGCTCGGGTCGCCGGAGTTCTCGCGGTTCCTCTCCGGCGACGTGAGCAACGCCTACAAGTATCTCGATGCGCCCGGGAGTCAGTTCCTGCTCCCCGCGGCGGGGCCCGGTGCCATCGGTACCCTCGCCGAACGCGGCGCGGCGTGGCTGTTCGTGCGTTATCTTGTGGACCGCTACTCGGGAGGCACGACGGTCGCCGACTGGAACCGGGTGACGCGCCGGCTGCTCGAGACCGACAAGACGGGGGCGGCGAATATCGAAAGCGCCACGGGCGATTCGTTCGCGCACATCGTCGCGCGCTGGGCGCTCGCCAACTGGGTGTCGGACCTGCCCGGCTTCACGGCCGACACCGCCCTCCGGTACAATTCCTGGTCGTTCCGCGCGACGTACTCCTCGCTCCACACGCAGAGCCCGACGACGTACCCGAAAGCGTATCCGCTGACCCCGACGTCGAGCCCGGGACGGGGCGTCAGCCTGAGCGGCATCCTGCACGCCGGCTCGGGCGCCTACCACCGAGCGCTGCAGGCGCCCGGCGCGGCGGGCTTTACCCTGTCGCTCGCCACGGCCGAGTTCACGCCGCTGTTCGACACGGAAGGCGGGCGGGCCATAGCGCCGCGGGCCGTGCCCCGCCTGAACATCATCCGGATCCGATGATGAAGGCGGACGGGCGGACTGGCGGACTGGCCGTCTGCATGGTCATTGCAGCTCTGGCCGCCGTTCCGCCATTCCGCCTTTCCGCCCAAAGCGAAGGCAGCGTCGTGGCCGCGCTACCCGGCTCCACCCGTTCGGCGGCGCTCGGCGGCGCCGGCGCGGCGCTCGTGGGCGACGCGGGCGCGGTGTTCGCGAATCCCGCCGGGCTTGCGGCGGTCCGCCACCTCTCCGTGGAGGGATCGTACGAGCGCTACCTCGCCGGCACCGCCGTGTCGTCCGCGGCGCTGGCACTGCGTTTGGGCCGCTTCACCTGGGGCTTCGGCACCCAGGCGCTCGACTACGGCGTGGAGCCCGAGATCGTCCCCGATCCCGCCACCGGCGGTCGGACCGGGATCGCCACCGGCGCCAGCTTTCATCCGTACGACGTCCTCGCCGTGTCGTCCTTCGTGTACCGGCGGGGGCTCGTGGCGCTCGGTGTGTCGGGGAAGTACGACCGGCAGCAGTTCGGGTCGGCACCGGCGGATGCGTGGGCGGGAGACGTCGGGCTGGCGATCGCCGTGTTCGACATCATGGCGCTCGGGGTCAGCGTGCAGAACCTGGGCGGCGACCTCGGGCAACAAGGAGGTGGGGCGGAGGCGCGGCTGCCTCGCCGCACGCGCGCGGGGCTCACCCTGAACTATACGGACCCGCAAGGTGTCTTCCGGCTGCTCACCACCCTCGAAGCGCAATGGCCGCGGGACCGGGCGGCGATTCTCATCCAGGGAGTCGAGGGCGGCGTGGTGGCGGGCGGCGTGGGGTTCGTGGGGCGTGTGGGATACGCCACGCGCCCAGCGGTCACCGACGCCTCGCGGTTCACGTTCGGGGGCGGCGTCGTGCTGGGCCGCCTGCGGCTGGACTACGCATTCCAGGGGTACGACGCCCTGGGCGGGGGTACGCATCGCGTGGGAGTGCGATGGACCCCCTGACCGAACGGGCGCGGCCGCGCTGGGGCCGCATCCTGCGGCGCGTCGCCATGATCGTCTGGGGCGCGGTCGCGGCGATCGTGGTGCTGCTGCTCCTCGTGAGCGCCGACGCCCGCTACCTCGCCCGCGCCGGCGTCGAGGAGGCCCGGATCCTGCTCAAGCGCCGGTCGATGGAGAAGCTGCTCGCCGATTCCGCCACGCCGGCGGCGTTGCGCCAGCGGCTGCGGCTCGTGCTCGCCGCGCGGGCCTACGGCGCCGATTCCCTCGGTCTCGCGGTGGGGCAGACCTACACGACGTATGTGGACGTCGGGCGCGACACACTGCTCCTGGTGTTGTCGGCGAGCCGCCGGGACAAGCTGCGTGAGGTG
>Ga0066709_100005256_pt1 | contig 10603 bp, 10 predicted proteins | sample GraSoiAngelo_158_FD_79665 | JGI IMG/M metagenome (GOLD analysis project Ga0066709, IMG submission 79665) | Grasslands soil microbial communities from the Angelo Coastal Reserve, California, USA - 14_1009_16_30cm | ecosystem: Environmental > Terrestrial > Soil > Grasslands | place: USA... | reverse complement strand
GCGCCGATCACGCCGAGGGCCACGCCCAGGCGCTCGGGTCGATACCGCCGCCTGGCGACCAGCTCGTCGAGGATGATCAGGAACAGCGGCGGCGCCCAGACATTGATCAGGTTGAGGTGCAACGCCGTGTGGGAGGCAACGTACGGGCTGAGGCAATAGAGCCCGCCGCCAACGAGCGCACCCAACGCGCCCTTCGTGTATCGGGTGAGAGCGGCGAAGCAAGCGAGACCGCTGAGCGCGATCGCCACCAGCGCCGCGACGTTGTAGGCGAGGATCGGGCCGCCCGCGCGGGTGATCGGAGCGACGAACAGGGCGAGCACCGGGCTGAACGTGTTCCACATCAGGTTCGCGCCATGGGGCGCGTTCAGGCGGTCGGTCAGCAGGGGGTTCTGGCCGGACCCCAGGGCCGTGGGAAGCCACGCCAGGAACCAGGTCGACTGCTCCTGATCGCAGCAGATGCCGATCCAGCGCCTGGTCGGATCTTGCCAGGCGCTCGCCGTGAAGATGTACGCGAGGGCGAGATACACGAGGAGCGCGCCGACCAGCTCGCGACCCCGTGGCGTGCCGGGCTCCCGAGCCGAGCCGGGGCGGTCCGTCACGGGATCTGGCGGAACGGGAAGTAGGCGGCGAAGCCGATCAGGTACGCGGCGAGGAAGCCCCATCGGACGGCGCGCGGGAGGCCCGCCCGGGTCAGGAGGAGCGCGATCCCGACGGCCGCGGCCGGGACCAGCGGCAGGGCGTAGTAGATGTACATGATCCGCGGGGTGAAAACCCCGAGGAGCAGGTACGGCACGTAGTTCGCGGCGCCCCAGGCGACCGCCCAGATCGCCAGCCGGTCGCGGGTTCGCCAGGCGTACCAGGCGGTGAACAGCGCGGCGAGCGGGATGGCTCCCGCCAGGAACGGGTTGAGCGCGCCGCGGAAGTCGATCGTCGCGTACTTTGCGGTGACCACGTCGCCGATCCGCACCGTCACGTCCGATCGGAAGTAGTTGATCTGGCACTCGTTGAAGATCCATTGCCACGGCCGGCTGTCGGCCTCGGGGCAGAGCCCGACCGTGATCGGCGCTCGGAGGTTCGCGCCGTACGTGACCATGCGGACGATGTGGTCGACCGGAGACGGAAACTGCGACAACGCCATGTCGAGCAGGGTCAGGCCACCGATGGCCACGCTGAACGTGATGATCACGAACCCCAGTGGACCCCGCAGATCGTCGAGGCCCGGCACTCGCCGGGCGCGCCACCACCCGGGTCCCTCCGTGAGGAGCGCGTACAGCACGACGGCGCCGATCCCGTAGAGCGCCGTGATCTTGACGAGCAACGCGATGCCCATGGCCAGGCCCGCCAGGATCCAGCGCTTGCGCAGGGCGAGCCACGCCCCGACGAGCATCGGCGCGAGGACGAGGATGTCCAGCGTCCCGATTCGGCCGTGGACGAGGGTCAGGTTGTCGAAGGACACGAGCGCTGTCACCAGGATCGCCAGCCACGCCGACCGCCCCGTGTCGCGGACGATCAGGTACACGGCGAGGAGCGCCACCATCCCCGCGATCACGCTCGGGATGCGCCAGGCGATGCCGTTGTCGCCGAAGAGGAACATCGACGTCGCGATGAGCAGCTTGCCCAACGCGGGATGCTCGGTGTTCGGGTCGAATCCCGGCGGACTGTCGACGTAGTGGGCGGTCGCCGGCCAGCCAAGAATGACCCGCGCAGCATTCACGTAGTACGTCTCGTCGAAGATCAGCCCCTTCGCCGGCACGCCCAGCCAGATGACCCGCAGCAGCAGCGAGACGAGGAGCAGGAGCCCGATGACGCGGGCCGGATCCTTGAGGCTGGCCAGCCAGGAGGCTGCGAGTCGCCCGAGGGAACTGCTACGGACGCTCTGCACGATCCGGGGCACGCGGCTGCGGCGGCTCGAGGGCTCGTGGAATCCGGCGTCGCTGCTCACTCGTCCTCCGGGCGGTCGCCGCGAAGGGTAGCGGAGGCAGGTGGGTCGCCAACGACCCGCCCGATACGAGGAGCGAGCCAGGTTGGGCTAGCGCTGCTGCCCTTGCTGCCTACCCTGCGGTTCGCCCGGGGCGTGCGTCGGGTGCGAGTGGCTGCCGCTCGCCTTGAGCTTGGCGATGGCCTTCGAGCTCGCGTCGATCGCGTGCTCGATCGACGACTGCTCGGGCAGCTCTGCCGCGAGCGCCGTTAGCACGGCGGTGTGCTTCGCGAGCATGTCCTCCAGGTGCGCGAGGCGCGACGCGTCGTCGCCGACGTCGGCTGAGGCCGCCGCGACCTCCGCCTGGTATGCGGTCAGAGCCGCTGCAACGCCGTGCGCATCGCCACGCGCGGCGGCGGCCTCAGCCTCCGCGATCCGCTCCTCGAGCAGCCGTTCGTGGCCCTCGAGCCGAGCATCAACCTGCGCCGGCAGGGCCAGCGTCTCGATATACACCCGCGCGTTGTAGAACGGGCTACCCGGCGGCGCCGCGAACACGGCGGCGCTCGTCCCGATCGTCAACATCGCGGCGAAGCCGAAAGCAAACGCCCGGCGAGTGAACGGCGACGAGACGGCCAAGCGAGGGGCCCGTTGCGGCTCCGCGAACTGCAGTCGGGTCGCGGCAGCGGCCGACGCCGCGGCGGCAGCGGCCTCGGCGAGCACGTTGGCCCGGATCCGGGACAGCACGGGCCCGCGCGGCATGAGGCGCGCCTCGGCAAAGGCGTCGAGCATGTCCTCGAGCCGGTCGAGCGCGAAGCGGTCGTTGTCGTCGTACCCGCTCACGCCCGAACCTCGACCGTTGCCGGCTGCGCGGAGGCCGGCATCGAACCGCTCGACTCGATCCCAAGGGAGCGTCGCAGCGATGCGATGGCGCGGAACTGCAGGCCGCGGATGGTTCCTTCCTGGCGACCCATCACGGCGGCTGCCTCATACACCGAGAGCCCAGCGAAGAAGCGCAGCTCGACGACCTCTCGTTGATCATCGGTCAGTCCAGCCAGCGCCTGGGCGACCCGCTCGAGGTCGTCCCGGAGGGTCGCCATCGCCTCTGGCCCCGCTTCCTCGGTCTCCCGAGTCACGGCGGTCACGAGGGAGAGATGGTCCCTGCGCGTCCTGATCTGATCGATGATCGCGTTCCTGGCCAGCCTGAACAGCCAGCCCCCGAACGGGATGCCCCGCGCCTCGTAGCGAGGGAGCGCTTCCAGGGCCTTGACGAAGACGAGCTGCGTCAGGTCCTCCGCGTCACTCGGGCGGTTGACGCGGCTGGCGATGAAGCGATAGATCGGCCCGGCGAACTCGTCGAAGATGCGACCGAAGGCCTCCGTGTTGCCACGTTGGGCCTCCGCGACGAGCCGATCCAGCGTTTCGTCGTCCATTGAGTAACGAGGATTGCCGTTCACCGTTAGGTGCGCAAGAGTCCAGCGGTACCGACGCGGGTGCTCCGGGGCACCTCGATGCGGACCGGCTCTGCGCCTCGCCTGAACGTGAGATGGTCGAATCCGGCCTCGCTCAGGTGCCCGTAGGCGTCCCCGAGCCGGTGCGCGAAGGAACCACGTGCGTGGGCATCGGAGCCAACCACAACCCGCTCTCCCCCCAGCTCGCGGTATCGCGCCACGACCGCCGCCGCAGGATACGTCTCCGCGCCGGGGTACCTCAACCCGCTGCTGTTCACCTCGAGTGCGGTCCCGCTCTCGACGATCGCACGCAGCGCGGGCTCCTGGAGGTCGGGCCGCGCGGCCAGGTCCGCCGCAGTGATGTATGGGTGCAGGTAGCGCTTGACGACGTCGAGATGGCCGATCGTGTCGAACAGGCCCGATCGAGCCGCGGCGATGATCTCGGCGTAGTACGGCGCGACGACCTCGTCGATCGAGCGGCCCTCGACCCAGGCACGGACGCGCGACGGCCAGTACGGCGACTCGGGCCAGTCGTGGACCGAGCCGATCATGTAGTCGTAGCGATGCCGAGCCAGGTGGGCACGGACATCGGCGTCCCAGCGCCAGTTGTAGGTGAGCTCCGCGCCGAACCGGATGGTCACGCCCTGCTTCGCCCAACGCTCCGCGGCGCCGCGGACGACGCGCTCGCGGTCGTCGTAACGGGAGTACTCGAAGGCCGGGTCGCGCGGGTCGAAGTCCACGTGGTCGGTGATGCAGATCTCGGGGATGCCCTGCTCGACAGCAAGGGTGGCATAGACGTCGATGGGCACCGAGCTGTCCGGCGACTGGTCGGTATGCAAGTGAGCATCAAGCGGGAAGCCGTCCCCCGGCGTCGCCGTCACCCGGAGATGATCCCGAGCTCGTTGCCGACCTTGGCGAAGCTTTCGAGCGCCCGGTCGATGTGCTCGTCGGTCAGCGCGGCGGTCACGATCGTGCGCAGCCGGGCCTGGTCGAGCGCGACGGTCGGGAAGACGACCGAGGTGGCGAAGATCCCTTCCTCGAACAGCCGGCCGGAGAACCGAATGGCGAGCTCCGAGTCGCCCACGATCAAGGGCGTGATGGGGGTTTCGGAGCGGCCGGTGTCGAAGCCGAGCCGTGTCAGCTCGGCCTTGAACCGGCGCGTGCTCGCCCACAGCCGCTCGATCCGCCACGGCTCGTCGAGCATGACCCGGATCGCCTCGCGGCAGGCCGCCGCGTCGGCCGGCGGGTGCGAGGTCGAGAAGAGGAACGGCCTGGCGCGCTGGATCAGCAGCTCCCGCAGCGCCTGCGTGCTGGCGACATAGCCACCGAGGACACCCATCGCCTTGGACATCGTGCCGACCTGGATGTCGACGCGGCCGTGGAGCCCGAAGTGGTCGACCGAGCCGCGACCGTTGCGGCCGAGGACGCCCGACGCGTGCGCGTCGTCGACGAAGACGGCTGCGCCGTACTCCTCCGCGGCCTCGACGATCGCCGGCAGAGGTGCGATGTCGCCGTCCATCGAGAACACGCCATCGGTGACGACGAGGACGAGCCGGTACGGGCCTGCGCCGTCTGGGCGACCGTCCGCGGCTGCGGCTCGCAGGAGGTCGCGCAGCACCGCCACATCCTTGTGCGGATAGATCTTCCGGGGCGCCTTCGACAGGCGCATACCGTCGATGATCGACGCGTGGTTGAGCGCGTCCGAGACGATCAGGTCGGCCTCGCCGGTGATTGTCGGGATCACCCCCGTGTTGGCGGTGAAGCCCGACTGGAACGTCAGCACCGCCTCGACTCCCTTGAAGTCGGCGAGCTCGGCCTCCAGCTGCTCGTGCTCGGTCATCGTGCCGGCGATGGTCCGAACGGCGCCCGAGCCGACGCCGAACTCGGCTGTTGCCTTCAGCGCGGCTTCTCGCAACCGCGGGTGGTGGGTCAGCCCCAGGTAGTCGTTCGAGGAGAGCGAGATCACCTCGCGCCCGTCGACGACCGTGACCGGCCCCTGCGCCGCGCTCATCACGCGCAGCGGCCGGTACAGGTGCTTCGCCTTGAGATCGTCGATCTCGTCGGCGATGAACTCCAGCGGGTTCCGGCGCTTGGTGGGTGCCGTCATCGGTCGTTCCCCCACATCGGGAAATCTATGCCCATCCGCGCATACGCGCGGCATCGCTCACGCGAGCCAGCTCATGATGACCTTGCCCGAGTCGCCCGACCGCGCCGCGGCGAACGCGGCCTCGAAGTCGCGGAAGCCGAAGCGGTGCGTGATCGCGGCTGAGATGTCGAGGCCCGACTGGAGCATCACCGTCATCTGATACCAGGTCTCGTACATCTCGCGGCCGTAGATGCCGCGGAGCGTCAGCTGGTTGAAGACGATCGTGTTGACGTCCAGGGAGATCTCGTCGGTCGGGATGCCCAGGATGGCGATCCGGCCGCCGTGGGCCATGTTCTCGATGGCCGACCGGAGCGCCGCCTCGACGCCCGACATCTCGAGGGCGATGTCGAAGCCCTCGACCATGCCGAGCTCGGCCTGGACCGCGTGGAGGTCGCGTTCGAGCGGGTCGACGGCGATCGTCGCGCCCATGCGGATAGCCAGCTCGCGCCGGAACGTATTCGGCTCGCTGACCACGACGTGGCGCGCGCCGGCGTGCCGCACGACGGCGGTCGCCATGAGCCCGATCGGGCCCGCGCCGGAGACCAGCACATCCTCACCGAGCACCGGGAACGCCAGCGCGGTGTGCACCGCGTTGCCGAATGGATCGAAGATCGCGGCGACGTCCTCGTCGATGCCCGGCGCGTGGTGCCAGATGTTGGTCATGGGCAGGGCCACGTACTCGGCGAACGCGCCGTCCCGCCCGACGCCGAGCCCGACGGTGTCGACGCACAGGTGCCGCTGGCCCGCGAGGCAGTGCCGGCACTTGCCGCACACGACATGGCCCTCACCACTGACCAGGTCGCCGGGTTTGAAGCCGCTGACGTTCGCGCCGATCTCGACGATGTCCCCGACGAACTCATGGCCGACAACCAGGGGCGGCTGGATCGTGCGCGCCGCCCAGGGGTCCCAGGCGTCGATGTGGAGGTCCGTCCCGCAGATCCCGGTCTTGTGGACCCGGATCAGGACGTCATTGATGCCGATCGACGGCACCGGCACGTCCTGCAGCCGCAGCCCGGGTCCGGCCTCGGCCTTGACCAGTGCGAGCATCAGGCCAGGCTCCCGTCAACGCCGCGTTGGCCGGCCGTCGTGGGTCAGCTCGCCGCCGGCGCGGAGCTGGCGGACGGCGCCGGGGCTGCCGAGCCGGCAGGCGTCGTCGGCACCGTGGTGGGCGTCACGGGTACGGAGGTCGGCGTTGGGCCAGGAGACGACAGCTGCGGACATTGATTCTCGGGGTTGAACCGCTCGGCCCGGGCGGCGTAGAAGTCGAACAGCAGCTTCTCGTCGAGGGTCTGCATGGGCAGCACCGTATCCCACACCAGAGCTGCATACGGATAGGGCATGTCGTCGAAGCGGGCGATGACCGGCGTCAGGGCGCCGGGCGGGAAGTGGCAGATCGGGCTGTCCGGCCACCTCGCGAGCAGTGACCGGAGCGCAGCCTGGCCGTCGTCGGTGCAGCCGTCGCCGGTGCAGTTGTAGAGGAGCACGATCGCCCCGTGTTCCATGTTGTGGATCCAGCCCTGGGGGACGGTCTTGTCGTTCGGTCCGTACAGGCCACCCTTGATCGGACCACCCGGCGGCGGGTAATGCCAGCCGCTGGCCGGCGGGCACCACGTGTACGTGACCTTGGTGCCGACGGCCACGTGGTTGCGACCCATGTCCGGCTCCACGTAGCCCGGCGGTGGCGGGGTCACGGCGGGAGCGGGGGTTGCCCCCGACGCGACGGGCGCCCGGCTGGGAGCGACGAACGACGGCGCGGGTGTCGGCTCGAACGGGTTCACGCAGGCGTAGGCCGGGCTCAGGCCAGGCGCGACGAAGCCGACGAAGACGAGCCCGGCGAACACGGCGATGCCGCCAATCCAGAGGAGCAGGTTGCGATAGCGCTCGAGGAAGGTGGCCCTGCGTGGGGCGGGGCGGCGGGAGCGTCGCACGGCCCGGCTGGCCGGGCTCGGACGACGCGAGGACCTGGTCAAGGATGGCCTCGTTGGACGTGGAGGGGGATCGGCGAGGAAGTCTGCCAGATCACGGCTGGTCGAGCCATGCGGCCGCGGCTGGCGTGCGCAGGCCGCGGAAGAGCAGCGCCGCCAGCGCCGCGAGCAGCACCGCTCCGATGAGCTGGCCGAAAAGCAGGGCCAGCGGGATGGCTGGCAGGGCGAGCGTCGAGAGGCCGAGCGCGAGGCCGCGCGCGGCGGCCTTGCGCTGCAGGACGACGGTCACGGTGAAGATCGTGTACGCGAGCAGCGCCATGACGACGAGGCCGAGCGGCGTGACGGGCACTGTCTGGGCCTGATCGACGACAAAGCCGAGCGACAGCCCGACGCCGGCCAGGATGGCCAGGGCGTAGACGACGAACAGGGCAACGCCCCAGGGCATGCCACGAAGTGAGGGCATCGCCGGTCATTGTGGAGTCGGTTCGGGTCTTGACGCCCGTGGACCCGGAGGCTAGTGTCACTAAACCGGTTTTCTAAACCGGTTTTCCCGCGAAGCCGTGAGGAGCCCGCAGGGCTCGCGGAGGTGCCGGCGGTGGGTCATCCGCCGGTGGAGGAGGATCTTGGAGCGGCACAGACATCGGCCGCGCATCGCGGACGTCGCGCGGGAGGCCGGCGTGTCCAAGACGGCCGTGTCGTTCGCGTTCAACAGCCCTGAGCGGCTGTCGGCCGAGACCGCCGTCCGCATCCGCGAGGTGGCCGACACGCTCGGCTACCGACCGAACCCGGTGGCGCGGATGCTCACCCAGCGCCAGACGATGACCCTCGGCGTGCTCACGCCGCAGGCACTCGCGGTCATCTTCTCGAACCCGTTCTTCGCGCTGTTCAGCGAGGGCGTCGCCCACGCCGCCGAGGACCTGGGCTACGAGCTGCATTTCATCTCGCCCCTGCATGGCTCGCTGGCGCTGGCGATGGGCCGGGCGACGGTCGACGGGGTGGTCGCGATCGGGCTATCGGCCGATCACCCGGAGGTCGGGCAGATCCGTGGCGCCGGCCTGCCGATGGTGCTGGTCGATTCGGACGACCTGCCAGAGCACAGCTCGGTCATCGTCGACGACGAGGCCGGCGCGCGGGCCGCCGCGGAGCACGTCCTCGGGCTGGGTCATCGCGACGTGCTGATCATCGCCGTCGAGGGCCCGGAGTCGCCGACGGGCCAGCCCCAGCGCCAGGGCGTCACCGAGCGCCGGTTGCGCGGCTACCAGGCGGCGCTGGACGCCGCGGGCATCTCGCTGCGCAGCGACCACATCGTCGCCGGCCGGGCGTCGATCGAGGGCGGCGCGTCCGCCTTCCAGCGCGCCTGGGCGGCGGGCACCCGCCCGACCGCGGTCCTGGCCATGAGCGACGCGATGGCCATCGGCGCCATGCGCGTGGCGCGGGAGCAGGGCCTGCGCATCCCCGACGACATGAGCGTCGTCGGATTCGACGACATCGACCTCGCCGCCCATGTCGACCCGCCGCTGACGACGGTCCATCAGCCGATCCGTCAGAAGGGCGCCGACGCGGTTCGCCTCCTCCTCGCCGAGGTGGAGCAGCGAGAGGCATATCGACCCGAGCACCTCCGGCTCGAGACGCGACTCATCGTCCGCGGCTCGACCGGGCCCGCGCCGCGGGAGCGGCAGGAGGTGACCGGGGCGACGTGAGGTCGATGCGTGCGCGGCATCGGCGTGGTATTCCTCGCCGCTGCAGTCACCCATAGGGACCGGTCGTCGACCGCTCCCACCGGCCTGATCCAGGAGGAAGGCCCCGATCGTTGGGGCTTTGCACGACAGACAGAGGAGACGACACAGACAATGAAGAGTCCTATCCGGCTCGTCGGGCTGCTTGCCACCCTGACCCTCGTGGCCAGCGCGTGTGGGCCGTCCGGCAGCGCCCCGACCACCGGCGCCACCCAGCCAGCGGCAACCCAGGGCGAGGCATCCACGGGTCCCGCCGCCCTGAGCGGGTCGCTCACGATCTGGGAGGCGTACGGCGCCTCGGGTACGTCCGAGAAGGACGCATTCGACAAGATCGTCGGGCAGATCAAGGCCGCCAACTCCGGCCTGACCGTGAACGTCCTCGACGTCCCGTTCAACGACCTGTTCAACAAGTTCGAGACGTCCGCGAGCACGGGCGAGCCCGACATGTACATCGCACCGAACGACAGCCTGCCGAGCGAGGCGCGCAATGGCCTGCTCGCCGACGTCAGCGACCTCGAGGCCACGCTGAAGGGCGCGCCATACAACACCTCCGACGTCGCCCTCAACGCGGCCATGGTCGACGGGAAGCTCTACGAGATCCCGGAGTCGATGAAGGCCGTCGAGCTCTTCTATCGAACCGACCAGCTCGCCACGGCACCCGCGACGACCGCCGACTGGATGACGAATGCAGCCAAGCTCGGCCTCGTCTACGGGGCCAACGGCGGCGGCGCCTACTACGAATGGGGCTGGTACAGCACGTTCGGCGGCAAGATCATGGATGACACCGGCAAGTGCGCCGCCACCCAGGGCGGCGTGGCCGATGCCCTCAAGTTCCTCGCCGACTTCAAGGCGGCCGGTGGGCACCTCTACCAGAACGACGGCGACGCCAAGGCCGACCTGATCTCCGGCAAGATCGGCGGTTTCATCGACGGCCCGTGGCAGTCGGGTGACCTCAAGACGGCGCTCAAGGACAAGCTCGCCGTGGCGGCCGGGCCCACCGGTCCGAGCGGTGGCACGTGGGCCCCCATGACGGCGCCGGATGGTTTCTACATCAATGCGGCTTCGCCGAACATCGACCTCGCGAAGCAGTTCGCCCTGCAATTCCTCCTGCCCGCCAACGAGCAGGTCTTCGCGGACGCCGGCCACCTGCCGGCGAACACGACGCTCCAGCCCAGTGATGCCATTGCCCAGGCGTTCGCGGCTCTCATGCCGTCCGGATTTGCCCGGCCGACGCTCGCGGCCCTGAACAACTACTGGGGCAACTTCGGTAGCGCCATCGTGGCGGTCGTCGACAAGAAGACCGATGCGACAACGGAAGTGGCCAACGCCTGCTCCGCCATGGACAAGGCCAACAAGCTCTAGTCGACCGTCGAGGGCACCGCCCTCGCGTATGCTCCGGGGAGGGGAGGCCGGAATGGCTTCTCCTCCCG
>Ga0066709_100005255_pt1 | contig 10604 bp, 12 predicted proteins | sample GraSoiAngelo_158_FD_79665 | JGI IMG/M metagenome (GOLD analysis project Ga0066709, IMG submission 79665) | Grasslands soil microbial communities from the Angelo Coastal Reserve, California, USA - 14_1009_16_30cm | ecosystem: Environmental > Terrestrial > Soil > Grasslands | place: USA... | reverse complement strand
CTGCCCATGGCGCCGGCGAACCACCCGGCCATCAAGGCGCGTCTCGGCATCATGCAGCAGGAGGAGAGCCTCGACCCCGATCTGAGCGTCGAGAAGAACCTGACCGTCTACGCGAGCTACTTCGGCCTCGGGCACGCCGAAGCCGCCCGCCGGGCCGAGGAGCTGATGCGGTTCACGGAGCTGGCCGAGCGGCGGGGCGAGCACATCCGGACCCTCTCGGGCGGTATGAAGCGGCGCCTGATGCTCGCCCGCGCCCTGCTCAACGACCCGGTCCTTCTCGTCCTCGACGAGCCGACCACGGGCCTCGATCCCCAGGCCCGACGTCTCGTCTGGGAGCGGGTGCGGGCGCTCAAGCGGCGCGGCACGACGATCCTTCTCACCACGCACTACATGGACGAGGCGGCGCAGCTCTGCGACCGCCTGATCATCATGGACGACGGCCGGATCGTCGCCGAGGGCCGCCCGGCCGACCTCGTCGCCGCCCACGTCGGCAGCGAGGTGGTGGAAGTCTACGCATCTGGCGCCGAGGAGAGCGCGCTCGGGCGGCTCACGGACGGGCCGTGGCGCAGCGAGCGCGTGGGCGACGTGCTCTACCTCTACCTGCGCGACGGCCAGGTGAGCTCCGCGATGTTTTCCGCGCTCGAAGGCCTCGACTTCACGCGCCGGCGGGCCTCGCTCGAGGACGTCTTTCTGACCCTCACAGGCCACGCGCTCCGCGATTGAGGGCGACGATGCTGCCGACCAGCCGTGCCTTCCGGGTCTGGCGACGCGACCTCGAGTCGTGGAAGCGGTTCGCGCCGTCGTTCTTCATCGCGGCGCTCAGCGAGCCGGTCTTCTATCTGCTCGGCATCGGCTACGGGCTCGGCCGCTTCGTCACCGAGTTCGACGGCACGCCGTACGCGGTGTTCCTGGCGCCCGGGATCATCGCCTTCTCGGCCATGAACAGCGCCACCTTCGAGACCACGATCGGCGCCTTCACCCGGATGGTCGAGCAGCAAACCTACGCGGCGATCCTCGCGACCCCGTGCTCGGTGGCGGACATCGTGGCGGGGGACGTCCTCTGGGCCGCGTCGAAGAGCGTGCTCGCCGTCTCGCTCGTGCTCGCTCTCTGCGTGCCGTTCCACCTGGTCCACGGCATCTCGTCGTTGCTTCTCGTGCCGGTCGGCTTCCTGGTGGGCCTCATGTTCGGTGCGCTCGGAATGGTGGTCACGGCTCGGGCGCCGTCGTACGACTTCTTCAACTACTACTTCTCGCTCGTCTTCTCCGTGATGTTTCTCTTCTCGGGAGTCTTCTTTCCGCTCGAGAGCCTACCGGTCTGGGGGCAGTGGATCGCCTGGGTGATGCCGCTCACGCATGCCGTTCGCGTCTGCCGTGCCCTGACGACCCCGGCCTCCGGCGCGCCGCTCGCCGGATCGCTGCTGTGGATCACGGCAACGACCATTCTGGCCTTCGTCACCGCCGAGCGGCTGGTGCGACGGCGAATCCAGATATGAGCTGGTCGTATGTGGAGCGCGCCATCGCACCAAGGTGATTGAACAGCCTGGCGGCATCGGTCATCTCGGTGGGCGAGGAAGGAGGAAAACGATGTCGGGTACAGGCACTCGGATCGTATTGCTGTCGTTCCTGGCACTCGGGGTCGGGTCGTGGGCGGCCAGTGCGGCCACTGAACGCATCGTCCCGCCGAGCCGGCTCGCGGAGCGGGTGACCGTCCGCGACGTGCGCACACACGACGGCGAGGTCTCGGGAGTGGTCGTCAACACGTCCGATCGTCCGCTCCGCGATGTCCAGCTCCTGATCTCGTTCCAGTGGCTGTGGGACAACGAGGTGCATCCGGGCCAAGGGGGGCCGGGCCGGGCGGTGTTCTACACGATTCCCCAGGAGGTCCCTCGGGGCGGTCAGGTGCCGTTCGCATACCGGCCGGACGTCGCCCTGTCCGAGCGGCCCGACGGCCGGTACATGACCACCGTCTCGGTCGCCGGCTTCATCGAGATCACGCCGACGACGACCGGGCTCAGCGAGCGCTAGCTGGACGCGGTCAGAAGCTCAGCTTCAACCGGGTCAGGATCCCGTCGTCGTGATCCTGATGCATCATCGGGGCATAGGCGCTTCGCTCGTAGTGGAGCTGAAGCGCCAGCCCTCCCCCGAGGGACCAGCTGATGCCGGCCTCGGAGCGCTGGAAGTGTGGGGCCGTCACCTTCTGCCCCTCGACGTGCAGTGGCGACGAGCGGTAGCCGAAAGGCACACCGCCGAAGGCAACACCACTGGCCGCGGAGATCCCGAACACGAGCCGCATCAACCACCCCATCGTTCCTCCTCGCCAGCCCCGCGGGGAGGGTACCACGCGACCCGCCTCGGAGGAAATGCGCGAGTCACATGCTTCCTGCGACCTCGCCACCGATGGCGCCCCTTCGGGCGTCCGCCGCGGCGAGCGATCGTCGAGAAATCCGACAGGGAACAGCCGGACCTCCACGCGTGCTCGGCGTGTCCCAGCACATCGTGCGACAGATCGAGACCGCCTTTCCGGAGGTCCCCGGTCGCTGTCGCGTGCTCCACAACGGCGTCGACCTGGCGGCCTTTCCGTCGCGCGAAGGCGTGGCAGCCAGGCGCGGCGCCGAGCTCGCCGCGCTGAAAGCCGGATCGACACGGTGGTACCGGATGTCACCGGCCTGCTCGTCCCACCCGGGGATGCCGGCGCGCTCACGCGAGCGATCGAGAGGGTGCTCGACGACCCGGCCCGCGCCTCCACCCTGGGCCGCGCCGGGCGCGACCGCGTGGCGGCGCGCTTCACCTGGGATCGCATCGCGGACACACTCGCGTCCTATTACGAAAGCGCCCTCGCCCGGGCGCCCGCAGACGGGGTTCAGATCCTCACGTCGCACGTGCCTCTCGGCGGCGGGAATCGCGCCGTGCACGCCGCGCCTTGACCGGCCGCCTTCGCTCCGGCATCCTTCGCGCTCGATGCGGTGGGGGGTTGGTAGGGTGAGTGACGCCCGGTTCGCCCGCTGCGGGCCTATCATGGATGCTCTCCTGCTTGACGGGGCGTGTTGAGACTATTTTGGAGCGGGCGATGCCGCACGGTAGTGTTCTCGTCGTCGAGGATGATCCGGACGTTCGCGATGCGTTAGCGACGGTCCTCGAGACCGAGGGATACGACGTCGCCAAGGCGTGCGATGGGCAGGAGGCGCTGGGTCAGCTCCGAGCGTCGTCCATCCCCTCCCTCATCTTGCTCGACCTCTACATGCCTGTCATGAACGGTTGGGCCTTTCGCGCCGAGCAGCTGCGTGATCCGAAGCTCGCGTCGATCCCGGTCGTCGTGGTCTCCGCGGACAGCATGGTGGCGAAGCGTGCCGCCGACCTGGGCGCTGCGGGGTACGTCGGCAAGCCGATCGACTTCGACCGGCTCCTCACGCTGGTCGCGACGCACTGCTCGTGATCGCGGCGGCCGGGCGCGGGACGTAGCCGTCGTCTCGTCGCGGACGGGATCTCGAGTGGCGGCGCGCGGAGTCGAACCGCGGACCTGGGATGACAGGCCACGTTCGCAGATCCCGGCGGCGACCTGCAGGCCTCTTCCAGCAGGCCTTCCTGAATGCTTATCCCAACTTCCATGTCCGGTTCGTGAAGGGCGAGCGCGTGGAGGGCAGCGCGAACTTCGAGAAGCAGGTCAACCTCGCGCTCACGTGTGACCGAGACGTTCGATACGTCGAAGGCTCCCGACCGGAGTTGGCCTCTCAGCGCGCCTTCCATGCGGCGCTCGCGGAGCGCGGCATGCGCCGTTTCGAAGCGATGGGCTGCTGGATCGCACATATCCACTGAGTCACCCGCGTTCGAATGGATTACGATGGCTCACCCAGCGCTCCCCCACGAGCCGGGGGAGCGGTCGTCGTCCAGGCCGCACGCCGATCTCGCGCGTGATGGCATCCGGCGCCTCGCCGCGGCCGAACGCGCGGTGGCTGGTGCGAGCTCGCGACGCTTCGGCCGAGACCGGTACCCGAGCGGCGCACACGAGGATAGACAACGAACACCTCCCCGGATAAGAGATGGACTCGTTCCACGCCACGCACGCTGAAAGGTGGAGGACATGCAGCGTCCCCCGTTGATGAGCACCGGCATGGTCTCGATTGTGGCCTCGCTGCTTCTCGTGTCGGCGCCCGGAACCGCCGCCCCGCGCTACTCTGGAACGATCACCGGCTCTTTCGGCGCTCCCGTGCTTTCCGGGGCCTTTCTCCGGCCCGGCTCGCACGAGCCCGTCCTGCGCGACAACGCCGGCACCGCCCGACGTTCCGGCGTCGGTACCGCAACGATCGCGTGGGGTGGAGACGACAACGGCGGCACGGCCGCGGCCAGCAGCCTGACATTCAGCGGAGACTCGTTCAGCGACGTCGTGCCCGACCGGGTGTTCCGTCTCGGGACACTGACGTTCGTGAACGGGCCGAGCGGACCCGCCTCGTTGATCTTCGGCTTCGACATGCAGCTATCCGCTGGAGAGGATGTCGCGCCGTTCACGGGGCTCGTGGCGATCGTCAACACGCAGAACGCCAACGTCGACCGTATCGCCGACGCGGACGTGCTGTCCTTCGCCGACTTCGACGCCCCGAGCACGCTGGCGGGCTTCGAGGACGCGTCCGTGACCGCGATCGTGTACGGAAGAATCGGGGACGACGGGCGGCTCCGGGTGACGCGCATCGGCCTCGCCCCGGGCGAGGGCCAGCACGGGTGTGTGGACGAAGGCCCGTTCGTGGCTTCGAGAGGTCCCTGCGTCTCCGGCTGCGGCGATCTCTGTGTCGCCATCGGCGCGGCGTTCACCCAGCCGCTCTGCGGCACTGAGCAGCTCCCCGGCGTGCTGAATGAACGCATCCGCAGCGCGACCGTCTGGCTCGACCAGGGAACGACCTCCGTCGGCAGGCGGCAGGTGAAGCGGGCCGTTCGCCTGGCGATGGGGCAGCTTCGACACTCCGCCGCCCTGGCGCGCCGAGCGGCGAGGCGCCGGCATGTCTCGGCGGCGTGTGCGGAGGCCATCGGCGCGGCCGTCGCCAACGCCGAGACCCGGGCCGCGCCGTTGATGCGTCCACGCTAGGGCGAGCGTAGAATCTCGCCCCCCCGCGCGGCGCGGGTAAGGGGACGACACGCGTGGCCTAGGGCCTCACGAGCTGCGTGCCCCAAGGGGCGTGCTGAGGCGAGCGTCCGTCGGTCAACTTCGGCGTGCTCGCGCATTCCTACGCGAGCGTGAACTATGCCTCGTGCAATACTGCGCCGATTGCGACTACGGCAGCCAAGATGGTTCCAGATTGAGCGGCTGTGTCCGCTTCGCCGATGCACTTTGTGCCCGGAAGCAAATCGTCATCACCGGGAACCCGATGTGCCAGCTGCCAATGGCAGACCACGAACGGACGTGCCTCGTCGTCGTGATCGCGGGCGTCGACCTGCGAATGCTGCAGGAGCTCATGGGCCACAAGACGATGGCGATGACCCTCCGCTACTCGCACCTCTCGCCGGGCCACCAGGTCGACCCCGTCCAGTGACTGAACCCGCCTGACGACGTAGCGCGTCGTGACACCGGAACTGACACCGAGGAGGCGGGGTCGAAAGCGGTCGCGACGGCTGGTGCGGAAGTGCTGGACCTGCGAAAGGATTCTAGTGGCGGCGCGCGGAGTCGAACCGCGGACCTAGGGATTATGAGACCCTCGCTCTAGCCAACTGAGCTACGCCGCCAAAAGCGCCCCACCATGGCGGGCGCTTTTCCGGAAATCAAGCGCGCCGCCGCTGCTCGGCAGGCAGCGGGCTCTCCCGGACCTTCCGCTCGCCGAAGCGCACCTGATAGAGGCGCCGCTCGCGCAGCTCGAGTCCGGTGAGCCCGCCGCCGTAGACGCACCCGGTGTCGATCCCGATCTTGTACGGCAGGTCGACGAACACGGTGCGGCGCGGCGTGTGCCCGAAGATAATCGTCTCGGCCAGGCTGTGCGGGGCCAGGATGAACTCCTCGCGGATCCAGAGGATATCCTCCTCCTCCTGCTGCTCCCACGGCCGATCGGGACGGATGCCGGCATGGACGAACAAGCAGCCGTCGGTCCGATGCCAGAGCGGCAGACGCTCGAGGAACTCGAGATGCTTGGCCGGGAAGCTCGCGCGGGCTTCGGTGCCCGGCGCGCGCGCGTCGAGAGCGTAGCTGCGGAGCGTGGCGGTGCCGCCGTTGACCATCCACGCCTCGCCGTAGTGGCCGCCGCAGCCGAGGTACGCGAGGCACATGTCCTCGTGGTTGCCACGCAGGAAGACGGTCGCGAGACCCGGGCGCTTCTCCAAGTCCAGCACGAGGTCGATGACTCCCCGCGAGTCCGCCCCGCGGTCGATGTAGTCGCCGACGCAGATCACGGTGTCGCCGGGCGAGAGCTGGAGTCCCGCGAGCAGCGTCTCGAGCTCGCCCGCGCAGCCGTGGATGTCGCCGATCGCGAAGACCCGCCCCGTCATCGCTCCCGCCGCCGGATCAGCCGCTCGAGCGTAGGCGCGTCTTCGAGGATCCGCAAGGCGGCGCTGTAGGGATCGACGGTTCCCGCCCGGACGGCGTCGAGCAGCGGGGCGAGGCCGTCGGCGGCGTGAGCCCCGAGGCCCTGCTCGAGACGCCGCCGGAGCTCCTCGTCGAGCACGTCGAGCAGCTCGCCCTCTCGACGGGCGCGCTGGCGTCGGGCCCGCTCGGCGTCGGCCGCGAGGAAGGCCCGGTGGGCCTCGATGGCGTCGCGGACCGCCTCCGTTCCCGCCCCCGTCGCCGCTTGGGTGAGTACCACGGGGATGGACCACGGCGCCGCGGGGCGAAGGTGCAGCATCTGCACGAGCTCGGACTGCATCCGCTCCGCGCCCTCCCGGTCGGCCTTGTTCACGACGAAGACGTCGGCGATCTCGAGGAGCCCCGCCTTCATCACCTGGACGGCGTCTCCCGCCTCGGGGACGAGCACCACGAGCACCGTGTCGGCCAGCCGCATGACGTCGAGCTCGGTCTGCCCGACGCCGACGGTCTCGACGAGGACGTTGTCGACCCCGAAGGCATCGAGGAGGCGGATCATGTCGCGCGTGGCGCGTGCGAGACCCCCGTGGCTGCCGCGGGTGGAGAGGCTCCGGATGAAGACGCCCGGGTCGAGGAAGTGCCCCTGCATCCGGATGCGGTCCCCCAGCACGGCGCCGCCGCTGAACGGGCTCGACGGATCGACCGCGACGATGCCGACGTGGCGCTCGGCGGCGCGCAGGTGCGTCGTGAGCCGGTCGGCGAGCGTCGACTTGCCGGCGCCCGGCGGGCCGGTCACCCCGATCACGTGCGCGTGGCCGGTGCGCCCGTAGACCCGGCTCATGATCGCGGGCAGCTCGGGGGCTCGGTTCTCGACCAGCGTCATCAGCCGCGCGAGCGCCGTCCGGTCGCGTGCCAGCATGCGCTCGATCAGCGCTTCGGTTCGATCCTCACTCACACGTGGACCCGGCGTGGCGTGGTCATTCTCGCATCTTCCACGGCCGCGGCCAATCCGGAAACCAGCCGTCGCCCTATTGACCACCCTCCGGGGCGTGCGGAAGATGCGCCGATGACCACCAGCTCGACGATGCATCGGCTCACGCGTAGCGCCCTGGTCATGGCAGGGCTCCTGCTGGTCGTCGTGGGCGTGGGCGACGTGATCACCGGCTGGGCCAAGGTCGGCCAGTACCGGGATCTCGTCCGCGTCACGGCAGCGGTCGAGCGGCCCGATCCGGCCGCCCTCTTCCCGACCGCCAACGAGGGTCAGGAACGTCACGCCCTCGCCGTCGACAAGCTCGCTTTCTATCAACTGGTGCTGACCACCGGCCGGACCCTCGCCGCGCTCGGCATCGTGTTGATGGCCGCGGGCGCTCTCCACGTCCGGATCCGGACCTGGCGAGCTGGGCCGGGCATCTCCGCGGCAGGAGATATCCCCTCCCGCAATTGACTTCCGCACGTTCCGGAACTACAACCCGAACAAATTTGCACGACCCGGCTCGGGGGCCGGTGGGAGAGGCGGGGCGGTGGAGGAAGTCGGGACGGGCCTGCACCGGGCCGAGACGGACGCCGAGCGCGCCGAGCTGGCCGGGGCGCTCGTGACGCTGCTCGCCCGGGCGCTTCATCTCGAGCGTGCCGTCCTGCTGATGGAGGAGACGCCCGGGGGCCCGCTGGTCGCCGTCGCGCGGCACGGTGCCGCGCACATCGACCGCCTCCAGCGCGACGAGCCTCCGGAGGGTGGTCCGTGGAGCTCGGCGATCCCCATCGGCTCGGGCAGCGACGTCGCGGGCATCCTCCTGCTCGCGCGCGCCGGCGGAGCGCCCCTGGCCCCGCGCGATCTCGCGCTCGCCCAGCGGCTGGCGGAGGGAGCCGCGCGCCTGGCCGAGCACGGGCGGATGGCTGCCGACCTCGCGAGCTCCCGCGAGCTCCTCGCCCGCGCCGATCGGCTCTCCGCCCTCGGCATGCTCGCCGCCGGCGTGGCGCACGAGATCCGCAACCCCCTCGTCTCGGTGCGGACCTTCATCCAGCTCCTCCCCGAACGCCTGGGCGACGAGGAATTCCGCACCACGTTCCGCGACCTCGCGCTCGCCGAGATCGAGCGCATCTGCGGGCTGATCAACGATCTCCTCGCCTTCTCGCGGCCGGCACCCGCCCAGCTCGATCCTGCCGACCTGAACGACCTGGTCGGCCAGATCGTCCGCCTGCTCGATGCCGAGGCCCGCAAGCACGGCACCACGGTCACCTACGCCGACAACCCCGCCCTCCCGCGCGCCGTGGTGAACGACGCGCAGATCAAACAGGTCCTGATGAACGTCGTGCTGAACGCGATCCAGGCGTCGGGACGGCGCGGGCCCGTCGAGGTGAAGACGCGCCACGAGCGGCGCGGCGCGGAGGTGTGGTGCGTCGTGGAGGTCGCCGACGCCGGCCCCGGCATCCAGCCCGAGCATCGCGATCACATCTTTGATCCGTTCTTCACCACCAAGGACGGTGGCAGCGGCCTCGGGCTCTTCATCGCCCATCGCATCATCACGCAGCACGGCGGCCACATGCGCACGGCGCCGCGCTCCGCGGGAGGCACGCTCTTCTCGATCCACCTCCCCGTCCGCACCCGGGACCGGAATGTCGACGCGCGGTGAAGCGGCGCGCGGCGTGGTCGTCCTGCCGCCCCTCCCTCCGGAGACCGCGGCGGCGGTCCTCTCCGCGCCTCGCCTGCGGGCCGACGCCCTCGCCCGGGTCCCGCTGGCCGAGGGCGCCGCACGCCTGCTCGTGCCCGTTCTGATCCGTGCGCCGGCCGGCGCGCCACGGTTGCTCCTCGCCCGCGCCTTGCACGCCACCGCCGGCCGGCGTGGACCTTTCGTCGCCGCCACCGGGCCCCGGCCGCCGCTCGCGAGCCTGCCGCCGGACGCGACCCTCTGCCTCGACGTCGCGCCGCTGGCGCCCGAGGCGGTGCTGGCACTCGAGGCGACGCTCGACGACGGCAAGGCATGGGTCATCGCCGGGGCCGAGCCGGAGGCCGTGCTGCCGGCGCCGCTCGCGGCGCGTCTCGGCGCCGTCGTGGTGCCCGTCGCGCCGCTGCGCGCCCGCTTGGCGGAGCTGCCGGCGCTGGCCGAGAGCCTGCTCGCCGCGCTCGCCCGACGCGCCGGTGTGAATGCGCCGCGGCTGTCGCCCGAGGCGCTCTCCCGGCTTGCGGCGCACGCCTGGCCAGGTGACCTCGCCGAGCTCGAGGTGACGCTCGCCCGCGGGTGGCTGATCGCGGGGAGCGACACGATCGACGCGCAGCACCTGGCCTTCGCCGACGAGGCGACCTCTTCAGCGCCGGCCGACGCCGCGGCGGCGCCCGAGCCGGCGCACGGCACCGAGCTCGAGCTGCTGCTGGCCGAGCTGGCTCACGAGGTCCGCAATCCGCTCGTCACCATCAAGACCTTCGCCGACCATCTGCCGGATCTCCTCGAGGATGCCCAGCTCCGGGAACGGTTCGCGGCGATGACCCACGACGGAATCGCGCGGATCGACGGGCTGCTCGAGAACGTGATCGAGTTCGCCAGGCTCGGGACGCCTCATCCGCAGACGATCGAGCTCGGGCCGCTGCTCGATCGGCTCCTCGCCGAGGTCGAGCCGGCCTTCGCCGAGCGCGCCGTGCGCGTGCACCGTGAGAGCGAGCAACCGGCCCGATGCACGGGCGACCCGAGCCACGTCACCTATGCGCTCCGGAACCTCTTTGCAGGCGTCGTGCGCGAGGTGCCGCCGCGCGAGGATCTGGCGGTCGAGGCGACCGCCAACGGGGTCGTCACGCTGCGCTTCGCGGCCGGCGCCCAGGCCGCAGCGCATCTCAGACGGTTGACGGGAGCGACGGGCGACGCCGATCGCGACGAGGCGGCCTTCCTGCCCCTCGCCTTTCGGCTGGCGCGCCGGGCGCTCGAGTGGAGCGGCGGCGGGCTCTCGATGGTGCCCGAGGCGGGGGCGGCAACGACGCCGGTGGTCCCGCTGGCAGCGGCGGGCGGACGGAGGGGGATGCGGTGGGGGCGACGACGGTGGAACGACGGGTGCTGGGTGTGGACGACGAGGAGGGCGTAGGGGAATCCGGCGGCAAGAGGGAGAAGGAAGAGTACGACACGAT
>Ga0066709_100005254_pt1 | contig 10605 bp, 6 predicted proteins | sample GraSoiAngelo_158_FD_79665 | JGI IMG/M metagenome (GOLD analysis project Ga0066709, IMG submission 79665) | Grasslands soil microbial communities from the Angelo Coastal Reserve, California, USA - 14_1009_16_30cm | ecosystem: Environmental > Terrestrial > Soil > Grasslands | place: USA... | reverse complement strand
TAAGGAACTCCAAGTGAGCGGAAAACTCGATTATAAACGAATGTGCTGTAGAGACGTTGCTTGCAAAGTCTTGCTCTGTGCGGTAATGGAGACGTAGCAAGCTACGTCTCTACGGACTTATTTGTTGAATTCGTACACGTAGCTACGCGGCTCGTTTCCGGAGATGAACCGCGTGTTGTATTTCAGCATATAGTCGAGATGTTCGGCGTCGTTCGGGAACAATTTGCCCGGATATGGATACTTGCCCATGCCACGGAATGGCAGAGGCTCGACCGTGTTGCCGTCGGCCGCGTAGAAATCCATATCTTTTTCGTAGCCGCTGGCTTGGAAGAAATAGTCGCGCGTCCAGCCCTTAGGAAGCGGCGGTAGTTTGCTGGGATCGAACTCCAGCTGGACTTCTTCGCCGGAGCCGAAGACGGCGGGCTTGTCGTCAAACTTTGTGAGCAGCGGAAGAACGTCGCCGTAGCGCGTGTATTCTCCGGCCTGTCGCGCGTACGGACCGGTGCGGCTGACTTGCTCGTAAACGTATTTCACGTTGCCCGGAGGTTGGTCTTCGATCTGGCGCGGGTAACCATGGAAGTCGAGCTCGGCTTTGGTTAGTGGGACGTCGCTCAGGGCGTAGTTTTTGGTTTGTGGGCTGCGGTCGATGAGGATGCTGTCCCAGTAGATCTGCAGATTGGTAGTGATGCGGATACGCGTGGTCCCTTGCGGAAGCTTGCCGCTGAGATCAGTCGTGATTGTGCGCGGCAGGCCAGCGGGAAAACCCATGTCATCAGTGACGCGGACCCATTTGCCGGTTTGTTTGGCTCGGACATTCCTGTCCGAGCTGCTTTGAACTTGCTGGTTGTCGGACAAGAATGTCCGACCCACATGGCCGACCTCAGCCTCAACATACGGAGCCGTAGCTTCAATCCCTGCTTGCGAAGCCGCGTACATTCCTGTTGCGGTGAAGTATTCTATTTCGCCGTGCATGAGCAGGCGCAGTGGGCCTCCGCGATAGGGTTCACCTAAATCGAGCGTCAGGCTGTGCGGCTTGACGAAGCCTTTGAACGGGAGCAAGTCGAAGTTGCCGACGTATTTGTGGGCAAGGAGATCGGGGAGAAGGTTGTTGCCCTTGTCGTCCCAGGCACCCGCCGGGGGCTTCGCGTTTCTGCTGGTGATCACCTTGAAATTTGGATACGGCGGATTGCTGGCGAAGTATTCGTTGGGATAGACGTCTTCGTTCGCGGGATGATCCACGGCCACGAGGTTTACCGCATCGAGATAGACGACTTCTTCCATGGGTTCGATCAGGCGGAAGTTGAGGGTTCCGTGGGGGCGGGCCTGGAGGGCCGCCCCTACACGATCTGTCGGGCGGGTGGGGGCACCCGCCCCTACGTGGTTAGTGGAGCCACGGGCGTCCTCGCCCGTGGAAAGTTCCCTGATCACATTCCGATCAATCTTGACCCATTCCGTCGGGCGTGGGATATTCCGTTCGCCCGGCGCGACCCAATGCCCAATCACTCCGGCACCGAGAACATCTGCGACGAGCTGATATTGTTTCCCGTCCCACACGAAAAGTGTCGGGCAGGAACTCCCGCGCCGATCGAGTTCCGTGAACTCGGCCTGCTTATTGGCAGCGACTTCGATTTCGTCTTGCAGTACGCCTCCGGGCCAGAGCATGCGGACGACATCGGCTTGCTTGACCTGCCCCAGGCCGACGGTGAGATACGGTGAGTTCTGCCCGAGATATCCATTGGAGCCGTAGATCTCATATTTCTGGCGAATGCCGTCGGAGAAGACCTCGACCTTGGTCCCGATGGCGCTCTTGTTGCTGTTCAGCCCCTTGAGCGCGAGCCGCAGCCAGTTGTTCTTGTTGCCGCCTTCGTTCTTGAGCAGGACGGCAGGGCCGTGGTTCTGGGTGATGAGCAGGTCGGTGGCGCCGTCGTTGTCGAAGTCTCCGGTGATGATGGCGCGAGGATCTTTTAGCTGAACCTTGTCGAGACCTACGTCGGTGGTGACGTCTTTCCAACCATCTGGACCGAGATTGCGGAACAGCCGCACTTCGCCTTTGCCTTCTTTGGTCTCGCCCACCGCGACGAGGTCAACCCAGCCGTCGTTGTCGTAGTCGAAGGCGGCGATGCCGTAGGCGCGAGCCCAGTTGGTTTCGGGGAGTTTTACCTGCTCGAAAGACTTGCCATGGTTGTTGTTGTTGTGCCAGAGAGAAATACCCGGAGCAATCCTTTGCGTAAAGAGCAGATCCATCCAGCCGTCGTGGTCATAGTCGAGGACGGCAATGCCCGCAAGAGGACATGGAATGAATCGGGAATCGATGTCCCTTGAACCGTTGTAGGGAGGCGGGGGAATAAGTGGTATGGCGGCGAATTTCCCTTCCCTGGGATTTTGAAAAATGACGGCCCCAAAAAGATTGGCAGCAACTACATCAACGGCTCGGTCGTTGTTGTAGTCCGTCCCGATAGCGCTCACGCCGAGGCCTGCCGTCAGGCCTATCTCGCCGGCGACCTCAGTAAACGTGCCGTTCCCGTTATTTCGCCAAACATTGTTTTTTCCTTCCCAGTTGGCGACCGCGATCGGTTGGGAACTAGGTTTCATGAATTGATTGGAGGGGCCACTGGGTTGAAGCGTGAAAAGATCGAGGTCACCATCGTGATCGTAATCAATGAAAGCAAGGCCAACGCCGTAGCTCTTAATGCCCGCGGCACTAGTCAAATCCCGGAACTTTCCATTTCTTTCATTGTGCAAAAGGAACAATCTGTCGCCACTTACAGCAAGATCGGTTGCACCATCGTTGTCATAGTCTCCAGCCGTACAGCTGACGGCGTGCTCTGTCGGATCAAGCCCAGCTTGCTTTGTGACGTCTTCGAACTTGCCATTCCCGACGTTGTGGTAAAGCGTCATTCCCTCGGCACCGTTATCGGGAAGAAAAAGATCAATCTTGCCGTCACCGTCATAGTCTAAAAAGCAAGCACCGGATCCGAGATAGAAAGTGTCGTCCGCACGACCCGATGCAGCCTTTATAGCCAGCCCCGCTTCTTGCGTCACATCCACAAACTCAACCGGAATTTGCGGCGGGACTTTCACCGTGGCGGCTTGGGACTCCTCGGCCAGGGAATACTTGCCCTGCTCGCCGTAGGCCAGGCTCATGGCCGACCCGAGCTTGTTTTGAGTGACGTACTGGAAGCGCGCCAGGTGCTCGCGGGCGTGGGGGGTGTCTCCGGACTGCTGGTAGGCGCGCGAGAGTCCGAACTGCGCCGAGGCGTGCAGCGGATTCAGCCTGAGCGCGCGCTCGAAGGCGTCAATCGCCTGCGGAAACTGCTTGAGCTGGGAATAAACCGTACCTAGGAAGTACCAGGTATCGGCGTCGCTGTCATCAATTTCGATTACGTGCTTGAAATCTTCGACGGCGGCTTCGGCATTGCTGCTATTTTTGTCCAACATGCCGAGCGCATACCAGGCGTGGGGATCTTTTGGGTTGGCTTTGGCGGCCTCGTCGAGGATTGCTTTGGCGGGGTCAACCTTAGCCAGACTCAGCAATGCGATGCCCTGATTCATTTTCGCGACCCGTAGATTGGGATCGGCGGCGGCCGCGTCTTGAAAATATTTGAGTCCCTTCTCGAATAGCTGCTGATTCATGTAGGCGCAGCCGAGATTATTTAGGCGGGCGGCTTCGCTGGGGTCGGATTTCTTCTCGGGAGAGGCGGCAATCAGAATTAGAGTAGCGACGAGCAGGCCACCAGCCCACAGCAGCAGTTTGGATTTCATTGTTAAAGATTTAACCACAGTCGCGCATCGTTTGAAGCTACCAGTAAGTGGAAGATCAACTAATTCCTAGACTCTTGTCATTCCGAACATGCCGCTTGCGGGCAGGCGAGGAACCTAACGTCAGCAGGCCTGTACGATGCAGTCTGGCTACGCCGATCTAGGCCCATGCGGTAGAAGCCGTCATGTTTACGTCCATGCTGGCGCAATCGCATCGTAAGGTCCCTCTCTCGCCCGCGTTCCGCAAGCGAGTTCGGGATGACAATCACAATGTATGTGCTTAATGGTACGTGCTTAATGTTTTTCGGCCGACAGCTTCGCGACTTTAGTGGCCGCCGGCTTCTTGGTGACTGGCCCGTATGCGCGAGACGAAACAATTCCCTTCCCTTCCTGCACGGTGACCGTCTGGCTGGCGTTCACGTTCGAGAGCTTGTCAGTTTGACCGCTGGGCCACTGAATTTCCACGGAATCGGCCTTCGTCCTCGGCCCTAGTCTGCCAATGTACCGATCCCAGCTCAGTCCAAAGGTCGCGACAAGCTCGCTTTGCGAAAGATAGCTTGAGCCGCTGCGGAGCATCTTCGTCTGTTTATCCGCGCCGGAGGTGACCGTGATCACCGCGCCGATTCCGTCGCGATTGGATTTTGTGCCGACCAGCTTGATGCGTAGGCTGTGGTTGGTCACGCCGTCATTGTGGAAGAGATAGGCACGGCCGCCATTCGTAGTCATCAGCACGTCGAGAACGCCTTCGTTGAACAGATCGGCGTAGGCGGCGGCGCGGCCAACTTTGGGTGCAGCAAAGCCGATTCCCAAAGATTGGGTAGCTTCGACGAACTTTCCTCCACCGAGATTGCGGAAAACATGCGGGGGCTCTGCATAGCTCACGCGCTTCTGAACTTTTTCGATCTGATCTTCAATATGGCCATCGGAGACGAAAATGTCGGGCCAGCCGTCGTTGTCGTAATCGAAGAAGAAGCAACCGAAGCCGAGCGTGACCAGCGTCGCGCGCCCGACTTCGGAGCTGGGAGCTTCATCGACAAATAGCCCGTTCCCTTCGTTGTGATAAAGCGAAAGCATCTGATTGGCGAAATTCGTGATAATCAGGCTGGGCCGCCCGGAGCGATCATAATCTCCAGCGTCAACGCCCATGCCGGCGCGCGCAACACCGTCCTCGCTGAACGCAACCCCGGCAGATACACCCTTCTCTTCAAACGTCCCGTCGTGTTTGTTCAGATAGAGCTTATTCGGCTGAGTGTCATTGGCCAGAAGAATGTCGGGCCATCCGTCATTGTTGTAATCGAGAATCGCGATCCCCAGGCTCTTGGACGTGTTGTCGAAGAAATGGGCTTTCTGTGTCGCGTCTTCAAATTTTCCGTTGCCCAGATTGTGCCAGAGGCGCGCTGACGTGCCCTTGTACGATTCCGGCGTGCAATAGGACTTGTGCGTGCCGTCGAGCGTGCAGAAGAGGTCTCCCTGCTGCGACCATTGGACGTAATTTGCGACTGCGAGATCGAGTTTGCCGTCGCGATCGTAGTCTAGCCAGGCAGCGCTGGTGGAAAATTCGTTCGGGCCGAAGAGGCCCGCGGTCTTGGTTACATCCGTGAATGTGCCGTTGCCGTTGTTATGAAACAAATGGCTCTGACCGAGCGCGGTGATGAAAAGATCGTCGAAGCCGTCGTTGTCGTAGTCGCCAACCGCAACCCCCATGCCGAACATTGGAATCGCGAGTCCGGACTTCGCGGTAACATCGGCAAAAGTGCCGTCGTGATTATTGTGATAGAGCTTCGGGGTCGTTTGTGGACCTTGATGTCCGGGCCAATTTGTGCCATTGGTAAGCAGGATGTCGGGCCAGCCGTCGTTGTCGTAGTCAATGAAGGCGCAGCCCGGGCCCATGGTCTCGGGGAGATATTTTTTTCCAAAAGCGCCGTTGTTGTGGGTGAAATGGATGCCGGCTTGGGTGGTGATGTCGCGGAAGGTGATTTGGCATTCGGCGAACATCGAAGCAATGAAAATGAAGATGAGAGATCTGAGCATTATTTGGAATTCCGAGTTGCGGAGTTAATAGCCGCGACTGTCGAGCTTCGCTCGACCGGACGGGTGAGGGCACCCGTCCCTACGTGGCCAATGCCGGGCACGTGGACCGTGCTGGTTTGAGCAGCTTTGGCCATATTCGCCTTCAGCGGCAGGGGCACACTCACATGCTCGTGGATCGCCTGACGCTCGTTGTTGTCTTCGGGATGGGCCTGCCGATAAGGCCCGGTGATGGTTTGTGCCGATTCGTCCGCCTTGAAGCGCAGATAGCGCGCCTGATGGTCCTCGGCCTGTTTTTCGTCTCCCTGGCCGCGATAGCAGAGCATCAGGTTGTAATGTGCTTGCAAGTCTTCCGGGTCAATCGCGAGCACCGCGTTCAGCGCCTTCACCGCATCTGCGTATTTCCGCTGAAGGAACATCACGCGGCCGTAGTCGTTCAGCGCCACACGGTCGCGTGGATACTGCGCCAGCACCTCGCGTAGTTCGCCCGCCGTGCCATCGTAATTTCCATCGCTGCGCAAAACACGAGCGTAGAAATAATGCGCGCGAGCAAGGTTCGGACTCAGCTCAATCGCTTTCTGCAGAACCGTACGCGCGCGATCCATATCGCCTTCCTGGACAGCGGCACGACCGATGTTAACCCAGCCGTCCGGATTCTTCGGATCAATTTCCGTGACTCTTTGGAAAGCGACTTCTGCGCCTTTCAAATCGCCTTGCAGCAGCAAGCCGATGCCGTAGTCATTCCAGCGCTGCCAGTCTTCGGGACGCAGATCGATCTTTGGCTGCAATGCCGGTCCGTTGTGCGAGCCGACACTCAACGTGACTTCATTCTCGGCGATCGCTACGACCGGAACGTCGGGAATCTTTTCTTGTCTTGCTGAAACTCCGTTTAGCGATCCGGTGAAGACGTATTTGCGGTCGTCATACCCAGGGCCTTGGTCGGGTTTGGCGTCTGCACGGCCGGGGACGGCCGTGTCCCCACTTTCATACTTGTGATTGAGATCCGCCGGAACTCCGGCAAAAGCGAATTGCGTGTTCCACCAAGCGAACTTGCGATAGCAGAGCCGCGCGTGCAGAGTGATCTTGTTTCCTGCGTTCTCCGGAATGTGCATGCGGTAATGCACTGTGTCGGCAGCACCCGGCGGAATGAGGCGGACATAGACGACCGAGCGCGTGGACCAGGCGTTACGCTTGTTGATTGGATTCCCGTGCTCGTCAATCTGCAGCGAGCGATAGAAATGCGCGCCGGGTTCGACGGGACCTTTGCCATTGTCCTCGACCATGCCGCTCCAAAAGATTGTCTGTCCCTTGTCGTCGGTGGCCTTGAGTTCGAGCCAGGTGTCGTAGGCATCCACCGTGCCGCCGGGAAAGAAGTGGCCGATCTTTTTCGTGCGGACGACAACATCGACGCGAACTGTATCTCCACGGCGCAAAACCGGCTGGACGCGATCTAGCGGCGCAGAAATCGGTGAGGCCTCGGTCGTGGCCGAAGCAATCTTGGTTTCCGCTTCTTCACCCACCGCAAACGTAGTCTGAATATCCGATTGCGGCGTTGCTACGGCGTTGGCCTGCACCGCTTCAGGCGATATAGCGAAAATATCCACGCTGAGGATCCCGTTTTTTAAGAAGTTCTCGGTGAGTTTGAGTTGGTCGGCATCCTCGTTCGCGGTCGGAACCGCTGTGTTCGCTCCAGGGAAACGATGCGAGTGGACAAATCCATTCATGTTGCCGAAATCATTCGAGTGCGCGAGGGGCATGTGGCAATCGGCGCATTGCTGCGAAGCTTTGGGATAGTAGAAGGAACGCGCGCCCTGGCCGGAGACGCCGCTGGCCTGCCAGTTGTCATATTCATTGAAACCGCGAATCCAGCGATAGTGATTCACAGGAACGTCGAGATGCACTTTGTGGCAGCTCGAGCAGAACTCCGGTGTCTGATCGCGCATGAAGGGCTTCAGGAACACGCGGCGATGCGGCTCAGGATTTAGCTTCACTAGGAAATCGTGCACGGTTCGCACGAACGGATTCTTGCTGGCTGCCAGCTCGTGCAGCTTGGGATACTCCAGATAAAAATCGCCCTGGCCCATGGTGCTCTTCACATTGGCGATGGAGTGGCACATCATGCAGCCGAGGCCTGCTTGCGCTTCGGGGCGATGCACGATCTGTTTGATTGGTGTGTCCATCAGGCCGCTATAGAGGACGGCGGGATCGTGGCATCCGCCGCACCATTTTGAGGGCTTGGTGCCCACGCGGTCCTGCATGTACTCGATGCTTTTGCGATACCACTGATTGTTGAACGACGAGAAGTGGTGTGCTGAGCTTTGCCATTGTTTGTAGATATCCGCGTGGCATCGCTGGCAGGAGTCGGACTCCATGAAGAACTTGCTGGGGATTTTTTGATGTCCGTAAACTTGCGCGGAGCTTGGGAAGAAATCGCCTTGCGGACCGTCGCCTTCATCGTTCATGGTGGCGGGCGCGTCGGCGGGGTTCTGGATACGCGCGTGTGTCAGCCAGCGCGAATTGCGCGTGTACCACGCAGCGCCACTAAGAGCGGCGATCGCGAGCAAAGAGACGGTGAAACGGAGCGCGGTCCGAGCGAGTCCAGGCGATAGCCATTTCCGACCACCAGGCCAGTCAGCGAACAGTATCCCGCAACCTACCAGCGCCAACGCGATGTGGAGATAAACCCAATTCCACTCCGCGCGCAGGGCTCCGATCTTGATTAGGGCGACGCCCAGACCTGCAGATCCCGCAACTAGGAGCCAGCCCAGGCGGGCCATCCACGTGCCGTCCCGCAACAGTCGAAAAAGAAAAACCAGCAGATAGAGGCTGAGTAGGAGTCCCACGAGAACATGCAGAAGAACTACGACGGCGTAGAAAACGTTAGTTTGAGGGAAGGCGTAGAGATAGATGGCGGAAAGAAATAGGAATGCGAGCAGCCACGACAGGGCGCGAACGCCCATCATGTTCCTGATTCTGGTGGTCATCTCTGCGGCGTGGACACAGCGTATGAGCGCGCTAAGTTACCCTAAACAGTCCAGGAAATTGAAGAAATAGTATAAAAACATTACCTGCCGGAAAGGTATGCAGTCGGTAGCTGGCAAGCATGTCAGTTTGGTACGACGCGAGCTAGCGCTTGTGAAAGTTCCTCTGACTTGAACCCAAATGGCCCGGGCCTGCTCTTGTAAGCCACGCGGCCGTTCTGATCAACCAGATAAATCCGGTCCGGCCATCCGGTGTACACCTGCTCGGTTGAGTTGCCAAACTCATCGAGAACTGCGGGGAATTTGATCCCGAGCTTGCGAACGCAGGCTCCGGCCACCACGGCACGTTCTTCCTCATTCTTGGGACTGGCAAAGACAACTTTGTCGCGAACGTTACTTTGCATCTGCCAAACATCGCTGGGATGCGCTTCGGTGATGTAGACCACCAGGAAAGCAACTTTGCTCTGATACTGATCGTAGAGCTTGTTGAGGGCGGGAACCTCCCGCCGGAAAGGCGGTCAAGTGTAGCTGCCGAAAATCATGACTACCGGTTGCGCCTTGTTTAGTTCGGCGAGACGAATGCTGCTGGTCTTGTCGAGCTTGGTTAAAGAGAAATCAGGAGCGGGATCGCCCACGTGGACCGTACCAGCGCGCGCCTGGGTCCACAAAGTCTCAAAAGGCATGATCAAGAAGACCTCCCAGGGTAGGTGAGACATTACCCGGGCGAAACCTTCCGGAGAACGGTACATGGCCCGCCACATGAAACCAACGAATCCAACCCAGAGGACGAAAACGACGACCAGAACTCTGGCCGTGATATTGATCCATCGCCGACGAGGCTTGGGTCTTTGTGAGATTGGGTCTGCTAGGGTGCTCATGAGCTCCAATTTGTCATGTCGAACCGGAAGCAATTAGCCTTCATCCCCTCGCAGCGGCACGTTCTCCGCGAGTGCTGAATGCTTGACGCTACTGCTTCTTCACTTCCGCCGCTTCAATCTTGCTAATCACGATCGCGGTGGATCCTCCGCGCTGAAACACTCTACCGCTGGCCGTCACCGTCTTCCCAGCGTAGGGAAGCAGCTTGTCATTCTGGCTGCTCGAGGGAGTTGTGTCTGCGATTGGCCAGTAAATCGTGCCAGTGGAAGAAAGGATCACCAATGGCGACCCAGCCTTGGCACACGCCATGGCGCACTCCGCGCTGATCGGCTTCTTCAATCCTTTGGTAAACGCGCAGGCGGAGTCAAGGACGTAGCCCTTGACGGTTGTTGTCTTTGACGTCTCGGCGGCAAAAAGCGCCGCGGCAAACAGCAGTGTAAGCGCTCCAGTGATGTAAATCTTCATGGTTTGCTTCTTTCTTCGTGCAAAAAGAAATTCTTCTGTGTTCTCTGTGCCTCTGTGGTCAAAAGCATTCCTAGAACGACAATCTGGCGCTCAATTGTACCTGGCGACCCGGAGTCGTTGACTGAGTGATAGTGCCGAACTGCGGCGTATTCACAAAGCGATCGGGCGTTCCCAGGTTGGTATGGTTTAGAGAGTTGAAAAATTCTCCGCGGAACTGGAACTTCGCCCGCTCCGTGAGTCTGAAGTCTCGCGCCAGGGCCAGATCGAGCGTCTGCATCCCCGGACCGTAAACGGAATTCCGGCCCACATCGCCAAAGGTAAATGCGGCCGGCGTGGCGAATGCGGCCCGGTCGAACCACTGCGTCGCAGTTTGCGTGCCGGGGCCGAAGATCGGCTGTCCCGTGTAATTCGCCCGAATCGGATTCTCTCCGAGCACCGTGCCGGAGTTAGCGGTGTCACCGAATACTGAGATCGTAAACGGAAAGCCGGTCTGCAC
>Ga0066709_100005253_pt1 | contig 10607 bp, 10 predicted proteins | sample GraSoiAngelo_158_FD_79665 | JGI IMG/M metagenome (GOLD analysis project Ga0066709, IMG submission 79665) | Grasslands soil microbial communities from the Angelo Coastal Reserve, California, USA - 14_1009_16_30cm | ecosystem: Environmental > Terrestrial > Soil > Grasslands | place: USA... | reverse complement strand
GCCGCCGCCGCAGCCCAGCCCGGTGCGCAGGTCGGCCGAGCGGGTGGCGATGCGGTCCAGCAGCGCCGCCGACGGGCCGGTCGGCCCGGCGTCGGCGAGCTGGCTCAGCATCGTCCGCTGGCCGTGGACGAACGTGTCGATGACGTCCAGCGCGGTGGTGTCCCGCCGGTTCAGCGCCGCGATGGTGAGCAGCCGGATGCCGGCGCGCGTCTCGTTGTTCATGTCCGCGAGCATGCCGGCGAGGTTGCCGCCGCGGGCGCCGGTCTCCCCGGCCTCGGCGAGGCGGTTGCGGGCGAACTCCAGGTAGAGCTGGCCGCGGCTGACGTCGGAGCCGGCCAGCGCGAGGCGGGCGCTCTCCGTGGAGCGCTTGACGCTGTAGAGGGCGTCGCCGGGCATCGCGTCGCCGCTGGCCGCGGAGATCCCGGACAGTGCGAGGGTACCGGCGGCGAGCCCGACGAGCACCGCACCGCGGGCGCGCTTGCCACCGACCACCGGCGCGCTCGGCCGGGCACGCTTGCCGCCCGTCGCGGGTACCTCGTCGAGGACCCCGATGCCGTCCCGCTCGGCGGTCGCCACGAGCATCGCCCGCAGGCTGGTCCGGAACTCGTCGCTCGGGCCGGCGACCACACCGGCCGTGCGGACGAGCCCAGTGCCGAGCCGGACGTACCCGGCCAGCTCCTCGTCGTGTACCGCCCGGGCGTGGTGCCGCGGCCGGCCGGTCGCCTCGTCCAGCAGCTGCGCCAGGCGCTCGGCCCGGCGCCGGTGGAACAGAGAGGTGGTCACCGCGCCCACCCCCCTTCGAGTTGGTCGGTCGCGCCGGCCCACGCCGGTCGCACCGGATCCAACGGGCGGGCACTAGCGCCGGTTACGGGCGCGCGCCGGGTTTTGTCACCATCAGTGATCAAGGTCACGGCTGGAAGCCTTCGGGCAGCAGCCGGGCGAGTGCCCGGACGGCCCGGTACTGCAGCGCCTTGATCGCTCCCTCGTTCTTCCCCATGGCCTGCGCGGTCTCCGCGACCGAGAACCCTTGCAGGAAGCGCAGCACGATGCACTCCTGCTGCTCGGGGTTGAGCTGCTTGACGGCGCCGAGCAGCGCCACGTTCGTGATGTGGTCGACGACGGCCGCCTCCGGGCTGCCCTCCGGCCCACGGTCCTCGCGGTCGGCGTCGAGTACGTCACCCGTAGTGACTTCAAGGCGGTACCGGCCGGACTTGAAGTGGTCGGCCACCAGGTTACGGGCGATCGTCACCAGCCAGGCGCCGAGGTCGCGCCCCTGCCAGGTGAAGCTGCCGATCCGCTTGAGCGCCCGTAGGAACGTGTCCGAGGTCAGGTCCTCGGCGAGCTGGCGGTTGCCGACCCGGAAGTAGATGAACCGGAACACGGTGTCCACGTACCGGTCGTAGATCAGCCCGAACGCCTCCGACTCGCCGGCCTGGGCGCGCTCGACCAGTGCCCACACCTCGGCCGCGGCATCGGACGGGTCGGGCCGGGAGGGCTGCCGCGGCGGACCGGACGGGGCCGGCGCGGTCTCGGGTACCGGCAGGATCGTCGTCGTGTCGTCGGACAGGGCGACGGTACCGGTCGGCTCCGGCTGCTGGGCCGGTATCGGTCTGGGCCGGCCGGGTGCCGGCTTGACCACGGGCGCCGGGTGGTGCCGGTCGTTGGTGGGCGGCCGGTTGCGGGTACGCGAGGTACCGCTGCCGTCGCCGCGCAGCCCGACGCTGAACATCTCCAGCACGGTCGCGCGCAGCCCGGCCAGGCCGTCGGTCAGCGCCGTCCGGGCGGCGAACACCTCGGGGGTGAACTCGTACCCGGTCACCGCGCCCCCCTTATCTCCGTGCGGGTCGGCGCCAGCCGATGCGGTGCTTTATCGGGCACTGCGGCCTCCTCTGGGTGAGGGGTGTCGACTAGGGCAAAACGGGGTAAGCCGACCAAGCGATAATAGGGCGCACGTCACTGACGCGTGCCAAGTCCGTTACACAGGGGCGAAGTATTTCCCGTCCCGTGCGCGAGGCGTCGCACACGGTGTGCGTCCTGTTCGTGACGACGGGCAATGTCCCCTACTGCGACACCTGGCTGGTTAGCCGTCATTGCCCTACCGGTGCACGGGGTCCTGTGCCAGACTCAGCCACCGTGCAGGTGCCGCGCAACGTAGCCGACCTGGTCCGCCGAGCCGCCCGGGAGGCGACCGCCGACAAGCCGGCGCTCATCTGGCAGGACCGCTCTATCACATGGAGTGAGCTGGACGCCAGCGTCGACGCGGCGGCGCGGGCGTTACGCGGGCTCAGCCTGCCGGACAGCGCCGGCCACCCGGCCCGGGTGGCGATCGCGCTGCCGAACGTACCCGACTTCGCCGTCGCCTACTTCGGTGCCCTGCGCGCCGGTCTCGTGGTGGTCGCGATCAACCCCGGGTACACCCAGCGTGAGGTGGACCAGCTGCTGACCGACTCGGGTGCCGCGGTGCTGATCGCGACGGCCGGCGTCCTCGCCACCGTCGGGGTACCGGTGGCGCACCGGTACACCGAGACGCCGCAGGAGCCCGGCGAGCCGGTCGACGCGGACACCGGCGGCGAGGACCTCGCGGTACTGATCTACACCAGCGGCACCGAGGGCGACCCGAAGGGCGCCATGCTGTCGCACCGCGCGCTGCTGGCCAACCACGAGCAGGTCGCCGCGATCAAGCCGCCGCCGATCGGCGCCGACGACGTGCTGCTGCTGGCGGTACCGCTGTTCCACGCCTACGGCCTCAACTCCGGCCTCGGCGCGGTTGCCTGGCACGGCGCGACCGGGGTGCTGCTGGAGCGCTTCGACCCGGCCGAGTCGATGAACCTGATCGCCCGGCACCAGATCACGGTCGTCGTCGCGGTACCGCAGATGATCGTCGCCTGGTCGCTGCTGCCCGACTGTGGGGAGGCGTTCGCGACGGTACGGGTCGCGGTGTCCGGCGCGGCGCCGCTGGACGCGACCGCTTCGGGCCGCTTCCTGGCCGCGACCGGGCACGTGGTCTTCGAGGGGTACGGGCTGACCGAGACCGGGCCGGTGCTCACCACCACGCTGGCCTCGCCGGTACCGAAGACCGGTTCGATCGGCCAGCCGCTGCCGGGGGTGTCGATCAAGCTGGTCGCCGCGGGCGGCGAGGAGATCGAGCTGACCGAGGACGACTTCGACGACGACGCGCCCGGCTCACCCGGTACCGACCCGGGCGAGATCGTGGCCCGCGGCCCGAACCTGTTCTCCGGGTACTGGCCGGACGGGCGGGACGGCCCCGCCGCCGACGGCTGGTGGCCGACCGGCGACGTGGCCTACGCCGACGCCGACGGCGACCTGTTCCTGGTCGACCGGCTGCGCGAGCTGATCCTGGTCAGCGGCTTCAACGTGTACCCGTACGAGGTGGAACAGGTGCTCCAGCAGCATCCGGCGGTGAGCGAGGCCGCGGTGCTCGGGGTACCGCACCCGTACACCGGGCAGACCGTCAAGGCGTTCGTGGTCACCAGCGAACCGGTCAGCACCGAGGACCTGCTCGGGTACTGCGAGCGCAACCTGGCCCGGTTCAAGTGCCCGACCGCGATCGAGTTCGTCGCGTCGATGCCGCACTCGGCGACCGGCAAGGTACGCAAGGCGGCGCTGCGTGGCTAGGCTCACACTGGTCACCCGGCCGGGCTGCCACCTGTGCGAGGAGGCGGCGCAGGCGCTGGACCGCATCGGCGAGCCGTGGACCGAGCTCAACGTCGAGTCCGACATCGAGCTGGAGCGCGAATACGGCGACCGGGTACCGGTGGTGCTGCTGGACGGCAGGGAGCACGGCTACTGGCGGGTCGAGGAAGAGCGGCTGCGCCGCGATCTCGCGAGATAGTCTCGGTTTCCGTGGCACACCTCGTCTGGGACTGGAACGGCACGCTGCTCGACGATCTGACCCTTGTGGTCGAGGCCACCAACGCCTGCCTGGCGCTGTTCGGCGGCGGGCCGACCACGGCCGAGGAGCACCGCCGCGAGTTCTGCCGCCCGGTGTCGGCCTACTACGAGGTCGCCCTCGGCCGCGCCGTCGACGCGGCCGACTTCGCCCGGCTGGACCGGCTGTTCCACGAGACCTACAGCGCCGGGCTGGCCGCCTGCGCGCTGGCCGCCGACGCGCACCACGCGCTCACCGGCTGGCCGGGCACCCAGTCACTGCTGTCGATGTGGTTCCACGACCGGCTGGTACCGACGATCGACCGGTACGGCCTGGCGGGGTACTTCGTGCGCGTCGACGGGCTGCGCGCGCAGATCGGCGGCGGCTCGAAGACTCCGCACCTGGTGTCCCACCTGTCAGCGCTCGGGCTGGACGGCGCCGACTGCGTACTGGTCGGCGACTCGGTCGACGACGCCGAGGCGGCCGAGGCGGTCGGGGCCGGCTGCGTGCTGTACTCCGGCGGGTTCACCGACATCGACCGGCTGCGCGCGACCGGCCGGCCGGTGGCCCACACGCTGACCGAGGCGGTCCGCCTCGCGCAGGCGATCACGCCGGCAGAGCCAGCGTCCGCGCGAGAATGACCGCGTTGTCGACCGCGATACCCACCGCGGCCGCATCGAGGTCGGCCGACACCCACACGGTCAGCATGTCCGGACGCAGGTCCACGCCGCGCGCCGGCCTGCGCCCGCCGAAACGCTTCCCGTCCGGCGCCGGGATGCGGATCCACCGCCGCGAATCCCTGGCGACACCGGTGCGGACCACCAGGCCGGGCCGGTCGAGTTCGACGACCGGCACGCCGGCCTCCCGTACCGGAAGAACCATGCCGCCCAGCACAGCGGCCAGCTCCTCCTGCGCGGCGGCCAGCCGCGCCCGCCGCCGAGAGAAGATCATGCGCCGAGGTACACCAGCACCGCCAGGACGCGGCGGTGCTGCTCCTCGTCCGGCGGCAGGTCCAGCTTGGTGAAGATGTTCTTGACGTGTTTCTCGACGGCGCCGTCGGTGACCACCAGCCGCCGGGCGATCGCCGTGTTCGAGCGGCCCTCGGCCATCAGCGCGAGCACCTCCCGCTCGCGCGGCGTCAGCGCGTCCAGCGGCCCGCGGCCGCGGCGCGCGACGAGCTGGGCGATCACCTCGGGGTCCAGCACGGTACCCCCGGTGGCCACCCGGGCCAGCGCGTCGAGGAAGTCGGTGATCTCGGCGACCCGGTCCTTGAGCAGGTACCCGACGCCGCCGCGCCGATCGGCCAGCAGGTCGTCGGCGTAGGACACCTCGACGTACTGGGACAGCACGAGCACCGGCGATCCCGGTACCACCTGACGCGCCTCCACGGCCGCGCGCAGCCCCTCGTCGGTGTGCGACGGCGGCATCCGCACGTCCACGATCGACACGTCCGGCCGGTGCGCGACGACCGCCTGTACCAGCGACGGCCCATCGCCGACCACGGCGACCACCTCGTGCCCGTTCTCGGTCAGCAGCCGGACGAGGCCCTCCCGCAGCAGTACCGCGTCGTCGGCCACGACTACCCGCATGGCAGCTCCGCTCGGATCTCGGTGGGCCCGCCGGCCGGGCTCACCACGTCCAGCGTGCCACCCGTGGCCCGTACCCGGTCGGCCAGCCCGGCCAGCCCGTGCCCCTTGGCGAGGTGTGCGCCGCCCTGGCCGTCGTCGACGACCGCGACCTGCAGCCGCGCACCGACCTGGCCGACGGCGACGGCGCAGGTGCTGGCCCGGCTGTGCTTGGCGACGTTGGTCAGCGCCTCGGCCACCACGAAGTACGCGGTGCTCTCCACGATCGCGGGCAGCCGGCCGAGCTTCGGGTCGACGGACAGGTTGACCGGGATCACGCCGCGGGCGGCGAGCGCGGCCAGCGCCGCGGCGAGGCCGCGGTCGCTTAGGATCGGCGGGGCGATACCGCGGGACAGCGCGCGCAGCTCGTCGAGCGTCTCGCGGGTCTGGCCGAGCGCGTCGTCGAGGATCAGCCGGGCGGCCGCCGGTTCGGTGTCCAGTTGCTGGCGGGCGCGGCCGAGGTCCATGGCGAGCCGGACCAGTCGCTGCTGCGGGCCGTCGTGGATGTCGCGTTCCAGCCGGCGCAGCGCGGTCGCCTCCGCGGAGACCGCCGAGTCGCGCTGCTCGGACAGCTCGGTCACCTGCTGCTGCATCTCCGCGACGCCGCTGAGCAGGGCACGGCTGAACTGGGCGCACAGCAGCGCGAACAGCCGCACCACGACCGGCAGCGTGACCAGGAAGAACAGCCCGGCCAGGGTGTACAGGCCGATCCGCGCGCCCGCGGTGTCCGGCAGCCCGATCAGCACGGTGAGGTCCTCGTTGTCCGGGCTACGCGGCAGTGCCCAGTCCCAGGCGCCGTAGGTGATGCCGCCCAGCGCCCCGGCCCACCAGGTCACCGCGAACGAGAAGCCGACCGTCACCAGGATCCAGTGGAACAGCGCGTGCAGCAGGTCCAGCCAGGACTGCCCGTCGGTCAGCGGGGTGAACAGCCTGCGCCAGGCGGCGGCACCGGCCGGGGCGCGACGGTACCGCGGCCGCGGCGCCGGTCGGCCGAGGACCGCGGAGATGCGGGCGCGCTCGATGTCCGCGAAGACCCGGGCCACGTAGAGCGACGCCACCAGGATCGGGATGCCCACGATCGTGACGAGCATGCCGGTACCGGTGGAGAACAGCGTCACTATCACCGTGTACGCGACGATCGCGATCGGGAACCCGAGGATCAGGTACCCGGTGTCCACGCCGAGTCGGCGCACGAGCTTCGACATGGCACAACGGTAGGGACCGCCCGCCCCGGGTACCCAGCCCGCCGGCCGGCCTCTTCCTGGTAGGGGTGGCCATACCCCGTCCGTGGGACCGTCCAAGATCGCGATTTGTGCACCACTTCACAAGCGCTTACTCTGTGACGGAGAACCCGTCAGTACGTGGCACGGAGCCTGATGAGCCAGCAGCGCAACGAGCGGCCACTGAAGCCGTCGGCGGACTTCCCGGATCTTCCCGACGCGACCGTGGCCCGCCTTCCGGAGTACCTGCGCGCGCTGCACGAGCTGTCCCGGACGGGCAACGACGTGGTGTCCAGCGAGGGGCTGGCCAACGCCGCCGGGGTCAACTCCGCCAAGCTGCGCAAGGACCTGTCATACCTGCGCTCGAACGGTACCCGTGGGGTGGGCTACGACGTGGCCCAGTTGATCGAGAAGATCGAGCACGTGCTGGGGCTGAACCAGCACCGCGCGGTCGCCCTGGTCGGTGTCGGCAACCTGGGCCACGCGCTGGCCGGGTACGCCGGCTTCGGCACCCGCGGCTTCCACATCGCGGCGCTGTTCGACGCCGACCCGTCCCGGGTGGGCGAGGAGATCAACGGACTGGTCGTGCGACACATCGACGAGCTTGCCGAGGTCGTCGCCGAGGAGGGCATCTCGATCGCGGTGATCGCCACCCCGGCGTTCGCCGCGCAGCCCGTCGCCGACCTGCTCATCTCCTGCGGTGTCACCAGTATCCTGAACTTCGCTCCGTGCGTGCTGTCGGTACCCGACAACGTCGACGTGCGCAAGGTCGACCTCGCCATCGAGCTGCAGATCCTGTCGTTCCACGAACACCGCAAGTCCACCCTGACCGCGTTACCCGGAACGGTGGTTGGCTCATGACCGAGCGCCAGCGAGTGAATCATGAACTCAGCAGCGACCGGGAACGCGGCCTCCGAGCGGCACGCGAGGAGGTAGCGTGAACCTGCTCACCGTCGGCGTGTCCCACCGGACCGCGCCGGTACCGGTGCTGGAGCAACTGGCCGCGTCCCCCGGCGACGTCCCGGACCTGCTCGCCGACCTGCTGACCGGCGAGTTCATTGGCGAGGCGCTGGTGCTGTCGACGTGCAACCGGGTCGAGGTCTACGCCGGGGTCAGCGGGTTCCACGGCGGGCTCACCGAGATCGTGGCGGTGCTGGCCCGCCGCGCCGGCTGTACCCCGACGGAACTGGCCCCGTACGCCTACGTGCACTACGACACCGAGGCGGTCCGGCACGCATACCGGGTGGCCACCGGCCTGGACTCCATGGTCGTCGGCGAGGCGCAGATCCTCGGGCAGTTGCGCGACGCGTACGCCGTGGCCGCCGAGCAGGACTCCACCGGCCGGCTGCTGCACGAGCTGATGCAGCAGGCGCTGCGGGTCGGCAAGCGGGCGCACGCGGAGACCGGGATCGACCGGGCCGGGCAGAGCATCGTGTCGGCCGCGCTGGACCTGGCCGCGCCGCAGGGCGAACTCGCCGGGCGCGCGGCGCTGGTCGTCGGCGCCGGTGCGATGGGCGCGCTGGCGCTGGCCACGCTGCGCCGGGCCGGCGCCGGGCCGCTGTACGTCACCAACCGCACCGCCGACCGGGCGACCCGGCTGGCCGAGCTGCACGGCGCGCAGGCGCTGCCGGCGCTCGATCTGTCCACAGTGGACCTGGTGGTGTCCGCGACCACCTCGCGGGGCTATGTGATCGGGCCGGCCGACGTGACCGGGCCGGTGACGATCGTCGATCTCGCGGTACCCCGGGACGTCGACCCGGCGGTCGCCGCGCTGCCCGGCGTGCGGATCATCGACCTCGAACTGCTCGGCGCGACCCTGCGCGACACCGACGGGCTGGCCGTCGACCGGGCCGCCGTCGAGGTCATCGTGGAGACCGAGGTCGAGGCGTTCCGCAGCTGGCTGCGTGGGCTCGACGTGGCGCCCACGCTCGCCGCCCTGCGCGGCCGGGCCGACCAGCTCGTGGAGACCGAACTGCGTCGCCTGGCCCAGCGCCGCCCGGAGCTGACCGCCGAGCAGCGCGCGGACGTCGCGCACACGCTGCACCGGGTGGTCCAGCGGCTACTGCACCAGCCGACGGTACGGGTACGGGAACTGGCCGCCACGCCCGGCGGAGACCGGTACCCGGAACTGCTGCGCGAACTGTTCGACCTCGACGTACCGTCCTCCGGCCCGCTCACCGAGATCCCGGAGGTCGAGTCATGAGCGCAACGACCCCGGAGGCTGAGTCGTGAAGCTCGGCACCAGAGGCAGCGCGCTCGCGCTCGCGCAGGCCCGCCTGGTCGCGCACGCCATCCAGACGCAGACCGGCGAGCCGGTCGAGCTGGTACCGATCGCGACCAGCGGCGACCGGTCCAGCGCGCCGGTCGTCCAGCTGGGCGTCGGCGTCTTCGTCTCCGCACTGCGCGACGCCCTGCTGGCCAAGGAGATCGACCTCGCCGTCCACTCGTACAAGGACCTGCCGACCGCGCCGGCCGACGGGCTGGTCATCGCCGCGGTACCCCCGCGTGAGGACCCCCGCGACGCGCTGGTGGCCCGCGACGGCCTGACCCTCGCGCAGCTTCCGCCCGGCGCGCGGGTCGGCACCGGCGCGGTGCGGCGCATCGCGCAGCTCGCCGCGCTGGGCCTGCCGATCGAGACCGTGCCGATCCGCGGCAACGTGGACACCCGGCTGCGCAAGGTTTCCGGCGGCGAGCTCGACGCGGTCGTGCTCGCCCGTGCCGGACTGGCCCGGCTGGGCCGGGCGCACGAAGCCACCGAGATCCTCGACCCGGCGCTGATGCTGCCCGCGCCCGCCCAGGGTGCGCTGGCGGTGGAGTGCCGGGACGACGACCCGGTGTCCGCCATCCTGTCCACATTGGACGATCCGGCCGCGCGGGCGGCGGTGACCGCCGAACGCGCGCTGCTCGCCACGCTGGAAGCCGGCTGCAGCGCACCCGTCGCGGGGCTCGCCGAAGCGTCCGGCGACGGGGAGATCCACCTGCGCGGTGCGGTACTGAGTCCGGACGGGCGCGTGGTCGTCCGGCTCTCCCGCACCGGAACGCTCGCCGACGCCGAAGCAACCGGCCGGATCCTGGCCGAGGAGTTGCTGCGCGCCGGCGCCGACACAGTACTGGGAGTACAGCGATGACCCGTACCCGCAAGTCCACCGGCCACATCAGCTTCGTCGGGGCCGGCCCCGGCGACCCGGGCCTGCTCACCCGGCGGGCGCAGGACGCCCTGGCAAGTGCCGACCAGGTGGTCTTCGATCGAGGGGTACCCGATCCGCTGCTCGCGGCGCTGCGCGCCGACGCCCGCCCGGACGCCCAGTTCTCGCCCGCCGAGGGCGGCTCCGGCGACGTGGCGAAGGTGCTGCTGTCCGCCGCCCGGTCCGGGCTGCACGCGGTACACCTGGTGGCCGGCGACCCGTTCGGGCACGAGGCCGTGGTGCGCGAGGTGCAGGCCGTGGCGCGGACCGCGGTGCCGTTCGAGGTGGTACCGGGGATCGGCCAGGCCGTCGGGGTGGCCACCTATGCGGGGGTACCGCTGACCGGGGTACGCGCGGCTGCCGACGTCGATGATCTGTCCACTGTGGACTTCGCGGCCCTGGCCGCCGCCGCGGCGCGGGACTGCGCCGCGCTGTCCGTGGCGGCCGGGGAACTGGCGGGGGTACGCGACGGGCTGCTCGCCGCCGGCCTGGACCCGGCCACGCCGGTCGCCATCACCGGCGACGGTACCGGTGAGACGCAGCACACCTCGACGTCCACTGTGGACAGCATGGTGCCCGCCGCGCTCGGCTTCGCCGGGCGGGTGGTGCTGACCCTCGGCGCCGCCGTGGCCGGGCGGGACAAGCTGTCCTGGTGGGAGAACCGGCCGCTGTACGGGTGGAAGGTCCT
>Ga0066709_100005251_pt1 | contig 10608 bp, 10 predicted proteins | sample GraSoiAngelo_158_FD_79665 | JGI IMG/M metagenome (GOLD analysis project Ga0066709, IMG submission 79665) | Grasslands soil microbial communities from the Angelo Coastal Reserve, California, USA - 14_1009_16_30cm | ecosystem: Environmental > Terrestrial > Soil > Grasslands | place: USA... | reverse complement strand
TGCGCTCGGAGACCAGATCCCCAAATCCTCCAAGCAGGAGGTGACGGACACGCGATCCGGCGTCGCCGATTCCCGGGCCTACGAGATCTGGACGTACGACATGCGGGGCAAGGAGCTCCGCCCGCGCTTCGGAATGAACGAGATCTCCGGCGGGATCAAGTTCGTCTTCACGGACGATCAGGGGTACGGCGAGTACACGCTCAAGTACTCCTCCACGACCGGGATCCACTGACCTCCTTTCCGCGTCTAAAATTGAAGCGGACCGGGATCAAGCATCAGGCTTGACTTTCCGGTCCCGCCCGCTCTACTATTCGCGGCTCTATCTCTCTGCCATTTCACAAGTTAGTTGCTTGGAGGCCGGTCGCCGATGCGGGTTGGCGTGTTGACGGGTGGCGGGGATTGCCCGGGGCTCAACGCGGTCATACGCGCGGTGGTCCAGCGGGCGATCAAGAGCTACGGATGGTCGGTCGCCGGGATCCGGCACGGCTGGCGCGGGCTTCTCCTCGAGGAGATCGAGCCGCTCGACCTCTCCTCGGTCTCGGGAATCCTCCCGCGCGGCGGCACGATCCTCGGCACGTCCCGAACGAATCCTTACAAGGAGCAGGACGGCGAGAGCCGCATCCGGGCGACCCTCGCGCGCCGCGAGATCGACGCCGTGGTCGTGATCGGAGGCGAGGACACCCTCGGCACGGCGGTGAAGCTCCACGGCGCCGGCGTTCCCGTGGTCGGGGTCCCGAAGACCATCGACAACGACGTCAACGGGACGGATTACACGTTCGGCTTCGATACGGCGCTGACCATCGCGACCGAAGCGATCGACCGGCTGCACACGACCGCCGAGTCGCACGATCGCGTCATGGTGGCCGAGGTGATGGGGCGCCACGCGGGCTGGATCGCCCTCTGCTCGGGCATCGCCGGCGGCGCGGACATGATCCTGATTCCCGAATTCCCGATTCCGTTTCACGAGATCTGCGAAGCGATCTGGCGCCGCCACGAGCGGGGCAAGAACTTCAGCATCGTCGTCGTGGCCGAAGGGGCCCTCCTGGCGGACGAGGCCGGGAATCCGCTCCACGTCCAGACCGAGAAGCGCGACGCGTTCGGCCACGTGCGGCTGGGCGGGATCGGCGCGTCGCTCGCCGAGAAGATCGAGGAGACGACGGGGTACGAGACGCGGTACAGCGTCCTGGGGCACATCCAGCGCGGCGGATCGCCGACCGCGTTCGATCGCGTCCTCGGGTCCCGATTCGGCGTCGCGGCCGTCGACCTGGTCGAGCGCAAGGGCTTCGGCCGGATGGTCGCCGTGCGCGGGACGCAGATCGTCGACGTTCCGATCGCCGAGGCGGTTGGCTCTCTCAAGACCGTCGGGCGCGAGTACTACGAGATGGCCCGGGTATTCTTCAGCTAGGAGGGTTCCGTGCGGGTCGCAATCAACGGGTTCGGCCGCATCGGGCGATTGGTCGTCCGGGCGGCGCTCAAGCGCAATGTCTCCTGCGATTTCGTCGCGGTGAACGACATCACCGACGCGAAGACGCTCGCTCATCTCCTGACCTACGACTCGGTGCACGGACCCTGGCCGGAGCGGTTCGAGGCGGGTGATGGCGGGATCAAGATCGGAGGGAAGACGATTCGGGCCCTCTGCGAGGCGAACCCGGCGGCGCTTCCGTGGAAGGATATGGGCGTCGACGTCGTTCTCGAGTGCACCGGCAAGTTCACCGAGCGCGAGAAGGCGGCGGTGCACCTCCAGGCCGGAGCCAAGCGCGTCCTCATCTCCGCCCCGGGCAAGGGGGCCGACGCGACCTTCGTCATCGGCGTGAACGACAAGACGTTCGACCCGGCGAAGCATACGGTCGTCTCGATCGCCTCGTGCACGACCAACTGCCTGGCTCCGGTCGCCGCGACTCTCGACGAGGCCTTCGGGATCGAGCGGGGGCTGATGACGACCGTGCACGCTTACACGAGCGACCAGCGGCTCCACGACGCGCCTCACAAGGATCTCCGCCGCGCGCGCGCCGCCGCGCTCTCCGTGATCCCGACGTCGACCGGGGCCGCCAAGGCGATCGGCCTCGTCCTCCCATCGCTTCAGGGGAAGCTCGACGGGATCGCGTTCCGCGTTCCCGTGGCGAACGGCTCGCTGGTCGACCTGACCGTGAACGTGTCGCGCCCCGCCTCGATTGCGTCCGTGAACCAGGCGATGCGGGAGGCCGCCGAGGGCCGCCTCAAGGGGATCGTCCAGTACTCCGAGGACCCCATCGTTTCCCAGGATATCGTCGGGAATCCGCATTCCGCGATCTTCGACGCGCCGCTCACGATGGTCTCCGGGGATCGTTTCGTGAAGGTCATGGCGTGGTACGACAACGAGTGGGGCTTCTCGAACCGGATGGTCGACGCGCTGCTCCTGCTCGGGCGATCGAAGTAGGCGGCGCTTCGTGAGTTTCCGCCGGTTGAACGAGCTCGAAGTATCCGGCCGGCGGGTCTTCGTCCGCGTCGACTTCAACGTCCCGCTCGGCCCCAAGGGGGAGGTCTCCGACGACAGCCGGATCGTCGCCTCCCTGTCGACCATTCGCTACCTGATCGGGAAGGGCGCCCGGCTCGTCCTCGCGTCGCACCTGGGACGCCCCAAGGGGAAGGTCGATCCCAAGCAGAGCCTCCGCCCCGTCCGCGACCTGCTGGAAAAATTCCTGCGCGCGCCGGTCGCGTTCTCGGAGGCGATCGTCGGACCCTCCGCGGAGGCCGCGTCGCGGGCCCTCTCGGACGGCGGCGTTCTGCTCCTCGAGAATCTGCGATTCGATCCCCGGGAAGAGGCGAACGATCCCGAGCTCAGCCGGGCCCTGGCCGCGCTCGCCGACGCCTACGTGGATGACGCATTCGGCGCGGCGCATCGGGCGCACGCTTCGATTGCGGGCATGACGAGCTATCTCTCCGATTGCGCGGCGGGCTTTCTCCTCGAGCAGGAGCTCAAGGCGCTGGGAAAGCTCCTCGCCGGGCCGGAACATCCATACGTCGCGATCCTGGGAGGCGCGAAGATCTCCGGAAAGATCGACGTGCTCCGGAATCTCCTGCCCCGCGTCGACCGCCTCGTCATCGGCGGCGGCATGATGTTCACCTTCCTTCGCGCGCGGGGATTGGCCACAGGGCGCTCGCTCGTAGAAGCCGATCGGATCCCCCTCGCCAAGGAGATCCTGGACGATTCCAGCCAAGCGCGGAAGATTCTCCTCCCGTCCGATTGCGTGGCCGCCGAGGACATCTCAGGAGCCGATCCCGGGCGGGTCGTCCCCGTGACCGCGATTCCAGAGGACCGCGCCGGCGTCGACATCGGGCCTGAGTCGCTGGCCTCGATCGCCGACGCGCTCGCGGAGGCGCGGACCATTTTCTGGAACGGCCCGATGGGCGTCTTCGAGGTGCCGCGGTACGCCGAGGGCACGATGCGGGTGGCCGTCGAGGTGGCGAAGGCGACCAAGCGCGGCGCCTTCACCGTCGTCGGTGGAGGGGACTCGCTGGCCGCGGTGAAGCGCGCGGGCGTGGACGGGCAGATCAGCCACTGCTCGACGGGCGGGGGAGCCTCCCTCGAATTTCTCGAAGGGAAGACCCTTCCCGGCGTCGCGGCGCTCGAAGCCTCGGCCAAAGCGAGGGCGCGATGAGCCCGGTCCTCGCGGGGAACTGGAAGATGAACCTCACGGTGGCCGAGGCGCGGGCGCTCTACGCCGGGATCGCCGACGCGCGGAAGCTTCACCCCGAAGTGACGACGATCGTCTTTCCGCCCTTCACGGCGTTGGCGCCCCTCGCCCAGGAGCGCGCGGGGGGCGGGCCGGCGCTCGGGGCGCAGAACTGCCACGCGGAGCCGCGGGGCGCCTTCACCGGGGAGGTCTCGGCCGAGCAGGTGCGCGACGCCGGCGCGGAGTACGTCCTGGTGGGCCACTCGGAGCGGCGGCGGCTCTTCTGCGAGAACGATCCGATCGCGCGCGCCAAGCTGGGCGCGGCGTGGAGGGCCGGGCTGACGCCGGTCCTCTGCATCGGCGAGACCCTGGCGGAGCGCGAGCGCCGCGAGACGCAGGATATCCTCGCGAGACAGCTCGCGCGGGCGCTGGAGGGAGCGCCCGCCCGGGCGCCGCTCTTGGTCGCCTACGAGCCGGTCTGGGCGATCGGCACGGGGGTCGTCGCGACGCCCGAGCAGGTGGCGGAGGCCCACGGCTGGGTGCAGGCGGAGCTCCGGAAGCTGGGCCGGATCGGGTCGCAGGCCTCGACGCCGGTCCTCTACGGCGGGAGCGTCGACCCCAAGAACGCCGGGTCCTTGGCGGGGCTACCGGAGGTCGACGGTTTTCTGGTGGGCGGTGCCTCCCTGAACGCGCCCGGGTTTCTCGCGATCGCGGGCGCTCTGGGGGCGGCGGCAGCGCACCGTCCGGGGCCGGATTGACGCTTCGCGAGGCCACGTGGTATCTTCCACGACTGGCCCTTTCAGAGTGATTTCGTCGGAGGGAAGCAAATGTCGGGCTTCATGATCGCGATCATCTCGGCCATCCACGTGTTCGCGTGCGTCGCGCTCATCGTGTCGATCCTGCTCCAGTCGGGGAAGGGCGGCGGACTCGCGGGCGCGTTTGGCGCGGGCTCGAGCCAGACGCTCTTCGGAGGGAGGGGGGCGGCGACGTTCTTGACGCGCGCATCGACGGTGATGGCGGTCGTGTTCTTCCTCACCTCGCTCACGCTGGGCCTCACGTCCGCGCGCCAGTCCTCGCCGGTCGCGCGAAGCCTGATGCAGGAGGACGCGAGGCGCCGGGCGGCCGCGCAGCAGCAAGGGGCGGGCGATCAGGGCGCGCCTGGGACCACGGCGCCCGGATCGACGGCGCCAGGCGCTGCTCCCGGAACCGCACCCGAGGCTCCCGGAACCGTGATGCCGGCCCCCGGGTCAGGTGCGCCGACTCCGGGAACGATGCCCTCGCAGTCGCCTCCGACGCCCGCGCCGCAGGGCGGCGCGACGCCTCAGAAGTCCGGCACGAAGTAGCCCTTTTCCGACTTGCCCGGGTGGTGGAACTTGGTAGACACGTACGTTTGAGGGGCGTATGGGTAACCCCGTGCGAGTTCAAATCTCGCCCCGGGCACCACTCTTGACCCGCGTTGGCAAGCACTTGCTAGCGCGGGTCTCGCATTTGTCCGGGGATTTGTACGAGTCAGGCCCTCGGGGCGGCATCGCGGCAGGGCCTGTTCGATCGTCAGCGTCGCGGTGCGCGGAGCTCGGTCGGCGCTATCGGAGCAGCGTGAGCTTCTGCCGGCCTGTATGGCCGCCCGCCTTTACGATCATGTAGTAGATACCACTGGCGACCGCTCGGCCTCGATCGTCTAGCCCATCCCATCTTCGCGCGTGCACGCCGGCCGCCAACGGGCCGTTCTCGAGGGTGCGCACGAGAGCTCCACGAACATCGTAGATCCGCCACGATACTCTGGACTCGTGGCCCACCTGCAGGCGTAAGAGCGTGTTTGGGTTGAAGGGGTTCGGAGCCGTGGGCAAGAGTCGCCATGCAAGAGCATCGATTTCTTCCTCGACGCCGGTCACAGGCGCGACCGTGAAGGTTCCTGCCGACCAGTCACCGGCGATCGTGCCGCCGTCGGTAATCCTTGTGTAGACGTAGTAGGTATTCAGCGGGAGCGTCCCAAGGTTGATATTGTAGAATCCCTGCGCTCCGGGCGTGTTTTGCGAGCTCAGGAAACGAATCTCGTTTCCATCCAACGCCGGCGAGGTGTTGACATACACGTCGACCCACGTCGGGTTGCCCTCCGGGTCACTCGCCTGCCATGTCGTGGTGTAGGAGCGGTCTTGAGCTACGAGGGTGTCGCCCGCGGGTGGATTCAACACCGTGATGGTTGGCGTGCCGTTCTGGGAGGGATTGATGGCGAGCGAGTAGTCTGGGTTCATCGCTCCAAGGTAACCGCGGACGCGGACGTTGTACCAGCCTGCCGCGCGGCCTTGCAGCGAGATTCTCTCGTAGTTGCGCGTGCTGTTCGATGTCGCGACAACGGTTCCCGTGGCATTCAGCAGGTCCATATCCAGATCGCCGGATGGATTGGCGAAATCGATGCGCACTTCATCGCCGGTTTGCCCGAGCGCCGGCATGTAGAAGCGGAAAAGGTCATCGTTTCCGCTGGCATGGATCGTCAGATTGAGGATCGTCTTGGACGGGCCGCAGGGGCCCAGGACCGGACTATTCGGTGCACCCACCACTCGCGAATTCAGATCGGACATCTGGTCGTTGGGTTCGTACGGATCTGGGTTGATCGGGCTTGGATTCCCGATTGTGATTCGGATCCGGGCGATGTTGTTCGTTTCGTCGGCTTCCAGAAAGTGATCGAGAGGATCGGCTTCGGACTCCAGCCAGTAGTTGCCGTCGGGAAGGCCCGTGATGTCGATTTGCTGACCCTCGAGATCCTTGGTGTAGACGTCGGCCCAGCCTATGGACTCGCCCTGAACGCTCGAACCACAGGATGAGAACTCGGGCGTCGACACAAACCCAGGAAGGCTGCTGTCGTGAACGATCTGATCGAGGATACAAAAGCTCGTCTTCGACCCTTCGGCCACGATCCCTCCAACGCCACCGTCGGCCGTAACAGCCCGCAGGCGGTAGACGGCCCAATCCTGGACGTGGACGTGGTTGTGTTCTGGGTGATAAATGAAGGTGCCCGCATCGCGATCGTAGTAGGCGCCCGAGTCCAGCCAGATTCGCTGGCGGACATTCTGCGTTCCGTCGGGGTTGGCGGGAAGCACGCCGTAGAGGTAGAGCTTGCCCGCGCCGATGTTTGCCGTCGCGTTCGAAAGGCGAAGGTGGGTCCTTCCGGGCACGATATTGGTCACGATGTCGTGATCGTACAGCTCATTCGTTCGCGTTATGATGTCCGGGCGCAGCTCCTGCGCGCCAGCAGATCCGCATGCGGCGAGAATTCCAACCAGGGCTCCAGCGGTGCGAAACGAGAGCACCATGGGTCCTTCAATCCCTCCCTTGGGCTTGAACGGTGCTTCAAGTAGAGGGGCGCGACTCCTGTTTGCGACCCCAGGGCCAGCACCCCCCACAGACTACGGATGGAAATATTAGGGTAGGCCGCAAGGGCTCACCATCGAGTGGATTACGGATGACCCCCACGGAATATTACGGATGTGAAACCGAAGGTCGGCCTGTAAGCTGCGCGACAAGCTGACCGCCAAAGACAAGGGCGAAACCCACGAGACCGAGTACATGTACAACCGGTACGCATGAATGACGTTCCGGCGCTCGAGCGGCGGTAGGGGGGATAGCGGCCGTGTCCACGGTTCACGGGAGTTCAAATCTCGCCCCGGGCACCATGTGGGTCCCCTTCCGGGTGGGGAGGGGACCCGATTCATTTCAAATCGCTGGCTGGGGATTCGCGGCTTGTGGTTCGCGGCGTCAGCCGCCGGCTCTCGCGGCCGGGGGCTCCGGAATGATGCCGACGAGGCGGATCGTGAAGCGGTCCTCGGCTCTCACTTCGTTCTTCGCGCCGCAGTGCTGGCAGCGGACGTAGGACCGGCGGGGATCCTCGCGGAGGTGAAGGATTTGGGTGGGGCCGAAGAGCTTGGCGCATCGAATGCACTCGACCGCGGGGTTGCTGACAAGCTCGGCAGACTCGGGCATCGGATACCCTCCGGTTTCGATCGGGTTTCGCGCGATTCCAGTGGGAGCGCGCGTGTCTTCGCGGGCCCCATTGTAGGGTTGCCCGGCGCCATCGTCCAGAGGGGCTGGTGGGGGCGGTCGTGACCGAGGCGAGAAGCGGCGCCTACGATCCGGCGCTCGCCGCCTCCTACTGGAGCGGCCCGAGGCACGAGCTCGGCGACGAGCTCGCCGCCGTCCTGAGCCTGGGCGAGCCGCCGGCCGTGAACGAAGCGTACGACGCCTGGGAAACAGGGCTCCTCCTCGACGCGATCGGCGATCGGCTCGAGGAGCTTGGGCTCGACCTCGGCGCCGGCGTCGGGCGCGTCGCGGTGCGAGTGGCCCCTCGGCTCCGCCGACTCACGTGCGGCGATCTGGCGCCCGGGATGCTCGCGCGGCTACGCCGGAACGCGGCCCGGCACCGGGTCGCAAACGTCGATCCGGCCCGGATCCGGTCCGATGGGCTGCCCTTCCGGAGCGGTACCTTTTCCCTCGTGCTCTGCCTGGGTCTCCTCGAGCATCTGCCGCGCGCCGCCCAGCGGGCCACGATCGCGGAATCGGCGCGGGTCCTTCGCCCCGGAGGAGTTCTCGCGCTGGTTCTCAACAACCCGGAGAGCCGCTTTCTCCAGGACCCCGGAGACAATCCGTTCCGCGATGGGCTTCAGCGCGAGAGCGGCTACTACTGCGCCGTGGTCTCCGAGTCCGTGGTCCTAGAGGAAGCGGCCGGCGACTTCGACCGCCAGACCCTCGGATCGAACCTCTTCTATTCGCTCCAGCGCCACGCGGCGCGCGCGCTCCCGGATTCCTCCCGGCGGGACCCGAAGCTCCGGCCGTTTTTCGAGCGCGCGGCGGCGTGGGACCGCGCGGTGCGCCCGGTGGGACCCCTCCCGCGCTCGGCCGCCGATCATCACCTCTACCTCCTCGTGCGGCGATGAGCTCCGGGCCGATCCTCGTCACCGGCGGCGCGGGCTACATCGGCTCGATCCTCGTCCGGCTGCTCTTGACGCAAGGGGAGCGGGTCCGCGTTGTCGATCGGATGCTCCACGGCGCCCACGGTCTCGTGGAGCTGAGCCAGGACGTGAATCTCGAGGTGATGCAGCGGGACCTTCGCGATCCGCGCGCGCACGGCGACATCTTGGAAGGCGTCACGACGGTGATCCACCTCGCCGCGATCGTGGGGGACAAGGCGTGCGCGCTCGATGAAGAGCTGGCGGTTCAGACGAACTGGACGGCCACCGTGGCCTTGGCCCGGAGCGCCGCGGCGCGCGGGGTCAAGCGATTCGTCTTCGCATCCACCTGCAGCGTCTACGGAGAGGGCCGCGAGGAGGTGCTGACCGAAGGCTCGCCGGTCAAGCCGCTCTCGCTCTACGCCGAGACCCGTTGGCACGCGGAGCAGGGACTCTTGGAGACGGTGGGGCTCGAGCAGCTCGAGCCGATCTTGTTGCGCTTCGGTACGGTCTACGGGCTCTCGCCGCGGATGCGCTTCGATCTGGTCGTCAATCTCCTCACGCTCCGGGCGGTGAGCACCGGGGAGGTGTCGATCTTCGGCGGGACGCAGTGGCGTCCCTTCGTTCACGTGCAGGACATCGTCCGCGCGCTCGTCACGGCGACGACGGCGACGCTCCCGGAGGGACCGCCGATCCTGAACGTGGGGGACAACCTTGAGAACTACCAGCTCCGCGATCTCAAGGAGGAGCTCGAGTCGCGAATCCCCGGCGTGCGCGTCTCGATCGTCCCCGAGGCCACGGACCCGCGCACCTATCGCGTCTCGTTCGACCGGATCGAGCACCTATGGGGGTTCCGAGCCACGAAGCGGGTCGGGGACGGAATCGAGGAGGTGGCGCGCGCCCTTCGGTCCGGCGTCATCCCCGATCCCGGCCACCGGCGCTACGTGAACGCGTGACCGGGATTTCGCTTGCGCCTCACGAGGGCGATTCGGTAGCGTCAAAAGACTGGCCAGTCCGGCCTGGATGAGGGAGGAAAACAGTTGCCACGGCTCAATTTCAGCTTGGATGAGCTCCGCGAGCGCGCGCTTTTCGTGCGGCGCGACATCATAGCGCTCCTGGCGCGATCGCAGAGCGGCCACAGCGGCGGGCCGCTTTCGTCGACCGATTTCGGGACGGTTCTCTTCTTCCACGAGCTCAGCGTCAATCCGGATCGCCTGGACGACCCCGGGCGGGATCTCTGGCACTTCTCGATCGGGCACGTGACGCCGGTGATCTACTCCCTGATGGCCGAGCGCGGTTACTTCCCGCTGGCCGACCTCCTCGGCTTCCGCCAATTCCACGGCCATCTGCAGGGGCACCCAAGCAAGCACGACACGCCCGGCATCGAGGTCTCTTCGGGCTCGCTCGGGCAGGGACTCTCGGTCTCGTGCGGCATGGCGTACGGATCGCGGTTCGACAAGAGCCCGCGCCGGGTCTATTGCGTCATGGGGGACGGCGAGCAGCAGGAAGGGCAGATCTGGGAGGCGGCGATGTTCGCCGCCCACTACAAGCTCGACAACCTAGTCGGGATCATCGACTACAACCGAAAGCAGATCGACGGCGACGTGCAGGACGTCATGGGGATCGCTCCGCTCGCGGACAAGTGGCGCTCGTTCAACTGGCACGTCATCGACGTGGACGGGCACGACCTTCCGCAGCTTCTCGAAGCGTACGAGGAGGCACGCCGCACCAAGGGGAAGCCTTCCGTCATCCTCGCCCGCACGGTAATGGGGAAGGGGGTCTCCTACATGGAGGACGACTATCGCTGGCACGGCGTGCCGCCCAACGCGGAGCAGGCGGAGCAGGCGCTCCGGGAGCTCGGCACCTCGCTGGAGGGCTGGACCCGCCGGCTGGAGTCCCATTCCGCCCGCGCGGTCGCGCCGTCGGCGAACGGAAGCGCATGAGCTCGCCCGCCCCGGTTCTCCCGACCGCCGCCGCCCCGGCCGTGAATCTCGTGAAGCCCGAGATGAAGCGGA
>Ga0066709_100005250_pt1 | contig 10608 bp, 10 predicted proteins | sample GraSoiAngelo_158_FD_79665 | JGI IMG/M metagenome (GOLD analysis project Ga0066709, IMG submission 79665) | Grasslands soil microbial communities from the Angelo Coastal Reserve, California, USA - 14_1009_16_30cm | ecosystem: Environmental > Terrestrial > Soil > Grasslands | place: USA... | reverse complement strand
CGGATCGCCGCCGGATCGTCGGCGGCGACGACACGCATGTCGGTGCCGGAGCCGCGGTCGGCGCCGGCACAGGACGGATGGCAGGCCCGCCACTCGACCGGCGTGGCGCCGTCGAGCGCGACCACGAGTTCCAGACCATCTCCTGCCACGCGGACGCTTCCACCTCGTCCTTCATCGGCAAAGACGGGTGGGGCGGCCGCGCACATGACGCAGAGGAGCGCCACACCGAGCGGCCGCCGTCTCATCGGTAGAACCGGCTCATCTCCAGCATCGCGGCGCGCAGGACGTCGCGGGGGGGCGCCTGGGTGCGCACAAGCCGATAGTCGGGACCGCGAACCTCGTAGGCGGCCGGGAACACCACCGTCACGCGCTCGGGCTCGACCACGGCATATTCGCGGTAGCTCGCGACGACGAGCCAGCTCCACTGAGCGTCCGAGAAGAGGCTGGATCCGCTCGCGTAGTCGGACGGCGGATTCGCGCACCCGAACAGCTCCGTGAGCAGCGTCGGCGCGATGTCGTTGTGAGACGTCCGCCGCGCGACCTTGCCCGGCGGGCGCCCGGGCCAGCGCACCACGAGCGGCGTGCGCATCTGGTAGTCGCTGTACGAGGTGCCGTGGCCCTTGAAGCCGAGGCCGTTCTCGTCGAACTCGATGCCGTGGTCGGAGGTGACGATCACCACCGTGCGATCGAGGAGCTTGCGGCGTTGCAGGTCGTCGAGCACTTGTCCCAGCAAGGAGTCGACGTAGTGCACAGCCTCGAGGTACCGCACGTTGCGCGACCGCAGCTGCGCCGAGGAGCGGGTGGGCGGTGGAATCGCCGGGTGATAGTCGGCGGGCGCCTCGATGGAGACCGCGGCGTTGTAGTAGAGGAAGCCGAAAAACGGACGCGACGGGTCCCGCCGGCCGAGCCATTCGAGCCACTCGCCTGTCAGCACGCGATCTCTCCCGCTGGAGTCGTCGCCCGAGGAGGTCTCCAGACGCAGATTGGGCACGTGGGCGAAGGCCGTGCGATCGAGGTCGACCAGGCGGTAGATCGGCGAGCTGGCGAATAGGCCGAGCTCGTAACCGTGCTGGCGGATCACGTCCATCAGCACCGGCGGCCGGGCGCGGCTGGCGAACTCGTCGAAGTACGTCGCGGGGATGGCGTAGAACAACGAGAACATCCCGGCGCGCGACGAGTTGCCGCCGCTGTAGTGCCGGTCGAACTCGATCGAGCTCCGCGCGAGTCCGGTGAGCCTTGGCGCGACTTCCGGGGTCAGGGCGTCGGCCCGCATGGCATCGATCACGACGAGCAACACGTTGAGCGCGGGCGTACGCGGCGCGCACTGGATCGGGGCCAGCGGATAGTGCAGGTCGCCGGTCGCCGGCCGCTGGAGCGCGGCGCCGACCCCGCGCTCGCGTGCGGCCGTCCGATCGATCAGGCCGAGCCGCGCCAGGAGACCGATGTTGCGGAGCGGGTAGTACAACGGCAGGTATCGGGTGAGCGCCATCACCGAGCCGTCGTAGTGGGCCTCGGCCCAGGCGTGGACGAGGTGCGCGGTGACGAAGCAACCGACGAGGCCGAGCGCGAGATACCGTCCGGCCCGGCGCGTCGGGCGCGCCGTCCGCTGCCAGACCCAGCTCGCCAGCATCGACTCGATCGCGAGGGCCACGAGGAAATAGAGCGCGAGGAACGCCCACGTCTGCGGCTCGAGTAGGGTGAAGGTCAGGACGTTCAGGTGGTACCGGTTCTCGGCGAAGACCAGGCTGTCGAGCACGAGGACGGCGACGCCGGCGCTCGCCAGCACGACACCGAGCGGCAGCACCAGGCGCGCGCGCGGGATCAGCGTCGCCACGGGAACGAGCAACACGAGCAGCGGAACGCAGGCGAGCGCGCTCAGGTGGCCGACGGAGGCGACGAGGGCGTAGCTCCAGGAGACCGTCCGGCCGAGCGCCGCGTAGAGCCAGAGGTAGCGAAGACCGATGATCCCCAGGAGCGCCGCGTTCACGACGGCGAACCAGCCCAGCCAGCGGAGCAGCCGCTTTCTCGGGCTCACGCCTGTCGGCCGCGCGCGCCGATACCGGCCCGCTCGTCGGCGATCCGCGCGATCTCGCGCGCGCCCACCTCGACGCTGCGGCCGAAGTTGAACACCCATTCCTCTCGCCGGGCCGCGTTGCGCTTGCGGAGGTCCGCGGTGCCGCTCAACAGCTCGGCGACGTGGCGCGGCGCGTCGGCCACGCGGTCGAGCGGCAGGACGGCCCCGAGCTCGCGCCGGATGCGCATCTCCATGGGCTCGAGGCCGAGCTCGGCGTAGTTCGGGTTCCGGACGCGGGGCGGCACGTCGACGAAGAGCACGGGCTTGCCGAGGCCGAGGGCGTACTCGATCGCCATGGCGGACCAATCGCAGATGAGGACGTCGGATTCGAGGAGCGAGTCGCTCTCTTCCATGCGCACGACGTGGCGGAAGCCCGGATCCGAGCCAAACCGGGCGACCAGGCGCTCGACGACCTGCGGCGCCAGACGCGTCGTCTGGTAGTGCGGGCGCAGGATCACGCGGATGCCGGCGCCCAGCAAGGCGGCGATCAAGGGCTCGCCGCAGACGTGCAGGATCGAGTGCTCACCCCACGTCGGCGCGAGCAAGGCGGTTGTTCGCGCCGCAGGCCGTCGCGGGGCGGGGGGCCCGCCGGCCGAGGCGCGACTCTCAACGGGTGTTCGCGCTGCAGGCCGTCGCGGGGCTGGGGCCGGCTCCCCATCGCCGGCCAGCGCGACGAGACGCTCGAGCCGCGGATAGCCGTGAGCGAAGAGATGCTTGGGCGGCAAGCGGTGCAGCTCCTCGCGCCGCCGGATCTCGGCGACGTGATGGGGGCCCACGCACAAAAGACTGTCGTAGTGATCGTACGAGCTCGCGTGGTCCACCATGTGCGTGCTGCCCATGCTGTGGAACACGTAGGCATAGTGAACGGGATGGACCGAGCGCTTGAGGTGGAAATTCTGCAGATCGAGCATGGTCAGCACCAACACGTCCGCCCTGATCGTCTGGAAGAACCAGGTGCAGAGCGCGCCGGGCCGGATGCGGAAGGTGTGGCTCGCGTCGGGCGCCGACGGCAGCGGCGCGGTGCGCTCCGAGGTGACGTGGCACACCGTCCGCGACAGTCGCTCGATCAGGAAGTCGATGAGCGGCTGCAGATGATGCCAATCTTGATGCGTCTCGGAATAGAAGACGATGCTGCGGTCGCGGGGCGGAAGCTTGTGGAAACGGCGAAAGCTCTTCCAGTCCTGCCACATGCTCATGATCGGCGCGACATTCGGTGCGACACCCGCCGTCGCGTGCGTGCGCTCGCGCTCGTCCGCGCTACTTGTCCGCTGCGGGCCTCTTGCCGCGGAAAAAACCGACCACGCGATACCAGAACATCTTGACCGCGAGCGCGACGGCCGCCGCCACCCCGAGCACCGCCGAGATGAGCATGCTGCCCGTGCCCGGATCGAGATAGGCGTAGGCCGGCGAGGCGATCGACAACCAGGCCACCAGGACGAGCGCGATGTGAAGGGCTCGACTCACGATCATGCGGTGGGTTCCTCGCGTCGTGACTCAGACACGAAACGTGTAGGTCCGGTTGGGATCTCGCTCGATGTCGGGCGGAAAGCTCTTCCGCTTGTCGGCGTAGTACCGCACGCGGTGGTCGCCGGCCGACCGGCGATTGTAGGTGATGTAGAGCACGCGCCGGCGCTCGGCGGTGAGATTCGGGGCCGAAGCGTGCGGCGTGTAGGAGTCGAAGAACACGGCGTCACCCGGCTGCGTCGGCACCGCGCGGCCCCCGAGGCGACGCATGTCGTCGTCGGTGAGCGGCTTCCACTCCTCGCCGATGAGCCCGCGCGTGTGGTGTCCGGCGCACAGCTCGAGGCACCCGTTCTCGGCCGTCGTGGAGTCGACGCTGACCATCGCGGTGACGAAGAGGTCGGCGTAGGCGCTCCAGCCGGCCTGCTGATCCTGATGTGGCTTGAAGCCGTCGCCGCCGGGCAGCTTGAAGTTGATCTTGTCCTTGAAGAGGACCGCGGGCTCGCCGAGGAGGCGCGACACCAAGCCGCGGAGCTTGTCCCCGTCGCACAGCTCGGCGAACCCGGCGTGGAACGGGCAGAAGTTCTCGATCCTCTGGAGCACCCGCTCGCCCGGACGCAAGAGGCTCGGCTCGAAGTACTTCATGGCTCGGCCGGGCACTTCGGCAGCACGCTCGAGCTCGTCGGTCCACGCCGAAATTCGCGCGATTTCCTGTTTGTCGAAGAGGCCCGGCACCACCACGAAGCCATCACGCTGGAACACGGCCCGCTGAGACGGCGCAGAATCGGGCGCCAGAGCCGTCTCCGACTGCCGGGTCGTCGTCTTGCTCAATTCTGCGTCAACCTCCCGTCATTGACCGCGGGCCACGAGAGCGCGCGTTGGTGCCGATCCTGCGCCATTTCGGTTACGCACAGGATACTATAGGCCCCGTGAACGCATGAACGAACCAGCGAGCCGAGACGCGGCGGGCCCCGGGGCGGCGCGCGAGCTGACGGCGATCATCCTGGCTGCCGGCGTTGCCCGGCGGCTGGCGCCCCTGACGGACCACACCCAGAAGTCGCTCCTTCCAGTCGGCGGCCGAGCGATCCTCGCGCGGATGCTCGACGCGCTCCACGCGGTCGGCGTGCGGCACGTCGTGATCGTGGTCGGACACTGCGCCGATCAGGTCCGAGCGCTCGCGGCGACGGCGCCCCTCGGGATGACGATCGAGTGCATCGACAACCCGGCCTACCAGAAGGGCTCGTCGCTGTCCCTCTACTGCGCGCGCGACGTGATCAGACGCCGGCCCACGCTCATCATGGACGCCGACGTCGTGTTTCCGCGGGAGTTCCTGCGACGGCTCGTCGCCTCGCCGGCAGCGCAGGCGTTCCTGATCGACGAAGGCTTTGCCGACACCGGCGAGGAAGTGAAGATCTACGTACAGGGCGGCCGGGTCATCGCGCTGGGTAAGAAGGTCGTGCCCCCTGCATGGGACCGCGTCGGCGAGGGCGTCGGTTTCTTCACGTGCGGGCCGGACGCTGGCCGCGAGCTGATCGGACTGCTCGAGCAGGTCATCGAGGATAGCCAGGGGATCTGCGAGTACGAGGACGCGCTGCATCTGCTGGTGAGCCGGCAACGGGTCGAGGCCGTGGGCGTGACCGGGTTGCCGTGGACCGAGGTCGATTTCGCCGAGGATCTACACCGTGCGCACTCCGTGGTCTTCCCGGCGATTGCCAGGCTGGAGGGAACATGACCGCGCGTGGAATCCGAGCTGTCCGGGAGCACCTGGCGAAGCTTCCCCCGTCGAGCTCGCTCACCCTGGCGGAGCGCCGAGCCCAGTACGATCGCGCCGAGCGCGTCTTCCCGACACCCGCCGACGTGGCGGTGGAGATCGTAGAGACGCCGGAGCGGCCCGCCGAGTGGCTCACGCCGCCGGCAGCCAGAGCCGACGCGGTCGTGCTCTACTTCCACGGCGGAGGCTACGCAATCGGCTCGCCGCGCTCGCACCGCCACCTCGCCGCCGCGATCGCGCGAGCGGCCGGCATCCGGGCGCTGCTCCTCGACTACCGGCTGGCGCCGGAACACCCCTTCCCGGCCGCGCTGGACGATGCCGTCGAGGCCTACCAGTGGCTGCTCGCTCGCGGCCTCGCGCCCGGGCGGATCGTCCTCGGCGGCGACTCCGCCGGAGGCGGCCTCACCGTCGCGACGCTTATCGCGCTTCGCGACCGGGGGCTCCCTCGACCAGGCGGCGGCATCTGCATCTCGCCCTGGGTCGACCTGACGTGCAGTGGCGCCAGCTACGCGACCAAGGCTTCAGCAGATCCGATCGTCACGCGCGACGGCGTCGAGGCGATGGCGCAGGCGTACGTCGGGACCGGCGACCGCAAGGCCGCGCTCGTCTCTCCGCTCTACGCCGATCTGAAAGGTCTCTCGCCGCTGCTCGTCCAGGTGGGCAGTGACGAGGTTCTGCTCGATGACGCGCTCGGTCTCGGCGCTCGGGCCCGCGCGGCCGGTGTGGACGTCAAGGTCGAGGAATGGCCCGCGATGGTCCACGTCTGGCACTGGTTCCTGCCGATGCTGGACGAGGCCGAGAAGGCCATCGCGGGCATCGGCGACTTCGTGCGCGCACGCATCGGCTGAGCGACGGACTCGGCGGCCGCGGACGAGGGAGTTTCCGCGATGCGCGCCAGCGGTTCCGGCGAGCCGCCGCCCGATCTCTCCCAAGTAACCGGCCGCGAGCCCTTCGCGATGCTCGCCACGGTGCTCCTGTTCCTGCTTGCCGTCGCCGCGTGGGCCCACGTCCTGGTTTCGCCGATGCGGGCCGCCGACATGGCGGGCATGGAGATGGCGATGACGCCGTCGGTGATCGACGCGGTGGCCTACGTGGCGGCGTGGGCCGTCATGATGACGGCGATGATGCTGCCGAGCGCTCTGCCCATGATCGACCTCTACGCCGCGACCCAGCGGAACGCGGGGAGCACACCGTTGAAGGCGATCCGGGTCGGGCTGTTCGCCCTCATGTACCTCGGGCTCTGGGCCCTGACGGGCGTTCCGATCTACTTCGCGAGCGTCGTCCTCAGCGCCGTGGGCGCCGGCGTGCTCGCCTACGTCGTGGCCGGCGTGCTCGTGTCGGCCGGGATCTTCCAGCTCTCGCCGCTCAAGCAGGTGTGTCTGCGTCACTGCCGGAGTCCCCTCGGATTCCTGTTCGGCCACTGGCGCGAGGGCTGGCAGGGCGGTCTGGCGATGGGCCGGGCCCACGCGCTCTACTGTCTGGGCTGCTGCTGGGCGCTCATGCTGGTGCTGGTCGTGGCCGGCGCGATGGGTCTGCTCTGGGTCCTGCTGATCGCCGCCGTCGTGGCGGCGGAAAAGCTTCTACCGCGGGGTGAGTGGATCGCGCGAACGATCGGCGTCGCGCTCGTGCTTCTCGGCGTGGCCGTCGCCGTCCGTCCAGGCCTCGCCCTGGTTCTGAGAGTCGGCGGCCACTCGATGTAGCGCAGGCCTGCTTGATCTGCAGGCCGCTCAGAAGGGTCCAGATGCGAGGCGGCGCCCGAAGGCTGCACGCGAGGCGTACTTGATGTACGTTGAGCGTGCAGCCGAGGGCGTCAACGAAGCAGACGGCCCTTATGGGCAGCCTGCGGCTGGAGGGTGACATGGCGAACGTTCAGTGGCAGATCAGCGGCGAATACTGCGAAGCCTGCAGCTGTGATTCCGTGTGTCCATGCCCGACGTCCGGGCTCGCGGCGCGGCCGACCAAGGGTTACTGCGACGCGGGGCTCGTCTTCCGCGTCGACCGAGGTCAGTACGGAGCCACCCGGCTCGACGGCTTGAGCTTCGCCGTCCTGCTCCATACGCCGGGCCCGATGATTCAGGGTAACTGGATAGTCGGACTCATCCTGGACGAGCGCGCTTCCAAGGAGCAGCGCGACGCGCTCACGACGATCGCGAGCGGCCAGGGTGGTGGTCCGATGGCGGCGGTCGCGCCGCTGATCAGCAAATTCGCAGGCGCCGAGGCGAAGCCCATCAAGTTCGAGATGAATGGCATGCGCCGCTCGGTGACGATCCCGGGCACGCTCGACATCGCGATCGAAGGCATCGCCGGCGCCAAGCCGGACGAGCCGATCTACTTCGACAACGTGGGCCATCCGGCGGCGCGTCGGCTCGCGCTCGCGAAGGCTTCCCGCGGCCACATGCACGGGTTCGGCATCAACTGGGACGACACCTCGGGCCGCAACAACGGCCACTTCGCGCCGTTCGCCTGGAGCTCGAGCTAGCCGACACCAGCGCTGATCACGTGCGGCGTACCAGCTCGCCGACCGCGCGGTGGGCCTGATCGATCGCCGCGTCCGTGTAGGCGTACGCCGCGGCATCCGCATTGGCGATGGCGATGCGGCCGAACGGCTGTCGCGCGGCCACGCACGGCAACGGCCCGCCGTCGATCCAGAACGGATCCCAGAGCGAGCTGTACTGGTAGGCGTAGCCATGCGGCCAGCGGTTCACGGTGAGGGCCAGGATGTCCCGCGTCGCGTCGAAGCCCCCCGCCCCCAGCATGCGCGTGAGCTGCCCGCGCACGTTGTGCTCGAAGGTGTCGAACGTCGTCGTGAACAGCTCCTGACGGCCGGCTCGGTGCTGCTCGCGCGCCGGGAGTCCAGGCCGGCACGGCGTGCGCATCATCTGCACGACGATCGGCTCTTCGGGCCGGCGCGGCGGCCGATAGCTTCCCACGCGCACAGGAAGATCCAGGCCGACCGACGTGTGGAAGCTGCCCGGACAGTGGGCCTGGCTGACCCGGCAGCGCGTGAAAGCTCCTCCAGCTCCGCAACACCACGTTCGTGTAGACGATCGGGACTTTCGTCGCGTAGGCCAGCGCTTCGCGCTGGGCCTCGGGTAGCTCCGGACAGAGCAACGGGATCACGCTGCTCCAGCAAGCCAGCACACAGTTCCGGGCGCGCACACGTTGTAGCCGCCCGGAGCGGACGTAATCGACTTCCACTCGCGCCGCCTCGCTCGCCTGGCGGGCACGCACGACCGTGCTTTCCAGACGCAGCCGCGCCGGACCCGGCCGGTCGAGCCGCGCGTAGTCGACGCGCGCGACCGCCACGTCGTCGGCGCCGCGGCCCGGGACGGCGCGTGGGATGAGTCGCTGGACGAGAAGCCGGGCGATGGTCGCGTTGCCGTCGGGGAAATGCAGGAACGGCGAGCGCGGGCCCGGGCGCGCGGCGAGTCCCATGCCGGGTCCGGCCGTCGATTCGAGGTTCATCCCGATGAAGCCGGGGAGACCGAGGCCCCATGCATCGAGCGCAGAGACCGCATCGATACCCAGACCGTAGAGTGAATGGGGACGCGCCTGGAAGAGCGGGAGCACATCGGGATGGCAGCCGGCGCTCAACAGCAGGAAGTCGGCGTAGCTCATCCGCGCGAGCCGCGCCTTCTTCGTGCGGTCATCGAGTCCGGGAAGATAGTCGACCGGTGACTTGAACAGTCGACCGATGTCGCGCCCGGCCAACTCCGACAGCGGAGCACCGGCCAGAAACGCGGCGAGCGGATCGGGCTGGCCGGGCCCGGACGTCGCCCCGCCCGGCTCCGCGATTCCGGCAGGCGCCTGCACCAGCCGATCGACGCCGAACGTTTCGCGGTCGAAGAAGATCGCGGCGCTCATGCCGAGCCCGCGGTAGAGACCGCGCTCGAACATGCGCGGCCAGCGCGAGACCTCCACGCCCAGCTCGGCGACCAGGGCGCTCGCGGCCGCGCTGTACGGCGCCGGACTGTCGATGGCGAACGTGCCGCCATAGCCGATCAGCGTGCGGCCGCCGACCCGGAACTCGTTGCGGCGCGCGTGGCCGCCGAAATCGTCGTGGTTGTCCAGGATGAGGATGCGCGCCGATGGGCCGGCGGCCTGGCGGAAGTACCAGGCCGCCGCCAGGCCGCTGATGCCGGCGCCAACGACGACCAGATCGTAACTCTCGCCCGTGTCGGACGGCGCGCCCGCCGTGGCCCAGAACGAGCCGTCGCGCAGCGCGTGCGCGACCTCGAAGGAGCCGGCGTGGCTGCCCCGGAGACCGGTGAGCGATGGAGGATAGGACGCCCGGCCACGTGCGGGATCGTCGAGGCCGAACCCGAACGCGTCGCGCGGTGAGAGCAGCGCGCCGCCCACGGTGAGCGCGACGCCGTTCAGGAAGTCGCGTCGCGCAAGCTGGCTCAAGGGCCGTGCCGCGTCCGGCGCTACCGGACGCCGGTCAGCGTGTTCCCGGGCCGGAGTCCGAGTCGGACAGGACGCGACTCACCGCCGCGTGCGCCATGATCACGTCCGGCGAGTCTTGCAGCGCGAGATGGTATTTCTCCTGAAAGTCTCCGCCCGCTCCGGACTTCAGGAGCCGGTGCGCCTCGCGGAACGCGCTCTGCACGCTCTGCGGCGGGAGCGGCTCGTCCGCATCGATCACCTCGTCGATCTTGGCGATCATGCTCGAGAGCGAGCGGAGCCAGGAGAACTGCTGGTCGTGAAGCAAGAGGTGGAGGAGCTCGCGCGAGGCGACGGACCCGTGGCGGTCCTCGTACGCGCGGCGCTCCCGGTCGAGGAGAACTCCGTGAAGTCTCAGCAGCCGGCTGCTGAGAGTACGCATCCGGTCCCGGTCCTGATCCATGATCTCGCTCACGCCGCTCCTGTCCCGGGTCAGACGAGCTCGGCGTCGAGCTCGCCGATACTGGCCGCGACGACGTCCACGAGCTGGTCGACCTCTTCACGCGTGATGCAGAGCGGCGGTGCGAGCCTCACGACCTGGCCGCGCGCGTAGACGATGGCGCCCCGATCCCACGCTTTGCGATCGAGCCGGGCGACCTTGCTCTTGTCGAGCGGACGGCCGGAGCCGTCCGGCTCCACGAGCTCGGCGCACACCAGGAGCCCGCGCCCGCGCACCTCGCCGACGATCCGCTTCTTGCCCACCGCCTGCTGCAGCCCATCGCGGAGCCGCACCCCCATCGCCTCGGCGTTCGCGATCAGGTTGTCCTTCTCCATGATCTGGATGTTGGCGAGCGCCGCCGCGCACGCGACCGGGTGCGCCGCGTACGTGCCGGGGTGCACGTTCTCCTCCGTGGCGTCG
>Ga0066709_100005249_pt1 | contig 10609 bp, 12 predicted proteins | sample GraSoiAngelo_158_FD_79665 | JGI IMG/M metagenome (GOLD analysis project Ga0066709, IMG submission 79665) | Grasslands soil microbial communities from the Angelo Coastal Reserve, California, USA - 14_1009_16_30cm | ecosystem: Environmental > Terrestrial > Soil > Grasslands | place: USA... | reverse complement strand
ACGTGGTGGTCATGGGAGTTGGACGGCAGGCGTCAACGCGGGCCGCGGCTCGTTCTCTGATCGCGAGTACGGCGGCGGCTGATCCTCAGGCGTTCGGCGGGGGAGCGTCCGGGTAGCGGGGCAGCCCGTCGTCGGGCAACTCGTCCCACGATGCTCGCGAATCGACATACGAGTGGCGCTCCGGCCTGATCTTCGGATCCCCGTCGAGTGCGCCGAGGCGCACCGAGATGTGCTCGCCCTCGGGCCACCAGTTGCCGAACAGGCTCGAGCCGCACTCCGAGCAGAAAGCCTTCACCCGGCCGCCCTCGGGGCGGTAGACGCGGATCAGCTCCTCGCCCTCCAGGAGCCGGAACTGCTCGCGCGGGATATGGCCGACCGTGAGCCCGAACGCACCCGAGTGCTTGCGGCAGCGCGAGCAGTGGCAGTGGATCGCGCGCGTGAACGGCAGCGTCACCTCAAAGCGGACGCCGCCGCAGAGACAGCTCCCACCGACCGTCTCGGCCATGGGAGTGAGTGTACGTAGGCTCCGGGGGTGCGGCGAGCGTTCACGGACCGGCCGGCTCTCGGCGTGCTCGTCGGTGCGTTCGCGATCGCCTTCTCGGGAATTCTCTTCCGCAAGGCTCACGTTTCGCCGTCGACCGGCGCCTTCTTTCGCTGTCTCTGGGCGCTGCCGCCTTTGTGGCTGCTCGCGGTCCGTGAGGACCGACAGCTCGGCCCGCGTCCGAAGCCGCTGCGGCGGGCGGCATGGCTCGCGGGCGCCTTCTTCGCCGCTGACCTGATCCTCTGGCACTACTCGATCGAGAAGGTCGGCGCCGGGCTTGCGACGGTCCTCGGCAACACCCAGGTCGTGCTGGTCGGCGTGCTGGCATGGGCGCTCTTCCGCGAGCGGCCCGCGAGGGGCTCGCTCCTCGCCATTCCCGTCGCGATGGCCGGGATCCTGCTCATCTCCGGCGTCCTCGAAAAAGGCGCGTACGGCAGCGATCCCAAGCTCGGCGCGCTCTACGGATTGCTGACAGGGATCGCCTACTCCGGCTTTCTCCTCGCAATGCGGCACGGGACGAGCGACTCGAGACGGGTCGCCGGCCCTCTCTACGACGCCACTCTTGCGAGCACGATCTTCATCGTCCCGGCCGGACTTGCTCTCGGCGAGCTGGACTTCACGCCTTCGCTCGACGCGACTGCCTGGCTGATCGTGCTCGCCCTCACGTCGCAGGTGATCGGCTGGCTGCTGATCACGGTCTCGCTCGGTCGCCTGCCGACGGCGCTGACCTCGGTGCTGCTCACGCTCCAGCCGCTCATGTCGGTCGTCTTCGCAGCACTGCTCATCGACGAGCGCCCATCGGCACTGCAGCTCGTGGGAGCGGCGACGATCCTGGCGGGGCTCCTGATCGCCTCCGCCGGACGGAGGCGCGCGACCTCGCTCGAGACCGTCCCGGAGCACTGACACACATCCGGCACGCTCGGCGTCGGACCGCGCTCGTAGACTCGGGCGCATGGCGAAAGCTGCTGCCGTCCATTTCACCTGCGCCGAGTGCGGCTACTCGACCGGCCGGTGGCTTGGCCGTTGCCCGAGCTGCGGGAGCTTCGGGACACTTGCCGAGGAGGCACCTCTCGCTGCGAACGGCCAGGCCGAGGCGCGGCCGTTGCTGCGCCTCGCCGAGGTCGAAGTCGAAGATGCGGAACGCATCGCGACCGGGGTCCCCGAGCTCGACCGGGTCCTCGGCGGCGGGCTCGTTCCGGCCTCGCTCGTCCTCGTCGGCGGCGAGCCGGGCGTCGGCAAGTCCACGCTCCTCCTGATGGCGCTCGCAGCGATCTCGCGCGATCGCCGGGCGCTGCTCGTCACCGGCGAGGAATCGACGGCCCAGGTGAAGCTGCGCGCCGCGAGGCTCGGCGGCGCCGAGCAGGTCGAGATCCTCGCCGAGACGAACCTCGAGGCGGTTTGTGCGACCCTCGAGCGCGAACGGCCCGACGTGTGCGTGATCGACTCCGTACAGACGCTCTATTCCGCGGATGTCGGCTCGGCGCCGGGATCGGTGGGCCAGGTGCGCGAGGCGGCGGCTCGCCTCCTCCGGGTCGGGAAACAGTCCGGCGTCGCTCTCTTCCTCGTCGGGCATGTGACGAAGGACGGCTCGGTCGCCGGCCCGCGTGTGCTCGAGCACCTCGTCGACTGCGTCCTCCAGTTCGAAGGCGACCGCTACCACGCGCATCGCGTGCTTCGCGCGGCGAAGAATCGCTTCGGCTCGACGAATGAGCTCGGCGTGTTCGAGATGACCGGCACCGGACTGCAAGGCGTCCCCGATCCGTCGGCGATCTTCGGCCGGAGCGCGGGCGAGGTCGGGGCCGCTGTCGCGTGCGCGCTCGAAGGCACCCGGCCGCTGCTGCTCGAGATCCAGGCGCTGGTCTCGCCGACCGACCTTGCGATGCCGCGGCGGGTGGGGACGGGCGTCGACCCGAAGCGCCTCGCGATGATCGTCGCCGTCCTCTCGCGGCACGCGGGCATTGCGCTCGGCTCGGCCGACGTCTTCGTCAACGTCGCAGGCGGGGTGCGGATCGACGAGCCTGGGGCGGACCTTGCCGTGGCGCTTGCGATCGCCTCCGCGGCGCGCGGCGCGCCCGTGCGGGCCGGGACTGCCGCCTTCGGCGAGATCGGTCTCACCGGCCGGCTCCGGCCCGCGACCCAGGCAGAGCGTCGCGCCCAGGAATGCGCGAAGCTGGGGCTCGCGGCAGTGCTCGTGCCGGCCGGCACCAAGGCGCGCGCGAAGGTCTCGCTCGTCGAGGCCGACACCCTCCGCCGGGCCATCTCAGCGGGCCTCGAAGAGGCTCCGTCCAAAGCTGCGTAGGACGCTCTGAGCAGGGCTTTTCGAGAAAAACCCTGGAAAACCTGGCCTTTTCCAGCAACTTTTGATATCCTGACAGTCGTTCGCCGGCGGTCGCCAAGCCGCCGGCGGCTTGGCGAAACCAGACGGAATGGGGAGGTCGGGCTTGTACAAGGTCGGCGATAAAGTTGTGTATCCGCATCACGGGGCGGGCACCGTGATCAAGAAGGACAAGCGGAAAGTGCTCGGTGAGGAACGCGAATACCTCACGATTCAGATCCTGCACAACGACATGACGGTCAATGTGCCGACCGAGAACGCCGACCGGGTCGGCCTTCGCAAGGTCATCGACGAGACCACCGTCGAGCAAGTGCTGAAGGCGCTGCGCGGCAGCGGGACGACGATGCCGAAGAACTGGAACCGCCGCTTCAAGCACAACCGCGACAAGATGAAGACCGGCGACATCTTCGAGCTGGCCGAGGTCGTCCGGAACCTCTCGCTCCGCGACCACGAGAAGGGCCTCTCGACCGGCGAGAAGCAGATGTTCGTCAAGGCCAAGAAGATCCTCGTCTCCGAGCTCATGTACGCGAAGGGGATGGACGAGGAAGAGGCCGCCGAGTGGCTCGACGACATCCTTGCGGGTGTCGGCGACAAGCGCAGCCGCGCCAAGGTCCCGGCCAAGGCGTAGCTAGTACGCTCGGTCGCCCGTGAGCGTTTGGGCGATCCTGGCTGCAGCGGGACGCGGTGACCGTCTCGGGCTGGACCGGCCCAAGGCGTTCGCGCCTCTCAACGACCGCCCGCTGATCGCGGAGAGCCTCGAGCGGCTCGACGCGTCGGAGTGGATCGAAGGGATCGTCGTCGCCGCGCCTCCCGAGTGGGAGGAGCCGTGCATCCTCGTCGCAGAGGAGGTCGCGGCCGGGAAGGTCGCCGCGACGGTGACGGGCGGCGAGAGCCGCGGCGAGTCGGTGCGCGCGGCGCTGGCCGAGGTACCCGAGGGGGCAGCGGTGATCGTCGTCCATGACGCGGCTCGGCCACTCGTCACCGACGAGATGATCGAGCGGGTGCTGACCGGTCTCGAGGACGGCTGGGACGGGGCCGTTCCGGGCATCCCACTTGCAGACACGGTCAAGAGGGTCGACGGGGAAACGGTTACCGAAACGCTTGACAGAACAGGCCTCGTGGCTGTTCAAACGCCGCAGGCGTTCGTCGCCCCGTCCCTTCGGGACGCCTTTTCGACTTTGCAACAGTCTGTTGCAAAGTCACCGGATTGCGCTGCGCTCGTGGAGGCGCGTGGCGGGCGCGTCCGCGTCGTTCCGGGCGACCGGCGGCTGGTGAAGGTGACCGAGCCGGCCGATCTCGAGCTCGTCGCCTCCTGGCTGTGATCGTCGACTATCACATGCACCTGCGTGCGCCCGACGAGTCGATCGACCACACGGTCGCGGCGGTCGAACGCTACGTCGAGGCTGCGGCGGAACGCGGAATCGACGAGATCGGCTTCTCCGAGCACGTCTACTACTTCAAGCAGACGCGCTCGCTTTGGTCTGTGCCCTACCACGTCGAGCGGTGCAACCACGATCTGGACGAGTACGTCGACGCCGTCGTCGAGGCGAAGCGGCTCGGCTACCGTGTCAAGCTCGGCCTCGAGGTCGACTACGAGCCGGAGCTCGAAGAGGAGACCTCGCAGCTGCTCTCGCCGTATCCGTGGGATTACCTGATCGGCTCGATCCACTTCCTGAACGGCCATGGGATCGACGCCGAGCCGAGCCTCGTCGAGGCGGTCGGCGTCGTGGAGGCATGGAGGCGCTACTACGAAACCCTCGGTCACGCGGCGGCCAGCGGCCTCTTCGACGTGCTCGCACACCCGGACGTCGTGAAGATGTTCGGCCCCGAGATCGAGTGGGACTGGGAAGCCGTCGCAAGCTCGCTCGACGGCGCCCGCCTGGAGGTGTCGAGCGCTGGCCTCCACAAGCCGCACGGAAAGCTCTATCCGAACCCGGAACTGCTCTCGGCAGCACGAGCGCGGAAGATCCCGATCACGCTCGCCTCGGACGCACACGTCCCGCAGAACCTCGGCCGCGACCTCGACCGCGCCATCGAGCACGCGCGCGCCGCAGGGTACGAGACCGTCACGGTCTTCGACCGCCGCCAGGCCCGCCAGGAGCCGCTCGGGTGAGCGATCTCCGTGTCGGCCTCGGCGTCGATGCGCACCGCTTCGCGGACGGGATCCCGCTCGTGCTCGCGGGGGTCGACTTTCCGGGCGAGCCGGGCCTCGTAGGCCATTCGGACGGCGACGTGATCGCGCACGCGCTGATCGACGCGATCCTCGGGGCGGCGGGCAAGGGCGACATCGGCGAGCTCTTCCCCTCGCCCGACCCCGAATGGCGCGACGTCTCATCGATCCGCCTGCTTCAGCGGAGCTACGAGGTCGTCCGCGCGGCGGGCTTCGAGCTCGTCAACGCCGATTGCATCCTGATCGGGGAGCGACCGAGAATTGCCGACGTTCGCGTCGCGATGGGGGCGCGGCTCGCGGGCGCGATGGGCGTCGAAATCGAGCGCGTCAGTGTGCGTGCGACGACGACCGACGGGCTCGGCTTCACGGGCCGAGGCGAAGGGCTGGCCGCGCAAGCGATCGCACTGCTCCGGAAGACATGAAGCTCGTCCGCTACGCCGATCGGCCCGACCTTCGCGAGATACGCCACGCGCAGCTTTCCAGGCGAACATTTCCGGTCTACATGCACCACAACCAGTCCGGCACGCGCTACTGGGGCCGGCTCTACGACGAGCATCCCGACTTCCAGCTTGGGATGCTCGACGGCGACGAGCTCGTCGCTGAGTTGCACTCGCTTCCTGCGGGCTGGGACGGCTCACTCGAGGATCTCCCGCCCGGGTGGGACGACATCTTCCCGCGGGCGTTCGACAGCGGCCGCGAGCCGACGGCGCTCTTCGCCCTCGCGATCTCCGTTCTCCCCGAGCGGCAGGGCACCCGGCTCTCGGGCGAGATGCTGAACGTCATGCGGGACGTCGCGCGCAAAGCCGGCTTACGCGAGCTGGCAGCGCCGGTCCGGCCGACGCTCAAGGCGCAGTATCCGCTGATTCCGATCGAGCAGTACATGGAGTGGCGGCGGGAGGACGGCTCGCACTTCGATCCATGGCTCCGCCTACATGAGCGGATCGGAGGACGCATCGTTGCTCCCGCGCCGCAGTCCATGACGATCGAGGCTCCCGTTTCCGACTGGGAGGAATGGACCGGGATCCGTTTCCCGGAGGACGGCTCCTATGTGATCCCGGGCGCGCTCGCTCCTGTCGATGTGCGCAAGGGAGTCGGGCGTCACGTCGAGCCCAACGTCTGGATGGTGCACGGGCTGGGCTAGGCGGCAGCCGGGAGCGTGAGAACCTGAGCTAGGAGGCAGAGGCGGACTGAATGCGTCCGCCCCTGCCGGTGGGGAATAAGCCGCGAGAGACCTGGATCCGGGCGACGGGCCCATTCCAGCCGCATAGGGCTGGGCTCAGATCCCCCGCGACCGGGTTCCCTTCGTGCTAACGGATAACGGCGCCTTGCGGATCCGGCTACGAGCCATCCGGCAAGGTCACGAGGCCTCGCCGAACCTGTACCAACCCGTCCGCGGCGAGCGAGCCGATCGCCTCCTCGTCGAGCGAGGAGCGACGCCTGGGCCGCGCAGCGACGAGCGTGAGCGCCCGGGCTCGTCGCTGGCGAAACGAGCCCTCGAACCGCGTCTGCTTGCGGAGCGGCGCGTAGCGGCGGCCCCGGGACGGGCAGCGCTCGGCCAGCGGGCAGGCTTCGCAGCGCGGCACTCGTGCGAGGCAGATCGTCGCGCCGAGATCCATGAGCGCATGCGCGCTCGCGGGGCCGAACGCCCCGCCTGTGCGCTCGAGCACGCGCCTGACGTTCGTGTCCACCGGGAGCACCTCGCGATCGAACGCAAACCGTGCGATTGCATTTGCTGTGTAGCGCCCCACGCCGGGCAGCTCCGCAAGGTCGTTCGGCCATCCTTCGGCGGCGATCCTGCAGGCGGCGCGATGAAGGTTCAGGGCGCGCCGGTTGTAGCCGAGGCCTTGCCACTCGCGGATCACCTCGGCGGGGCCGGCCGCCGCCAGTGCCTCCACGGTCGGCCAGCGCTCGAGGAATGCGAGATAGCGCGGCACGACGCGGGCGACCTGCGTCTGCTGCAGCATGACCTCGGAGACGAGGATCGCGTACGGGTCGCGCGTCCGCCGCCACGGCAGGTCGCGGCCATGCTCGGCGAACCAGGCCAGCAGCAGGGCTTGCACTAGCGGACGACGTTGATGTTGAAGCTCGGCGTGCCGACGGCGCCCATCAGCCGCAGCCAGAGCGCTATGTACATCTCCGGACCGCGTGCGGCCGGGATGTCGCCGAGATCGATGATGCCCGACGCCGGCCAGCCGAAGCTCTGCAGAAGCTCGCGGACCTCGGACTTGGCGTCGTCGTCGTTGCCGCAGACGAACACGGCGTGCTCGCCGGGAACCAGGTCCGGCGAGACCATCACCGCCGCGTTGACCGTGTTCAGCGCCTTCACGACTTTCGTCTCGGGAAACGCGCGCTGGATCTGCTCGCCGACGCTGTCGTCGTTGCAGACCGCGAGGGTGGGCGGTCTCCCGCGCGAGAAGTCGAGGGAATTCGAGACGTCGACCAGGATCTTGCCGGCAAGGTTGTCCAGGCCCGCCGCGCCGAGGGCCTCGAGCGAAGCCGTGCCCGCCGTGCAGTTGAAGAGGAGCTCCCCGTGAGTCGCCGCCTCCGCAAACGGCACCGCGTCGTCGCCGGCCGTCCGCGATCCAATCAGGACGTCATGGCCCAGCTCGCGGAGCTTGGTGGCAATCGTCCGCCCCACGACGCCGGTTCCGAGAACTCCGATCCGCATGGGGTCGAGTGTAGATTCAGAGCGCAATGTCACGTGTTCGTTTCGCACCGAGCCCGACGGGCTCGCTCCATGTCGGTAACGCCCTCAGCGCCGTCGCCAACCGCACCTTCGGCGACACCTTCCTGCTGCGGATCGACGACACAGATCCGGCCCGGAACGTGCCCGGCGGCGAGGACGAGATCCGCCGCGACCTCGAGTGGCTGGGCGTCGAGTGGGACGAGGGGCCCATCCACCAGAGCGAGCGGCAGGACGCCTACCGCGAAGCCGCCGAGCGGCTCGGCGGCGAGCGCTTCGGCAAGATCACGCTTCTCCGCGAGGATGGAACCGCGACCTACCACCTCGCGAGCGTCGTCGACGACATCGAGTTCGGGATCACACACGTCATCCGCGGGAACGACCACCGGCCGAACGAGCAGCTGCACCGCGAGCTGACCGAGGCCCTCGGCGCGAACCCGCCGGAGTACGTCCACCACGGCCTGATCCTCGGCGAGGACGGCCACAAGCTCTCCAAGCGCGAGTTCGGCGCGACAGTCGCCTCGCTTCGCGACGCGGGTATCCCGGCCGAGGCTGTGCGGCGGTACCTCGAGGAGCTGGGGATCCCGAAGCACGATGTCCACTACGACCTGGCGCGAATCCGGCGCCTTGCGATCGAGGCGATCGGCGCGATGTCCGACGAGGAGCTCGCGTCGGCGGCAGGTGCGCCCGTCGAGCTCGTCCCCGCGCTGCGCGGCGCTCGCGATCTCGTCGAGGCGCGCGAGTACGCGCGGCAGGTGCTCGAGCCCGAGCCGGTCTCGCTCGGCGAGGAAGCCCGGCCGACTCTCGAGCGCTTCAAGGAGCTGAGCGCGAACGGCACCGGCGCGAAGGAGATCGTCCGCGAGCTGAAGGCGGTCGGCGGCGACCTGCGCGCGCTCCGGCTCGCTCTGACCGGGCGCGAGCGCGGCCCCGAGCTCTGGGCGATCGTCGCCGCGCTGCCCCGGGACGAAACCCTCCGGCGGATCGATGCGGCTCTATAACACCGCCAGCCGCGGGCTCGACGAGCTGCCGCAGCCGGGTGAGCGCTCGATCGGCATGTACTTCTGCGGCCCAACCGTCTACCAGCGGATCCACGTCGGCAACGCGCGCCCGTTCGTCGTCTCGATGTGGCTGCGCCGGTGGCTGATGGAGCGCGGACACGACGTGACGCTCGTCGAGAACATCACGGACGTCAACGACAAGATCTACAAGGCTGCACCGGGCGCGAGTGCCAAGCTCGCGGCGGACGCGGCCCGCGGGTACATCGAGGACACGGAGGCACTCGGCCTCGGACGCCCCGACCACGAGCCGCTGGCGACCGAGACGATTCCCGAGATCATCGCTCTGATCGAGGAGCTCGTCGGGCGCGATCTCGCCTACGAGGCCGGCGGTGACGTCTACTACCGCGTTGCGCGCTTCCCCGACTACGGGCGGCTCTCCGGACGGCACGACGACGAGGCATCGATGCGAAATCCGTCCGAGGAGGAAGAGCAGAGCCCGCTCAAGGAGGACCCCCGCGACTTCGCCCTCTGGAAGGCGCACAAAGAGGGCGAGGACACCTGGTGGGACTCGCCGTGGGGCCGCGGCCGCCCGGGTTGGCACATCGAGTGCTCGGCGATGGCGGAGAAGCACCTCGGCCCCGCGTTCGAGATCCACGGCGGCGGGCTCGATCTCGTCTTTCCGCACCACGAGAACGAGATTGCGCAATCGCGCGGCGCCGGTAGGGAGTTCGCGCGGATCTGGATGCACAACGGGATGCTCCGCTTCGGCGGCGAGAAGATGTCGAAGTCGCTCGGCAACGTCGTCTCCCTTCGCGATGCGCTCGACGAGTGGGGGCGCGAGACGCTGCTCGTCCTCTTCCTCGGCGCGCATTGGCGAAAGCCGATGGACTACACGGACGAGACGCTGGCCGCGGCAAAGGCGCGAGCGGAAGGTTTCCGCGAGGTCTTTCGCAACCCGTCGGAGCCGGGCGGCTCCTGGGACGACCTGGTGGCGGCGCTCGAGGACGATTTCAACACGCCCGAGGCGCTGGCCGTCATGCACGAGTGGCGCGACCACGAGCTGCTGTTGCGCGCACTCGATCTGTTCGGGCTCGCCTCGCTCGCCGAGGAGGCGGCGGCGCCCGCCGAATTGGAGGAGCTCGCCCAGCAGCGGGCCGAGGTTCGGGCGAACGGCGACTTCGGCGAGGCCGACCGGCTGCGCGAGGAGATCGAGTCAGCCGGCTGGGAAGTACGCGACGTGGAGCGCGACCCCGGCTACCGGCTCGTCCAGAAGCGATGACAGCCGAGCAGGTCTACGGGCGGCGCGCGGTGCGCGAGGCGCTGCGCGGGCCACGCGAGGTGCGCGAGCTCTGGGCGAGCGAACGGGCGCTCTCCACCGAGCCGTGGCTCAACGGGCCAGGTCCCGGGGTCAGACCCCGGGTCAAGGCCGAACGGGAGTTGACTGAAGCGGCCGGTACTCGCGATCACCAGGGGGTTCTCGCGTTCTGCGAGCCGTATCGCTACGCCGACGCCTACGAGCTCGCCCGGGAGCCGAGCCCGCTTCTCGTCTGCCTCGACCGCGTGACCGACCCGCACAACCTCGGCGCCGTCTGCCGCAGCGCGGAAGGCGCCGGCGCGACCGGGGTAGTCGTTCCGGCGCATGGTTCAGCGCGGGTGACGGCGGCCGTCTGTCGATCGTCGGCGGGGGCCGTGGAGCACGTCCGAGTTGCGGTCGTTCAGAACCTTGCGCGGTACCTCACGGAGGTGAAAGGCGCGGATCTGTGGGTCTGCGGGGCCGCAGGTGATGCCGGCAAGCCGATGTGGGAAACCGACCTCTCGGGGGGAGCAGCCTTCGTCTTCGGCGCGGAAGGACGAGGTCTGCGCCCGTTGGTCAGGCGCACTT
>Ga0066709_100005248_pt1 | contig 10609 bp, 8 predicted proteins | sample GraSoiAngelo_158_FD_79665 | JGI IMG/M metagenome (GOLD analysis project Ga0066709, IMG submission 79665) | Grasslands soil microbial communities from the Angelo Coastal Reserve, California, USA - 14_1009_16_30cm | ecosystem: Environmental > Terrestrial > Soil > Grasslands | place: USA... | reverse complement strand
TCCATGAACCTGCACCCGCGCCGGCTGATTCACGGAGAAACCAACCGATAAAAACGCGCCGGGAAGGACGTCGCTGTCGTGTCGATGAGCGAGATTGTGGGCCCGACATTGGTGAAGAGATTGAGGTCGTTCCAGGACGGCGCATTGAGATTGGTGGAGACTTGAAGTCGGTAGGGTGTTCCCGGGGTGCCGGCGGCGATCAATTCAAAACCGGCGGCGCCGAATCCAATCGCAGTCAAGCTTGCCCCCGCCACACGGGCGGATTGGAGAATGGTGCTTTGGTCGCCCACGACCACAAACTGGCCGTCGCCGTAAACTGCTCCCCATAGTGTCTGAACCGACCCGGGCGTTCGTTCGGTCCAGGTGAAACCGTCGGGCGAGGTTAGCATGGTCGAGAATCCCGTCTCACTGGACAAATACCCCACCGCGACGAAGAAGCCGCCGCCGTAAGTCACGTCGTAGAGAATAGTATTTGTGAAGGGGGAATTGACGCTGGTCCAGTTAATCCCGTCATCGGAGGCCAGAATGATGCCGACGTTTCCGACCGCGACGAACCGGCCGTTGCCGTAAGCGACGCCATTGAGGGCGCGAGTCGTGCCGGTCTGTCGCGCGGCCCAGAAATCGCCATTGGGCGAAGTCAGGATCGTGCCGCGCAATCCGGCAGCGACGAACAGCCCATTCCCATAATTGACGGTTTTCAAGGCGTTGGCCGTCCCCGATGGCGCCGGGTTCCACGTGACGGTGTCGCTCGAGGTCAGGACATTGGTGCCCCCGACGGCCACAAAAAGCCCGTTGCCGTAACCAACCGCGGACAACGGCGGAGTCGCCTCCACACTTCGGTCGAGCCACGCGACGCCGTCCGGCGAGGTCAGGATTCGTCCGGCCTCTTGAGTGCCGTTGGTGGTGGCGTAGGATCCGACCGCGACAAACAACCCCGCTCCATAAGCGACTCCAGCCAGGCTGGCCGTGGGCAGAGACTCGGGTCTGGTCCAGTTCGCGCCGTTGGAGGAACTGGCGATCGCTCCGGTGCCGCTCGCGCCATCGTGGAGTCCGACGGCAACAATCCTGCCATTGCCATAGGCGACGCCGTAATAGACCTGGTCCAGAACGCCGGAAGTCCGGCTCGACCAGGCCGCGGCGTCGGTCGAGCTGTAAATGGCGCTGGTCGAGAATCCAGTCCCTCCCTTGACGCTGCCGACAGCCGCAAACATTCCGTCACCGTGGGCAAGCCCCCACAAGGTGACTGCTTCCAAATCATGGCGGGTCCAGTCAATTGCATTGGTTGAAACCAGGATCACCCCCGCGCCCGCCGCCACGAAATGACCGTCACCGAACGAAATTGCGTAGAGATCATTGGTCGTGGTCACCTCGCGGACGGACCAGGTGACACCATCGGGCGACGTCAGAATTTCAGTTCCACCCACGGCGGCGAAGACGCCGTTTCCGTGAGTTATTCCGTTGAGATCCATTTGTGTGCCCGAGTCCACCACAGTCCACGTGACGGTATCGCTCGAGCTAAAAATCACCCCGCCCTCACCGACGGCAACAAAACCGGCGTCTGCGTACGCGACTGCCGTCAACGAACCGGGTGCGCTTAAACTGGCCGGCGCCCACGTCGTGCCATCACTCGAGGTTAGGATGGTGGCGTCGCCGAAGATGTCGATGTCACCCACCGCCACAAAGGTGCCGTCGCCGTAGGTGACACCGTTTAACAAGGCGTCGGTGCCCGAGGTTGCCGGGGTCCAGTTCAGCCCATCAGAGGAGAGGATCAGGCCAAGGCCGCCCACAGCCACGAAGACGCCGTTGCCATAAGTGACGCCGTAGAGGTCTCCCGATGTGCCGGAGTTTTGACTCACCCAGTTCGTTCCGTCCGACGACGCTGCCACCGCCCCGCCGAGTCCGACCGCGATGAAATTGTTGTTTCCGTAGGCCACGCCGAAGAGGCGACCGGCTGTGGGCAGCGGGTTGCGCCGGTACCACTGGTCGAGCGAATCCGCCGCGACCGCGCGCGCGGCGATCGCGATGGTCAAGCCCGCGGCGAGAACTCCGGCCGGCGAGGGCATTCGCACACAACACCGCTTCATCGAGGCATCGAGTTGAGTTGTTCCGTGGCGGCCGAGCGCCTGGAAACCTCGGAACGCACGGCTCATCGGCACGATGGAGACGGTGCTTCCGTTTGCAAGCCGAAACTCCGCGGACTTTCTTACTTTCTTCTTGTAAATGGGAGCCGATCGCCCGATCCTAAAATCGCTACGACTACGAAGTCTCCATCGGCCCGCAGGCATTGCGGGTTGTTGGCCGCCATCGCGTTTACCGGTTTCGGATTCCCCGCGCATTTTGGACCGAAAACCGCCGAAGCGGCCGAAGTGGTGCCGGTGCCTGGCCAGCTCAACGAAGGGGACAGCCGCACGAATCAACTTCAGAAAATCCTCGAAACGCAGGAGATCCTGCTGGACACGGTCAATCGAATCCGAGAAGAAACCGAAGCAGCGACGCGCCGGAACGAGGAGGCCTTGCAGAAGCTGCGCGAGGAGACGGTTGCCGCGACCCAGCGAACCCGGGACGAACTTTTGAAGAGCTCCGGCGCGCTTGAACATCTGCTGGCGCGCCAGTTCGAAAGCCAATTCGACATCCTGCAAAAGATGAATCACTCGACCGTGCTGACCTTCAGCGCGTTGGTCGGGCTGGGTCTGATGGCTTTTCTGGGCGTCGCCTATGTGCTGTGGCGCGCCATGAGGCAGATGGCGCAGTCGGGTTGGGCCCAGGCCCAGGTGCGAGTCGGACCTGGTGAACCCGTCTCGGCCATTGCCGGTTATGATCCCCGGGCGCTTCCGGGCGTCGGCGCGGAACGAACGGTGCTGGCTTCAGTTCAAAAGTTGGAGGGCTTGGAAAAGCGAATCCTGCAATTGGAAAGCGAGGCCGCTTCGGCGCGGGGTCGGGGCAACGGCGTCAAGCCCTCGGGCGAGCGTAGTAAGTCAGCACGGCAGGAATCACCGGAAGTGCGGGAATTACTGGAGAAAGGACAGGCCCTGCTCAGAGCCGGGCGGGCGGAAGAGGCCTTGGAAAAGCTCGCGCGCGCGGCCGCCGCTGCCCCCGCCAGCGCCGAAACCCACCTTTGGAAGGGCAGCGCCCTGGAGCAACTGGGACGGCTGGACGAAGCGCTGGCCGCATACAATGACGCGATTGCCGCCGACCCCACCCTGAACACCGCCCACCTGCGCAAGGGCGGCGTGTGCAATCGGCTTGGACGAATGGACGAGGCCTTCCACAGTTTCGAGCAGGTCCTCGATTCTCTTGGAAAGCCCTCGTGATTTAATCCGCACCCTTCGACGACATGAGTTATTTGCGAGGATTCTTTTTCCTGAGGAAAAACCCCAGCGAGATTCCCGCTTCGGACTGGATCACGTTCGACGAGATCGAGCGGCTTCTGCGCAAGCGCAGGATCGACACGAGCTGGCTGGTGCGACGGGGTGGGGACCACGAGTGGGTCACGATTGCCGAGCTGATGCAGGAAGCCGTTCGCGGCAACAAAAGCGCCGCCGACCCGCCCGATGTTTCCTTCGCCTGCATCAAATGCCGGGTGGCCCTTCGTATCCAGCTCCGATTCGAAGCAACCATCTATCGCTGCCCCAACTGCGGCACCAGCTACAGGAGTGTCCAGGCGTCCGCGTCCAGTCCCGTATTCCTGGTGATCCCCGCGGACAATAGCGCCGCCGCGACCGGGGCCGGGCCGGTGAAGCGGTCCCGCAGCGAGTTGCCGTCCGAAGTAAGAGGAGCCCTCACGGTGCTCGAGTTGGACGAAACGTCCAGCTTTGACGCGGTCCGCCAGGCGCATCGCGAGCTGATCAAGTCGTATCATCCCGACAAGGTCGCGCATTTGGGTCCCGACCTCCAGAAACTAGCCGAGGTCAAAACCAAAATGATCAACGCCTCGTACAAGGTTTTGGAGGATTTCTTTGTCGCGAACGGGAGATAACTTCCGATTACGAACAAACATCGCGCGCCGTTACCTGAGTCAAATCCCGCACCAACAGGTCGGGACGATGCGGCTCGAGGTCCTCCCATTCCGCGCCGCCGGTCGTCACGGCCAGCATCCGGGCATCGATGGCCCGGGCGCATTCGACATCGCGGGGCGTGTCGCCGATCACGAGAATCTGGCCGCCCCGCAGATGATCGTTCAGCAACCGGCTCCCGCGCTCTCGGGCGAGGGCGGCGAGTTGATTGCGGTCTTCCGCGTCGTCGGCGAACGCGCCGGTCTGGAACAGCTCCCACAGTTCGTAGTGGCGCAGTTTGATTTCCGCGCCGAGCCGGATGTTGCCGGTCAACAGGCCGAGCGCCGGGGGCAGGGGCAGGCTGCGCAGTTGCCCGATGAATTCCCACACTCCATCAATCACAACGCCGCGGGTCTGCGTCAGCATGTAATCGAGCCAGAACACATAGGCGTCGAAGAAACGACGGAAATTCTCCAGCGTCGGTTCGATCTGGTGCTGGAGGAAAAACTCGCGCGCCAGTCCCGTGTCGGTTCGGCCCGAAAACCTCAACCGCTCCGCGCCGTCGGGGATGTTGAACTCCGTGGCAAATGCGCGGCCGAACGCCTTCACTCCCGCGCCTCCGGTGCGAATGAGCGTGCCGTCGATGTCGAACAGGACCAGTCGAACCACGCGCGAGGTTAAACCGCCGGCGGGGCGGAAGGCAACGCTGACTTGTAATTGCGTCATTTTAATTGCCGCTGCCGCCGGATTTCGCTATTCCAGCCGCTATGGAGTCCAGGGAAGCGCTCGTCGCCTTGAACATGATCGAACACGTCGGCCCCGTCCGCGTGCGGCAATTGCTCGAGCATTTCGGCGATGCGCCCTCGATTTTGCGGGCCAACAGACAGCAACTGCGCCAGGTGCGCGGCATCGGGGATGAAACGGCCGATGCAATCGCGAACTGGGCCAAGTCGGTTGACCTGGACCGCGAGTTGAGGCGAATCAAGGAATTCGGCTGCCAGGTTCTCACGCAAACCGACGGAGATTATCCGGAATTCCTGCGCCAGATTTACGACCCACCCATTGTGCTCTACGTCAAGGGCCGATTGTCGGCCAAGGACAAAAACTCGATTGCCATGGTCGGCTCGCGGCGGACATCGCACTACGGCCAGGAGACGGCGCGGAAACTCGCCTATCAACTCGCCTACGTGGGCGTCACGGTGGTCAGCGGCGGCGCGCGCGGCATCGACACCGCGGCGCACCAGGGCGCGTTGAGCGCGAAGGGCCGGACGATTGCCGTGCTCGGCACCGGCATCAATATTATATTCCCGCCCGAGAATGCCGCGTTGTTTCAGCGGATCGAGGCCAACGGCGCGGTTATCACCCAGTTTCCCTTTAACCGTCAGGCGGACAAGCAGTCCTTTCCCATCCGCAACCGGATCGTGGCCGGGATGACCCTGGGCACCGTGGTCGTGGAGGCCAATCTCACCAGCGGGGCGCTTATCACTGCGGGCATGGCCATCGAGAATGGCCGCCAGATTTTCGCCGTGCCTGGCCGGATTGATTCACCGCAGAGCAAGGGCTGCCACGATCTGATCAAAAAAGGGGCGAAGCTGTGCGAGGGCGCGGAGGACATCCTGAGCGAATTCGAATACCTCTTTCCGCCGACGAATCGGCCGCCGTCGCCAGGCGAGGGCGGCACGCTTCCCGCGCTGAGTCTGTCGGAAAACGAGCAGAAAGTTTTTGACGTGCTGGGCGTCGAGGAAATGGCGATGGATGAGGTGATCCGCGGGAGCGCGTTGCCCGCATCCGCCGTCTCGGTCGCCCTGCTTGGGCTCGAGATGAAACGGCTGATCCGGCAATTGCCGGGAAAACTTTTCGTGCGCAACCGCTAATCCCGACCCGGTGGCCAAAACGGCGCCGGGGCTCTCCCTGAACCGGCTAACGAACGGTAGGACAGGCAGGATGCCTGTGCTACTGCCTTCCGCTACGGTTGATGGCACCAATGCGCCAAAATGGCGTCGGATCTTCGCATGAACCGCGCGGTAGTGGGGCAGGCGTCCCGCCTGCCATCGGGCGTCTCGCCCCGGTATTGGTCGCGGGCGAGACGCCCGCGCAGACAGCCGGGACGGCTGCCCCACTACCTACCGATTTGGAAATCGGTCCTGGCCCGCGGTCGGCAGGCAGTCAGGGCCTGACCACCGCCGTTGCTCACCTCGATTTCCCTTCATCGACCACGACGTAGTGGCTCCCTCCCCGACTCCAAAGCCGCACCAGCACTTGTTTGGTTTTGACGTTCTTGCTCACCTCGACTGCTTCCTCGGCATTGGTCACCCGCTTGTGATCGATTTCCTGGATCACGTCGCCGGGCCGCAATCCGGCCTCGTAGGAGACCGAATCCGGGTCCACGTCCGTGATCAGCGCGCCCCGGACATTGTCCGGAATGTTGAATCGGCTGCGCGCGGCGGAATCGATGTCGCCCACGGCGACCCCATTCAACGCGTCGCTGTCGCCCTCGTTCGATTCGTGGTTGGCCGAGTCCAGTTTCTCCTCCGGCATTTCTTTGAGGGTTACCGTCATGGTCTTTTCCTTTCCATCGCGCAGGATTTTCACCGCGACTTTGTCGCCCGGGGCAAGGCGGCCAACCATGAGCTGGAGAGCGCGTCCATCTTTGACGGGCGAGCCGTTCAATTCGATGATGACGTCGCCGCTCTTCAGTCCCGCTTCCGCGGCCGCGCTTTTTTCCGTCACTTCAGCGATAAGGGCGCCGCTGCTGTTTTCGGGAACGTTGAACTGCTGGGCGAATTCGGGAGTCAGGTCCTGCAGTTTCACGCCCAGAAAACCGCGCTCGACTTTGCCCTTCTCGATAATCTGGTCCATGACGCTGCGCGCCAGGTTGGCCGGGATCGCGAAGCCCACACCTTGATTGCCGCCGGTCCGGCTGAGGATGGCCGTGTTGACGCCGACCAGGCGCCCCTCGGCGTCCACCAGCGCGCCGCCGGAGTTGCCCGGATTGATCGCCGCGTCGGTCTGGATGAAGTCTTCATAATCTTCGATGTGCATCCCGCCGCGACCCGTGGCGCTGACAATTCCCAACGTGACCGTCTGCCCGATGCCAAAGGGATTGCCGAGCGCCAGCACCACGTCGCCCACTTCAATCTTGTCGCTATCGGCAAACGTGATGAACGGGAGGTCCTTCGCCTCGATCTTCAGCACCGCAATGTCCGTTTTGGGATCCCGCCCGACCACCTTGGCCGTGTACTGCTTCTTCTCTTTCTCGCGCGCCACCTTGATTTCGTCCGCGCCGTCCACGACGTGGTTGTTGGTGAGGATGTAACCGTCTTTGGTGACGATCACGCCCGAGCCGAGGCTGCGCTCCTTGAACGTGCGCGGCGCGCGGCGCCCGCCATTGTCGCCGAACGGCTGGCCGAAAAACCGCCGGAAAAACGGATCGTCAAAAAACGGAGTGATCTCGGGTATCTGACTTTTCACGGTCTTGGTCGTGAAGACGTTGACGACGCCCGGCGCGACCTTTTTCACGACCGGCGCAAAGCTGGTCGCCAGCTTCGTCTGCCGCTCGAGGGGCGCGTCATTCACGGCGACGGAGACCGTCGGGCGCTTGCTTCCGGCCCGCTCAAAGCCGCCGCTGGAGGCGACCCAGCCGATGGCGGCGGCGGCCATCAGCAAGGCAATAATTGTGGTTTTCTTGAATGGAATTTTCATAAGGTGTCCTTTCTAAATCCCGGTCCGTGTGGCGCGGCCGGCGCCTGGTCAGTCTGCGCGCGTCGGCACTTCGTCACCGGCTTTATTTGTTTTGCTCAATTTCATTTTGCTGTCGTTTCAGCGAGAGGAGTCCGCCCGGACCCCTCCTTTGACGAGGGGAATATTTCCGACGCGTCTTGCGGCGACCTTTCGCCGACATTACAAGATTTTAATGATTACGATTGCTGAAGGTGAGAGACGAGGCAGGCCCCCGTGCTGGCGGCCCGTTCAAGAAGCAGCAGCCGACGTGAGTCGTTTTTCAAATTTGAGCAGCCTACTCCGAAAACGAGATTAGAGGAGACGCTCGCCCTCACCCCAGCCCTGCCCCAGGAGAGGGGGAAGCACGCACAGTTGCTGGGAATTTTCACGCCCTTTGGCGTGGCATTGCTTCATGGCCGGTTACCGCTTCCGCTTGTACTCGATCGTCATGATCTTGTTCTCCTGGCTGTCGGCGCCGATGATGTACATCGTGAACGTCATATGGTCATCGTCCGGCATGTGCGTCACCATCTTGTGTTTGGCGAGTTTGCCGTCCGGTCCCGGGGCTTCGCCCGTCATCGTCATCGTCTTCTTCTCTTTGTCGTGCGTGCCTTCGAGGAGCATCGGCCGCGTGCTCATTGAGTCCACCCACACCGATACGTACTTCTTCTTCTCTGGATCATAGCCGTCCAGGCCTTGGCCCGAGAATTTCTGGTCGCCGAATTGGCCTTGGAAATCGCTCATCAGCCACATGCCGCCACAGATCATCTTGTACGTCGCTGTCGCCGGAGATTCGTTGGTTCCCATCTTGATTGTGGCGTTCCACGTCCCCTCCAATTTCTTGAGGGCCTCGTGCTCGGGACCGGGCGTCGGGGGAGCCTGCCCCAGCGCAGCGAAGTTTGCCAGGATGAACGCGAGAAAAAGCGGTCCGATAATGGAGGATTGGGTTTTGGGTTTCATGATTTCAGATGGTTGCAAGGCGGGCGGAAGAAGTCAAGGCGGCAGCCGGTGTTCCGGCTACTGGCAAACTAATCCCTCCGTCCTTGAGATTTCCGGGCGTTGGGATAGCTTGCCACCACTCAACTTGTTTTATGTCGAACCAACCCGGTATCCAACTGTGTCCCGCGCAAAAGAGAACTTTCGATAATCTGTCGTCAGGCCTGCAGGTCGGGGCGATTGTTCGCCTTTGGGGCGGAGTTGGCCGCGGCAAGACCACGATTCTGAAGGAGCTGCACAAACAGACCGGCGGAGTCCTTCTGAACATGAAGGATTTCGTTGAAGCTTCCGCCAAAAACCATCCCCTGGCGCTTGAAGAAACTCTTTACCAACTGCTCTTCGACACTCTCAAGTCGCACGCGGTCGTGATCGTGGACGACGTGCATCTGGTCGATCTTTGCTCTGCCGGTTGCCATTTCTATCCGCGCTCAGGTTATTTCAATACCATCATGATGGGCCTGTGTTCATACGCGATTGAAGCGAAGAACAAACTCATTTTCAGCACCACAGGCCACCTGGCCGAAGCGGCGGAACAACGCAGTTATTCCTTTGGCATCGAGCGTTTCAAAGTCGAGGATTACGCCGCACTGGTGGAAACATTTTGCGGGGCGAACGTTTCCAAAAAACTGGACTTCGAGAAAATCTTCCGGTTCGCGCCCAAGCTCAATGCCCATCAGTTGAAGGCCGCCTGCCAATGGCTGGTGAACTTCAAGGAACTCAACACGGACAGTTTCATTGAATACCTGAGATCGCAGCGCCTCGCCAGCAATGTGGACCTGGGCGAAGTCCAGGCCGTCGATCTGACCGACCTCAAGGGCGTGGACGACGTCCTGCGCAACCTGGAGATCAACATCGTGCTGCCTCTGGAAAACGACGCGTTGGCCAACCAGTACAAACTGCGGTCGAAACGGGGCGTGCTGCTCTACGGGCCGCCCGGCACGGGCAAGACCACGGTTGGCCGCGCACTGGCTCATCGGCTCAAGAGCAAGTTCTTCCTGATCGACGGGACATTCATTACCGGCACCAGCGATTTCTACAATCGCATCCATCACGTGTTCGAGGCTGCCAAGGACAACGCGCCTTCGATTATTTTCATCGATGACGCGGACTCCATTTTTGAAGACGGCGAGGAGCGGGGGCTTTACCGCTATCTGCTGACGATGCTCGACGGTCTCGAAAGTGAAAGCGCCGGCCGCGTCTGCGTCATGATGACCGCCATGAACGTGGCGCATCTTCCGCCGGCGCTGGTCCGTTCCGGACGCGTGGAATTGTGGCTGGGAATGAAGCTGCCCGATCCGCAGGCCCGCGAGGAAATTCTTTCCCAACACCTCCAAATCCTGCCGGCGGAACTTCGCGACGCGGACGTGCCCCAGCTCATTGCCGCGACCGAGGGATTCACCGGCGCCGACCTCAAACGTACCGTCGAAGACGGCAAGGCGATTTACGCCTATGACAAAGCCAAAGGCGCGCAACTGCGGCCGACGACCGAATATTTCATGCGCGCGGTCGAAGCGGTGCGAGAGAACAAGGAACACTACGCCCAGGCCGAGGCCCAGGCCGCGCTGCGCCGGAAATTTCCGATGCCCGAATTCATGGGTTCCTTTATTTCTTCCCAGCTCATCAAAGGCGGTGAAGACGATTAGGAATCACTGAACCCACTCCCACCGGTTGATGTAGATTTTTCCAGCGCGAAGACGCAAAGGCGCCGAGACTGTTCGATGCCACAGGGGGGCGAAAGATAGCCTCCCGAATGTCAGCCGTAGGTTCACGCGCAACGCAGAGCAACGTGGACGATTTCTGCCGGCGCGTTGATCCGGATGGGAAACCAGTTGCCAACTCCATTGGACACGATCAATTGACTGCGTCCGCGCGTGTATAGTCCCGACCAGTAACGGAAGAGC
>Ga0066709_100005246_pt1 | contig 10610 bp, 7 predicted proteins | sample GraSoiAngelo_158_FD_79665 | JGI IMG/M metagenome (GOLD analysis project Ga0066709, IMG submission 79665) | Grasslands soil microbial communities from the Angelo Coastal Reserve, California, USA - 14_1009_16_30cm | ecosystem: Environmental > Terrestrial > Soil > Grasslands | place: USA... | reverse complement strand
CACGCGCGTCAACGTCGAGTTCGTCTCGACCAACCCGACCGGCCCCGTGCACGCCGGGGGCGGCCGCTGGGCCGCGTACGGCGACGCGCTGTGCAACGTGCTCGAGCGGTGCGGCTACGTGCCCCACCGTGAGTTCTACCTGAACGACCGCGGCGTGCAGATGGAGCTGTTCGCCGACTCGCTCGCGGCTCGCAAGCGGGGCGACGAGCCGCCCGACGGCGGCTATCAGGGTGACTACGTCACCGAGTGGGCGGCGGAGCTCCCCGACGACGCGGACCCACTGGAGTGGGGTTACGAGCGGGTCAAGCGAGACGTGCGGGAGACCCTCGAGCGCATGGGGGTGCGGTTCGACACGTGGTTCAGCGAGCGGTCGATGATCGAGTCGGGCGCCATCGAGGCCACGCTCGACGACCTGCGCTCCCACGGCGTCACCTACGAAGCCGACGGCGCGGTCTGGCTCCGCTCCACCGACTTCGGTGACGACAAGGACCGCGTCCTCGTGAAGTCGGACGGCGAGCCGACCTACGTCCTCCCCGACATCGCGTACCACCGCGACAAGTTCGCGCGCGGGTTCGGGTTGCTGATCGACGTCTGGGGTGCCGACCACCACGGCTACGCGCCGCGACTCAAGGCCGGAATGCGCGCGCTGGGACACGACCCCGACGAGCTGGAGATCGTGTTGGGACAACTGGTGAAGCTCGTGCGCGATGGCGAGTTGGTGCGCCTCTCGCGGCGAGCGGGAGACATCGTCGCGCTCTCCGACCTGCTCGACGCGGTGGGTCCCGACGTCGCCCGGCTCACGTTCCTCCTGTCGTCGATCGAGACCCACCAGACCGTCGACCTGGATCTGATCACGAGCCAGTCGATGGACAACCCCGTGTACTACGTGCAGATGGCCCACGCCCGCATCGCGGGTATCGCGCGCGTTGCGGCCGATCGCGGTGTCGAGCGCCGCGCGCTCGTCGACGCCGACCTCTCGCTGCTCACCCACGAGCGCGAGCTCGACGTGCTGCGCTCCTTGTCGGAGCTCCCCGACGTGGTGCTCATGGCCGGCAACGAGCGCGCCCCCCACAAGGTGACGACGTGGGTCCGCGAGCTGGCCGGCCGCTTCCACGGCTTCTACCACGATTGCTACGTGCTGGGTGAAGGCGTGAGCGCCGAGCTCACGCAGGCTCGGCTGTGGCTGGTCGAGGCGGCGCGCGTCGGCCTGACGATCGGGCTGCAGCTACTCGGCGCCGGCGCGCCCGAGTCGATGTGAGGGTCGGCGTGGACGGCCCCGTCCCCCGGCACCTCCTGCCCGACACCGCGGTGATCGACACGCGCACGGGCCGGCTGTCGGTGGGGGGCACCGACCTGCTCGACCTGGCGCGCGAGCACGGCACCCCGCTGTTCGTCTACGACGAGGCCCACCTCCGAGCGCGCTGCCGCGAGGCGCTCGCCGCGTTCGGCGACGGCGTCGCCTACGCATCCAAGGCGTTCCTCTGTCTCGCGATGGCCCGCCTGGCGCACGACGAGGGCATGTACCTCGACGTCGCCACTGGCGGCGAGCTCCACGTCGCGGTCACGGCCGGCGTGCCACCCGACCGGCTCGTCGTGCACGGCAACAACAAGTCCGAGGTCGAGCTGCTCGACGCGATGAAGCTCGGTGTGCACCGCATCGTCGTCGACAGCTTCGACGAGCTCGACCGCCTCGAGCGCCTGATCGACGGGACCGGAACCCCACCCGTCCGGGTGCTCGTACGCGTGACCCCCGGTGTCGAAGCCCACACCCACGAGTACGTGATGACGGGCCAGGTCGATTCGAAGTTCGGCTTCGGGCTCGGCGGCGGGGACGCCGCGGCTGCCGTCGAGCGGGCGCGCCGATCTCCCCACCTCGATCTGGTCGGTCTCCACGTCCACATCGGCAGCCAGATCTTCATCACCCACTCGTTCGAGAAGGCGGTCGGCGTGCTGGCGGACTTCGCCCGCCCCCTCGGGCTGCCGGAGCTCTGCCTCGGCGGCGGCCTCGGTGTTCCCTACGTCGCGGGCGAGGACGCCCCCTCGATCACCGAGTGGGGAGAGACGCTACGTCGGGCGTGTGCGGGCGCCGGCATCACCGCGAAGGTCACCGCCGAGCCGGGGCGCGCGATCGTGGCCACGGCCGGGCTCACGCTCTACCGGGTGGGCACCATCAAGAAGATCCCCGATGTCCGCACCTACGTCTCGGTCGACGGTGGCATGAGCGACAACCCGCGTCCCGTCCTCTACGGCAGCGGCTACGAGGCGTTCCTCCCGCGCGCCACTCCGGCGCCGCGACCGCGCGTGGTGACGGTCGTCGGCAAGCACTGCGAGTCGGGCGACGTGGTCGTGCGCGACGCGCAGGTACCGGCCGACATCGCAGTGGGAGACGTGCTCTGCACACCCGTCACGGGCGCATACGGGCACTCGATGGCGTCGAACTACAACAAGGTGCCGAGGCCGGCGGTCGTGTTCGTGCGCAACGGCGAGGCGCGGGTCGTCGTACGCCGCGAGGGGAATGACGACCTTGTCCGGCTGGACGAGTAGGTACGGTGGGCCGGGTGAACGGCTCCCCGGTCAAGGTCGGCCTGCTCGGGTGCGGCAACGTGGGGGCGGCCCTCGTCGATCTCATCGACGAGCAGGCCGACGCCATCGCCGCCCGCACGTCGCTTCGCCTGGAGGTCGCCCGGGTGGCGGTGCACAGCCCGGCCAAGGAGCGGTCGGTCGACCTCGAGTCGGGCATCCTCACCACGGATGCGGCGTCCATCGTCACCGATCCCGCGATCGACGTCGTCGTGGAGGTGATCGGGGGCATCGAGCCGGCCCGCACCCTGATCCGCACCGCGCTCGAGCACGGGAAGCCGGTGGTGACCGCGAACAAGGAGCTGCTGGCCAATGTCGGGGCGGAGCTCCACGACGCCGCGGCCGCGGCGGGCGTGCAGCTGCTCTTCGAGGCCTCGGTGGCCGGAGGCATCCCGCTGATCCGCCCGCTCCGCGAGTCGCTGGCGGGGGAGCGCCTGCGCCGGGTGATGGGCATCGTGAACGGCACGACCAACTTCATCCTCACGCGCATGTCCGAGCGGGGTTCGTCGTTCCAGGAGGCGCTGGCCGAGGCCCAGACGTTGGGCTACGCGGAACGCGACCCGACCGCCGACGTCGAGGGCTTCGACGCCGGCGCCAAAGCGGCCATCATCGCCAGCGTGGCCTTCGGCGTCCACGTAGTCGCCGGCGACGTCTACCGCGAGGGAATCTCCTCGATCACCTCGGCCGACATCGCCTTCGCCGCGCGTCTGGGCTACGTCGTGAAACTCCTCGCCATCGTCGAGTCGCTCGACGACGAGGTCGCGGTGCGCGTGCATCCGGCCATGGTGCCCGTCGACCATCCCCTGGCCACGGTCCGCGAGTCGTTCAACGCGGTCTTCATCGAGGGCGACGCGGTGGGCGAGCTCATGCTGTACGGCCGGGGTGCCGGCGGGCGGCCGACGGCCAGCGCGGTGCTCGGCGACCTCATCGACGCGGCGTCGAACCTGGGTCGCGCCCCGACTGCACCGCGTGAAGTCGCAAAGGCGCGGATCCGCCCCATCGACGAGCTGTCGTCCCAGTACTACCTCAACCTCGAGGTCGCCGACCGGCCGGGCGTGCTCGCAGCCGTAGCAGGGGTCTTCGGTGCCCACGACGTGTCGATCAAGGCCGCGGAGCAGGAGGGCCTGGGCGACGAGGCGCGTCTCATCTTCATCACCCACGTCGCGCGAGAGCGCGACATGCAGGCGACGTTGCGCGGCCTGCACGCGCTCGACGTCGTCGACCGGGTGGGCACGTTGCTGCGTGTGATCGGCGGCGACTGATCGGTGAGCCGGCCCGGCTGGCGCGGCGTCATCGAGGAGTACCGCGACTTTCTCGGCGTCACCGCCGACACGCCGGTCGTCACGTTGCAGGAAGGCGGTACCCCACTCCTTCCCGCGCCGCGCGTGTCCGAGCGGGCGGGGGCCGACGTCTACCTCAAGCTCGAGGGCGTGAACCCGACCGGGTCGTTCAAGGATCGGGGCATGACCCTCGCGATCTCCAAGGCGCTCGAGGAGGGTGCCAAAGCGGTGGTGTGCGCGTCCACCGGCAACACCTCGGCATCGGCGGCCGCCTACGCGTCGCGCGCCGGGCTCACGTGCGCGGTGTTGATCCCCGAGGGCTACATCGCGCTGGGCAAGCTGGCTCAGGCGCTCATCCACGGCGCGCGCGTGCTGCAGGTCCGCGGCAACTTCGACGATGCGCTCGAGATCGTGCGCGAGCTCGGGGAGCGGGCGCCGATCACGGTCGTGAACTCCGTCAACCCGTTTCGCATCGACGGCCAGAAGACCGCCGCGTTCGAGATCGTCGACGTGCTCGGCCGCGCCCCCGACGTGCACTGCATCCCCGTCGGCAACGCGGGCAACATCACGGCCTATTGGAAGGGCTACCGCGAGTACCAGGACGCCGGACGTTCGGCACAGCTCCCGGCCATGCTCGGGTTCCAGGCGGAGGGCGCGGCGCCGCTCGTGCTCGGCCACCCGGTCGAGCACCCAGAGACGATCGCCACCGCAATCCGCATCGGCAAGCCGGCTTCGTGGTACGGCGCGACCGCGGCCGCGAGCGAATCGGGCGGTGGCATCTACGCCGTCTCCGACGAGGAGATCCTCGCGGCCTACCGCTTCCTCGCCGCGAGCGAGTCGGTCTTCTGCGAGCCCGCGTCGGCCGCCTCGGTCGCGGGGCTCCTCAAGGTCGGCGTGCCCGCGGGCGCGACCGTCGTCTGCACGCTCACCGGCCACGGCCTGAAGGACCCCGACCGCGCCATCGCCGAGATCGCGGTGCCGTCCACCGTCGATGCCGAGTACGACGCGATCCGAGCCGAGCTGGGCCTCTGACGGCTGGGCATCTGACTGCTGGGCCGTTTGTCAGGCCGGGTCGATGCGGCCATGTTGCCGTCGAGCGAGAACGCGTAGAGCTCTCCGTCCGGTCCTTCGCCGAAGGACTCGAGGTTGTCCATCTGGAGGCCGAGGTCGTGGAGCTCGACCCGGGCGCCGTCGCGCTGCCGCATGCCGGTGACCTTGCCGTTGCAGAAGTCGGCGAACAGGTACGCGCCCGTGAGCCCGGGAATCCGCTTCCCGCGATAGACGTAGCCGCCCGTCACCGCGCACCCGTCGCTCGTTCGGTACTCGTAGATGGGGCCGACCGCTCCCGGCGGTGCGGCGCCCTTGAACGGGTGGTTGCCCTCGAGGCGCGCCCACCCGAGGTTCGCCCCCCGCCCCGACCCGGCCGCGAGGAAGTCGACCTCTTCCCACGCGCTCTGGCCGACGTCGCCGATCCAGAGGTCGCCGGTGCTGCGGTCGAACGAGTAGCGCCACGGGTTGCGGAGGCCGTAGGCCCAGATCTCGGGCCGGGCGCTGGCGCGGCCGACGAAGGGGTTGTCCGGCGGGATCGTGTACGGGCGACCGCCCGACGGCCGCGGGTCGATGCGCAGCATCTTTCCGAACAGTGTGCCGAGCGACTGCGCGTTGTCGTTGGGGTCGCCGGCGCCCCCACTGTCACCCATGCCGATCCACAGCATCTTGTCCGGTCCGAACACGAGGTTCCCGCCGTTGTGGTTCGGGAACGGGTCGTCGAAGAAGAGGAGCTCGCGGCGGGTGGTGGTGTCGGCCCGGTCGCCCTTCATCGTGTACTCGACGACGCGGCCGTCGCCGCCACGGTCGGTGTACTGCACGTAGAGGCGAGAGCCGTCGGGTGAGAACGCGGCGCCGAGGAAGCCCTGCTCGCCCGAGTTCGTGACGAGGTTGGAGATGTCGAGCACGGGCGTGGGATCGAGCTCGCCGCCGCTCAGTCTGCGTACCCGACCGGGCTTCTCTGCGAGGTAGAGCGCGTCGTCGCCGGTGCGCACCGCGAGCGCGAGCGGCTGGGTGAGCCTCGCCACCGTGGTGAGCTCGAGCTTCACGTCGGCGAGGGGCTGTGGTCGAGCCGATGTCGTGGGCGAGGCGGTCGCCGGCTCGTCCGTCGCCGCCGACGTCCGGGTCGTGGTCGTCCGCGGCGCCGCGCTCGTCTTGTCGTGGTTGCTCCCGCACGCGTCGCCGAGCAGGGCGAGGAGGACGAGAGCCACGAGAGGGGATCGGGCCCGCATGGAGCCCGAGGGTAGTGAGGAGGGCGCCGATACGATCGGCAGCGCATGAAGCGCAAGTACGTGGTGTGCGTGCCCGACGGCGCGTCCGACGAGCCGCTGGCGGAGCTCGGGGGGCGCACGCCGCTCGAGGCTGCGGCCCTGCCGGTGCTCGCGGCGCTCGCGGCGCGGGGGGAGGTGGGCCGGGCCGCCACCATCCCGCCCGGACTCCCTCCCGGCAGCGACGTCGGCAACCTCTCGATCCTGGGTTACGACCCGGCCCGCCACCACACCGGTCGGGCACCGATCGAAGCCGCGGCCATGGGCGTCGACTTGGACGACGACCAGGTGGCCTACCGGTGCAACCTGGTACAGGTCGACGACGGGGTGATGGTCGACTTCGCGGGCGGTCACCCGTCGTCGGACGACGCGCGGCGCGTCATCGCCGCGCTCGACGACGAGCTCGGCGACGAGCGGGTGCGGTTCCACGCGGGCGTGCAGTACCGCCACCTCGTCACCGCGCCCGAGGCGTGGGTCGACGCGGAGTGCACCCCGCCGCACGACCTCACCGGCCGGGCCGCGGTGTGGCCCACGGGGCCTGCCGCCCCGTTGCTCCGCGAGTTGATGGATGCGTCCCGTGCGATCGTCCCCCGCTTCGGGTTGGCGGCCAACCAGGTGTGGTTGTGGGGGCAGGGCCGCCGGCCGCGCCTGCCGTCGTTCAAGGACACCTACGGGGTCGACGCGCAGCTGGTGTCGGCCGTCGACCTCGTGCGCGGCCTCGGCGCGCTCACCGGGATCCCGGCCGTTGCGGTCCCCGGGATCACGGGTTGGTACGACACCAACTACGAGGGCAAGCGCGACGCGTGCCTCCAGGCCCTCGCCGACGGCGCCGACCTCTTCCTCATCCACGTGGAGGCGAGCGACGAGGCCGGCCACGCGGGCGACGCGGCGGAGAAGGTGCGCGCGCTGGAGAACTGGGACACGCGCATCCTCGGCCCCCTCGTGGCCGCGCTCGACCGCGACTTTCGGCCGTGGCGGCTGCTCCTCCTGCCCGACCACCCGACGCCGACGCGCCTCAGGACGCACACGTCCGACCCGGTGCCCTACCTGCTCGTCGACTCCGAGGCGCCGGGACCGGGCGGCGTCTACACCGAGCGCGCCACCGCGGCCGCCGAGCCGGTGCCGGGTCACACCCTCATGGCCCGGCTCATCGGCTGAGCCGATGGACCGCGACCCTCAACTGCGTGATCCTCAACTGCGGAACATCCACCTGCGCGAGCTGCTCGTCGGCATCGAGGGCCTGGCCCTGCTGCGCAGGCTGCTCGTCGGCGACGACGAGGAGGCCACCGCCCGCATCGCAGAGGTCCGCCGACTGGTCGACGAAGCGGGTGACGCCGCGTTCGGTCTGTCCGCGGCGGCGCCCGAGCTCGGCGTGCGCGACGGGTACGCGGCCTGGTCGGCCACCTACGACGAGCCCGGCAATCCGTTGATCGGCGTGGAGCAGCCGGCCGTGTGGGCGGTTTTGGACGCGGCGCGACCGGGGCGTGCGCTCGACGCCGCCTGCGGCACCGGCCGTCACGCTCGACGCCTCGCCGACCGGGGCCACCGTGTCGTGGGCGTCGACGGATCCCCGGAGATGCTGGCGCGCGCGCAGGCGCAGGTGCCCGAGGGCCACTTCTCCCAGGGCGACCTCCGCGACCTGCCGCTGCCGTCGGATGCGTTCGACGTCGTGGTGTGCGCCCTCGCCTTCGATCATGTAGCGGATCTCGCCCAACCGGTGGCCGAGCTCGCCCGCGTGCTGCGTCCCGGCGGACGTCTCGTCGTCTCCGACGTGCACCCGGTGCTCACTTCTATCGGCGTCGCTGCGTACTTCCGCGGCGCGGACGGCGCGAGCGCCTTCATGCGCAACCACGGTCATGTGCACTCCGAGTACCTCGAGGCGTTCGCGGCCGCCGGGCTCGAGGTGCGCCGGTGCATCGAGCCTCGCTTCGGTGACGACGAGGTGGCCGCCCAGAGCCTCGGCATGGCCTTCGTGCCCGAGGCCACACGTGCCGCCTACGACGGCCTGCCCGGTGCGCTCGTCTGGGAGGTGGTCAGGAGTAGCGGGTGATGTAACCCCGCGTCCTGAAGGTCGCGAGCATGCGGGTGACGAAGGCCAGACCGATGACCGCGGCCACCACGGTCGTCCCCGCGGCGATGCCCAGCTCGCTCCACGGCAGCGTGCGGCCGTCGATGACGGCGCGTCCCGCGCTGAACGCATGGGTCGTGGGCAGCGCCTGGGCCACCGGCCTGAGCAGCCAGGGGAGTGACCGCACGGGGTAGAAGACGCCCGACAGCGGCATCACGACGAAGAGGATGCCCCACGCCAGTGCCTCCGCCCCGCTTCCGAAGCGCAGCACGAGGCCCATCACGAACAGTGCGATGACCCAGCCCACGATCAGGAGGATCGAGGCGATGGGGATGAGGCTCCACCCCAGGTCGGTGATGTTGAAGGCGTAGAAGCCGAACGCGGTGAGCGCCACCACGCCGACCCCCATGGCCAGCTTGATCAAGCCGAAGAGGGCGACGCCCGCGACGTACTCGACCTCGCGCAACGGCGTCACCATCAGGTTGAGCAGGTTGCGCGACCAGGTCTCCTCGAGGAAGCCCGTCGAGAGCGAGATCTGCGACTGGTACACGACGTGCCACAGCAGGATCCCCGTCAGCAGGTAGCCCGCGGCCACCTTGCCGCCGGTGGTCTGGTGCGACACGAACACGCCGATCGATCCGAACAGCAGCACGTCGACGAGCGGCCAGATGGTGACGTCGAACAGACGATGGGGACTTCGTTGGAGGACGTACGCGTGCCGGCGCGCCACCGCCCTGATGCGCAGCCACGGCAGATTCACGGTGTGGCGGCTCATGCGCGATCGGTCTCCTGCGCACCGGCCGCGGTGCGTCCCTCGTCGGCCAGATGGAGGAACACGGCCTCGAGGTCGTCGCGGCCGAAGCGGGCGGCCACCGCGTCGGGGGTGCCGTCGGCGACGATGCACCCCGCCGACATGAACACCACGCGCTCACAGAGACGCTCGACCTCGAGCATGTTGTGGCTGGTGACGAGCAGCGAGATGTTGTCCTCGTCGCACAACGCCCGCAGGCCCACGCGCACCCGCTGGGCCACATCCGGGTCGAGCGAGGCCGTGGGCTCGTCGAGCACGAGCAGGCGCGGACGGTGGAGCGTGGCCTTGACGATCCCGACGAGCGTGCGTTGCCCGGAGGAGAGCTCGGTGCCCATCGCGGTGGCGAGCCGCCCGATGCCGAAACGTTCGAGCGCGCTGTCGATGAGTGGCCCGGGCTCGGCGATGCCGTAGAGCTGGCCGTACATGCGAAGGAACTCGCGGACGCGCATTCGCTCGGCGAGGGGCAGGTAGCCGGCCGCGAACCCGACCTCTGCGAGCGCGGCGGTGCGCCCGCGTGGCAGCCGGTGGCCGAGGATCTCGACCCAACCCTCGTCGGGTGTGATCACGCCGAGCAGCATCATCAGCGTCGTGGTCTTGCCCGCGCCGTTCGGTCCGAGCAGCGCGACGCGCGCGCCGGCCTGCACCTCGAGGTCGATGCCGTCGACGGCGAGCACGCCCCGGTAACGCTTGCGCAGGCCCTCGGCCCGCAGGACGACGTCCACCGCGACACTCTGACAGACCCGTCAGTCGGGGCGCGGGTGAATTCTCACCGACCCACAACCGCTACAATATCGGGGTTCCGTTCCTCTCTCGAGGACGCGCGAGACCTTGCGGACTCTCGTTCTCGTGGATGGTGAGCACTACCCCCCCGTCGTGCGCGCCGCCATCGAGCACATCTCTTCCCGGATTCCGGGTTGCGCCGTCGTCGGCGCCGCCCTCCTCGGCGGTCGCGAGAAAGTCGCGCTCGACGGCAGCTTCGACGTCGGTGTGCCGCTGGTCGTGGGTCCCACCCCCGAGGACGCCATGGGCGCGGCGATGGCCCGGTTCTCGCCCGAGCTGGTGCTCGACCTCTCGGACCAGCCCGTCGTCGACCTGCGCGTGCGCATGAAGCTGGTGACGATCGCGTTGGTGAACGGTGTGCCCTATCAGGGTGCCGACTTCCGCTTCGACCCTCCTCCGCGCCCACGGGTTGCGACCAAGCCGACTGTGGCCGTGATCGGCACGGGCAAGCGAACGGGCAAGACCGCGGTGTCGGCCCATCTCGCCCGGCTCCTCGCGGCGCGCGGCACGCCGCCGGTGATCGTCGCCATGGGACGGGGCGGGCCCGCCGAGCCGGAGCTCGTCGACCCGGCCACGTTCGACCTGAGCCCGAAGGGGCTCGTCGAGCTGGCGCTGTCGGGCCGTCACGCCGCGAGCGATCATCTCGAGGACGCGCTGACCGCGGGGGGCGTGACCATCAGCACCCGGCGGTGCGGCGGCGGGATGGCCGGCGCGCCCGCGGACAGCACCTTCTCGTACGGCGTGATGCTCGCGAACTCGCGACTCGATCAGGTGCT